>Ga0207669_10000261_pt1 | contig 23967 bp, 20 predicted proteins | sample KBSM33metaG_FD_184329 | JGI IMG/M metagenome (GOLD analysis project Ga0207669, IMG submission 184329) | Miscanthus rhizosphere microbial communities from Kellogg Biological Station, Michigan, USA - KBS M3-3 metaG (SPAdes) (version 2) | ecosystem: Host-associated > Plants > Roots > Rhizosphere >...
TGCGAATGACCACCACGGCAGCGAGATGGGGAATCCGGTCGCGAAGCTGATCGCCACACCGATGCCGCTGCCGCACAGGATCCCCAGGACGCCTCCCACAGACGTCAGGACCGCTGCCTCGGAGAGGAACTGAAGAAGGATCTCCTGTCGCCGGGCGCCGAGCGCCTTGCGCACGCCGATCTCTCGTGTGCGCTCGGTGACCGAGATCATCATGATCGCCATCACGCCGATGCCGCCCACCATCAGCGCGACCGACGAGATCACGACCAGCGCGAGGAACACCGCACGGCTGATCTGATCCCACAGCCTGAGGATCGCGTCCTGCCCGCCGATCTCGAAGTCGTTCGCTTCATCCAGCTTCAATCCGTGCCGGATGCGCATGATCTCCTCGATTTCAGCGACCGCCTCGTCACGAGTCGCCGTCTCGACGGGTACGATGGTGATCGTGGCGCTGCCGCCGCCACCGAAGGCGCGCCGGGCATTGGTACTGAACACGACCTGGTGCGTCGTCTGCGGAATGACGACGAAGTCGTCGGCCTGAGGAAATGGTGAGGGCCGTTTGCCGAGGACACCGACGACCGTGTACTCGACCGCGTCGATGCGGACCTTCTTGCCGATCGGATCCAGTCCCGACGGGGCAAAGAGCGCCTGATAGGGATTGTTCGCGAGCACGACGACTCGTCGGCGGCGCTGAACCTCGGACTCGGTGAAGAAGCGCCCGAAGGCGAGCTTGACGAAGTTGACGGCCGCGAACTGTTCCGTTGCGCCGAGCACGCCGAGCGTGGGCGTCCGCTGGCCTTCGTAGGCGACGCGACCGACCGTCTGGCCTCCGATGCCTTGACCCATCCAGATGTCCACGATGCCGACCGAAGGCGCTAGCTTCTCAATCGCTTTGGCATCGTCCACGGTCAGATTCGGCCGGCGCATGATCTGGGCGAAATCGGCACCGGACGCCAGGGTCACGGCACTCGCCTTGCTCAGCATGATCGTATTGGGACCGAGCTCGCGGATCATGTCGCGCAGCGACTCGTCGAAGCCGCGAATGAGCGACGTCATCCCCACGATCGATGTGATGCCGATGACGACGCCAAGGATCGTGAGCGCCGATCGCATCTTGTTCGAGCGCAGCGTGTCGAGCGCCATCACGAACACTTCGCGCCAGAGCCCTCTATTCACGTCTGAGCGCCTCGATGGGATCGAGCGATGCCGCTCGTGACGCGGGGTACGCGCCGAAGAACAGACCGACCGCGGCAGTGATGCCGATGCCCAGCACCACGGACCACAGCTCCAGCCTCGCTGGCAGGGGAGTGAATGCCGCAATCGCGCTCGCCGCGAGCGAACCCAGGCCGATGCCGATCAGGCCGCCGAACGTCGACAGCGTGATCGACTCCGTCAGCACCTGGGTCATGATGTCTTTGCGCTTCGCGCCGAGCGCCTTGCGCAACCCGATCTCTCGCGTCCGTTCGCTCACCACCATTAACATGATGTTCATGATGACGATGCCGCCGACGACGAGCGACAGCGCGACGATGCCGACGAGGACGGCGAAGATCCCGCTCGTCACCTGGCGGTAAAGATTGAGAATCGTCTCGGACGTCAGGATGCCGAAGTTGTCGGGCTCTGACGGCTTCAGGCGGCGGCTGACTCGCAGCGCGACGGTCGCGTCGTCCATCGCCGTGGTCATGACGTCCGTCGACACCGGCTTCACGCTCAGCGAAAGCGACTGTCTCGCGCCGAACAGGCGCTGGTACGCGTTCAGCGGGATCACGGCGAAGTTATCCTGGGAGTTCCCGAAGAACGACCCCTTCTGTTCGCTGACGCCAACGACGCGGAAGTTGATCCCGGCGATCTTGATCGTCTTGTCCAGCGGGTTGATCTCGCCGAAGAGTCGATCGGCCAATCCCCAGCCAAGCAGTGCGACGGGCTGACCGCGCTCGACCTCGACCTGGCTCATCATGCGGCCGGTCTCGACGCTGAACGTCGAGAAGTCAACGTAGGTGCTCGTGACGCCCTGAATCTGGGCGTTGTCGATTTCCTCGGTGCGATACGACACGCTGGCGTTGCGGCTGGCTTGCGCCATCACCGAGGAAATGAGCGGACTGAAGTTTCGAATGGCTTCCGCTTCATCGATCGTGATGAGCGGGTTGTTGCGCGCACGCTCCTCATCGTCCTCGTTGAAGATGGGCGGTCGGCGCTGAACGGTGAACGAGTCTGCACCGATGTCGCTCACGATCGCATCGGCAACCATCCCGTTCATGCCCTGGATGAGCGTCACGACGGTCACGATAGAGGTGACCGCCACGATGTTGCCCAGCACCGTCATGAACGATCGCAGCTTGTTGGCCCAGATGGCCTGAAGCGCGATAACGATGGAGTCGATGACCTGGTTCACTTGGTGTTCGTTCTGCGCGTGCTCTGCTGAATCTTCACAGCTTGTCCGTCGGAGAGCTCGCGGACCGACGAGAACGGTCCCGTGATGACCTGATCTCCAGCCTTGAGGCCGTCGAGCACCTCGAAGTACTGCTCGCCCGCGATCCCCACTTTCACCGGCAGGTAGATCGCCTTGCCGTCGCGGACGGCGAAGACACCTTCCGTCTCCTTCCGCGTATGTCCGGGCGGCGGCTCGTTCGACGCGCTGAGCGGTGTCTCGATGTTCGTGCCGCGCCGTCGGCGGTTCGGCGTCTCTCGAACCATCTCGCCTTTGTCGTTGTAAAGCATCTCGCGCACGGTCAACGCCTGGATCGGGACTGACACGACGTCCTTCCGCCTGGCAGTTGTAATCTCAGCCGTGCAGGTGAACCCGGGGCGGATGTCCGGCACCGGTTCCTCGAGCGTGACGACGACCTTGAAGGTCGTGGCCTGTCGCTGTCCCGTGTTCTGCGTGGTCGTCTGGATCGGGCTGTTGCCGATCTCCGTGACGCGTCCCTTGAACGTCCGATCGGGAACCGCGTCGATGGTCACCTTGGCTTCCTGATTGAGCATCACCGTTGGAATCTCAGTCTCGTCCACTTCCACTTCGGCTTCGATGACCGACATGTCGGCGATGGTCAGCAGGACCGATCCCGCATTGTTCATCGTTCCGACGACGGCGGTTTCTCCCTCCTCAATGCTGCGGCGGGTGACCAGACCGTTCATGGGTGCGGTGATGATGATCTGATTCAGGTTGTAGCGTGTCGTCGACAGGCCGGCCTGTTCCTGCTTGATGCGCTGCTCGTTCGTTTCGATGTCTTGTTGCCGGGAGCGGAGATCCGTCTCGCGAACGGTGACCTCGTTCTGCGCGCGCTCGAGATTCTCGCGCGTGGTCAACCCCTCTTTCCAGAGGTCCTCCTGGCGCTTCAGATTCTGGCGAGCGAGCTCCAGGTTGGCGCGGCCTTGCTCGACGGAGGTGCGCGCCCCGAGCAGCGATGACTGGGCGGCGGCGACACTGGCCTCTCCGCGTTGCAGTTGTCCCTCGAGTTGTTTCGGATCGATCTCGAGGAGGAATTGCCCGGCCTTCACGCGCTGACCTTCTTCGACCGCGATGCGAGTGACGCGTCCCGGAGTCTGGGCCGAGACGTTGACCTGACGCTTGGGTTGGACCTTGCCCGAGGCGGAGACGATCGCTTCGAGGTCGCGCGCTCGCAGGGCTTCGGCTTGCACGTTGAGGCCGGTGTCGCGCCGGTAGTACAGATTCGCCGCGACCACTGCGGCGCCGACCAGAACGACCCCCAGAACGATGAGAACCTTCTTTCCTGTCATTACGCTCCCCTAGGAACCGGACGTGAAAACCGCGATCAGCAACGCGATGACGACGTAGAGCCCGATGAACGTTGTAGCGATTGGCCCCGTTCGACGCTTGTAGAGCACGCCAAGCCCTATAGCGAGAACGACCATCCACCACAACAGGAACATATCGATCGAACGAAGCATCACCGCCAGAAACGACGTCTCCTCCAACATCGGCAGGAATACGCCGAGATTGGCGCCAGGTGGACGCACTCCCACAGGTTTGGCACCGATCGCCAGCATGCCCGCGATGAACAGAGCGGAGATGGCAGGGATAAGGCCGGCGTGATTCATCACAGCGAAGACCTGCTTGAACGTGCCGTTCCCTCCCATCAACGTCGTGAAGATTCCGGTGAAGATTCCGGCGATTGCCGCGCCGAACAGCGGACCCAGCACGAAGACGCCGACCGCGTAGCCCACAGGGACATAGCCGATGTAGCGTTCCATGTTGGCCAACTGCTCGTCCGAGACGGCGTTTCCGCGACCCTCGATTGCTCTGACCTGCTGATCGACGATCGCGTCTTGCATGTCCTGCGACCCCAGAATCATGTAGTACGCCGCCGATGTCATCGCCAACGTCACCACCATGACCCCCAGCCATCGGGGTTTCGCGACGACGGCCGCGAAGGTCTCACGTGGGGAGAGGAGCACGCCAACCATCCGGCTCACCAGTCCGGGCACTGGCTTGTTCTGTACGCTGTCAGGAACCGATGCAACGTCGGTCACGGCGATACCCCTCAAAAATGGATGTCGAACTGGACACCAGACCGGGTGGTCTAGCACTGCGGGGTGAACACAAACTCCTGATACGAAAGTTCTTGGCTCCAGTTCCGTCCTGTGTCTCTCATGATCGCTCGCTCTGCCGTAACGTGCAAATCCGTCGGCCGATACACTGAGCGGCTGTCCGAATTTTCGCTTCGAGGTCAACCGTGACGAAATCCCTGGGTCTGCTCGTGCTGGTCCCCGCTGTCATGCTCGCATTTCCGCCCGGGCCGGCGTCCGCTCAAATCGTTGAAGTTGTTGGCAGCAGAGCACTTGGCATGGGCGGGGCCTTCGTCGCTGTTGCTGATGACAGCACGGCGACCTGGTGGAACCCCGCTGGTCAGGCGGCCGGTGGACTCTTCGACGTGGCGCTCGGTTGGGCAACGACCGATATTGAGAACAGCCAGCCGCCGGAAAGACACGACGAGGCGGCCTGGTTCGCACTCGCCACGCCTCCGATCGGTTTCAGCTACTACCACTTGAGAATCAAAGAAACAGGCCCGTTTCGCACTATCGCGCCCGGTTCGGGGGGCCGAGAAGATAGACGAGCCGCAGTGCCCGATTGGTCGCTCTCCGCCAGTCAGTTCGGAGCCACCCTCGTACACACGCTGGTCTCGGATCTTCACGTCGGGACGACGCTCAAATACGTGCGTGCGAGTGAGTCAAGTGGTCTCACCGACGCAAACAATGCGTTCGACTTGGATGTTGGTGGTCTGTTCGTGAAGGGGCCTGTGCGAGTGGGTGCAGTGGTGCGAAACGTACTGGCGGCAGAGTTGGGAGCCGTGAATTTGCCGCGTCAGGCGCGAGTGGGGGTCGCTTTTGATGCGTCGCAGGTCAGCAGCCGGGCGGTGGTCGTTGCCCTGGACGCTGACGTTGACGCGTACGACACCGCTTACGGCGAACGGAGAGTTGTGGCTGTTGGCGTTGAAGGCCTGGCATTCGGACGACGCATCGGGGTGCGCGCGGGGGCCCGGTTCAACACGGTTGGGGCAGAGGAGCAGGCCTACACGGTCGGGGCGAGCGTCGCCGTTCGTTCCGGAGTCTACGTGGATGGGCATGGCGTTTTCGGGGGAGCCGACGACGAGAGCGGCTGGGGCATTGGGGCCCGGGTCACGTTCTGACGATTCACGTGAGATAGGCCGGTTTCTTTTTCATGGCGGTTCGAATCGGAGAGCTGCTTCTCAAAGAGAAGCGCATCACGCCTGAGCAACTCCAGGAGGCACTGAACTATCAGCGCCAGAACGGGGGGAAGCTCGGCTTCAATCTGATCAAGCTCGGTTACGTCAAAGACGACGAGATCACCGCTCTCCTGAGCAAGCAGTATGGCGTGCCATCGATCGCCCTCGGGCAGTTCGACGTGGACGCGACCGTCGTCAAGCTCGTTCCTGCCGAGACCGCACAGAAGTATCAAATCATCCCGCTCTCGAGGTCTGGCGCGACGCTGACGATCGCGATGACGGACCCGACGAACGTGTTCGCCATGGACGACATCAAGTTCATGACGGGCTACAACGTCGAGCCGGTCGTGGCGTCGGAAACCGCGGTCATCGACGCGATCACGAAGTACTACGGAAAGACCTCGAGTACAAACGGCTCGGGCGGCGGGAACGCTGGGCCAAGCGGACCGAGCGCGCTCGAAATCGCGAGCAAGGCACTTGATGACATGCCGGTGCTCGCCGACGCCGGCGACGTCGAGGTCCTCGAGGAGTTCGAAGAGATCAGTGCCGAGGCGCTCGCCAAGCAGGGTGAGGAAGCGCCGGTCATCAAGCTGGTGAACGTCATTCTGATGTCGGCGATCCAGAAGGGTGCCAGCGACATCCACATCGAGCCGTACGAAAAGGAATTGCGCGTCCGCTACCGCGTCGACGGCATCCTCTACAACATCATGCAGCCGCCGATGAAGTACCGCGATGCGATTACCTCGCGCATCAAGATCATGTCCAAGCTGGACATCGCGGAAAAGCGGCTTCCGCAGGACGGCCGTATCAAGATCCGCTTCCAGGATGGCGGGGAGATGCGCGACATCGACTTCCGCGTCTCCTGTCTCCCGACGCTCTTCGGCGAAAAGATCGTCATGCGTCTCCTGGACAAGACGAAGCTGATGCTCGACATGACCAAGCTCGGATTCGAGTCCGAGTCGCTTCAGAAATTCGAAGTGGCCATCTCGAAGCCGTGGGGCATGGTGCTCGTGACCGGGCCCACCGGGTCTGGCAAGACCAATACCCTCTACTCGTCGATCGCGCGCATCAACACCGTCGAGACCAACATCATGACGGCCGAGGACCCGGTCGAATTCAACCTGATGGGCGTCAACCAGGTCCAGGTGCGCGAGAACATCGGCCTCAACTTCGCCGCCGCGCTGCGCAGCTTCCTGCGTCAGGACCCGAACATCATCCTCGTCGGCGAAATCCGCGACTTCGAAACGGCGGAAATCGCGGTGAAGGCGGCGCTGACCGGACACCTCGTGCTGTCGACGCTGCACACCAACGACGCGCCGAGCACCATCAATCGACTGATGAACATGGGCATCGAGCCCTTCCTGGTTGCGAGCTCGCTGAACCTGGTGTGCGCCCAGCGCCTCGTGCGCAGAATCTGCAAGAACTGCACGGAACCAGACCCGATGCCACCCCCCGCGCTGATGCAGGCTGGGTACTCTGCCGAAGATGCAAAAAAGGTGGTTCCCAACCGCGGTAAGGGTTGCGAGAAGTGCAACAACACCGGCTACAAGGGCCGTGTCGGCCTGTACGAAGTGATGGAGATCACCGAAGAGATTCGCGAGCTTGTGCTCGTCGGTGCTTCCGCGCTCGAACTTCGGCGGAAGGCGGTCGAAGAGGGCATGCTCACGCTGCGTGCCAGCGGGCTCCGAAAAGTGAAGGACGGCGTAACGACGATTGAAGAGATCGTCCGGGAGACGGTGAAGTAATGCAAACACTGCCTGAACTGCTGCAGACGATGGTGCAGTTGGAAGGATCGGACCTTCACATCACCACCAACACGCCGCCCCAGGTCAGGGTTCACGGCCATCTGACACGTCTGGACGGTGCGGCTCTGACGCCGTCCGATACAAAACAGCTCTCGTACAGCGTGCTCACCGACGCGCAGAAGAAGCGCTTCGAAGAGACCTTCGAGCTCGACTTCTCGTTCGGCATCAAGGGTCTCGCTCGCTTCCGCGTGAACATGTTCAATCAGCGCGGTGCGGTCGGCGCAGTTTACCGACTCATCCCCGAGCAGATCCGAAGCTTCCAGGAGCTCAGTCTGCCGCCGGTTCTCGCGACGCTCGCGGAGAAGCCGCGCGGACTCGTGCTCGTCACCGGTCCAACCGGTTCCGGTAAGTCGACGACGCTCGCGGCGATGATCGACAAGATCAACAAGGAGCGCCGCGATCACATCCTCACGATCGAGGATCCGATCGAATTCGTGCACCAGCACCAGGGCTGCCTGGTCAATCAGCGCGAGGTGCACAGCGACACCGAGAGCTTTACCAATGCGCTGCGCGCCGCACTTCGTGAAGACCCCGACATCGTCCTCATCGGCGAAATGCGCGACCTCGAGACGGTTGAGTCCGCGTTGCGTATCGCGGAAACGGGCCACTTGACGCTCGCGACGCTGCACACGAACTCGACGTCGCAGACGATCAACCGCATCATCGATATCTTTCCCGCGCACCAGCAGAGCCAGATCCGCACGCAGCTGTCGCTCGTGATCGAAGGCATCGTCTGCCAGGCGCTGCTTCCGAAGATCGGCGGCGGCCGCGTCGTTGCGCTCGAGATCATGGTGCCGACGGCGGGCATCCGGAACCTGATTCGTGAAGACAAGATCCACCAGATCTACTCCGCGATGCAGACCGGCCAGGAAAAGATGGGCATGCAGACGATGAATCAGTCGCTCGCGACGCTCTATCAGAAGCGACTCGTCACGCTCGAAACGGCGCTGATGGCGTCGTCGAATCGCGACGAGCTGCAGGACCTGATCAACCGAGGCGTGGGCGTGGTTGCGGGCGCTGGGTTGCGCACGGGCACAACGGGAAGACCGACGGGACGGTAGACGGTAAGTAGGTAGCTAAGTGGCTAGGTCGTCTGGGTAGCTGGGTGGCTGAGTAGCCCCAGCAACCTAGCCACTCAGCAACCCAGCTACGGAGTGAGTTGGAGTAGCAGGCAATGGCCACATTTGCATATAGCGGACGGACGCGACAGGGACGAACTGTCACAGGCGAGCGCAGCGCCGACACGATGGACGGGGCGGTTGCCGCCCTGCGCCGCGAGCAGATCCTCGTCACGCAGATCACCCCGGTCAAAGAGGCGGCGGCCAAGGTGTCCAAGCCTCGGGGCAAGAAGGTCGGCGCGAAGAACCTGGCCGTCTTCACGCGCCAGTTCTCGGTCATGATCGACGCCGGCCTCCCGCTCGTGCAGTGTCTCGAGATCCTCGGCACGCAGGAGGAAGACAAGAACTTCGCGTCGGTCATCCTCGCCACCCGGACCGACGTCGAGAGCGGCGCTTCGCTGGCAGATGCGATGAAGAAGCATCCGAAGGCGTTCGACCCGCTCTTCACGAACATGATCGCGGCGGGTGAGGCCGGCGGTATTCTCGACACGATTCTGAAACGGCTGGCGACGTACATCGAAAAGGCCGTCAAGCTGCAGGGTCAGGTCAAGTCCGCCATGATTTACCCGATCGCAGTCGTCGTGATCGCGGTTGTCGTGGTCGGCGTCATTCTGTGGAAGGTCATCCCGACCTTTGCCAGCCTGTTCGCCGGCCTGGGCGCAGAGCTCCCGTTGCCGACTCGTATCGTCATCGCGGCCAGCAACGGACTCGTTCGCTTTATGCCGTTCATTCTCGTGGGCATCGGCGCTGCGGTGTTCGCGTTCCGCGCGTACTACAACTCGCCCAACGGTCGAAGGGTGATCGACTCGGTCACGCTCAAGCTGCCTGTGCTGGGTCCGTTGATGCGGAAGATCGCCGTTGCGCGGTTCTGTCGAACGCTCTCGACGCTCCTGGCATCGGGCGTCTCGATTCTCGAAGCGCTCGACATCACGGCGCGCACCGCCGGCAACGCGATCATCGAAGAAGGGATCATGGTCACGCGAAAGAGCATCGAGCGCGGTGAAACGATTGCGGCTCCCTTGAAGGAGACCGGCGTCTTCCCGTCGATGGTCGTGCAGATGATCAGCGTCGGTGAAGCGACCGGCGCTCTCGACACGATGCTGGGCAAGATCGCCGACTTCTACGAAGAAGAGGTCGACACGGCCGTTGCCGGGTTGCTGACCCTGCTCGAGCCCATCATGATCTTCTTCCTCGGTGTCGTGGTTGGCGGTATCGTGATCGCGATGTACATGCCGATCTTCGACCTGATCAGCAAGTTGACCGGCTAAGAAGCATTGAAGATTAGTGATTGTTGATCGTTCATTAGTTGGTGATTGGGGATTCTTGATTGTCGAATCAAAGATCCTCAATCACCAATGACCAACGACTCGACAATCACTAATCGCGAGTCAACAATGAATTTGCGCTCCCGCCTTTCGACGCTCATCGCGGCACGAGTCGTTCTCGTGACCCTGCTGATGGGCTCGGCGATTCTCATTCAGATCAGCCGGCCGGGGGCATTTCCAGTCGACCCGTTCTTCGCGCTCATCGGCCTGACCTATGCGCTGAGCGTGTTCTACCTGGCCACGGTCAAGTACGCCGAGCGCCACCCCTGGCTTGTCGATTTCCAGTTCGGCGCGGATGCGCTTCTGGTCTCCGCGTTCATCCACGTCACTGGCGGGATCAGCAGTAACTTCTCGTCCCTCTACCTGCTGCCGATCATCGCCGCGAGCATGATTCGCTACCGGCGCGTCGCGATCCAGTTGGCCGCACTCAGCGCAGTCATGTACCTCGCGCTCGTGGCGGTGCAATACATCGATCTCGACCTTCCGCTCGCGCGCCGGTTCTCGCCTGTGGTGGATCTGCCGACAGTGCGGGTCGCACAGTACACGGTTGCGATCAACCTGGGCGGATTCATCGCCGTCGCGCTCCTTGCCGGGTCACTTGCCGACAGTCTTCGGTCCGCTGGTGCACGGCTCGAGGACGCCTCCGATCGGATTCGCGATCTCCGCGCCTTTAACGAGTACGTCATCAACAGTCTGTTGAGTGGGCTGATCACCACCGATCAGGACGGCGGAATCCTGACCTTCAATCGCTCCGCATCCACGATCATCGGCGTCCCTGCGTCGCAGGTCATTGGCCGCGACGTCGTTGACGTGATGCAGATGCCCGCGGTCGTGCGTACGCGCCTCGAAGGCCTCACAATTGGTCGAAGCCTGAAGATCGATTGCCAGCACCGGACTCCGGATGGCCGGATGATCGACGTCGGTCTCACGGCCAGCACGCTCACGCTGCCTGAAGGAGGAACGGGCTACGTCTGGTCGTTCCAGGATGTCACCGACGTGCGTCGGCTCGAGCGTGACGCGCGACTTCGGCAGCGGCTCGCGGCCGTCGGCGAGATGGCAGCCGGTATTGCGCACGAGATCCGAAACCCGCTGGCGTCGATGTCGGGATCGATTCAGGTGCTCAGACAGGAACTGCCCCTCACCGAAGACCAGGCGCAGTTGATGGACATCGTGCTGCACGAGTCCGAGAGACTGAACGACACGATCAGATCGTTTCTGGCCTACGCGAGACCGCAGCGCGCAGCGATGGCGCGCCTCGACGTGAGGCGGGTGCTTCAGGATACTGCGCTCCTCCTGCGCAACAGCGCGGAGGTCAAGCCGCACCACATCATCGACGTCGACGTGTCGGCAGAACCAGTGTGGTGCGAAGCTGATGAAAACCAGATCCGCCAGATCGTCTGGAACCTTGCGACCAATGGTGTGCGTGCGATGGCGAACGGTGGGCATCTCCGCATGACGGTGAGCTCGGAGCGCGAGTCTGAGGGTGACGAGTGGGTCGTGCTGGCGGTTCAGGACGAAGGGTGCGGAATCGCGCCCGAGGATGTCGACGAAATCTTTCAGCCGTTTCGCAGCTCGTTTGAACGGGGCACCGGTCTTGGCCTGGCCACCGTGCACCGGGTTGTCACCGACTACCACGGGACGATCAACGTAGCCTCTCAAGTTGGTGTGGGGACGATCATGAGCGTTCGCCTACCAGTTCACGCGGGCATCAGCGCGACGCCGGCGGAGTCCGAATCACGGAGTGTTGGCGTATGACGCGACCATCGGCGGCAACGGCATCGAGTGAGGCGCCCGCGAGCGCCGAGCCCACCCCGAAGCCGCGCATTCTGATCGTTGACGATGAGCCGTCGATGCGCGAGATGTTGCGCATCGTGCTTCGGCGCGACGGCTACGAGGTGACGGTTGCCGCGAACGGGGCAGAGGCGCTCGACGTCCTGCAGCGCGAGCGGATGGATCTGCTGCTCTCGGACATCCGCATGCCCGACATCAGCGGTGTCGAGGTGCTGCGAGCGGCGAAGGAAGCGAACAAGGATCTCGTGGCGTTCATGATGACGGCGTTTGCCTCGACGGACACGGCCGTTGAAGCGATGAGGCTCGGCGCCGTCGACTACTTCACGAAGCCGTTCAACATGGACGAGTTGCGGATCAAGGTGCGACAGCATCTCGAGACGCTTCGCATCCGGCAGGAGAACGTCCTGCTGAAGCGCACGCTCAATACGTCCCACGAGTTCTGCAACATCATCGGACGCAGCGACGCGATGCTCGACACGTTCAAGATGATCGAGACCATCGCAAAGACGGTGAGTACCGTTCTGATCACCGGCGAGTCAGGAACAGGCAAGGATCTCGTTGCCCGGGCCGTGCACTTCAACTCCCTCCGGCGCGAGCATCCGTTTGTCGCCCTCAACTGCGGTGGTCTTCCCGAGACGCTGCTCGAATCGGAATTGTTCGGCCACATGCGCGGCGCATTCACAGGCGCCGACACCAACAAGAAGGGGCTGGTCGAAGTCGCCGAGCGCGGCACCATCTTCCTCGACGAAATCGGGGAGATGAACCAGGCGATGCAGGTCAAGCTGCTGCGGGTGCTGCAGGATCGGCGATTCAGAAGGCTTGGTGGAACGGAGGAAGTGCAGGCCGACATTCGCGTGATCGCGGCGACGAATCAGGATCTGCAGAAGATGGTGGCGGAGGGCCGCTTCCGCGAAGACCTGTACTATCGCATCAACGTCATCCAGGTGCATCTCCCGCCGCTGCGCGATCGTCGAGAAGACGTGCCTCTGCTCGCAGATCACTTCCTTACGAAGTACGCGAAGGCCGCTGGCAAATCTGTGAACGGGATCTCTCATGAAGCGCAGGAGCTTCTTGCGGCGTACGCGTGGCCTGGCAACGTTCGTGAGCTCGAGAATGTGATCGAGAGGGCGGTGGCACTGGAGCAGACGCCGCTGGTTCTCCCCGAGAGCCTTCCGACGCAGGTGCGCACACTTGGCGGTACACCCGCCAAGGTTATTGGGTCGCCGGCCTCAGGCGGCGCGCCTGCGCGTGCCGGTTTGCCCGACCTGAAAGAAGGGTTCGACCTCGAAGCGCTCGGCGAGGAGTTCTATCGCCACTACATCGCGTTGGCGCTTGAAAGGTCGGGCGGTGTGCAAACGCGCGCAGCCGAGATGCTGGGTATGAGCTTCCGTTCATTTCGCTATTACGCCAAGAAATTCAATCTGCGCTGACTGTCAATTCTTGACACCGGAGGTTGACACTTCCTGTCATGCGGTCCAAGGAATGGCACTCCACCGACATCAGTCCTCGAAGCTCAGCAACGCTATAAGCCTAAAGGGATAAGCCAGTTACACCGACACATTGGGTGGCGGCGCGTCGTGGCACCACGCTTGCCTCTTGAAGAGTCGTTCACGAGGCGCCGTGTCGGAGCGGCGGATACATATAAACCGGGCCTTCCGGCCCGAGCGCTCTCAAGGAGATTCTTTGTGAAGAAACTGCAGAAGAACGAAGGCTTTACGCTGATCGAACTGCTGATCGTCGTGGCGATCATCGGCATCATCGCGGCGATTGCCGTCCCGGGTCTTCTCCGCGCCCGCATGTCGGGCAACGAGACGTCGGCCATCGGGTCGATGCGTGCAATCAACACCTCTGAGGTTAGCTATTCAGCCGCGTGCGGGCAGGGCGGATACGCGGTCCTGTTAACGACGCTCGGCGTGCCGCCCCCAGGCGGAAACCAGGCGTTCCTCTCGAACGACCTGACGCAGGTTGTGGCGCCCCAGAAGAGCGGCTTCAGCTATACGCTGGCGGCGGGCGCTGGCGGTGCGGCTGGCCCGAACGATTGCAACGGCACGGCGACCAACGTGACTTACTACACGACGGCGATTCCGACCAGCCCGGCGTCGACGGGCAACCGCGCGTTCGCGAGCAACCAGGCGGGCGCGATTTGGCAGAACGTGGCGGCAGCCGGTGCGGCGGCTCCGACCGAGCCCTTCACGGTCTCGGCGACGGTTACGCCCATCCAGTAGTTAGTGCTCGAGTGTGGCGAGGGCTGCCTGGCGGAGTGCCGGACGGCCCTCGCAAGCAAGTCAGTAAGTCAGTAAGGACAGCAGGACTCGCGGATTCGGTGGATTGGAGATGGGCCTGACGGCCACGCGCTCATGAGGAGCGTAAGGAGAAGATTGTGAAGACACTGCAGAAGAACGAAGGCTTTACCCTCATCGAGTTGCTGATCGTCGTGGCGATTATCGGCATCATCGCGGCGATTGCCGTCCCGGGTCTGCTTCGTGCTCGTATGTCTGGCAACGAGACGTCGGCGATCGGGTCGATGCGTGCGATCAACACCTCCGAGGTTAGCTATTCAGCCGCGTGCGGCCAGGGTGGGTACGCGGTCCTGTTGACGACGCTCGGCGTGCCGCCCCCAGGCGGAAACCAGGCGTTCCTCTCGAACGACCTGACGCAGGTCGTGGCGCCCCAGAAGAGCGGTTTTAGCTACACGCTGGCGGCGGGCGCCGGCGGTGCGGCGGGGCCGAACGACTGCAACGGCACGGCGACCAACGTGACCTACTACACGACGGCGCGTCCGACGAGCCCCGCTTCGACGGGCAACCGCGCGTTCGCGAGCAACCAGGCGGGCGCGATTTGGCAGAACGTGGCGGCAGCCGGCGCGGCAGCGCCAACCGAGCCCTTCACGGTCTCGGCGACAGTAACGCCCATCCAGTAGTTTCGATTCGATTCGACGGGGATTAGGCCGGCTGGATATCGCAGCCGGCCTTTCCTTTGTACGGCCACTGTCGACCCTAACAAACATTGGCAGCGGGCGTTGCCACGCTTTGTCAGGCTGCCATCGAATGTCAGTATCGCCCGGAAAAAATGCCTCACTGATGGCTGCTAAATGATTGATATAGCGGCAGTTGTCTCGAACGATCACGGGACAGAAGAACAGGCACCGAGCTTGCTCTTCAGGTCGTCGGTGGCTGCCGGGCCATGCAGGCCGACGGCGCCCAAGGAGAAGGTTGTGAGGACATTGAAGAAGAACGAAGGCTTTACGCTCATCGAGCTGTTGATCGTTGTGGCGATCATCGGCATCATCGCGGCGATCGCTGTGCCGGGTCTGCTTCGCGCGCGGATGTCGGGCAACGAGACGTCGGCCATCGGCTCGGTACGCGCCATCAACACGGCGGAAGTCAGTTACACGGCGTCGTGTGGCTACGGCTCCTACGCAGTGCTGTTCGCGACCCTGGGCACGCCACCCCCCGGTGGAAACCAGGCGTTCCTCTCGAATGACCTGACAGGCGCTGTGTCGCCCCAGAAGAGCGGGTTCACCTATACGCTGGCAGCTGGCCTCGCCGGCGGCGCCGGGCCGAACGACTGCAACGGCACCGCTACCAATTCGGCCTACTACATAACGGCTATCCCGACGAGCCCGTCTTCGACCGGGAACCGTGCGTTTGCGAGCGGCCAGGCGGGTGCGATTTGGCAGAACGTCGCCGCAGCCGGTGCGGCAGCGCCGACCGAGCCGTTCACGGTCTCGGCGACGGTGACGCCCATCCAGTAGTTACGAGTTCGACCACAGGGAGAGGCCGGCTGGATAGCGCAGCCGGCCTTTCCTTTGTACGGCCGTCCTATAATGCAGTGAAGCTTCGCTTCACTGCGTCGCTATTGGCTTGCCCCGCTTCGCGGGGCGCAGGCATCTCCAAAGGCAAAGGCGCATGGCCTTGGGAGATGCCTGACTGTCACTGCAGTGGAGGGCGCGGAACTCTCATCAAAAAGAGGTTGGCCATGTCCGCTCGCACTCGTTACGCCCTCGTCGTGCTCTCGGCAATTGGGCTCGCAGCATCCGCATATGCGCTGTATGTCCATTACCATCTCCTCACGGAACCGAACTACTCAAGCGCCTGCGAGGTCAGCGAGACCGTATCGTGTCAGCGTGTGTTCGAGAGTGCATACGGTACGTTTGCGGGTGTTCCAGTAGCTGCCGGCGGTGCGATCTGGTCTGCCCTCGTGCTTCTGCTGTCCACATGGGGGATGCGGAAGCCCAAGTCAGAGGAAGCAGCGCGGGCGGCCGGGTATGTCTTCCTGCTCTCGACTGTGGGACTCGCGGCAGTCTTCTATTTGGCCTACGCATCATTCTTCGTGCTCGGCCAGGTCTGCCTCGTGTGTCTGACGATGTACGTGAGCGTGGTCGGGATCTTCCTCGTGTCGTCCGCTGCGGCAGGGCCGCTGCGCGCGCTGCAGTCCGGTGTGACGAAGGATCTTGGCGGGTTGACGGGAAGTCCGACCGCGGCACTACTCGCGGTGATCTGGCTCGTCGCATCAGCCGGTCTCGTGCTCGCGTTCCCGCGTGAACAGGCGGTGAGTGCGCAGTCTGCATCGACGGCAGCAGCCGTCCCAGCGGTGCCAGTCGAAACACTCGCGCCCGAGCAGCTGACCGAGCTTCACGCGTGGGTCGATCGTCAGCCGACGGTCCCCGACGTCATGCCGCAGGGCGGCGTCAAGGTTCTGCTGATCAAGTTCAACGACTATCAGTGCCCGTCCTGCCGCCAGGCCTACATCCTCTACAAGGACATCATCGCGAAATATGAGGCGGCGTATCCCGGCGCCTTCAAGTACGAGAACCGGGACTACCCGCTCGAGACCGAGTGCGGCGCTGGTGGAGTTCATGGAGCGGCGTGCGAGGCAGCCGTAGCGGTGCGGCTGGCGAAAGAAAAGAACCTGGACAAGCAACTCGAGGAGACGCTGTTCGATCGCCAGTCGATGTCGATGACCGGCGACGACGTCAAGAAGGCGCTGCAGGAAGTGACCAAGATCACCCCGAGCGAGTTCGACAGCCGGTATCAGAAGATGCTCGAGTTGGTGCGCCAGGATGTGCAACTTGGACAGAAGGTGGGTATCACCGGGACGCCGACCTACTTCATCAATGGCATCAGGCTCGGCGGGTTCCGCCCGGCAGCACTCGATGCGGTCATCGCCTACGAGCTCAAGAAGGCAGGCGTAACCTCGTAGGGGACCCGGTGGGGATCGGCCCCCGATCTCCCGATAATCCGATCACGTATGGATGCGATCAGGACCGAGGGGCTGACCAAACACTACACAAAAGGATTCTGGCGCCCCCGCCCGTACGCCGCTCTTGAAGGCCTGACGCTTCACGTCGGGCAGGGTGAGGTCTTCGGATTCCTCGGCCCCAACGGCGCGGGCAAGACCACCACGCTCAAGCTGCTGATGCAGCTGATTTTCCCCACCGCCGGGCGGGCCGAGATCCTCGGTCGCCCGGTTGGTGACGTTTCGGTGCGGCGACGCATCGGATACCTGCCCGAGAACCCGTATTTCTACGACAACCTGAGTGCCGAAGAACTGCTGATCTATTTCGCCCGCGTGTTCGGCTATTCGGCGCACGAGGGACGTGCACGCGCCAACCGGCTGCTCGATGAGGTCGGGATCGGTTCCGAGCGGCGCTTTCAGCTCCGCAAGTTCTCGAAAGGCATGATCCAGCGGGTCGGGATCGCGCAGGCGCTGATCAACGACCCCGACGTGGTGTTCCTCGACGAGCCAATGTCGGGACTCGATCCGCTGGGCCGTCGGGAGGTGCGTGAACTGATCCTGCGACTCCGCGACAAAGGGTGCGCCGTGTTTTTCAGTTCGCACGTCCTCAGCGATGCCGAGGCGCTCTGCAGTCGCGTCGCGGTCGTCGTCAAAGGGAGGCTTGCTGCCACAGGGCGATTGTCCGATCTGCTCGCGGACCGCGCGCGCGCCTGGGAGCTCGTGGTCTCGAACGTCACGCAGCCGGTCATCGACCGAATCAGGCCGCGGCTCACGGCCGTCACTGCCCTCGGCGAAGGTCGCTTCTCGCTGGAGCTTCCGTTGACCGTCGCTCCAGAGCAGCTGCTCGCGGAGATCGCCGCAACCGGCGGCCACCTCGTTTCTCTCAACCCTGTCCGCGAAACGCTCGAGGACTTCTTCGTGCAGCAGGTACGCGCGACCGACGAGGCCGGCATCGTGCGAGAACGGACGGCATCATGACAGCCGTTCTCGTCCTTGCACGCGGCGTCTTCAAGGATTCGATTCGCGATCGGGTGCCGTACAACCTCGTGTTCTTTGCCGTGCTGCTGATGGCGGCGTCGTTTCTGCTCGCGCAGCTCACTGCGGGGCAGGACGTGAAGATCATCAAGGATCTCGGTCTGGCCGCCGCGTCCCTGATGGGTGTGCTGATCGCCGTGTTCTTCGGAATCGGTCTGGTCGCGAAGGAGGTCGAGCGGCGCAGCATTTACAGTCTGCTCTCGAAACCGATCACGCGGAGCCAGTTCATCGTCGGCAAATATCTTGGCCTGGTCTTCACGCTCATCGCCAATCTGGCCGTGATGGCCATCGCGTATTACGGAGTACTGGCGTTCCTCGAGTGGCAGACGCCCGCCAACGTGAAACTCGGTTGGGAGGCCGCGGCGACCGATCCGATGCTGCTCAAGGCGTTCGCGCTCATCGGCGTCGAGCTGATGCTGGTAACGGCGCTCGCGTTGTTCTTTTCGACGTTCTCGACCACCTTTCTGTCCGCCGCCCTGACGATCGCCGTCTACGTGATCGGTCATTTCAGCGATGACCTGCGGACGCTCGAGTCGTTTGGTGCGTCTCCGGCGGTCGCGATGATCGGCCGCGCGCTCTACTACGCCTTCCCGAACCTGGCGCCACTCAACGTGACTGCCGCCGTCGTGCACGGTCAGGCCGTGACCGCGCAGCACATGCTGCTCGCCAGCGGGTCGATCGGCCTCTACGTCGCGGTGCTGCTCGTGGCGTCCACGCTGATCTTCGAACGGCGGGATTTCAAGTAGATGGCGACGCAGGATCGAAGCCGCCGCGCCCTGCACTGGATCGCGTTCGTCGTCCTGCTGGTGGCAGCGATTGGCACGCAAACGGTGATCAACGGGGCGTTCGAGCGCTTCACGCCGACGCAGGAAGTGCAGTGGGTCCGGTCGCCGGGAGTCATGCGCCGGCTCGTCCTCGGCTTCAATAGTATTGCGGCGGATATCTACTGGATTCGCGCCGTGCAGTATTACGGAAGCACGAAGCTCCTGAAAGCAGAAGAGAAGGACTACAGCTTCCTGTTTCCTCTGCTCGACCACACCACGACACTCGATCCGCGTTTCAACATCGCCTATCGATTCGGTGCCATCCTGTTGTCCGAGGGGTACCCGAACGGCCCTGGCCGTCCGGACGAAGCGATTACGCTGCTCGAGAAGGGGATTCGCGAATCGCCTGACAAGTGGGAGTACTACCTCGATGCCGGGTTCGTCGAGTATTGGTGGCGTCGCGATACCAAGGCGGCGGCCGACTGGTTCGTGCGCGGATCCAAGCTCTCGACAGCGCCCAATTGGCTTCAGCCACTGGCGGCCAGCGTGCTTGCCGAAGGCGGCGATCAGCTTGCCGCCCGTGTCCTGTGGACCCAGCTGGCCCAGACCGCAGAACAGGAGTGGATGCGGCGAACCGCTCGCACCCGCTTGCAGCAGCTCGACGCTGAAGCCGTGATCGGGCAGCTGCAACCGATCGTCAACACCTTCTACGACAAGGCGAACCGATTCCCGACGGAATGGGACGAGATCATTCGTGCCGGCCTCGTTAGGGGGATCCCGCTCGATCCGACTGGCGTGCCGTACGCCCTCGATCCTGTATCCGGCGCCGTTGAAGTCGCGAAAGACTCAACGCTCTATCCCTTGCGGCGCGGCCTGTGAACGTCGAAATTCCAGGTTGGATGCCGCCGCTCTTTGCGGTCCTGTTCGGGGCTTGCATCGGCAGCTTTCTGAACGTGTGCATCTACCGTCTGCCGCGCGGCGAGTCGCTGGTGTGGCCAGGCTCGCGGTGCACGTCGTGCGGTCGCGAGCTCACCTGGTACGACAACATCCCGATCCTGAGCTGGGTCACGCTCGGCGGACGATGCCGGACGTGCAAGGCGTCGGTGTCGGCGATGTATCCAATCGTCGAAGCCGTGACCGCGCTCGCTTGTCTCGGCGGCTATCTGTTGTACGGCATGACGCCGCTCGCGCTCGTGCGCATCCTGTTTGCGTGCGCGCTCATCGTGCTCTTCGTGACCGACCTCCAGCACAAGATCCTGCCCAACACGATCACGCTGCCCGGAATCGTGATTGGTTTTGTCTGCAGCCTGTTTCTTCCTCCGGGTCCGCGCGATTCGCTGATTGGCATCGCGGTCGGCGGCGGAGTGCTGTTCGCGATCGCCGAGGGTTACTACCGCATCCGCGGTGAAGAAGGGCTCGGCATGGGCGACGTCAAGCTGCTCGCCATGATCGGCGCGTTCCTCGGTTGGAAGCTCGTGCTGCTCACGCTCGTGATGGCGTCGCTCTCCGGGTCGATCATCGGGGTGGCCTTGATCGCGTCCAAACGCGGCAACCTGAAATACGCGCTGCCGTTCGGGACCTTCCTTGCGATCGGCGCAGTGGTGTCCGCTGCCTGGGGGACGCCGATCGTGGACTGGTACTTCGGCTTCTATCAATGAACCTGCAGGCGTACGCGCTGCTGGCGAACACAGCGATCATCCTCGTGCTGATCGGCGTCGTCGTGTTTGCCGGGCTGCGCTTCCTGTCGGCATCGCGCAGGAATCGCGCTCACGATCGCGAAGGCGGCGACTCGGCCCTGATGGCGGGCGCCCTTCAGGACGCGATTCAGAAGCTGAAGGCACAGGAGCGCGCCATGGCGGAGCGCGCTGAAGCGTCAGAGCTGCTGAATACGCAGATCGTCAACAGCCTCACCGCCGGCCTGCTCGTCGTTGATCGGTCGGGGCAAGTGCAGATCCTGAACCCGGGAGGACGACGGATGCTCGGGTTCGATGCGGCGGGCGACTGGCCGCACTACACGAAGTTGCCGGCCGCGGCTGCGCCGCTGGCTGGAGTGATCGAAGAATGTCTCGCGACCGGGCAACCGATTGTGCGGCGCGCGCTGGAGATGCCATCTGCCGGTGATGTCACGCACGTGGGTGTGACGGTGTCGCCTCTTGGATCCGACGGCTCTGGCGGCGTCATCTGCCTGTTCTCGGATCTCACCGCCGTCGTGCAACTCGAGGAGCAGCTTCGGTTGAAGGAGACGCTGGCGAGGCTCGGCGAATTGACCGCTGGTATCGCACACGAGTTTCGCAACGGCCTGGCGACGATTCACGGATACGGCAAGTTGCTCGATCCGGCGTCCCTCCCGGCGCAGTACAGGCCGTACGTCGAAGGTATCCGGCAGGAGACCGTCGCGCTCGGCGAGGTCGTGACGAACTTCCTCAACTTCGCGCGTCCGACGCAGTTATCGCTCGCGACATGCGACCTTCGCACGATCGTCGAACGTGGCGTCGATGACCTCAAGTCCGATGCCCGTCAGTTGCATGGAGACGTCGTCGTCGCGGGAGAGTTCGGCCAGGTGGACGCTGATGATGTGCTTCTGAGACAAGCGTTCAGCAACCTCCTGCGCAACGCCGTCGAGGCGTGTCAGGATGCGGGTGTCACACCGGAGATTCGCGTCGAAGGTGCGCTCGACAAGGTGCAGGGCGTGGCTCGCGTCACCGTGCTCGACAATGGCCCCGGCGTTCCGGCGGACGCTCGCGAAAAGATCTTCCGGCCCTTCTTCACGACCAAGAAGAGCGGAACCGGACTTGGACTCGCTCTGGTGCAGAAGATCATCGTGACGCACAACGGTCGTGTGCTGGCGACGACGTCGCCTGCCGGCGGCGCCTCCTTTCAAGTGACGTTGCCACTCGTCTAACCCGCCAAGGCTGCGCGCCTTGGCGGGTTAGCCAGCATCTCTTGGCGCGCTTCGCGCGCCTCGTCCGTTATGCGGCTTTCGTGGCAACGAGTGCATGCTTGGCGTTTGGCGCCGCATAACGGACTACCAGTCGGCAAAATCAGCGTCGGAGAATTTGCGATCTTCAACTGCCTCGCAATCGCACCTCCTCGGCCTTTCCAAACACAACCCCTGACGACCTCGTGACTTCGACGGATCCCGTTGTGTCGAGCCAACAATGGCAGCGGCGTTGCGATCGCCGTCGTCATGAAGGATGCACGCGGCTCGACGTTGGTGGAGGCACTCGTCGCCACGTTGGTTCTCACGACGGGGCTGCTGACGATGGCCGAACTCGTGAGAGTGGCCACTGCAACGAACACCGTGGCGAGGAACGGCACGCTGGCGGGGATTCTCGCGGTGCAGAAGATCGAGCAGCTTCGCTCGCTGACGTGGGGATTCGATGCGGGCGGAATCCCCGTGAGCGACGTCAGCACGGACACGACCGTTCAGCCTGAATCTCCCTCAGGTGGAACAGGGCTTCAATCGTCGCCTGGCTCTCTCCGGCAAAACACGCCTGGATTTGTCGACCACGTTGATGGGGGTGGTCGAATCGTGGGTCGCGGGACAGAGCCGCCGGCGTCCGCTGTCTACACACGCCGCTGGTCGATCGAACCGATGCCGACCAGCGCGGGGCCGGCCGTGCTGATTCAGGTACTCGTGACGAGCATACGCAACCGGGGGCGCGCCAATCAGGGTGTCGTGACACGACTCCCTGGCGAAGCACGGCTCGTGACGCTCAAGCTGAGGAAGCCGCGATGACGCGCCAGGATGGCTTCAGTCTCGTCGAGCTACTGATTGCAAGCCTGATCACGCTGGTCGTTGTCGGTGGAGCATTCGCGCTGGCTGCGCCTGCGCAGCGCATGTTCCAGGCACAGCCTGAAGCGGCCGACATGCAGCAGCGGATGCGTGTTGCCGTCGACGCGCTCCGCAGGGATCTGGTCATGGCAGGAGCGGGAACGTATGCCGGACCCGCGCTCGGGCCACTCAACGACATCATCGCGCCGGTCATGCCGTTTCGAGCCTTTGGCGACACCCCCGATCAGTCACAGAACACCTTCTTTCGATCCGATGCGATCAGCTTTCTCTACGTGCCGTCGACCCCATCGCAGACCAGTCTGTCCACCGCGCTCGCCGCCGGGGCGCTTGATCCGCTGATTGAGACACCACCCAATTGCCCGCTCACGTCATCGCAGCAGGTCTGCGGCTTCGCAAGCGGAAACCATGCACTGCTCGTCGACGCAGCGGGGAACTGGGATGTCTACAGCGTGAACCAGGTCGTCAATGGTGCGATGACGCTGCAGCATCGCGGCCAGCCGTCGAGCACGTCGTATCCGGTTGGCTCGGCAGTCTCAGAGATTCGGGCGGGGAGCTACTTCCTCAAGAGTGATGTGACGACGGGGACGTATCAGTTGATGCGCCACGACGGATGGACGACTGAGCTCCCGCTCGTCGACGAGGTAGTGGGGTTGGAGTTCCGCTACTTCGGGGTGGCGCAACCGCCACAGCTCACTGGAGCACCCCTGGATATCGCACCCGGGCCATGGACGACATACGGTCCGGCGCCACCGCCCCTCGGACTCAGTCGCGGTTCATGGCCGGCAGGCGAGAACTGCGTCTTCGCTGTCGTCAACGGCGCGCATGTGACGCGGCTCACGACGATTGCGCCGGGTTCGCTGACGCTGGTGGAGCTCACGTCGTCGACGCTGACCGACGGCCCATGGTGCCCCGACGCCGTGTCGCTCAATCGATTTGATGCGGACCTCCTGCGCGTACGGCGGATCCATGTGTCGCTGCGGGTGCAATCGGCGCTTGCGTCACTCCGCGGGCCGGCGGGAGTGCTGTTTGCTCATGGCGGCACCGCGCGAGCCGCTGATCGCTACCTGCCAGATCTCGTCGTCCAGTTCGACATCACGCCGCGGAACCTGAACCTCGCACGCTGAACATCGAACGATGAACCAGCCCAGAGCCCAGAGCCGAAAGCCCAAAGCCGACTCAGATCGCGGTATCGCTCTGATCGTCGCGATGTTGACCATGATGCTTCTCTCCGCGCTCGGCTTGTCGCTCACGATGGTGACGATGGCCGAGGCGCGAGTGGCGCATTCGTACTCGAGCGGCAACGAGTCGTTCTACGCTGCAGATGCTGCACTCGAGCGCGCGATGAACGAGCTGGCGCAACTGCCCGATTGGAATCGCGTCCTCGACGGTT
>Ga0207669_10000263_pt1 | contig 23903 bp, 22 predicted proteins | sample KBSM33metaG_FD_184329 | JGI IMG/M metagenome (GOLD analysis project Ga0207669, IMG submission 184329) | Miscanthus rhizosphere microbial communities from Kellogg Biological Station, Michigan, USA - KBS M3-3 metaG (SPAdes) (version 2) | ecosystem: Host-associated > Plants > Roots > Rhizosphere >...
CTCGTGAGTCAGTCGACGAGTCGCCTGCTCGAAGAGCTTCGCCATCAGTATCTGATCGCGTTCGAGCCCGGCACCGCGACCGGCCTGCGCCGTATCGAGATTCGCGCGCGCAACAACGATTTCAAGGTCCGCTCGCGCAAGTGGTACTCCACCGGCGGGGAGTAGCCCCGGGACGTCTTCCTGGTCCGTCCGCTTCGAGAGCCGCTGCAGCATCTGCGGCCCTCAACCACCCATCCCGCAACTCCGAATCGACCCGGCATACAATCCGCCCGTCTGTGACGAGTCGCTGATGTTCTGGCATGGCTGCAACTATCCGTGGTCGACCGACGGAACGAACGTCTACTACGGCATGGACTTCGGCGGCAATGTCTGGGGCTCCCATGTGGGTGTCTCCACGAGACGACGCGCGATCGCTGGTGACTTCGCGCGGATGGCCAGCCTCGGCTTCACCGTCGCGCGATGGTTCGTCTTCGCCGATGGCCGATCCGGGATCGAGTACGACGGTCGCGGGCTTCCGGCTGGACCCGATGCTCGTCTCTATACCGATCTCGATGCCGCGCTCGGCATCGCGCGCGACGTCGACATCCGCCTCGCGCTCGTGCTGCTCGATCATCGGTGGATGTTCGAGGGCGTTCCCGACGTGATCGCCGATCCACTGACTGGCGCGCTGCTCGAAGCGCGATTGCCAGACGGCCGTGCGCAGGTGCTCGACACCCAGAGTGGACGCCACGCGCTGATGCAGAACGTCATCGAGCCGGTCGTACGACGCTACGGCGTCACGGGCGAACGAGCCGACCTGGGCGGCCACATTCTCGCCTTCGAGTTCATGAACGAACCCGACTTCATCATCGAAGAATGGGAACGTGACCTGAGCTCGCGCGTCGCGAGTCCTCTGCGGTTCGAGAGCCTGGCGGAGCTCGTATCGCGGACGAGCAGAGTAGTCCACCTCCACACCCGCGCACTGACAACGATGGCAGCCGCTCGACTGCACAACCTGTGGGCGTGGGGCGATCCGGAGCTTGGAATCGACTTCGTCCAGGTTCACTCCTACCCGGACGTAAATCACCCGGCACGCGACGCGGATGTCTTCGGCATGCCTGCAGCATCGCTTGGCATGGCCAAGCCGATCGTGCTCGGCGAGTTTCCGGGCAACGCGCCGGAGCAGTGCCCTCCTGGCGCAGCGCCGCCGCCCACGACGCTCGATCAGTACCTGGAGTTCGCGGTCAGCGCCGGATACCAGGGTGCGTGGCCGTGGAGCTTCAGCGGCACCGACGCGTATGGGCGATTTCCCGAGGCGCCTCTGCAGGAATTCGCACGGCGTCATCCCGAGCTCGTGAATCCGCGGGCGCGCTGACGGAACCAGGCGGACCCCGGTTATCGTCATAGCAACCTAGACCGATGGATCTGATCACACTCGGACGGACGCTCGGCTTCTCATTCGCGGCAGGCGTCAATCTCTACGCAACCGTCGCGATCCTGGGTCTCGCGGCCCGCTACGGCTGGGTCGATCTGCCTGCACAATTTCAGTCGTTCAATCATCCCGTGGTGATCGGCGTCGCGATCGTCATGTATCTGATTGAGTTCTTTGCGGACAAGATCCCATACCTCGATTCGTTGTGGGACCTCATTCACACCGCCATTCGCCCGCTCGGTGGAGCGCTGATAGCGGTGGCCACCCTCGGGGACGCATCTGCTCCGGTCGAAGGCTTGATTGCACTGCTGGGCGGTACAGTGGCCGCCAGCAGTCATCTCACGAAGACGAGCACCCGCGCCGTCGCGAACACGAGCCCGGAGCCCGTGTCCAACTGGATCCTCAGCTTCGGCGAAGACCTCTTCGTCGTCGGTCTCGCCTATCTTGCGCTCCAGCACCCGATTGCCGCTCTCATCGTCGCCACGATCCTGATCGCGCTGATCCTCGCTTTTGCGACGGTGATCATCCGGACCGTGCGACGCTGGTTCGCGCGCCGTCTCGCCAGTGCCTGATCAGAAACGTACGCCGAATCCAAACCTGACCTCATTCGTACTCAGCGAGTCACCGAGCGCGAGCGCGTCGATCCAGCTATCCGAGAACACGCGGCGATGCCGGTACCCGATGTCAGCGACAAATGCTCCACCCTGAAGCGTGACGCCGCCGCCGAGGCTCGCGATCGGAGCCGTGCGGTTCAGCAGCGACAGGCCCGCGTTTGCGATCACGCTCGGCAGCCCCGGTGCGATACCGGAAAGATGGGGATCCAGGCGCGCGATTCCCGCGGATGCTTCGGCGTACGGCCGAAGCACAGACGATCCGGCGGTGAATCGCACGCCGCCATGGCCGTACCACGCCGAGACGTTGAGATCCACCGGGCCAAGGCCAATGAGTGTCTGCGTCATCGAAGGGAGCACATTGCCGATGCGGCCTGCCTCGCCGACGACCTGAATGTTTGGCGTCAAATCACCGGTGATGCTTCCACCGAAGTTCGTGTTGGTTGTGGTGAAGCTTCCCACGCCGAGACCACCGAACGCCTGCACCGCGGCGTGCGGCTCTTGCGCGTAAGCCGACGACGCGAGAGAGAGAACGGCGACGAGGATCGCCGTGAACGGTAGAGTGCGCATGGTCGATCACCCCAAAGACGCTGGCACTCGCGTTCTGGGCAAGAGCTGTACCCGCAGCGAAGCTCACTATTCTTTCGACAAAGCGTCACGTCGCGCGCGCCTACCTTGACGTGTCATCGTGAGACGACAGTCCACCCGTCTCTACCGTAGTAACATCACCAGCCGTCAACTATCTGCTGGAGATGCTTGATCCAGCTGTCTGCGGGAGATCTTCAATGAAGATGCGTGTCGGCCTCGTCGCGGTGCTCTCGCTTGCCATGCTTGGTGCGTACCTTCATGCGCAGTTCGGGACGGAAGCGGCCAAGCTCGATCTGGTGAAGGTGAAGGATGACCTCTACGTCATCCACAACGACTTCGTTCCTGGCAACACCACGGCGCTCATCACCAGCGAGGGGGTGGTGATCGTGGACGACAAGTTCGAGATCGATCACGCGAACATCATGGCGGAGCTCAAGAAAGTCACGAGCCAGCCGGTGAAGTACGTGATCAACACCCATTTCCATGGCGATCACAGCGGCGGGAACGCGAAGCTGCAGGCGCTGAGCGCGCAGGTTGTCGCCTCGGAAGCGGCGCGTCAGAAGATGGTCGAGACCAAGATGCCGGGCCTGCCCAACGTCACGCTCGAGAATCGTCTGCGCCTCTACGTCGGTGGCAAGCGGGTCGAGGTGCACTACTTCGGCCGCTCGCACACCAACGGCGACGTCGTGGTGCTCTTCCCCGATCATCGCGTCCTCGCGATGGGCGACATGTTCACGTTCGGCGATGCTACGCCGCAACTGGTTGACTACGCCGGCGGTGGAAGCGCGGTCGAATGGACGAAGACAGTGGACGGCGCGCTCGGTCTCGACTTCGACACCGTCGTGCCCGGCCACGGCGTTGTGACGACCAAGCAGGAGGTGCGCAAGTTCCGCGAGAGCACCGTGAGCCTGCGCACGAAGGTGCACGACATGGTGTCGCAGAAGAAGAGCCGGGCGGAGATCGAGAAGATGCTGCGAAGCGATTTCCACTTCGCCGATCTCCACGTTCAGCTCAGCCTGGACGGCTTGCTCAAGGAGCTTCAATAGAGGCGGGGCATCCCTGGCCTGAGCGAAGTCGAAGGCAGACCCGCCTGACGGCTACTTCTTTCCTTCGTCGGCCCGCGAGCCCGACAGCGTGTTACGCATGGCGTAGTTGCCTTCGTGACATGCGTACTCGAACATCTGATAGTCCTGCTCGCGCTTGAGCGGGAACGAGACTTTCCACGGCGCCGTCCACGTGTTCGGATCGTTGATCGTGACTTCGTACTGCAGCACATTCGCGGACACCGGCGTGAAGCGCTCCTCGATCACAATGGAGTCGCTCGGGATCAGCATCATGCCGTTCCCTTGCATGCCGGTCTTGCCATTGAGGTTCGTCGTGCGGACGACGAGCGTGTTGCCTTCGAAGTGTCCCCTCGACGACCCCATGTAGGACTTCATGTCGACGGGCAGCGGCTGACGTTCACCGAGCGGGATGATGCGAACCTCGTGGATCATCTCGTTGCGAAACGCGACGAACCCCGGGCTCTGCACGATCTCGTTTCCGTTGTTGTAGACGACCGGCATCATCGATCCCACGACTCCGCGGGAGATGCAGCGATCGTACGGGCCCAGTTCTGACGCGTTGTTGAAGCCGGTCTGCTTGACGTAGGTGCCTCCCGCGGTCTTCTGTCGCGCCGTACCCTCGGGCGTCATTGCCGGCATCCGTCCGTTCGCCGGCTGCACGATGAGCGACGATTGCCTCGACGGCACGCCCCGCTCGAGCCAATGTGGCGGCGGCGACGTCACGCCGCCCACGTCGCCAAGCGCAACGATCTCGGCCGGCGGCTTCTGCAGATCGAAGTCGAGGACATCGAGTTCCTGCTGCTTCGACGCCTGTTGCTCGCGCTCTTTCAGCTCGGCGTCGGTGAGGAACAGTCGCGTGCCGAATTGCTCCGGTCTCTCGAACGGGACGCCGACCATGTCCGTGCCCGGCCAGATTCCCTGGAGGTCCGGATCACCCCATGGTGTCCTGGGTGGCGAGTAGGGCGCCTGTGTTCCCGAGGCGGGCTGCCCCTGCGCGAACGCAACTGCTGATGCCAGCGCGATCACGGCGAGCACGGCCGCGCCGCTCACGATTCTCAACCGACGTTTCATTGGACTCCTTCAGGATGGGCGCTCTCACAGGGATTCGCCCGGCCACAACTCATCATATCGACAGAGCCGGCCACTCCTGAAATACGCCCGACGCCCCGCGGACGTGTCAGCCGCTCACTCCCGGACAAGACACCAGGTCGTCATGCAGCGCTTTCCCTGCACGTTCGTCGTCTTGATGGGATCGGCCAGGCGTCCACCGAGCCGGCCGGAGATGCGCAGCAGCATGGACTCGTCAACGAGGAACCGATCGCTTCCGTCGGGCAGACGCACCTGACGGCCCGCAGGACCGACGGCCTCTTCGAGACCGATGTTCGACGCGAGCCTCGCGAAGAAGAGTCCGCCCCGGGCGAGCACGCGCCACATCTCCGTCACCATGGACGTGAAGTGATCGGCATCGTCCGCGAAGTGCAGGACTGCGCTGCAGATCACGGCGTGCATGCGTCCGTCGGGATGCGGAAGCTTCGTGACGTCGGCGACGGAGAAGTTCGTCGGCGGCAGGCCGGGAGCCAGTCGAGAGGCAAGCTGGCGCACGACATCGATCGCGGTGGGCTGGCTGTCGACTCCGTAGCACTCGAAGCCGTGCTGTAGCAGGTACACGAGATTGCGACCGTCCCCGCACCCGGCGTCGAGCACGCGCGGGCGCGAATCGAAACGTCCGCGCAGGATCTGATCGAAGAGATAGATGTCGATGTCGCCGAACTGCTTCCGGAGTTCTTCGCCTGTTGTCATGCCGTAGCGGCGGGTCAGACCCGCCGCGATCCAGGCGCGTCTGAAGACGCGCCTCTACCTGAACGTCAATTGCTCGTGGTCGAAGGCGCTGGCGCCGGAACTGGCGTCGGCGCCGGGGCACCCGGACGACGTGGCATCTGCTCGTCGGTGAATCGCGGCAGCAGATCGTTTCGCATCGCCAGCTGGTACACCGCAGCGGCCATCACGATCGCTGACTTCTTCACATCCTCTTCGACGACGCGCTCGTAGGTGTCGAGGTTCGTGTGCCACGTGTACGACTGGTACTCGATCGGGTCCTGAAGCGCATTCACGCCAGGCAGGCCGGCGGCAGCAAACGAAAACGCATCAGTGCTCGCCGCCTGACGGCTGCGGGTCGTGGTCACGCCAAGGAGTCCCAGATCCGTGAACGACGACAACGCCTCGCGCAGGACCGTCGCCGCCTCTGGCGGACCAAAGAGAGTCAGACCGCGTGCGCGCCCGGTGCCGCTGTCGATGTTGAAGTACGCAGCGAGCTTCGAGAACGCCGGCTTCTGATCTTCGAAGCTCCCGAAGTGCTCGCGCACGTACGCCTGCGACCCGAGCAGTCCCTGCTCCTCACCGCTCCAGAGCGCGACACGGATGGTCCGGCGCGGCTTGACGCCGATCGCCGTCAGAATCCGCGCCGCTTCCATCATCACGGAAACACCGATCGCGTTGTCCGTTGAACCGGTCGCCGCATGCCAGGAATCGAGATGTCCACCGAGCATGACGACTTCATCGGCCTTGTTACTGCCCGGGATCTCCGCGACCACGTTGTAAGCAGTGCGCCCCTCGGGATACCAGCGATTGACGATGTCGAACTCGAGCTCGACGGCGCGCTTGTCGTCGAGCAACCGCCAGATGCGCCCGTAGTCCTCGTTGCGCATGACGACGATCGGTGGTGCCTTCGTCTCGTCGAAGGTGCGGTTGTGGAACGCGCGAATCTGCCCGTGATCGCGGCCGGCATCGGTGATGCGGACGAGCACGCCACTCGTGGCGAGGAACGCATTGAGCTGCTCCTCGAGTTCGTTCGCCGTCAACGGACGACGAGGAGGCGCCTGGTTCTGTGCCGCAGGAGGCGGTCCGCCGCCTCGCCCGGCCTGCGCGGCCGGCGTCGCATTCATCTGTGCGATCACGTCACCGTCTTCCCGCCGCAGCGGAGCCGGACTGAACGTGACCGGCACGACAGCCGGCGCGTTCACCAGTACGATCTTTCCCTTGACGGTCGCCTTCAACGACTCGAGGTGCGCGGCCAGCTCTTCTCGTGTCGGTTGCCGCGGCAGGGTCACCTGCAGAGCGGCGCCTTTCACCGCGCCGTTGGTTCCCGGCGTCCAGGCGAGCACTTCGGCCACCAGCGTGTCTTTGACAGGCGAGACGATGTACGCGGCGAGCCGCTCGTTCGTCCATCCGGGATGACCGAAGTTCCAGGGCTCGAGGTGGCCGTTCTTCATCCCCCACGACTGCATCTGCTCGATCGCCCATTCCCCTGCCGCCTTCAGGCTGGGTGAGCCGGTGAGCCGTGGACCATGCACGTCGGTCAGCACGTGCAGCGTCCGCATGATCTGAGAATTCGTGGTCCCTTCCTGCCGGATCTTCCAGAGGACCTGCTGGTCAGGGCGCTCCTGCGCGACGAGCATCACGCTCAGGAGGGAGACACTCAGGGCGACGCAGGAGAGAGACAGTTTCCGCATGTGGCCTCACGATCGATGGATCGCGACGTGAAGATTGACACGGAATCGGACCGGTGTGCCACACTCTTTCACAGGACCATGTCCGAACCTCAGGTCAAGATTCTCGATAAAGCCCTGCGCGTCCTGATGCTGTTCTCTCCGGAGCAACCGGAATGGGGCGTCACCGCGGTCTCGCGCGACGTCGGCATGTCGAAGAGCACGGTCCACCGCATCCTGCGCGTGCTGGAGCAGCATGCGTTCGTCACACAGAATGCGGAGACCAAGCGATTCCGGCTTGGGCTGGCGGGCATCGAGCTCGGGCGCCGAGCGCAGGCGGGGATGGAACTGCGCAGGGTCGCGCTGCCGATTATGGAACAGCTCAGCGCGACGAGCGGCGAGACGGTGCTGCTCCAGGTGGTCAGCCCCGAAGGCGATCGGGTCGTCTGCATCGAGCGCGTGCAGCAGCGCAGAGGCCTTCGCTTGATCCTCGATGTCGGCTCGACCGCGCCACTCTATGCGGGCTGCTCATCGAAGGTCCTGCTCGCTTACCTCGACAAGGAGTCGATCGACGCGGTCCTCAAGAAACGCCTGCGTCCGCTGGCGTCTCACACCACGACCGACGCCTCGAAGATCCGTTCGCAGCTCGTTGAGATTCGTCGAAAGGGATACGCAGTGTCCTTCGAAGAAACCGACGAAGGGGTCGCAGGCGTGTCGTTTCCCGTCAGGGATGCGCGCGACCGCGTGATCGCCAGCCTCACTATTTCCGGCCCGCTGACGCGCGTGAACACCGCGACGATCGATCACTACACGGGCATCGTTCGCGAGGGTGCGCGTCGCATCGCCGCCGAACTGGGGCATCAGTCGTCGCGCACCACCCCGCGCGAGCCACTCCACGCGCTCAACGCCGCGCAATAGCCACAATCCCGTTCCTTTTGCGCCGCGATCAGACAAATTCTGTCTGCCTGGAGGCCTTGACGACCCCCGAGGCGTATGCCACGATCTGTTTCACATACAGGTTATGTGTTCCTGTATGTGGAACGACACTTACACACCTGTTGGGTGGCACACGTGGCCTTTGCCGTCTTCGAACCCGCAACTCTGACCGAGGCACTCAGCGTCCTCGCCGGCGAGGGTGACGCCGGCGCCGCCCTCGCCGGCGGGACCGACCTTCTGCTTCGCATCCGGCGCGGCGCCCGCAAGTACCGCTCCGTCGTCAACATCAAGTTCGTCCCCGGCCTGACCGGGCTGACCTGGGACGCCCGGCGCGGGCTCACGATGGGCGCGCTCACGACGTTCCGCGCCATCGAGCAGAACGAGCACGTGCGGCGACACTACCACTCGCTCGTCGAAGCCGCGCGCGTCCTGGCCGGGGTGCAGCTTCGCAACCTCGCCACGGTGGGCGGCAACATCGGCAACGCATCGCCGTCGGCAGACAGCGTTCCACCGCTCGTCGCGCTCGGAGCCACCATCGAGATCGCCTCGGCCACCGGGACGCGCGTGTTGCCGATCGAAGCGTGCATCTCCGGTCCCGGCCGGACCGTTCTGACCTCCGGGGAAATCTTCACGACCGTCAGCGTGCCGTCACCAGCGACGCACAGCGGAAATGCGTTCTCGCGCTTCAGCCCACGGGCGGCGATGGACATCGGCATCGCGAGCGTGGCGGCATCGGTGACACTCGACGCCAATGGCCTATGCACCGACTGCCGCATCGCCCTCGGTGCCGTGTCACCCACTCCGCTCCGCGCCACAGCCGCAGAAGACGCGATTCGAGGCGAGCGCATCACCGCCGCACTCGCGGAGGCGAGCGGCGAATTGGCCGCGGCAGCCACGACGCCAATCTCCGACATCAGGGGCACCGCCGCGTACCGGCGCGCCATCGTGCGAACGCTGACGACGCGAGTGGTGCAACAGGCCGCGGCACGTGCCGCGATGGCAGGTGCGCGATGACTCGGCAGTACCTTCTGACTGTCAACGGCAAGACCTCCTTCGTCGCGACCGAGCCTCACCAATCGCTGCTCGACACGCTGCGAGAGCGCCTGGGCCTGACCGGCATCAAGAAGGGCTGCGATGAAGGCGAATGCGCGTCGTGCACCGTGCTTCTCGATGGCGTGCCGGTGAACTCCTGCCTCGTGCTGGTGGGCGATGCCGTAGGCAAGTCGATCGTCACGATCGAGGGCGTGGCCGGATCCGAAGGTCCACATCCCCTGCAATGCGCCTTCGTCAATCTGGGCGGCGTCCAGTGTGGCTACTGCACGCCGGGCATGATCGTCAGCGCGTGCGCCCTGCTACGCGAACAGCCGGATCCGACTGACGAGGAAATCAAGTTCTATCTCGCCGGCAACATCTGCCGATGCACCGGCTACAACAAGATCACCGCCGCCGTCCGCTCGGCGGCCGAGACCATGCGCGCGGCCGATGGTCCCGCGCCGGCGCGGAGAACCGCATGATCACCGTCGACACCAAGACCGAACAACAAGGCTTGATCGGCACGTCGCCGCCTCGCCTGGACGCCTGGGAGAAGGTCACCGGCAAGGTGCTCTACGCCGGCGACATGACGATGCCCGGTATGCTCCACGCGCGCATTCTGTGGAGCGCCCACGCGCATGCCAACATCCAATCGATCGACACCACCGCGGCGCGCGCGCTGCCCGGCGTGCACGCAGTGCTCACGCACGAAGATGTGCCGGGACCCAATCGGTACGGTGTCGCCGTCCTCGATCAGCGCGTGCTCGCCCAGGACAAAGTCCGCAGCTTCGCCGACGCCGTCGCGATCGTCGCGGCCGACAGTGAAGAGGTCGCGCGCGAGGCGATCGAGCGGATTGTCGTCGAGTACGAGCCGCTGCCTGGCGTCTTCACCATCGAAGACGCCCTGGCGCCGGACGCTCCCCGCGTCAACGACGGGGACAACCTGTTTCAGCACACCACGGTTCGCAAGGGAAATATCGCCGAAGGCTTTGCCCAGGCCGACCTGATCGTCGAGCACACCTATCGCACGCAGTCGATGGACCACCTGCCGATGGAGCCGGAAGCCGGGCTCGCATACGTCGACAGCATGGGCGTGCTGAACATCCTCACCGCGACGCAGTACCCCTTCCGTGATCGACGGCAGATCGCGCCGAACGTTGGTCTGCCGATGAACAAGGTCCGCGTCGTGATGTCACCGGTCGGCGGTGGGTTCGGCAGAAAAGACGACATCACGACGGAAATCCACGCCGGGTTGCTGGCGCTGAAGACCGGCCGGCCTGTGCGCCTGGTCTACACCCGCGAAGAGTCGCTCTTCGCGTTGACCAAGCGTCACCCGTTCACCATCCACTACAAGTCCGGCGCGCGCGCAGACGGCCGCTTGACCGCGGTCGAAGCCAGCATCTACGGCGACAGCGGTCCGTATCTCTCGCTCGGGATGTACGTGATCAAGAAGGCCGGCATCCATGCGACTGGCCCGTATTACGTGCCCAACGTGAAGGTCGACACCTACACGGTCACCACCAACAACCTGATCGGCGGTGCGATGCGCGGCTTCGGCGTGCTGCAGATTGCCGTCGCGCACGAATCGCAGATGGACATGCTCGCCCGCGGGCTGGGCATCTCGCCGGTCGAGTTCCGCCTGATCAACTGCCTCAAGCCCGGACTCACGACGGCGACCGGGCAGGTCGTGAACGAGGGCACCGGCATCGGCGCCACGCTGACGCGTATCCGCGACTACATGACGCAACACGGCATGGAGTGGTCCAGATGAAAAAGCGGGGACTCGGCGTTGGATCGATGTTCTACGGCATCGGCTACGGCTTCAATCGACCGGATATCGGCGCCGCGCACGTCGAGGTTGCGGAAGACGGCACGGCGACGCTCTTCACCGGCGTCTGCGATCTCGGCCAGGGTATTCAGACGTTGCTCGCGCAGATCGTCGGCACCGAACTCGGCATGCCGATCAGCGCTGTTCGCGTCGTGGACGCGGACACCGGCAGCACGCCCGACTCTGGTCCGACGTCGGGCAGTCGCGCCACGTTCGTGCAGGGGCAGGCCGTGAGGAACGCCAGCCTCGACGTGAGGTCCCGGCTCTTCGAGATGGCCGGACGACTCGTTGGGGTCGCGCCCGACGATCTGGAACTGATCGACGGCAGCATCCGCTCCCGCGTGTCGCCCGACCGCCACGTCAGCGTCGTCAAGGTCGTCGACGAAATGCACAAGCAGGGAAAACGGTGCATCGGCTGGGGCTGGCAGGACATCACGACCAAAGACGTCGATCCGACGACGTCACAAGGCGACGCGTACCAGACATTCGGCTGGGCAACGCAGCTCGCCGAGGTCGAGGTCGACACCGACACCGGCTTCGTTCAGGTCACGCGCCTCGTGTCTGCCACTGACGCCGGCCGCGCGATCAATCCCGTAGGTGTTGAAGGCCAGGTGCAGGGTGGCGCCGTGATGGGCCTTGGCTACGCCCTCTACGAACAGCACGTCGTGGACCACGGCCGCGCGCGAACCGGTTCGCTCGCCTTCTACCTGGTCCCCACGCCGCTCGATGTACCCGAGATCGAATGCCTGATCGTGGAAGTGCCCGATCCGAATGGTCCTTACGGCGCAAAGGGCGTGTCCGAGCCGGCCACGATCCCGACGACGCCAGCGATCCTGAATGCGATTTACGACGCCGTCGGTGTGCGCGTGAAGAGCACGCCGGCGACACCGGAGCGGATTTTCGATCTGCTTCGGGAGCAGGAGGCACTGCAGGCCGTGCCCCCCTGCGCCGGGTGACCTCACAGTTGTGGCCAGCACAATGCGAGCCCGCATGAGTTGGGAAGCCGGAGTGATGATTCCGCCACCACACTCGTTCACCGAGGTCGACTTCTACATGCCCTGGCGCGTGGGTCTGTTGATTCCGTCTCCCAATTCGGTCATGGAGGTCGACTTCTATCGCAGCCTGCCGCATGACACGACGCTACACACTGCGCGCATGTTCATGCCGGACATGTCCACGGCGAGCGAGGAGCAGATGCTCGATCAGTTCACGCTGCCGGCCGCGAGCATGGTGCGCACGGTGTTGCCGCACATCGTCGTCTTCGGCTCGACGAGCGCCTGCCTGCTTCGCGGCAAGGAGTACGACCGTGAGATCTGCGAGCGAGTCGGTGAGCTGACCGGCGCGGAACCCGTGAGCGTCGTCGAGTCGGTCACTCAAGCTCTGTTCGATGCGCGGGCGACACGCGTCGCCGTGGTCACGCCATACACAGACGACGTGAACCGCCGCATCAAGGCGGGACTTGAATCAGACGGCATTGCAGTCTCGGCCATGTACGGAATGGGACTGTCGGCGGCCGATGGCGCCACCGTCACCCCGGAGTCGATCTACTCGTTCGTGCAGTCGCGGGTGGGTACGCGCGTTCCGGGGGACGCGCTCTTCATCGCCTCCACCGACTATCACGCGATGAGCGCCTTGTCGCTGCTCAAGATCGCGTACGACGTGCCCATCGTCACCACTAACCTGGCGGCGCTGCAGGCCGTGAAACGGAAGCTGCATCGGCTGCGGGAACGTGAGATGGCGCCAGCGACACGCCGGCCCGCCACGACGTAACAGGCCACACGAGCCGGGAGACCGAACGTGCGACCGATCGTTGTCGATCCATCACGCAGACGTGCAGCCATCAAGCGGCTGCGGCAGGTGAACGGTTCGCTGCCCACCTGGAGTGAGCTCGCTGAGCCGGGTGGCACAAGCGATATTCCGCACCTGTCAGCGATCGATCCCGATGCGCCCGACGCGGCCAACCTCTGGCGGGTGCACTGGTTCAACGATGCCGACCGCACTCGACGCAGCCAGGTGCCGGCGTATCTCGTGCTTCCCAGCGAGCTGACTGGAGTCGATTCGCCGATCGTCGTTCTCATCGGCCGGCGCTTTCCGATGATCAGCGCGCACAAGGTGCTCGCGGCGTACGCCTGTCTCGTGCCGCGGCTCGTCACCGGGCAGTTCGATCCCGAACGCGATCGCGCGGTCTGGCCTTCGACGGGCAACTACTGTCGGGGCGGTGTTGCAATCTCGCGCATCCTCGGATGTCGTGGCGTGGCCGTGCTTCCGGCTGGCATGAGCCGCGAGCGCTTCGACTGGCTGAATGCCTGGGTGAGCGATCCAGCAGACGTCATCCGCACGCCGGGCACCGAGAGCAACGTCAAGGAAATCTACGATCGCTGCGCGGAGCTGGCGCAGGATCCGGACAACGTCATCCTCAACCAGTTCTCGGAGTTCGCCAACTACCTCATTCACTACCACTGCACAGGACATGCGTTCGATCGCGTGTTCTCGCATGTGCAGGCCACGAATCCCACGTCGACACTCGCAGCCTTTGTGTCGGCGACTGGATCGGCGGGCACCATCGCGGCCGGGGACTATCTCAAGACGCTGCACGGCTCGCGCACCGTCGCGGTCGAAGCGCTCGAATGCCCGACGATGCTGCGCAACGGGTACGGCGAGCACAACATCCAGGGCATCGGCGACAAGCACATCCCGCTCATTCACAACGTGATGAACACGGATGTCGTCGTCGGCGTGTCAGACCGCGCGAGCGACGCGCTCAATCATCTGTTCAACCATCGCGTCGCGAGGAAGTACCTGACCGGGCGGCGCCAGATCGATCCGGAGCTCGTGTCCCGCTTCGATGACCTCGGCATCTCCGCCCTGGCCAACATCGTGGCATCCATCAAGCTCGCCCGGCATCTCGAGTTGGGACCCGACGACGTGGTCATGACCGTAGCGACCGACGGCGCGGCGATGTACGAGACGGAGCGGCGCGCCTATGAAGAACGGCGGTACCCCGACGGGTTCGACGAGGTCAACGCTGGCGAGACCGTCGGCCGTCATCTCGACGCCATCGCCGACGACCACGTCCTGGAGCTCTCACACGTCGATCGCACTCGCATCTTCAACCTGGGCTACTACACGTGGGTCGAGCAGCAGGGCGTGCCACTCGAGGACTTCGACCGGCGCCGGGACCAGCGGTTCTGGCAGAGGCTCGTCGACACCATCCCCGAGTGGGATCGCCTGATCGACGAATTCAACGACGAGGTGGGCCATGCCCCTGGACGTCGCGCATCCTAGCGCATCGCAGTATCCGCCGGAGGGCCTCGTGCCGTCGTACGCGCAGCTTCGAAAGGAGCTGGCGAGCCGGGACCGCAGCTTGCGCCGAAAAGTGATGTCACTCGAAGAGGCGACGTCTCTCGTCAACGACGGCGACACCGTCGGCATCGGTGGCAGCACGATGTCGCGTACGCCGATGGGGATGATCTGGGCGTTGATTCGGGCCCGCAAGTCCCGCCTCTCCTGCGTGCGCAGCATCGTGTCGAGCGACGGCGACCTCCTCTACGGCTCGGGCATCTGCGATCGCATCATCACGAGCTGGTTCAGTCAGGGAATCCTGTGGGGAGTATCCAAGGTGATGCGCCACCACGTGGAGACCGGCTCCGCGGCGTACGACGAGTGGAGCCACATGGCCATTGGCATGCGCTTCCGTGCCGGTGCCATGGGGCTGCCCTTCATGCCGATTCGATCGATGCTCGGTTCGGACGTCGTCCGTCAGCGGCCGGAAACGATCGAGATGATCTGCCCGTACACGCGCGAGAAGCTGCTGCTCGTGCCGGCGATCAATCCGGACGTCGCGTTGATTCACGTGCAGCGTTGCGACGAGTTCGGCAACGCGCAAATCGACGGCCTGCCCTTCATGGACGTCGATCTGGCGATGGCCGCCAACCGCGTGATCCTGACGACGGAACGGATTGTGTCGAACGATCAGATTCGCCGGGCACCCGATCACACCAGGATTCCGTTCTTCGCCGTGGACGCAGTCGTCGAACTGCCGTACGGGTGCGCGCCCCACGAGTGCTCCGGCGTCTACGAGCCAATGATGCGCCACATGGAGTCGTACGTCGCCCAGGTGAACGCCAACCCGGTCGACGGCATGCGCGAGTACCTCGAACAGTTCGTGTACGGCCCGGAGTCCTGGAGCGACTTCCTCGCAGGCATCGGCGTCGAGGAACTGATTCGCGCCGCTCGCGCGGGAAGGTCGATCGACGATGCCTAGCGAATCGACGACAACCGCATCCGAGCTGCTGGCGATTCTGAGCGCGCGGCAACTTCGAGATGGCCAGGTCGTGTTTGCCGGAGTTGGGATTCCGCTGCTCGCCGCCACGCTTGCACAGCGTCTCCGCAGCCCCGGTCTCACAATCCTCTTCGAGGGCGGCGTGATCGGCGCGTTCATCGAGCCTGGCCGACTGCCGCCGTCGACGAACGATCAGCGCTGCACGGCCCGGGCAAACATGGTGCTCGGCAGCGCCGAAGTGCTGCTGTTGCTGCAACGCGGCTACGTCGATGTCGGCTTCATGGGCGGCGCGCAGATCGATCAGTACGGCAACTTGAACAGTTCGTTCATCGGCGATCCCGCCCGGCCGAAGACGCGGCTGCCGGGCACCGGCGGTGGCAACGACATCTCGAGCCTCACGGCGATGATCGTCGCGATGAAGCACGAGAAGCGCCGCTTCGTCGAGCACGTCGACTTCATCACCAGTCCGGGCTGGCTGCGCGGGCGCACCTCACGCTGCGAAAGCGGCCTCGGCACTGGCGGCATGTTCCGCGTCGTCACCGATCTCGCGGTCTTCGACTTCGATGAAGAGACGCGACGCATGCGCGCCATCGCGCTCAATCCCGGCGTGAGCTGCGAGCGGGTGCAGGCGAACACCGGCTTTCCGCTGGCGTTCGCGCCTGACCTGCAGGTAGCGGAACCGCCGAGCGCCGAGGAGTTGGCGATGCTGCGTTACCTGGATCCGGAGCGGAAATACACGGCCTGACGATGACGACACACCGAGGCACAGAGCCGAATCTTCAAAGAGTTCTCGGTGTCTCGGTGCCTCTGTGTGTCGTTTTCAGCATGGGTGTGCGTCACAGCGTGACAACACGACGAGGAAATCAATCATGAGCCTTGCAGGGACGTTCGGGATCGCCGCACGCAACTTCACGACATACCCCACGCTGCCAAATGCGCAGGCACTCGTGGACTACGGCGTGAAGATGGAGGAGTTCGGCTTCGACTCGCTGTGGGTGTGGGATCACATCCTGCTCGGCGTCGATCCGAACTTTCCGATCATCGATTCGTTGACGCTGCTGACGGCGATTGCGGCGCGCACGACACGTATCAAGCTCGGCACCGGGATTCTCGTCCTCCCCCTTCGCAACCCCGTGGTGCTCGCCAAGCAACTCTCCAGCATGGACCTCTTGTCGAACGGACGCTTGCTCATGGGCATGGCGTCCGGCTGGTACAAGCGCGAGTTCGACGCCGTCGGTGTGCCGTTCGATCAGCGCGGCAGGATCATGGACATCAACCTCGACGTGCTGACGCGCTTCTGGACCGAGGACATGGTCAAGGGCGATTTCGGCTGCCACAAGATCCCGGCCGGCGTCATGTATCCGAAGCCGGTGCAGAAGCCGAGGCCCCCGATTCTCATCGGCGGCTACGTGGACAAGGTACTTCAACGCGCGGCTGTCACTGGCGACGGATGGCTCACCTATTTCTACCGTCCTGAGAGCTTCGCGAAGTCATGGGAGAAAATCCGCCGCTTCGCGGTGGAAGGCGGAAAAGATCCGGACACGCTGCTGAACGCCGCCCAACTCCCAATTCGCGTGGGCCCGTCACGCGCCGCCGTGGAAGCCGGGATGATGGAGTGGCTCGGCAAGGAATGGGACTACGCGTCCTGGAGCGACTCGACCAAGGACAGCGCCATCCTCGGCAGCGTGGACGAATGCGTGGCGCAGCTCAAGGAGCACCTCGCCGTCGGCGTGCAGAAGATTATCTTCGTGCCTTACAAGTACGAGATGGAACAGATCGAGATCATCGCGAAAGAGATCATCCCGAGGCTCAGGACCTGAGCGCGATGACCGCTGGAGCCTCGTGGCGCGGGGCGAACGACGCCGCGTAGCGCTCCTCGGGTGCGGCGTCGTAGAGAGTGGTTCGTTGCCGCGGGACCCGGCGAATCGAATGGATGATCGCTTCCATCCTGGCCGGCGTCATCTCCTGACCGTGCATCGCCCCCGCTGATCGGGTGATCGTCTCGTCCATCAGCGTCCCGCCGAGGTCGTTGGCCCCGGACTCGAGGCAGACCTTCACGCCGTCCGGCCCCATCTTCACCCACGACGTCTGGATATTCGTGAGCACCGGGTGCAACGCCAGTCGCGCGACGGCATGCATCAGGACCGCCTCGCGGAACGTCGGACCGCGGCGCGCGCGCCCCTTGAGATAGATCGGCGCCTCCATGTGAACGAACGGCAGCGGCACGAACTCGGTGAAGCCGCCGGTCTCGACCTGCAGCGCACGAATGCGAAGCAGGTGTCTCGCCCAGTGTTCGTAGCGATCGACGTGTCCGTACATGATCGTCGCCGTCGTTTTGAATCCAGTACGGTGAGCCGTGCGCATCACGTCGAGCCATCGATCGGTGCCGATCTTGTCGGGGCACAGCACGGCGCGCACTTCGTCGTCGAGGATCTCCGCCGCTGTCCCTGGCAGCGTGCCGAGGCCCGCCGATTTCAAGGTGGCGAGGAAGTCACCGACAGGAACGCCGAGCGTCGCAGCGCCCTGGTGCACTTCCAACGGCGAGAACGCGTGGATGTGCATGCCTGGGGTTGCCTCGCGAACCGCGGCGCAGATTTCGAGATAGGTTCGGCCCGTGAAGCTCGGCTCGATCCCTCCCTGCATGCAGACTTCGGTCGCTCCGCGATCCCAGGCCTCGCGCGCACGCCTGGCGATCTCGTCCATCGACAACGTGTACGGCCGGCCGCGCAGGTTCTCGCTCAACTTCCCTTTCGAGAACGCACAGAACTGACACTTGAAGTAGCAGACGTTGGTGTAGTTGATGTTGCGACACACCACGTAAGAGATGACGTCGCCACTCGCTTCTCGGCGTAACGCGTCGGCCGCAGCACAGACTTCCGAAAACTCGTCGCCTCGCGCCCGGAACAGACGAACGAGATCCCGTTCCTCGAGCGACACACCAGCACCAATACGCGAGAGAATCGACGCGACTTGGCGTGCTGATGAATTGACGATCTGTGGCGCGACGTGCGGCAACGCCCCCGCCATTCCGGGCGACCACTCGTCTGTGCGCGGCCACCCATCAGCATCCACTTTGTGCAGAAGCATCGTCTGCAGGCTCTTATCCACCCACTCGTGCGCTGATCTCGCGTAGGCGGGATAAATCGCAAGCCGTTCGACGAGTTCCTTGCCGGCCGCCCTGGTTGCACGCTCGAGCACTTTGAGGTGCGGCCACGGCGCTTCGGGATTGACGTGATCCGGCGTGACCGGAGAGACACCACCCCAGTCATTGATGCCGGCGTCGATGAGCGGAGCCAACGCGCCGGCGCTCAGGTTCGGCGGCGCTTGAATGTTCATCGACGGCGGAAACAGGAGCCTTGCAACGGCGATCGTCCACAGATGATCGTCGAGCCCGACAGCCGGCACGTCAGCCATCTTCGTCCCGAGCTTCGGACGGAAATTCTGGATGATGATTTCCTGCAGATGGCCGTAGGTCTCGTGTAGCGCCCGGAGGGCGAGCAACGCTGCGACGCGCTCGCGGCGCGTCTCGCCGATACCGATCAGGATCCCGGTCGTGAACGGAACGCGTTGCTCCCCGGCGAGGCGGATCGTCTCGAGTCGCGTGGCCGGTACTTTGTCCGGCGATCCGTGATGCGGTCCCCCGGGCTCGCACAGTCGGTCGGACGCGCTCTCGAGCATGATGCCCTGCGAGATCGACACGCGGCGAAGCGCCGCCAGATCCGCTGCCGTCAGGCATCCCGGATTCACGTGCGGCAGCAATCCCGTTTCGGTCAGCACCGCGTTTGCCGCCTCTGCCAGATACGAGATCGTCGTCTCGTGACCGAGCTGCTCGAGTGCACGACGGGCGGCTGGGTATCGCAACTCGGGCTTGTCTCCGAGCGTGAACAGCACTTCCTTGCACTGAGCCGCGTGCCCGGCACGGGCGATCGCGAGCACAGCGTCGATCGACAAATACGCGGGTGTGTTCTCGGCGGGCGCCTGGGCAAACGTGCAGTAGTGGCAAACGTCGCGACAGAGTTGCGTGAGCGGGACGAAGACCTTCCGCGAGTAGGACACGATGTTGCCGTGAGCGGCGTCACGACGGGCGGCGGCCATCCGCATGAGGCCGTCGAGATCGCGGTACTCGGCGAGGGCTAGCGCTTGATCGTCAGTGAGCGTGATGTCAGGTGACACATCGGCGAACGCATCAGTCATGCGTCGCCACCTCGCAACCCGTGCGGACGAGACTCAGCGCGCTCGCAGGGAGCGTCGACAAGCGAGCCTGAATGTTCAGCCTCGACAGATAATCGTGCGTCAGCGTCGGAGACTTACGCGAGACGAAGGCGGCGAGATCGTCGCGCCGGTCGATGTCGAGGCTGAGATGCGGCGCACAGTACACGGCCGGCGTAACACCCTTACACGCGGCGGCGTCACAGTGTGCCTTGAAGCTGTCGGGACCAAAACTGGGGGCGATGACACCCGATGGACGGCACGCGAGAAGATTGGTTCCACCGTCGCTCGATCGCACGAGTGCCATCGCCGGTGCGCAATCGATCAGGTCGATCATCTCTTCGATGTCGTCCGGCGATACGTGCGGGAGATCGGCGGGCACGACGACGATCCCCGCGTCCAGGCTGCCGGTCAGATACTTGACGACACGCGCCACAGCCGCGTTCATGCCGACGGCCGCGGTCTCCATGAGCACGATGGCTTCGTGCCGCCGCGCCACGGCGGCGGCCGCGCGATCCGCAGTCACGACGATCACGCCGGCCAGGCGCTCGCACGCATCGACTGCCGTGAGCACATCCTCCAGCATGACGCGGGCGAGCTCACTGCGTTCACCAGCATCGAGCACACCGGCGAGCCGCTGCTTCGCGAGCCGGAACGGCTTGACGAGCACCACCGCCCAGACGTCCCGGCCGCTCATGCGTACACCCCCGCCGTCATGTGACGCGAGACCACGCGCTCGAGACGAGAGGGCGCCAGCGATTCCGCAAAGGCAAGCGCTTCACGTCCCAGGTGGGTGCGGGCGGCGAGGTCCTGCATGAGGGTGCGCGTCACAAGCACGGGCAGATCGATCGACGCGGCATCGTCGCGATCCACGGCATCGACGATGAGCCCGTCGATCAGCCCGTGATAGTGCTCCGCGATCGAGACATTGGTCACCGGCGTGCCCAGCTCGGACATGATCTTCGCCGTCGGCCCCTTGACAGCCTCGCCGCCGATGATCGGCGACACCGCGACGATCGGCGCCGCCGCCTGGTGAAGCGCGGCGCGCATCCCCGGAATCGAGAGAATCGGGTCGATGCTCAGATATGGGTTGGATGGACAGATGATGATCGCGCGCGCGGCGTCGAAGATGGCGTGGCTCACCGCGGCCGACACACGCGTTCGGCAGGCGCCTGCGAACCAGAGCGATCGCACGCGCGGAAGGCAGCGCTGCTCGACGAAATACCGTTGGAACTCCAGCGAGCCCTCGTCGGTCTCGACGATGGTCCGGACGTCTTCGTCGGTCATCGGCAGAACCCGTGGGCCGACGCCGAGCCGATGCGCCACCTGCTCGACGAAGTCCGTCAGCGTGCCACCGCCGCGCAGGTATCGCGTCCGTTCGATGTGCATCGCCAGATCGCGATCGCCGAGCTGGAACCAGCTCTCCCCGCCGATCTCGCGCAGCGACGACATGAAGTTCCACGTCTCGTCGGCGCGCCCCCACCCACGCTCCGGATCGGCAAGGCCGGCCAGGGTGTACAGGACGGTGTCGATGTCGGGCGAGATTCTGAGGCCGAGGTGATCGAAGTCGTCGCCAGTGTTAACGAGGATCGTGAGATCGCTCGCGCCAAGCGATCGAGAAAGGCCGAGGGCTAACTTGGCGCCGCCAACGCCTCCACACAGAGCCAGCACGGATCCGGTCATCGGAACATGTCCATTTCTCTCGGCCTGACCAACGAGGAGGCCGGAACGCACTCCGCCGGCCACGTCAGCCCGCGGATGTGCACGGCGGGCAGGCCTTCGTCTGCCTCGCCCATGAGGAGCGACGCGGCAGACGCGATCTGATCCGCGAGAGCCACTTCAGTGACACGCATTTCCCGGCCGAACAGGTCGGGTGCGCCTACGAGATTCCAGAGCGCCGGTATCCCTGCGGCACCGAGCGCAACGCCCACGACACCGTTGCGCCATGGCCGCCCGAAGCTGTCGTTGATGACGATGCCGACGTCCACGCCGAATTCCTGATCGAGACGTGCCTTGATTCGCGCCGCCGATGCGTCTGGCGCACACGGAAGCAGCAGGACGCGAGAACAGCCATCACCTCCGACGTTGGATTGATCGACGCCGGCGTTCGCCATCACGAAGCCGAGGCGATGGGCGACGATCAACACATCCTTCTTGTGACGCACGACCTCGGTCGACTCGCGCAGGATCACTTCGACGAGCCTCGCGTCCTTGCCCACCTCGCGCGCCACAGTGCACGCGCGCGCGGAGGGCCGGACATCCTCGAGGTCGACGATGCGCCCCTCTGCCTTCGAGACGATCTTTTGCGCGACGACCAGGATGTCGCCGTCCTGCGGCGCGATCGACATCTCTCGCAGGGCACCTGCGAGCAGCCCGGCGAGGTCGTCGCCAGGAGCGATGAGCGGAAGCCCCTCGAGCGCACAGAGCGCGAGCCGCCGCGCGCTCATACGGCTCCTTCGCTCACGCAGGGAAGACCGGTGATTCGAATGCCCGCACCAGAAACCTTGTATTTCCGGTTGATCGCGATCAGGACCGAGGTCAGCGCCTCCGCGGCGACCGAGTTGGCAAGGCTGCCGCCATCGACGCCGCGCGTGGCCACGAGGCCGGCCAGATCGATCACCCGTGCGCGGGCCGCCGCATCGTCGCTGAAAACGAGCACGTCACAGTCGGCCCGCTCGGCACCGTGAAGCTTTTTCGCGCCGACGTTGTGGAAAGCAGCTACCACCCGCACGCCTGGCCCGAGCGTGCGCTGGGCAACGATGGCTGGCGATCCGCCGGCCGGCAGCTGCACGACCGAGACCTTCGGTGGCACGAGTGGAACGGCGGCGTCCACCACGATCTTGCCCGCCACCGCGCCGCGGATCTCCTCGACGATCGCATCGTGGTTCGCGTATGGCACCGACAGGACCACGATGTCGGCAGCGCGTGCGGCAGCGGCATTCCCGTCGCCGCGGACGCACCCGCCATCTCCGCAGAGCTCGCGCGCCGTCGCCTCGGCTTTCAGCTTGTCGCGCGACCCGATTACGATTGGATAACCCGCACGGGCCCACAGCCGGGCGAGTCCCGATCCGAGGTCGCCCGTCCCGCCGATGATCGCGATCGTTGGTGTGTCCGACATGCGATTCACGCCCTGAATCGCTTCCAGTCGATCCCGTACTTCCGCACCTTGTAGTTGAAGACTCGCCCTGTCGTCTTCAGCAGGCGCGCCGCCTTCGCCCGATTGCCGCGCGCGCTCTTGAGCGCGTCCTGCAGGATGTCTTTCTCGAACGCCTCCGTCGCCTGCTCGAGCGAGTGCTCGATCACGGTGCCGGTCTCCTCCGCTGTCTGGAGCGTAGGTGGCAGATGGTGCGAGTGCAGTACCTGCTCGTTGCACACCACGATGCCGCGCTCGATGGCGTTCTCGAGCTCGCGCACGTTGCCGGGCCAGTGATACGCCATCAGCATGTCGATCGCGGGCGTCGCGATGCGCTTGACGTTCTTCCCGTGTTGCGTCGCGAACTTCTCCAGGAAGAAGTTGGCAAGCTGCAACACGTCGGTCTTGCGATCGCGCAGCGGCGGAATGAAGATGGCGAAGACGTTCAGGCGATAGAACAGGTCTTCGCGGAACCCCTTGGTGACGATCGCAGTTTCGAGATCCTTGTTGGTCGCGGCAATGAGACGGATATCTGTCTGAATCGTCTGCGTTCCGCCGAGGCGTTCGTACTCGCGCGCCTGGAGCACGCGCAGCAGCTTGACTTGCGTCGCCAGGTTCAGCTCGCCGATTTCGTCCAGGAACAGCGTGCCCCCTTCGGCCAGCTCGAAGCGTCCTTTCTTTGCCGCGTGGGCGCCGGTGAACGCGCCCTTCTCGTATCCGAACAGCTCCGACTCGATCAGGTCGTGCGGCAGCGCCGCGCAGCTCACCTTGATGAATGGCTTCTTGGCGCGCGGCGAGTTGTGGTGGATGGCGTGCGCGATTAATTCCTTGCCGGTGCCCGATTCGCCGCGCAGGAGCACAGTGGTGTTGGTCTTGGCGACCTGCGCCACCTGTGCGTACACGTCCTGCATCTGGCGGCTGGCGCCGACGATGTTGGCGAAGCCGTAGCGCTCGTTGAGCTCGAGCCGCAGGTGGGTGTTCTCTTCGACCAGTCGCTGACGATCGGCTTCGATCAGGCGATGCACTTTCATCGCCTGCGCGATCATCGCACCGACGACCGCCAGAAACGTCACCGTGCGCTCGTAGTCGCGGTTCGGCGTGCACTCCAGTTCGACGTCGAGCTGCCCGATGGTCTGGCCTTCGTACGGGATCGGCACCGCGATGTAGGTGACCTTCTCGCGGCTCGACGTCCGTGCATTCATCTGCGTTAGGAATCGCAGCTCCGGCCGCGCGACGGGTACGACGATCGGTTTGCCGTTGCGAACTGCGTCGCCGACGAGGTTCTCCCTGAACCCGGGTCGGACCGGCTTGGCGCGTTCGAGCC
>Ga0207669_10000268_pt1 | contig 23794 bp, 15 predicted proteins | sample KBSM33metaG_FD_184329 | JGI IMG/M metagenome (GOLD analysis project Ga0207669, IMG submission 184329) | Miscanthus rhizosphere microbial communities from Kellogg Biological Station, Michigan, USA - KBS M3-3 metaG (SPAdes) (version 2) | ecosystem: Host-associated > Plants > Roots > Rhizosphere >...
TACACCGACGAACTGCGCGCAGCCGGCCTCCGCACACCCGGCGAGTTGCTCAAGCTGTGGGACATCAATGGCGGCGTGGGCGGGCCCATCAAGAAGGATCGCGTCTGGTACTTCGTCAACTCGCGCGAAGAAGGTAGCTGGCAGTCGGTTCCCGGCATGTATCGGAACGTGAACGCTGGTGATCCAACGAAGTTCATCTACGTGCCCGACCTGACGAAGCAGGCCGTCACGGCCAGTGACTGGACGACCGTCAGCCTGCGACTCACGGTGCAGGCGACGCCAAAGAATCGCTTCAATGTGTTCTGGGACGAGCAGCGTCCGTGTCAGGGCTCATCATGGCCCGGCACCGATGACGGATGCCGGCAGCAGCCCGACGATAAGTGGATCATCGGAGGAGCGCCTGGTTCTGCCGGAACATTTGGCCTGGCGACCGCGACACAGGCGCCCGAGTTCTCGAACTACGCAGGGCGTGCGCATGCGCGTCAACGTACGCAGCAGGGTACGTGGTCATCCCCGTTAACCAATCGCCTTCTGCTCGACGCCGGGTTCGGCACCAACTACAGCCACTACGGCGGGCAGGAGATGCCGGGCAACCCCACGCGTGCCATTCCGAAGATTCAAGATCAGTGCGCAGCGCCTCCAGTGAATGCCGTTCCCGGCGCGTGTGCGCATGGAATTCAGAATATCCTGTTTGCCTCGCAGGATTGGGCGAGCAATCAGGGGTTCACGCTCAATTGGCGCGGCGCGGCTTCGTATGTGACTGGCGCACACAGCATGAAGTTCGGCTACCAGGCGGCGTATCACCGCGTGAACCAGAGCTACTTCGCCAACGACACCCATCTTCAGTACCGGCTCAACAACGGCGTGCCCAATCTGTTGACGATGGACCTGAAGCCGTTCAAGACGGGCCAGCGCACACGATGGGAAGCGCTGTATGCGCAGGAGCAGTGGACGCTCGGCCGCATGACGTTGCAGGGCGCGCTCCGTTTCGATCACGCGTGGAGCTACTTCCCCGACCAGCAGATCGGGCCTGTCACGTTCCTGCCGACGCCGCTCTTCTTCGAAGCGCAGCCGGGCGTGCTCGGCTACAACGACATCACGCCGCGCGGCGGTGTCGCGTACGACGTGTTCGGCAACGGCAAGACGTCATTGAAAGTGAACGCGGGCAAGTATCTCGAAGCCGCGACGAACCACAACACCTACTCGCTGAGTAACCCGGCGGCTCGCATCGCCGGCAGCCCGGTGCTCGGCGCTCCGCCACCGGTCACACGCGCCTGGACCGACTCGAACGGCAACTACAAGCCGGACTGCGATCTGCTCAACGCGAACGCGCAGAACCTGACCGCAAGCGGCGGTGATATCTGCGGCGTGTTGAGCAACACGAACTTCGGGAAACCGGTCTTCAGCGGCAGCTTCGATCCCGAGATCCTCGAGGGCTGGGGAGTTCGTCCGAGCGACTGGCAGGTTGGCGTCTCGGTCCAGCAGGAGCTCATGACGGGAGTCTCGGTCGAAGTCGGCTACTACCGGCGCTGGCTCCAGAACTTCACAGTGGTGGACAACCTCGCGGTGGTTGCCGGTGATTTCGATCCGTTCAGCGTGACGGCACCATCCGACCCGCGACTGCCAGGTGGCGGCAACTTCGTCGTGTCTGACCTCTACAACGTCAGCAACGCGAAGGCTGGTCAGACGAACAGCTATACGACGTGGTCGAACAACTTCGGCTCGCAGACGTCGGTGTACAACGGCGTGCTCTTGAACGTCACCGCGCGGACGCGTAACGGACTCACGATCCAGGGCGGTCTCAACACCGGTTCGACTGTTCTCGACAGCTGCGACGTCCGCGCCGATCTTCCCGAAACCGCCCCGGTCAATCCATTCTGTCGGGACGATCCAGGGCTCATCACGCGTGTCACCGGGCTCGCGGCGTACACCGTGCCGAAGATCGATGTGCTCGTCAGCGGCACGTTCCGCAGCGATCAGGGAACACCGCTGCAGGCCCAGTGGGTCGTCTCGAGCGCGGAGGCGGCAAAGACGCTCGGCCGGCCGCTCTCAGGCGGCGCGCCGAACGTGACGGTCAATCTCCTGGCACCGGGTGAGGTATGGGGAGATCGCGTCAACGTGATCGATCTGCGCCTGGCCAAGATCCTGCGCTTCGGCCGGACGCGGACCAACGTCGGTGTCGATGTCTACAATCTGTTCAACTCGAGTGCGGTGCTGAACTACAACCAGGCGTACAACCCCGTCGGCACGTGGCTCACGCCGACGACGGTTGTGTCGGGACGATTCGCGAAGATCAGCGCGTCGTTTGATTTCTAATCGATCAATTTGTTGATTGCTGGATCGATGCGAATCGCCGACACACGTAGGCCTACCGGTCGGGGCGCGCCGGCGCTGCACGCCGGAAATCGGCTTTCGCTCGTTCCCTGCGGATGCGCGGCGAGTATCAGCTAGCTCGCCGCTACATCCGTTACGCGGCTCAAAACGCCTAAGGTGACTCGCGTCAACCAGAACGCGGGGACGGAACTCGCCGCGGAAGGCTCGCTCCACCCGCTTTCCTGCTGCGCGGTGATGTGGCGTTTGCGCAGGCGTCGCCCGCCCGGTAGGCCTTCGTGGTCGCCGATTAGAACAAGACTCGCCAAGAGAGCACCGGTGGTGACGACGGCGCGTCCCTCGAGGCGGCGCGATCAGCGAAAGGGGAAAAAACGCGACGAAGGCGACCCATATGGCAAAGTCGTCGCCACTGCCACGATAGATAAACGTGCGCCTCCGATCGGCGGCCGAAGGCGTGTTTTTTCCGCGCCGGCTCGGGGCGCGCCAGAGTTCACCGCTGGTGCTCTCTTGGCTGCAGATTGAAGCTCAAAGGTCGAGCTCCTGCGCTTCCTCAGCGCGGTCCATGATGAAACGGAAGCGCGCCGACGCGTCCTTCCCCATCAGCTCGTTGATGACGCGATCCGTCACGATCTGATCGGCGATCTCGACACGCAGCAGGCGTCGCGTCCTCGGGTTGAGCGTCGTCTCCCACAGCACCTTCGGCATCATCTCGCCCAGACCCTTGAACCGCGTGATCTCCGGCGTGCCGCGTCCGTTGGTGTACTGCTTCAACAACCGATCGCGATGCGCATCGTCGAGCGCCCAGTACGTTTCCTTGCCGATGTCGATGCGATAGAGCGGCGGCTGCGCCAGGTAGACCTTGCCGCTCGAGACGAGCTGCGGCAGGTGACGATACATGAACGTGAGCAGCAACGTCGCAATGTGATGTCCGTCTGAATCGGCGTCCGCGAGGATGATGATGCGGCCGTAGCGGAGACGCGAGAGCTCGAAGCTCTTGCCCATGCCGCACCCGAGCGCGGTGACGAGGTCGGCCAGCTCCTTGTTCTCGAGCACCTTGGCGAGCGTCATCCCCTCGGTGTTCATCACCTTGCCGCGCAGCGGCAGGATCGCCTGCTTGCCGCGGTCACGTCCCTGCTTCGCTGAGCCACCTGCCGAATCACCCTCGACGATGAACAGCTCGCTGTCGTCGCGATTCGCAGTTGTACAGTCAGTGAGCTTGCCTGGAAGATTCAGCCGGCCGCTCGTCGCCGTCCTGCGTGTGACCTCGGCCTGCGCGGCTCGACTCGCCTCTCGCGCGCGCGCGGACAGGATGATGCGGCCGACAATCGCTTCGGCGACGCTGCGATTGTGATTGAGCCAGTGCTCGAGCGCAGGGCGCACCGCGGAGTCGACGAGCGACGCCATTTCAGGGTTGTTGAGGCGATCCTTGGTCTGCCCCTGGAACTGCGGCTCTTCGATGAAGAGGCTCAGGACACCGGTCAGCCCCTCGCGAATGTCCTCGGCCGTCAGGGTGACGCCTTTCGGCGAGAGGTTGTGCGTCTCGATGTAATTGCGAACCGCCTTGCCGATGCCGGCGCGTAGCCCGTTGTCGTGCGTGCCACCGGACCCGGTCGGGATGCCGTTGACGTAGCTCCGCACGTGCTCATCGGTTGCCTCCGTCCACTGCAAGACCAGATCGAGTCGCGGACCGCTTTCGCGCTCGAGCAGGAACGCCGCGTCGTGCACGGCCTTCGATCCGCGCGCGGCAACGATCGACTTGAGAAAGTCGGACAGCCCTTCCTGATGCTGGAAGACGTCTTTCGTGCCGTCGGCCTCGTTCTCGAACGTGACTCGCACACCCTTGTGGATGTAGCTGACGATCTCGAGCCGCTCCTTGATGAGCGCCGCGTCAAATTCGATCTTGGGAAAGATCGTCGAATCAGGATGAAAGTAGACCGTGGTGCCCGAGCCTCGTGCCGCGCCGATCTTCTTGATCGGGCCGGTCGGCTTGCCACGCTTGAACGTCATCTCCCACTGGGAGCCGTCACGCTTGACGGTCGCCACGAGCTCAGACGAGAGCGCATTAACGACGCTCGCGCCAACGCCGTGCAGACCACCGGCCGTCTTGTAGTTCCCCTGCTCGAACTTGCCCCCGGCGTGGAGCACCGTAAAGATCACCTCGAGCGCGCTCTTCTTCGTGGCCGCGTGCTTGTCGACGGGAATTCCGCGACCATCATCGGCGACAGTGATCGAGTTGCCGTCCTTGTGAAGCGTGACGACGATGTTGGAGGCGAAGCCGTTCATCGCTTCGTCGACCGCGTTGTCGAGCACTTCCCAGACGAGGTGGTGCAGCCCGGCCGTGCCGACGCCACCGATGTACATGCCGGGACGCTTGCGAACGGGCTCGAGCCCTTCGAGAACAGTGATGTCTTTTGCGGTGTAAGCCATTCAGTGAATCTGAACCGAACCTGAACACGAACCGAGCACAGAGAACGGAGAAGTTCGAACGACTTCCCGTCACTAAGGTAACATCACACTCGACAAGTTGAACTATGAGCCGGCTGCTCGCGATCGGTGGCGGCGTCGTCTGGCTCCTTGCGATCGGGTCGCTCGCGCTCGTTCTCCACTTGTCCGAGCGCGCCCACCGCGTCCCACCTCTGACCGCCGTTCCGACTCTCCTCAAGGAATTGAGCACCTCCCGCGCGTCGCAGTTCAAGAAAGGCGAGGAGTGGGTCGTCACCAAAGTGACGTCGGCCCATCACGTGCTCCTGGTCAATGTCGATGCGGAACGCGTCGGCAACGCGCAGCAGATCGCCACCGAGATCGTGGTGCCGGTCAAGGATCGCGGCTTCGATGAAATCCTCGTCTACGTGTGGCGGACTCAGAACCACAAGCCGTTCGCCGATCGCAGGGTTCAATGGACGCCCAAAGGCGGCTACTCCGAGCTGGTGATGGGCGACTAGAAGATTCTGTGCAGCCCGATAGGGCGACCTCGTGGCGTGCGACGGTCCGGGTCCGATAATGCGAAGATTCAGATGGACCACGACCGTCGGCCACGACAAACATGCGCGATTCCACAGAGCTTGCACCAGGCGGCTCCGGCAGCGAGCACGCCTATCGGGAAGTGACGCTTCGTCTCGCACAAGCCAGAGTCACCAGCGACCGGCAGTTGCGTGACGTCCTCAAGGACGTAACCGAGGCCTCCGCCACCGCGTTGCGGGTCAGCAGGGTGAGCGTGTGGTTCTTCCTCGATGAGCGGCGCTCGATTCGCTGCCACTATCTCCACGAACCGGATCGTGGCGACGAGTATGCCGGAACGATGCTTCACGCGTCCGATTTTCCCGTGTACTTCAGCGTGCTGGAGAGCTCGCGCGTGATCCGCTTCGTCTACCGCGAGGGCGATCCGATGTCAGAGGAGCTGCAGCATGCATATCTGGCTCCGCTCGGGATCACCGCGATGCTGGACGCTCCCATCTACCAGGGCGGCGAGGTCGTCGGCATCGTGTGTCACGAATACATAGGGAGCCCCCGGGAATGGACCGATGCCGAGTGTGAGTTCGCGGCGTCGGTCGGCGACATCGTGGCGCGTCTGTATGCAGAGGCCGCGCGGCTGCGCGCCGAGAGACAACTCCATCTCGATGAAGCGCACTTGTCGGAGGTGACGCAGTTCGCGGAAGTAGGCCGTCTGGCTGCCGGAGTCGCGCACGATTTCAACAACGTCTTGACTGCGGTCTTCGCCTATGTCGACCTGGTGAGGGCCGAGGCCAAGGATGACCGGCTGCAGCAGCTTGCCTCCGATCTCGCGGTCGTCCTCGATCGAGGCCGGGATCTCACCCAGACTCTCATGACACTCGGGCGAACGAATGGCCAGCGACCGCGCGTCGTGAGCCCCGCGGACGTCCTGATGTCGTCGCTCGCACTGCTCCGTGGCGCGGCGGGTCCCAGGGTGCAGGTGGATGTTCGTGCTGCGGGGAGCGTCAGTCGTCTTCTGATCGATCCTCTGCAGCTCGAGCGAGCGATCCTGAATCTAGTGGTGAACGCGCGTGATGCGATGCCGGCAGGCGGTGTTATCACGATCGACGTCCGGGAGGAGACGATCGGGCAGACCGCCGACCGTCAAAGCACCTTCGTGGTGGTCGAAGTGATCGACAACGGCGAGGGGATGAGCGACGCGACGCGCGAGCGCATGTTCGACACGTTCTTTACGACGAAGGGCACCAAGGGTAGGGGACTTGGCCTTGCGATTGTGAATCAGGTCGTGACGCTGGCTGGAGGCTTCATCCAGGTGGACAGCGCTACGGGGCAAGGAACAAAAGTCCGCCTGTACTTGCCGAGCATCGCAGCGAGTGAACCGGGCACAAGCGGGGTGGCTCTGGCTTGACAGATTAGCGGGCGCCGCCCTCCGGCGCCATCTGTTTGCGAAACGTCATCTCGAGAGCAATCAACATTCAGCAATCACCAATCACCAACGAATCAACAATCACAGATCGTCACATCATCAATGATTGTTTGCTCGCGCCGACTTCCTCGCGCGCGGCTTTGCCGTCTTTGTTGCGCGCGTACCTGCGGTCTTTCGCGCGCGCGTCCGCTTCGGCTTCTCCTCGACCACGGCTTCCGCCTCCGCGATAACCGTTTCCTCGGCCGGCTCGTCGACAGGATCCGCCTCGACGATCGGCGTCTCGATCACTTCCTCGACGGCCACTTCGACCGGATGCACCGCTTGCTGAGGCACCTCGACGTCGATCGTCTCGTCGAGCTCGACCGGCTCCTGGAACTGCGGTGCAGGCCTCGAGACGAGGTTCGGTCCAGGGAAGACGCGCACAGCGCCCTGGCGGTCGCGCTCGATGCGAAGCACTCCCTCCTTCCCGGCGGCGCGAAGAAGATCGACGACAGACGCAAAGCCGTACTTGCGCTCGTCGAAGCCCTCGATCGAACTACGCAGGAACTGCTTCGCCTGCCGCACGTACATCGGGAACCGCGGCGGCGTCTGAGCATCGTGAATCGCGCGCTGCACGGCTCGAATGCCGTCTTGCATCGTCATCGGCGAGGCGGGCATCGTCTCTTCGTCTTCGTCCTCGCGTGGCTCCGGTGCCGGCGCGTGCGCAGGCTGACGGCTCACGGTCTCGGCAGGTCGCTCCGGTGCAGCAGAGGAGACAGGAACGGGGACCTCCTCCACCTCGGTAGCGCCATCGTCGCGCGGCTCGACCAGCATGCTGCGTCCCGCATGCTTCAACGTCACCGCGCCCGTCTGCGCAACCTTCTCCATGAAGTCGCGGAAGCTGCCGGCACCGTACTCGCGCTCGGAGAATGTGGAGTCGAGCTGCAGCAGCGTGCTCTTGAGAAGACCGAGCTGCGGCGTGACTTCTCTTTCGGACAGCACCTTGAGGGCGCGCTTCACGATCGGCAGCGCCTTCGAGAGATCGCTCGTGGCAGCAACCGCGCGGCCGCCTCGCTCTGCCGGCCGCCCGCGACTGCCCACCAGATTCTCGTATGCGATGAACTCGTGGCAGTTCCGCTGCATCGTCACGCTGGTGAACTGACGGCCACCAACGACGATGACCTTGCGTCCGTACTGCTTCAGCTTCTCGACGAGGGAGATGAAGTCGCTGTCGCCGCCGACGATGACGAAAGCGTTGATGTGATCGTGGGTGAAGGCCATCTCGAGCGCGTCGAGCGCCATGGTGATGTCGGCCCCGTTCTTGTCGCCGCCGGGCGTCATGTTGCGCTGCACCATGCGGATCGCGTGCTGCGTGAGGAGGCGGCTGTAGTCACCGACGCGTTTCCAGTCGCTGTAGGCAATCTTGGTGACGATCTCGCCGCGCTCTTTGATGGCCTCGAGGACGAGGCCGATGTCGAACTGACCGCCGATGGTGGACTTGACGCCGATCTCGACGTTGTCGAAATCGATGAAGACCGCAATGCGGTGACGTGTTTCTGTGGATGTCATGTACTCTCTGCCGGCGATTGCGCCGGCGTACCGTGGGGCGGGGCGTTCGAGGCTGGTCGGACACCGGGCCGAGTTGTCGTTCTGCTACGTTCTGCGCCTCATCAGCCCGGGCCCAAGCAAGAAGTCGGGAGCGACTTCCGCAGCACTTCCATGGGCACGTGCCGAAGGGGACGTTGGGATTCTACCCCGGGACTCGGGATCCGGGGCCCGGGGCCCGGGATCCGGGATCCGGGATCCGCGATCCGGGGGCTCGGCGTTCTGGGTTCAGGCGACGTCGATACCCAGGCGCCGAACCAGTGTTTCCAGCTCGCTTCTGAGGAATGGAAGCGACGGTGCGACGAACAGGTGATCCTGCATCCGCGACGGGTCGTAGTCGGTGTTGATCACGACGTCGGTGACGAACGGCCGACGCGTCACGTCCGGCGACCGCACGGAGTACGGAATCTCACCGGTCGACGACAGGATGCCGGCGCCGAACACCTTCGTTTCACCCGCCTCCTCGATCAACCCGAACTCGATGCTGTACCAGCTGAACCTCTTGAGCGCGAGGACGTGCTCGCCGGTGTGCGTTGCGGAAACCGCCTTTCCAATCAACGCGAGCAGCTCGGCGTAGTCGTGATTCATCAGCGGCGGCACATGTCCGAGACAGTCATGAATCATGTCGGGCTCCGGTGTGAATTCCGGATGCGAGCCGTGACGAATGAACTGCGTGACGGGGAATCCGCGGGCGCCGATGTACCGGTAGAAGGTTCGATACGGCAGCGCACCTTCCGCCGGGACGAGATGGATATTCGTCTCGCGCTGCACGCGTTCACTCAACGTGCGGAGTTGCGGGATCTCAGCCTGGGTAATCGCGAGGTCGCGCTTCGCCGCGAGGTAGATCTCACACGCGTGACGCACGTGCAACTCGTTCAGCTTCGGACTGACCTCGCGCCAGATGCGTGTCTCTTCGCGGGTGTATTCGATGAAGGGCGGACCGAGCCGATCGAGACGATGACGCCGGCAAAGGGCGAAGAGTTTCCGGCGACGCTCGACGTAGGCTTCGTCGCCCAGCCCCGGGTGCCCGGGCTCGAGCTCCAGCTCAGTTGCCTCCGGAGGAGTAACCATTGCCTCCGGATCGATTGGGACGCCGTACTCGACGAGCTTCCTGGCTTCCTGCATGGCGATGGCCTCGCACCAACACGGCGTGCGTATGCACCAATGACGCCAGATCCAGTGTAGACCCTGGCGCTTGGTCGCGCCAGGCGAAGCTCAAGGAGTGGGACGCTGTGCGTCCAGGAAATCAAAGATCTGGCTGGCATAAGTCAGATACGCGGCGAGATGCGTCCCCCCCGGCACCGTCGCATAGACCGTCGTCACGCCGGCAGCCTTGGCGGCATCCGCCATCTGCTTCGATGCCTCGATCGGGTTCGTGGTGTCCTGGTCGCCGTGAATGACCATCAACCGCACCTTTCCTTTGAGGCGATCGAACGGGTACGAGTCGAAGACGATCGGCCCGGAGCTGATCACGAGCGCCGCAAAGCGATCGGGATACTTGGCGCCGAGATGCATCGCTCCTGAGCCGGACGGGTTCTGGCCGTGAAGGAAGATACGTGACGTGTCCACGCCGTATTCCTTCGTGACCAGGTCAATCACGTTGAGCACATCCTGCTCGGCGCGCTCGTTTTCCTGCGGCGTCCAGCCATCGGCCGGCGCCGGACCGTTCGGCCGCGCGATTCGATACGAGCTGCCGTAGTACGGCTGTCGCAGCGGCCGATATCCCATCGGCGTCACGACCAGGTATCCGCGCTTCTCGGCTTCCGTCACGAGGCTGTTCGGCTCGCGATAGTTGTTGTCTACGCTCTGCCCCGCGCGCAGGGTCACCAGCAGCGGAAGCCTGGCGCCCGGCTTCCATCGCGACGGTACGAACAGCCGGTACGGGATCGACTCAGTCGTCCCTGGGAACTCGTAGACGCGGTATTGCTCGCCTGTGTGCTGATACAGCGGTCCCTTGGGGTTCGGCTGCAGCGGCGGCGGGGCGGAGGCCGTCTGCGCCGGTGCCTGCGCGAAGGCGACCGACGACCAGGATAAGACGATGAAGGTCAGTGCAGTTCTCTTCATGGCTTCTCAACCGTTTCTTCCGTCTTCACTTCGAAGCGGCGGAACTTGCCGTACGTGGCCTTGCCTCTGAACTCACCGCTCGGTGTGTTCGGATACAGATCTTCCATCTCCGTCGGGACGTTGATGCCGAGCTCGTCGTCGAATTTGTAGAGCGTCGAAATCCTGACCGGGACCATGCTGCTCCCAAGCTGCAACTCGGTTTTGACCACACGCCCGGTGGCTTGCTCGATCCAGATCAGGCCGCGCGACAGGACATCGCTGTTGCTGTTTCCCTTCAGCAACGTCGGCACCCGGAACTCGACGAAGCGAACGGTCCGCACGTCCGGGCCCAGCTTCTTTTCGAGCCCGGCGAGGTTGAAGCGAAAGCGATCCACGTACTGCTGCTGAAGGAACGCCATGACCAGCAGTGGGTTATTGAGCGTCCCGATGTCGACGAGGTTATGGCGCGCACTGGCGCCCGCCACTTCGCTGGCCCGCCTGAGCGCACTGGATGACGGCTGCAGGAACAGCTTCATCATCCGGTCCTCGCGATCGCGAACGGGTTTGCCGTCGACTTCCGCAACGTCCCGGAATGACTGCCAGAGCGAGTCACCGGGATAGCGCACGAGCAGGAAGTCAGAGACGAGCGTGCGCTTCCGTTTCGGCACGGTAATCTGCTGCTCGTACCGTTCTTCGGCCACCACGTTGGAGAAACGATCGATGAAGCCGTGGGCGTACGCGGTCGCCTTCGGAATGAGCTCATCGACAGACGTCGACTGGGCGCTCGCCTGGCTGCCAGACAGCCATACGAGAGCCAGCGCGCCAGTGACGAACAGGGGCCTCATGGCGTGCCAATATTAGCGCCGGGCGAAGAGGAAAAGCGCGTGTAATACTGAGCGAGCGAATCCGATTCCCGGATCCCGGATCCCGGATCCCGAGCCCCGGATCCCGGATCCCGGATCCCGGATCCCGGATCCCGGGTCCCGATACTTATGACCGACGACACGAAACCGTGCCCGGTGTGCGGCGAAACGATCAAAGCAGCGGCTATCAAATGCCGCTTCTGCAATACCGATCTGGAAGCCTTCACCGCCGCCCGCGAGGCCGAGACCGAGAAGGTCTTGTTCGAGGGCCATCCAGCGGTGATCTACAACGCCGCGCAGTGGCTCCTCGTTGTCGTCACCATCGGCATCGCGTACATCGTCTACTGGTTAAAGAGCCGGGCGCTGACCTACGAGATCACCAACCAGCGCATCCGCATCGAGCACGGCTTGTTCTCGAAACTGAAGGAGAACGTGGAGCTTTTTCGCATCGATGACTTCGACCTGCACAAGCCGCTCGGTATGAGGCTCGTAGGCCAGTGTCAGCTCCACCTCCGCTCGTCAGATCCCGATCAGCAGACCGTGTTCATCTACGGCATCCCCGACCTGGAGAAACTCGCGGACCATCTTCGGGAGTACTCGCTCAGGGAGCGCAAGCGGCGCCGCATCACCACGCTGCTTGATGCGTGACCTGCTCATGCTGGGTGAAACGCTGACTTCGAAGCCGAGGGAGGCATCTATGCTGCGCTACGGGTCGTACTCGAGTATGGCCGTCGCCCTGGTCCTTGCGTCACTGACCCACACGCCTGTACGCGGCCAGCAGGCGCCGCCCGCAGGAGGACGTGACGCTCGCGGCTCGACCTGGGTCGTGCCGCGGACGGCCGATGGCCGCCCGGATCTGGAAGGTGTGTGGGAAAACAACAGCGCCACTCCGCTCGAACGGCCGCGGCAACTCGCCGACAAGCCTCGGCTGACGGACGAGGAGCTCGCCTCATTCGAACGGCGCGCACGCACGCTGTTTTCGCCGGACGCCGAAGCGGTCTTCGGCGACGCGCTGTATCTGAACCTGCTTGCCGACACGCGCCCGGGCGGACTTGGCGCGACTGGCAGCTACAGTCAGAACTGGCTGCCGGACCGTTACTTCGAACACCGAACATCGCTGATCACCGATCCAGCCGATGGACGATTGCCTGCCCCGACACCAGCCGGAGCCAAAGCACGCGCGGCCGCGGCCGGGCGATTCGGACAGGTAGGCGCGTCGGCGCAGGACATGAGCCTGCAGGACCGCTGCATTCATTACGGCTTCCCCGATCTGTTCGCGGCCTACATGGCCGTGTACCGAATCGTGCAGACGCCGCAGTACGTGGCGATCCAGATGGAGAAGATTCACGACGCGCGCATCATCCCACTGGACCCTTCGACAAGCTCAGGGTCGCCTCGAGCGCAGTCGGGAGGCGATGGCCACGCTCACCTACCGTCCAGCATGCCTCAGTACATGGGAGACTCGCGCGGCCGGTGGGAAGGCGACACGCTCGTGGTCGAGACCACGAACTTCCATCCCAGGGGGAACCCGATGGGCGGGTACAACATGCTCTCGGACGAGAACCTGCGGCTCACCGAGCGCTTCCGCCGGACCGCCAGCGACACGATCGAGTACACCTTCACCGTCGACGATCCGACGATGTGGACGAAGCCGTGGACGGCGACGATCAACTGGAAGCGCTCGCGCGGTGAGCTCATCGAGTACGCCTGCCACGAGGGCAACTACAGTCTGCGCGGCATGTTGTCGGCGGCCCGCGCGGAAGAGGCCGCCGCCACGCGATAAAGCATGGCATCCGAAACCGAACTCGTCGTCATCCACGAACACCCGGAATGGCAGAAGCCACTATTCGCAGCGCTCGAACGTAGAGGGATTGCATACGCCCCGTTCGATTTGAAGCACGCCGCGTTCAGCAACGTCGAGTCGCTGACCGCGAAGGTGTACTTCAATCAGGCGAGCCCGAGCGCGTACGTTCGCGGGAACACGCGCGCGGTTCCACTGGCGCTCGCCTACATGCGAACGCTCGAGCGACGTGGCGCGCGGGTGCTGAATGGCGCCGACGTCTTCGCCCTCGAGTTGAGCAAGAGTGCGCAGGCGACGCTGCTGCAGACGATGAAGATCGATACGCCGTGGTCGATCACGTTCAATGACGTTGCAGCGCTTCGCGCGTACGAGGGTCAGATTCGATGGCCGGCGATTCTCAAACCGGATCAGGGCGGCAGCGGCGCGCGGATCCATGTCGTGGACTCACTCTCGGAGGTCGAATCGATCTTCAAGGCCGACCCGGCAATCTGGCTGCCTGACAATCTCTTCCTCCTGCAGGAGTACCTGCCTCACGATCCAGAGCAGGGCATCGTCCGGCTCGAGTTTCTTGGCGGCAAGCTGCTCTACGCCATGCGCGTGAAGACCCACGGCCGGTTCAATCTATGCCCTTCGCCCGTCTGCAATCCCGACGACGGCGACGGCGCATGTGAGGTTCCCGCTGTGCAGGTGGCGGCGCCACCGGTCGAGTTCTATCCGTACGCCGAGGTGCCGCGAGAAGCCGTGGACACGGCGGCGCGGATCGTGGGCGCCGCGAAGTTGGACGTCGGCGGCATCGAGTACCTCGAAACACCGGATGGACGCCGCGTGTTCTATGACATCAACGCCAATTCCAACCTTCGCCCATCGGTGGCGGCGGCGTTCGGCTTCGATCCGTTCGAGCGCGTCGTCACCTTCCTGGAAGAAGCCATAACTCGGGTATGAATGAACGACGGCGTGTGTCGGATTTGAAAACACCCAGCGACGGTTCCGGTCTCGACTGTGAATAACGGCTCCTGAACTCACTGGCCCGTGCCTTGCTTGGTTTTGTGGCGTGGCCACGCGTCTCGCTGTGGATCGGCCATTCCCAGACCTCGACGTTCCGGACACGCTCGACGCGCCGGGCCACGGCGTCGTCGCACCTCCAGCCGACCTCGTGGGGCCCTCTGGAGAGACCGAACTGACAGAGGACCGGCTAAGTGCCGCCCGTGGCGTCCTCCTTGCCCTCCTGCTCTGCACTCCGTTCTGGATCGGCATCATCTACTGGCTGTTTTCGTAACGCCACCAGGGCACTGTAAGGCCTTGTCTTCGTTGATGGACGCGAGCATGATCGTGCCGCGTTGACCGGATGGGCCGGCTGCCCAGACCTCGAGAGGCAACCTTATGACACGACGTGGCGCGATGGTGGCCGTCCTCTGTGTGGCCGCAGGCATCTTCCAGATCTTCCGCGCGCCGGCTTCGGCCCAGGGCGCAGCAGCGGATCTCCTTTTCACGAACGGCAAGATCGTCACCGTCGACGAACGCTTCACGATCGCTCAGGCCGTTGCCGTCAAAGGCGACCGCATCGTCGCGGTTGGTTCGAGCCAGGAGATCGCGAAGCTGGCAGGTCCGGGCACGAGGACGATCGACCTGCGAGGCCGCACAGCGATCCCGGGACTGATCGACAACCATCTGCACCTGCTGCGCGCAGGCAACACGTGGGAGCTCGAGCTTCGCTGGGACGGCGTCTACTCGCGCAAGCAGGCGATCGAGATGCTGCGCGAGCGGGCAAAGAAGGTCGGCGCCGGTGGCTGGGTCTTCAACATCGGAGGCTGGGCGACGGCGCAGTTTGCTGATGACAGGAAGCCGTTCACGCGTGAAGAGCTCGACGGACTCGCCCCCGATAACCCGGTGGCCCTGCAGGAGTCGTACTACCAGGTCTTCCTCAACAGCCGTGCGTTGAAGGAGTTCGGCATCGAAGCCGGCAAACCCGACCCGGCGGACTTCGTTCCGGGATCGATTCAGCGCGACGCCGCCGGGAAACCCACTGGCATCATCAGGGGCGACATCGCCGCCACTCGGCCCGTCGCGGCGCGGATGCCGAAGCTCCCGCCCGATCGACTCGAAGCCAGCACCTTGCAACTCGTGCAGGACGTGAATCGCGCAGGCCTGACGTCGTTCGGAGTTGCGGGCTGCAACGCGGACGTGCTCGAGATCATGAAGCGCTGGAAGGCAGAGGGCCGCCTCACGGTCCGCATCTTCTGCATCGGCGGCGCATCAGCCGGCTCGCCTGAGCAGGTCGAGAAATCGATCCCGCAGATCGCCCAGATGAAGCTGTTCCAAGGCGATACCTTCATCGACGACGTGGTGTTTGGGGAGAGCGTGTATACGCCGCTGCACGATCGGATGTTTGCAACCGATTCGGAGCCAACGCCCGATCAGCTCGCGCAGTGGCGCCGCATGGCCATGGAAATCGCGAAGGCAGGCCTTCCGCTCCACGTGCACGCCGAGCTCCACGACACCATCGACGCGTTCCTCGATCAGGTCGAAGCGGTGAACAAGCAGTATCCGATCCGGAATCTGCGCTGGGCACTCGCGCACGTCAATCAGATCAACGGCGAGCAGCTTGACCGCATGAAGAAGCTGGGCATGTACGCCGCCGTGCATCCATGGGCGGTCATCAACGGCGCCATCATGCATGAAGGCTTCGGTCACGGCGCCGACGACATGCCGCCGCTCGCCACGATTCAGCAGAGCGGCATCACCTGGGGACTCGGCAGCGACGGGACGGCAGCGAATCAGTTCCTGCCGATGACCGCGCTCGCCTTTGCGGTGACCGGCAAGATGGCCGGCGGCCTGAAAGTGATCCGGCAGACCATCGATCGCGAGGACGCGCTCATCGCCTACACCCGCAAGAACGCCTACTTCGTCTTCCACGAAAACGATCTCGGGTCGATTCAACCTGGCAAGCTCGCCGATCTTGTCGTCCTCGATCGCGACTACCTGACTGTGCCTGCCGATCAGATCAAGGACATCAAACCGGTGATGACTGTGGTCGGAGGCAAGACTGTCTTTGAAGCAGGCGGCAAGCAGTAGGCGGTAGGCAGTTCACGGTTCACGGTTCACAGTTCACAGTTCACAGTTCACGGTTCACGGTTCACGGTTCACGGTTCACAACGAGGGCGCTCGTATGGCATGGCGATCGTTTCCCGTCGTCGCCGCATGGTTCATCGTTGCCGGTACGTGGTCCCAGGCGCAGGCTCCGGCAACGAAGAATCCACTCGAGGGTGATCAGGCCGCCATCAGAAGCGGAATGGGACTGTTCCGCGCGCGCTGTGCCGACTGCCACGGGATGGACGCGCACGGCGTCCGTGGTCCCGACATCACGCAGGTGTGGGCGTCAGGCCGAACCGATGAAGGCCTGTTCACCACGGTCAAGAACGGTATCGCGGGAACCGAGATGCCGGCGCAGCCGCGCCTCTTCGACCACGAGACGTGGCAAATCCTCGCGTATCTCCGGACGCTGGCCGCGGCCAACCGGCCCGAACCCCCGCGCGGCAACGCCGAGAACGGCCAGAAGATCTACCAGGCCAATTGCGTCGGCTGTCACCGCGTCAACAGCGTCGGCGGACGACTCGGTCCCGATCTGTCGCGCATCGGCGCCGCGCGATCGCGCGAGGTGCTCGAGCTGCGCATCCGCGGCGGCGTCGAAGGCTTCCTCCCCGGCTACGAGCCGGTCACCCTCACACCGTCGGCTGGAACGCCGGTCGTTGGCGTCAAGAAGAACGAGGATCTTTTTTCGGTCCAGATCATGGACTCGCGCGAGCGGATACAGGGTTACGACAAGTCGGCTCTCAAGGACCTGCAGAACAACCCGCGATCGGCCATGCCCGCGTTTGGATCCAATCGGATCAGCCAAAGCGATCTCGACGATCTGATCCGGTACCTGCAGACGCTGCGCGGTTTCGATCCCTCCGTCATCCAGTAGCGAGGAAGACCTCATGACGCGACTTGCGCTCCCGCTCGTGATTCTGGGCACCGTGCTCCTGTCTGCACAGCAAGCGACGCCACCAGCACTGGTCACGAACCAGGAGATCGCCGAGGGTCTGCCGCGCGATGGCTCGCGCTGGGTCACGTTCGGGGGCAGCTACACCAACCAGCGGCACAGCCCGCTCACACAGATCACGCCGGCCAACGTCAAAGGGCTGGTGCCGCAATGGACGTTCCAGACCGGCACGCTCGGCAACTTCGAGACGACGCCCCTGCTCAGAGACAACATCCTCTATGTCACGGGTCCGCAGAATGTGGCGTGGGCGATCGACGCACGCACCGGCCGCCAGATCTGGCGTTACCGTCGTGAACTGCCATCGGATCTGACCGCGTGCTGCGGCCTCGTGAACCGTGGCTTCGCCATGCTCGGCGACAAGCTGTTCATGGTGACGCTCGACGCGCATCTGCTCGCCCTCGACATGCGCACCGGCAACATCATGTGGGATGCCACGCTCGAGCAATACAAGAACGGGTACGCGTCCACGATTGCGCCGCTCGTCGTCAAGGACAAGGTGATCGTTGGCGCGGCTGGAGGCGAGTTCGGGATACGTGGCTTCATCGACGCCTACGACGCGCAGACCGGCAAGCGTGCGTGGCGCTTCTACACGATCCCTGGTCCTGGTGAACCGGGCAACAACACGTGGGCCGGCGATTCATGGAAGACCGGCGGCGCTGGCGTGTGGGTCACCGGCGCGTACGATCCCGATCTGAATCTGCTCTACTACGGCATCGGAAATCCCGGCCCCGACTATCACAGCGAAAGCCGGCTCGGAGACAACCTGTACGCCGCGTCGGTTGTCGCGCTCGACGCCGACACGGGCAAAGTTCGCTGGCACTACCAGTTCACGCCGCACGACGTGCACGACTGGGACGCGACCGAAGTCCCGATCCTCGCCGATCTCACGATCGCCGGGCAGCCGCGCAAGACGCTGCTCTTCGCCAACCGCAACGGCTTCTACTACACGATCGATCGGACCAACGGCCGTCTGATCCTTGCCAAGCCGTTCGTGCAGACCACCTGGGCGAAGGAGATCGGGAAGGACGGACGCCCGATGACCGAGGTGGGTCACACGCCGGACGAAACCGGCGAGATCACGTGTCCCGACATCACCGGCGGCACCAACTTCTGGCCACCGGCGTTCGACCCCTCGACGCGCACGTTCTTCGTCAACGCGCGTGAGGCGTGCATGACCTTCTACGCGTGGAAGCCTGACTACAAGGCGGGCGAACGCTTCACCGGTGGCGCGGGCCAGCGTTACACGAGCGCCACGATGCCGGTGTATGGAGCGCTGCGCGCGATCGACCCCACGACCGGTGAGCGCAAGTGGGAGTTCAAGTATCTGCGCCCGTCAACGGCGGGACTCCTGACGACCGCTTCCGGCCTGATCTTCAGCGGCGACAACGACGGCAACCTGCTGGCGCTCGACTCGCGCAACGGCTCATTGCTCTGGCGATACCAGATGGGGGCCAACCTGCACGGCACGTCGGCGATCACCTACATGATCGACGGCCGCCAGCACGTGCTCGTGCCCGCGGGCACGACGCTGACCGCGTGGGCATTGCCGCAGTGAGGCCGATCACCCGCCGCAGTTTCATCACCACCAGCGCCGCGGGACGTGACGCCGAACAGTCGCGCGACTTCATCGTTTCGAAGACCGGCTGGACGACGTCACCCGTTTTGTCTTGAGGCTACCGATGCAACTGCTCACGATTAGCGGTCTCGAAGGGGGCGCATCCGGGATCAACGTGAGCGCTCAGTACAACCCGAAGGAGCTCGGCGTCGAGCAGGTGATCGACTGGCGCACGGCCAAGTGGGAGGGTCCCGATCTCGACTCCGTCGCAGCAGCTCCCAGGACGATGTCGTTCGAGTTGATGTTCGACACACTCGAATCAGGAACGCCTATCCAGCATACAGTCGCGGCGCTTCACAAACTGAGTGGTGTCGACATCGCTCTGAAGCGTCCGGCAAAGGTCAAGGTGGTCTGGGGCGCGGAAGGCACACGGGGAGTTGTGCCAGCGTTCGAGGGCGTCATCGAATCGATCGGCGTCAAGTACACGATGTTCAACGCTGACGGCGTTCCGCTGCGAGCGACAGTCGGCATCAGAGTCATCGCGACGTCGCGCCCGTGATTACGACGCCCGGAGGCACCGAGCATTCCAAAGAATGCTCGGTGCCTCGCTGCCTCTGTGTGTCGTCGTACCTGCCGCGCGCTAGTAGGTCACCCTCACGTTGAACCGAATCAGCCGCGGATTCAGAATGCTTTGCGGCTGAAGGAGGCTCGGGCCATACGACGTGTTGACCTGCGTGACCGCGTTGCTGTTGAACGCGTTGAAGAAGTCGAACTGCGGGCGCACCATCATTTTTCCGAACCGGAAATCACGCGACACGGCAAAATCCACCTGGTTGACCCGGTCCAGGAATACGGTGCCAGGCTCGTTGAGTGGCATCACGGTGACGGTCGTTTGCGTCAAGCCTGGCGCAATCGTCGGCCCCACTGAGTATTGGATGTTGAGGTCCTTGCCGACATTGGACGCGTCGCGCGCGCTTTGCACACCAGGCAGGTTCTGCAGCAACCCGCTCAAACGGAACCCGTACGGCAGCGCGTACGTGCCACTGAGCTTGTACTGAGTAAGGAACGGATACGACGCATCGCAGTATCGGAGGCGGTTCGGATCGTCCACCTGGCACGTTTCCTCGTGCAGCTTGCCCGTCGTGATCCCGCCCTGGAGCTGCGTGCCGTTTCGGAATCGTGAGTTGATGGACAGATCGATGCCGTGGTACTTCCGGGTGTTCTCGGTGGAGTTGAAGCGGTAGTTGTCGATGACACCGAGCTTGTTGCGCGCGATGCTGTAGATCGGAATCGTCTCACCATTTCCGCGTGGATCTTGAATCGGGATGATCGAGTAGTCCGCGTGGGTGGTGGCAAGATTGTCCACCCAGAAGTCACGGTAGAAGTGGCGATGGTAGTAATTGAGTGATGCCGATAACCCCGGCAGCAGCTCGTGCTGGACGCCGGCGCTGTACAGCAACTGGTAGGGCCGCTTGAGATCCGGATCGGGCGTCGTGACATTGGTCGGCTTTCCGAAGTTCAGATTCGTCGACGGCCCCAATTCGTTCTCCTGGGCAATGTCGTCGCCATTCAGGTCCCTCCACGTGCGTGTGTCGGTACCGCCCCCCATCGGGTTGTAGTCATCTCCCAGGTTCGACGAGAACGACGTGACGTACTTGCCGAAGTTGAACTTCAACGCCGTCTTCCCGTTGCCGAAGAGGTCGTAGGCGGCGCCGAACCTCGGGCTGATGTCCGTGAAGCTTGGAACGTCGACATAGTCAGCCTGAGTGAAGACGCGTTCAGGCAGGAATCGGCCAGCGGGCGCCGTTTGATCGCGCACGGATCCCTTGATGTGCTCGAACCGCAAGCCGGGATTGAACGTCGCGCGTCCCAACGTCCACGAATCCTGGATGTACACGCCGATCTCGCGATCGATGCTGGTGTCTTGCACCGACGGAACCGTCTGCAGCACGACTGAATCGGGGACGCCGAGCCGGTACTGCTGCTGGAGGCCTCCGTTGTTCATCGGCGTCACTATCGTCCGGTAGCCGTTGTCGAACATGAAGCCTGCCTTCATGTTGTGCCCACCGCTCACGTAGGACAGGGTGGTCATGTACGAGTTCCGCGGAGACGCAAACGTCGAGTCGAACGTCGTCGGCGCGTTGTAGTTCCAGGCGTTGGTGAGATCGCGCTTGCGAATATCGCCGTAGTTGGTGCCGGCCGGGCACTGATTGAACGCCACGAAGCACGTCGCCTTGGCCGTGATCGGCTGCGCCTCGAGGACGGCGTACCACCAGATGCGCGAGAACCCGGCTTCGAACAGCATGTTGTTGCTCAGTGTCGTCGTCGATTTGACCTGCGTCACTGATGCATCGTTCGGGTACTGCGCGAATGACTCGGGAGAACCACCGCGATTCTCAATCCCGAAATGGCGCCGCCAACGCGGGCCATAGCTGTAGGCACCCGTCAGGCGTGTCTGTCTCAACTGGCTCGTCAGCCGGAGGTCGCCCGACTTGAGGTTCGTGTCGTCGGACGCCTGTTCCGCACCTGGCGGTGTCACTCTCGGATCGGATTGGCCCCAGAAGACATTCGGCACGTTCTCGGCAAAGCCCCAGTAGCGACCCGAGCCGAAGAACCACAATTTGTCTTTGATGATTGGCCCGCCCACATTGCCGTTCACATCCCACAGGTGGTCGAGCCCGCCCGAACTCGGATTGAATCCCCTGGCGCGCAAGTCGTCATCGACGTTCTCCGCCTGCAGGCTGTTGTTGGAGAACGTCCCGAGAAACTCGTACGCCATTCTGTTGCCGCCGGTGCGCGGGATCATGTTCACGGATACACCGGCCGCCTGGTTTTCCGCGCTTCCTCCGGACACCGTGTAGGACATCTCCTGGAAGATCGCCTCGTTGTGGTAGATGCCGTTGAACCACCCTTCGCCAAAGCTGTTGTTGGCGTGCATGCCGTCGATCTTGAGCTGGAAGTCCTGGCCGCGGCTGCCCGCTGCCACGAGCGTTCCCGACTGCGCCGTCGAACTGCCGCCGACGTCGAACCGTCCCATCGTCACCCCGGGCAGCACGTTGCCGATTGTCTGGAAGTCACGGCCCGTCGGCAGCGTGTCGAGCAGCTCGCGGTTGACGGTCTCTCGCCGCGACGTGTTCTGCACGTCGACAATCGGCGATTCGCCCGTCACCGTGACGGTCTCTTCGATCGCGCCGACGCGCATCTCTGCGTTGACCGGCGCCGTGAAATTGGCGTCGAGGACGACTCCGTCGCGCTTCACCGTGTTGAAGCCTGTCAGCGTGAACGTCATTGAATACGTCCCCGGCCGCAGATCGACCAGGCGGTATTGGCCCGCGGCATCGGTCACGGCCGAGCGCGTCTTCTCGATGAGCGCAGGGCTCGACACTTCCACGGTGACACCCGGCAGGACAGCGCCGGAGGAGTCACGCACCACGCCGGCGATGGCACTTTGCGCGGCGGCAATTCCGGGCATGAAGACACAGCCGAGAACAAGGAACACTGTCAGCAGGAGTCGCCGTGACATATCTCCTCCTTCGAAGACGATTGAGGATCCCCAACGCCCCACGTGGATTCGGCTTCGAGCTATCGCTCGAGATCAGTCAGTTCTCTCTTGATGACCTCCTGGTTCGGATCGATGGTGAGCAGTTGTCGAAGCGCGATCGCCAGGTGAGCGCGCGCGTCGGTGTTCTCTGGAGCCAGTTTGACGGCGCGACGGTAGTGGTTGGTTGCTTCACCCAACCGGCCTTGCGCGTAGAGCGCTACGCCGAGGCCGTCGTGGGCCAGCGCGTAGTCGGGATCGATCGCGAGCGCTTTCCGTAGACTCTCGACTGCCTCGGCATGGCGGCCCTCGCGGAACAGGGCGTTTCCGAGGTTGTAATGAGCCGCTGCCAATTCCGGTTGCACGCGGACCGTCTCGGCAAAATGATGCGCCGTTCGATCCAGGTGCCCCGCCTCCGCATGCAGCAGCGCGACGTCGTTGTGCAGCGTCGTGTTGTCGGGATCCTTTTCGAGCCTCTTTTCGGTGCCAACGATCTCTTCGCGCACGATCCGTTCACGTGCCGCTCGTGCCAATCGTGCGCGATCGGCTGGGTTGCGCGTCACCACCTGCAGCCAGAGCTCCGCCATCTCGTCGTCGGTGTGCTGCCCATATGTCACACGCCGCGGCGGTCGATGGGGGTTGTGGCTGTTGTCCGAGGAGTTGTCGTAGGTGAACTCGAACGTTACCGTCGTGCCCGCGGGCAGGAACTGAGGCCGTGCATATCGGAAGACACCCTGCCAGTTGAAGTCCCAATCCTTGATGTAAATCAGCCACTTCCGTGATCCGTCTGGAAGCGTCGCGTAGCTTCTGACCTCTTTCGCGAGGAGGTGCGCGTGCGGCTGAATCGTGTAGAGATCGACGTCCGTATCGAGAGTGAACGAGTCGGAGACGACGTATCGACGCTCCCCCGCCGGGATGTCCATGTGCTGGCGCGTCATCCGGATGAGCGTTGCTTGAAATCGTGGAGGAGTGTCGCTGAAATACAAGCCGAGCCGCGCCTGGAACGTCTCTGGTCTTCCGAACGGCCGCAGGTGCATCATCAGGATCAGATCAGCGCCGGGAGTCAGCGGCCACGACATGCCTTGCGGCGCAACGTTGGCCGCAAGACCTGGCAACCATCCAAGGAAGTAGCCGTCGGGACTCATCGCGGAATGAGGGACGAGCCCTTCGTAGCCGGGCTCGGGATCCTGCTCGTCGAGACGACGTGTCGAGCGGGTCGGGTCGAACTGCATCGTGGCGTGATGAACGGCTCCCGAACCGGGCAGGAATTCCCAGGCGCGAATGTACCGTGCGGTCGATGTTTCGATCGGCAGCACGAAATTGCGATACACATCGTCGCCTGACGCACGCAGCGTGTACGGTGCGGTCTCGATCACCAGGTCCGGCTTTCCGAGCTGCCAGCCGCCATTCCACGGTGGCAGCGAAGGAAGACGCGTTCGATCGCCTTCGACGGTTCCATCCTCGACCCACCGACCGATGGTGGCGATCTGTTCCGCGGTGAGACGGCGGTCGCCGAGAAACTCGCCGTAGCCGGGCTCTGGCTTCCACGGCGGCATGACACGGTTGCGGGTCGCGGCCACGATCGAAGCCGCGCGGCTCTTCGCGTCGTCGTAGGTCAGCAGTGAGAAGGGAGCGATCCCTTCAGGGCGATGACAAGTT
>Ga0207669_10000271_pt1 | contig 23694 bp, 20 predicted proteins | sample KBSM33metaG_FD_184329 | JGI IMG/M metagenome (GOLD analysis project Ga0207669, IMG submission 184329) | Miscanthus rhizosphere microbial communities from Kellogg Biological Station, Michigan, USA - KBS M3-3 metaG (SPAdes) (version 2) | ecosystem: Host-associated > Plants > Roots > Rhizosphere >...
CCAGAGCGTGGTCTTCCCGATGCCGGCTTCACCCTCGATGACCAGTCCCGAGGCGCGCGGCTGCAGACTGCAGGAACTCGGCCACGGCCCTGAACTCCTGCGGACGGCTCACCACGCCGGAACTCACGATTCCCCAATCGTCTCAGCAAATCCCGAATTTACCGACCAGGTGCCCGGTGAGCAATATTTGGCGTGCCTCACTGGCCAGGTAGACGAGAGTTTCTCCGACACAAGTCGGAAAGGCTACAGAGTTGCTGGCAACTTCAGAGGGCGGTGGGCTCGGGTGTTGTGGCCTCGGCGCTGCACGGGTCTACGACCGGGCTTTGTCTTATTCGCGTCCCAACATCGCCGGAAAGCCGCTGGTGTGGCAGGCCGGCCTGGTCACAGGTCCTGGAGACGAGGTCCAACGAGTCGGCACTGAACACGCCGTAGAGAACCTCGTCTCCCGGCACCGAGAGGGTGAGAAGGAGCCGCACCGGCGTGCCTTCATCAGTGAGCACCGCCGCCGCGGCGTCCAGGCGCGCGACCACATCGTCGACCGATTGCTCCGTCAGCTCGGGCAGGTACCACTCGGCCAGGTGATACGCCGACTCCCCGGCGGCGTCCATACAGCAGAACGGTAGCGATCATCCAGCTTCGGCGAATCAGGTGTTTCCCTATTCACCGGCCCGATGTCACAGGGACGAACTGTGCGCCTCAACCTTGTCCGGCGCACTCCGCGAGGCGCCGATGCAGGAACTCTCTCGCCGGACCCGAGCCGTTGTGGTCCAGCGCGATGCGGTACCACCGGAGAGCCTCGTCACGCCTGCCCGCCCGCCGCAGCAGATCTGCGCGGATCGAGGCCACGGTGTTCGACCGGGTCAGTCTGGGATCGTCGGCCACCTCGTCGAGCGCCGCCAAGCCGGCGGTGAACCCATCGCGGAAACCGATCGCCAGCGCCCGGTTGGCCCTCGCCACGGGCGAGTTGGTGTCCTCGATCAGCCGGTCGTAGGCCAGGCAGATCGCCGCCCAATCGGTCTGTTGCCAGCTCGGCGCCGTCGCGTGTAATGCCGCGATCACAGCCTGTGGCAGATAGGGACCTCGCGCCCCTGCGGCCAGCTGAAGCCGGTTCAGCCCGCGCGTGATTCGGCCGCGGTCCCAGCGGGTGCGATCCTGCTCGTCGAGAGGGACCAGCGCTCCGTCGGCGTCCACGCGAGTCTCCCGTCGCGAATCGTGCAGCAGAACGAGGGCAGCCAGCGCGTGCGATCCTGCTCGTCGAGAGGGACCAGCGCTCCGTCGGCGTCCACGCGAGTCTCCCGTCGCGAATCGTGCAGCAGAACGAGGGCAGCCAGCGCGTGCGCATCGCGCTCGTCGGGCATCAACGAGCACAGTTCACCGGCCAGGCGCACACCCTCGTCGCACAACTCGTCGCGGATCGCGGACGGTCCCGCGGTCGACCAGTAGCCCTCGGTGAACACCGAATAGATACAGGCGAGCACGTGCGGTGTGCGCTCCGGTAGCAGTTCGGCAGGAGGGACCCGTAGCGGGATGTTCGCGTGCCGGATCTTGTTCTTGGCCCGAGTGATCCGCTGGCCGACAGCCGCCTCGGTCTGCAACAGTGCGCGCGCGATCTCGGCGACGGTGAGGCCGGAGATCAGCCGCAGTGTCAGGGCCAGCTGTGAGGTCGGGTCGAGCGCGGGGTGCGCGCAGGTGAACATCATCCGCAGTTCGTCGTCGCGAACGGGATGCACGTCCACCCGATCGGTGCGGGCTCGGATATCGTCGACCACGGCTGCGAGTTCCTTTCCGGGGCGGACGGATTCGCGTCGCAGTCGATCCAGTGCCCGGTTCCGGGCAACCGCCACGATCCAGCCGCCCGCGTTGTGGGGCACGCCGTCGCGCGGCCACGCTCGTAACGCCTCGGTGAAGGCCTCCTGGACGGCGTCTTCGGCGACGGTGAAGTCACCGGACCAGCGGGCAAGCGCCGCGACGGCCGGGCCCCATTCGCGCCGAAACACGCCGTCCAGGTTGGTCATCGACGCGGCTACAGCCCGGAGACGCCCATGAGTTGCCGGAGTTCCACCGTCGTCGACGGAATCATCGACGCGACTTTGACGGCCTCGTCGCGATCGCCGACGTCGATGATGTAGTAGCCGTTCGCCACCTCGGCGCCCTCGACGTAGGGCCCGTCGGTGAGTAGCACCTCGCCGTCGCGCACCCGAACCGTCGTTGCCGTCGACGGCGGATGCAATGGCGCGCCGCCGTTGGTGCGGTCGCCCGCGGCCGCGCCGAACTTCTGATGCGCAGCGATGCCGGCCTCCCACTCCGGTGTACCGGGGGCTACGGCCTTGTCCGCGGGCTCGAGGAGCAGGGCCAGCCATGCGTTGCCCACAGGCTTGCTCGGCGGGAAGTACTCGACGATTGGCCAGATCTCGACAGCGCCGCGCTTGGCGGCGGGGATGTCACGCGCCAATGCCAGTGCCTCATCGAGGTTTTCGGCTTCGAACACGTAGTAGCCGCCCGCCACTTCGGCGCTTTCCGCGAACGGGCCGTCGGTGACCGTCGGCGCGTCGGGTCCACCGGTGATCCGCGCGCCGGTCGTCGACGGCGTTAGCGCGTCTCCGGCCCTGATCGCCGTCGCCGCCTTGGCGTGGAAGGCCTGGTACGCCGCCATCTCAGCGGCCGCTTCGTCGGGGTCGGGCGCTGAGGTGGACTCCGGGCCGAGCAACAGGGCGAAGTAGTACATCGTGGTCACCTTCCGGCAGTGAGCAGAACCCTTGTGGTCCACTCTCTACCCCTCCGACGAACGGCACCGCGCGAATCCGACACACACAGCGAACATTGCGGAAGCAGCTTCCCAAAAGGAAATCCCCCGCCACTGCCTGATGTGACGGGGGATTGCGTATTCGGTCAGGCCGCGGCCTAGGCCGAATCGGCATCCTTCTTATCGGCGTCCGACTTCTTGTCGTTATCCGAACTACGCGGCCGCGCCTGGCTTCAGGTACGTGACAAGGCTGACGTCGATGCTTTCGTCGATGAAGTAGTACTGGCAGCCCTTCAGGTACCGCATGTAGCGGTGGTAGTTCTCCTCATCAGTCGCGGCGATGGCCGCGTCCTTGTTCGCCTCCAGCCGGTCGGCCCAGATGCCGAGCGTCTTGATGTAGTGGTTGCGCAGGGACATGGTCTCCGGCACCACGAAGCCGGCCTTCTCGCCGTGCTCCACCATCATCTGGGTGGTCGGGATCCGCCCGCCGGGGAAGATCTCGGTGATCATGAATTTGATGAACCGCGCCAGTTCGAAGGTCAGCTTCTTGCCGCGGGCGTTCAGGTCGTACGGGTGGTAGCCGACGCTGCTCTGGATGGTCATCCGGCCGTCGTCGGGCAGGATGTCGAAGCAGTTCTTGAAGTAATCGTCATAACGCTCGAAACCGAAGTGCTCGAACGCTTCGATCGACACGATCCGGTCGACAGGGTTGTGGAACTGCTCCCAGCCCTCCAGTCGGACGTCGAACGTGCGGTCGGTGTCGACCTTGGTCAATAGCTGATCGCAATACGCCTTCTGGTTCTTCGACAGCGTCAGGCCGATGACGTTGACGTCGTACTTCTCTATCGCCCGCTGCAATGTCAGGCCCCAGCCGCAGCCGATTTCCAGCAGCGTCATGCCCGGTTTGAGGTCGAGTTTGTCGAGGTTCAGGTCGACATCGGCGACCTGCGCTTCAGACAACGTGACATTGGGCCCGGTGAAGTACGCGCAGCTGTACTTGCGGGTCGGGTCCTGGAACACCCCGAAGAAGTCGTCTGACAGGTCGTAGTGAGCCTGAATGTCCTCGAAATGCGGCGTCAAGTCCTTGGTGCCGGATGCGTTGTCAGACATATTTCCCCTGCTTGGCCTTTCCATGTGACCCGGCGGGCTGCGACCAGCAGCCGATTCAGTACGGGTTGTGCTGCGACCGTACCTCTGGAACGGCCCGTCGACGTGCGTACACGCGTCTCAAGCCGTAAACCCTAGCGTTTAGCGGGGGGCGGACTCCAATTCGGTGCTACTTCTGCAGGGTGAACTGGTTGACGTCGATGTAACCGACGCGGAAGCCCTTCGCGCAGCCGGTGAGGTAGCGCATGTAGCGGTTGTAGACCTCTTCCGACTGCACGGCGATCGCCTCGTCCTTGTGCGCCTGGAGCGCCTCCGCCCAGCAGTCCAAGGTCCGGGCATAGTGCAGTTGCAGGGACTGGCGGCGGGTGAGCTCGAAGCCGGCCTTGGTCGAGTGCTCCTCGACCTTCTCGATCGACGGGAGCCGGCCGCCAGGGAAGATCTCCGTGAGGATGAACTTCACGAACCGTGCCACCTCGAAGGTCAGCGGAATCTTCCGGTCGGCCATTTGCGGCAGCGTCAGCGCGGAGATCGTATGTAGCAGCATGACACCGTCATCGGGCAGCAGGGCGTGAGCCAACTTGAAGAAGTCGTCGTAGCGGTCGAAACCGAAGTGCTCGAACGCGCCGATCGACACGATCCGGTCCACCGGCTCGTCGAACTGCTCCCAGCCCTCCAGCAGCACCCGCTTGCTGCGCGGACTGTCAGACTTCGCGAAAACCCTTTCGACATGGGCCTTTTGGTTCTCGCTGAGCGTTAGCCCCACGACATTGACGTCGTAGCGCTCGATCGCCCGCATCATCGTCGAACCCCAACCGCAACCGACGTCGAGCAGCGTCATTCCAGGCTGGAGTCCGAGCTTGCCCAGCGCCAGGTCGATCTTCGCGAGCTGGGCCTCTTCCAGCGTCATGTCGTCGCGTTCGAAATACGCGCAGCTGTAGGTCTGACTGGGATCCAGCCACAGCCGGAAGAATTCGTCCGACAGGTCGTAATGGGCCTGGACATTGTCGAAATGAGGCTGCAGTTTGGCGCGAGCCATAGTCTTCCGTGCCTTTCTGGCGGTTCAGAACCCCTGCGGCGTCGCTGACGACGGCATGCAAGCCCTGAAGCACTGGACCCTCAAAGGGTACGCGCGAAATGGTCCTCGGCCGAATTGGGCGGCCTCCCAGGTGTCACCCAGCCGTTGCGAAGGTGGTCTTCAGCTCGCCTACAATGTCGTCCCACAGCTCGCGGGGCAGGTCATGCCCCATACCGTCGAACAGCACCAGCCGGGCGCCCTTGATGGCGCGGGCGATGGCGCGTCCACCGAACGGCCGCATCAGTTTGTCGGCCTTGCCGTGGATCACAACGGTGGGGACGCTGACCAGCCGGTCGTAGCGAAGTAGGCTCCCGCTGCCGAGGACCGCCGCGAAATGGCGGCCGACGCCAGCGGGGTAGTACGACCTGTCGTAGCCCTCGATCGCCTCGGCACGGATGCGCTCCTCCGCTGCCGGATAACCGGGGCTGCCGGTGATTCTCGATACTCGGACGGCGTTGTCGATGATGGCCTCGCGTGTCGCGTCCTTGGGTTTCTGCAGGATGGCCAGCAGTTGTCTGGGGCCCGGTGGCGGCAGCAGTGGCTGATTGTTGCTGGAGAAGATGATCGCGAGGGTCTTGGTGCGTACCTTGTGCCGGGCGGCGAACACCTGCGCAATCATGCCGCCCATCGAAGCTCCGACGATGTGCGCCGTGTCGATCTTCAGGTGGTCCAGCAGCGCGGCGGCGTCGTCGGCGACATCTTCCAGCGTGTAGACCGCCTGGCTGCGCAGCCCGAGGAACGACCGGACCATCCGCGGCGCCAGCGGGGCGCCGGTGTGGCGGCCGGTCACCTTCGTCGACAGCCCGACATCGCGGTTGTCGTAGCGGATGACGCGCAGGCCCTGGTCGACGAGCTTCTCGCAGAACTCCGTGCGCCACAACAACAATTGCGCGCCGAGTCCCATGATGAGCAGGACGGCGGGATCGTTGGGATCGCCCATGTCCTCGTAGTAGATGTCCAGATCGCCTGAGCGGGCGGTGCCGGTGCGTATCTGCATCTACGCCTCGACCTCTTCGGAATGCTCGCGGCTGACCTCGACCATGAAGTTGGCGAAGTATCCCGTCAGCTGCGGGTCGGACATCATCTGCCACTTAGGCGCCAGCAGCTTCATGTAGCGCTCGACATAGAGGAACTGCTTGCCGATCAGCACCAGCTCCCGCGGCAGCTTCACGTCGTAGGCATCGGCCAGCGTGGACAGCTGCTTGCCGATCTCGGCATAGCTCATGTCGCCAAGCGACGTCATGGTCAGCGGGGTCGCGAACTTCTCCAGGTCCTTCGCGGCCTCTGCTTCGGGCTTGACCGTCCCGACCGCACCCATCAGTACGACGATCTTGCCCGCTGCGGCGTGGTCCTTCGTGACCAACAGCGCGTACACCAGCTCCCGCAGGAGCCACCGGGTGCGGGGGTCGATGCGGCCCATGATGCCGAAGTCGAAGAACACGATCTTGCCGTCGGGGTCGACGTACAGATTGCCCGCGTGCAGGTCGCCGTGGAACAGGCCGTGCCGGAGGCCGCCCTCGAAGACGCTGAACAGCAGCGCCTTGACCAGCTCCGTGCCGTCGAAGCCGGCCTTGCGGATGGCGGCGGCGTCGTCGATGCGGATGCCCTGGATGCGCTCCATCGTCAGCACCCGTTCGCTGGTCAGATCCCAATAGACCTGCGGCACCCGGATGTTCTTGCCCAGCGGCGAAGCATGCATATGCGACACCCACGCGTCCATCGACTGCGCCTCGAGCCGGAAGTCGAGCTCCTCGGCGAGGTTGTCGGCGAAATCGGCGACAACGTCCTGCGCCGAAAGTCGACGGCCGAGCTTGGCCAGCTCGACGATCTGCGCCCCGCGCTTGAGGATCTGCAGGTCGGCCGCGACGCGGCGACGGATGCCGGGCCGTTGGATCTTGACCACGACTTCCTCGCCGGTGTGCAGTGTCGCGTAGTGCACCTGCGCGATCGAGGCTGACGCGAACGGCTCCTCATCGAAGGTCTTGAAGAGGTTGCTCGGCTCGTCGCCGAGCTCCTCCTTGACGAGCTTGTGGACTTCGTCGTTGTCGGCGGGCGGGACCGCGTCGAGCAGGCTGCGGAACTCGCTGCTCAATGGCTCGCCGAAGGCGCCAGGGCTGGACGCGATGATCTGGCCGAACTTGACGTAGGTCGGCCCCAGATCGGCGAACGTCTTCGGGATTTGCTTGATGATCTTGTGCTGCAACGAGCCGCGGCCTGCGAGCTTGGTGACGACCCGCGCGCCGGTGCGGGTTATCTGCCAACCCGTCGCGCCAATGCGGGCAGCCTCGACCGGCAGTGGCACTCGGTCCAGCTTCGCTACCTCGCGGTGCTTAGTCGTACTCATGGTTGCAGTCTCTCAAAATCCGCGGTGACCCGTAAAAACCTGTGTAGCCGATCACAGTGTCCCGGAATTCGATTCCGCGGTTGAGCACAATGCGCACAACCTCAAGATCGCCAGTTACCCGGCTAGTGAGCACAAGCGCGCCAGCGCCACCGCCGATCCATAGCGTCAGACGCGAACAACCGTCTGAGGAGCGAAAATGGCCACGCTGTCGATCGAACCGCATGGTGCCTCGATGAAGCGCGTCGCGGCGGCCAGCTACGTCGGGTCCGCCATCGAGTATTACGACTTCTACATCTACGGCACCGCGGCGGCGCTGGTGTTCCCGAAGGTGTTCTTCCCCCACCTGGGTATGACGATGGCGACCCTCGCCTCGATGGCCACCTTCGCCGCGGCGTTCCTTTCGCGTCCGCTCGGCGCGGCGTTCTTCGGGCACTTCGGTGACCGGCTTGGCCGCAAGTCGACCCTGATCGCCACCTTGCTGATCATGGGCCTGTCCACCCTGACGGTGGGTCTGGTTCCCGGTGCGGTGACGATCGGCATGGCAGCGCCGCTGATCCTGCTGACGCTTCGCCTCGTGCAGGGGTTCGCGGTCGGCGGCGAATGGGCAGGCTCCGCGCTGCTGTCCGCCGAATACGCGCCCGCCGAGGCACGCGGCCGCTACGGAATGTTCACCCAGATGGGCGTCGGCAGTGGGCTCGTCATGAGTAGCCTGCTGTTCCTGGTGGTGAACCAGACGATCGGGGAGTCCAGCCAGGCGTTCCTCGATTGGGGTTGGCGGATCCCGTTTTTGTTCAGCGCGGTGCTGATCGCCATCGCCTTGTACGTCCGGCTGAATGTCGCCGAGACACCGGTGTTCGCCGATCAGCAGGCGAACGACACCGCCACGGTGATGCCGCTTGCGGCCTTGTTCAACAAGCAGCGGCGGACGGTGGTGCTGGCCACGGGCAGCATGGTCGGGTTCTTCACGTTGGGCTACATGGCCAACGCCTACTTCATGAGTTACGCCCATACCCACGTCGGCTTTTCGCCGAAGCTGATCCTGTCGGTGGGTCTACTGGGCGGTGTGGTGGCGTTGGTGTTCAGCCTGCTTGGGGCCGTGTTGAGCGACACCTTTGGGCGCCGCCGTGTCATCATCACGGCGTTCGCAGTCGGTGTTCCCTGGTCCTTCGTCGTGCTTCCGCTGTTGGACACCGGCAGTGCGGTGATGTTCACGCTGGCGATCGCAGGCACCTACGCCGTCTCGGCGACCGCCTACGGCCCGATGGCGGCGTTCATTCCGGAAATCTTCGCCACTCGGTATCGCTACAGCGGTGCGGGCCTGGCACTCAATCTCGCGGGATTGGTCGGCGGGGCGGTCCCGACGATCGTCGCCGCACCGTTACTGGCGAGCTGGGGCGTACCCGCCATCGGCGTCATGATGGCGACCGTCGTGCTGGTCAGCCTCGTGTGCACCGTCGCACTGCCGGAGACGAAAGGTGTTGCGCTGCAACGCCAGTGATCGTCTCTCCACCCAATACCAAGCAACGACACAGAGGAGAAATCAAATGAACACCAAGGGCTTCATCCGTTTCGCCGCGTCCTCCATCGCGACGGTGGGCATCCTCGGCGGTGGCGCGCTGGGGTTCGCCGCAGGCGCCAACGCGAGCACCGCCACGCCTGACCAGATGAAGCGGCAGCACATGGCGGAGGAGCGGGCCGACCCGCACAGCCCCCCTGTCCAGACCGGCCAGCGGACGGCGCCGACGGCGCGGCCCGTGCAGCCGAGGCCGCCGACGGACCCGGGCGTCCCCAACCATGAGCGGCCTCGCAAGGGCTGAGGGGGTCGAGCGAACGTTCCGTACCGCTTCAAATTTCGACAAATTGTCGAGCGGTACGGAACGTTCGCGGGATGGGACGGGGTGCGTGCCGGCCGGCGGGGGCGGCTGATGCTCGGCGCGAGGAGCCGCGCGATAGCGACATCTCCCGATGCGCGCCGATATCCGTCGCCATACACGCAAGATTCCTTGCAGTGTCAAGGTAGCGTCTTGTCGATGCTGGCAACCGTGCTCCGCGCACCACTACACGGGATACGGGCGCGATGAGCGCATTTGGCCGCCGCTGGACTCGGCGCGATGATCACTACTATTGGTTGACCGGGTTTCTCGCTGAGCGCCAAGCACAGACTTTGCCCCGCCTGTTGAACGCCGCGTTCATCGCGACCACCGGTCTCATGCCCACGCTCCTGCTCGCCAACCCGCGCGGCCGGTACGGCGGGTCACTGACGCTCATCTCGGTCTCAATCACCGTGTGCTGTTTGGCGATGGCTGGCCTGTGGCTGCGGCCGCGCTGGCCGAGCCGGCTGCAGTCGCAGCTGTGCGTGGCCGTCGGGTCGATATGCATTGCGGTGGCGTGTCTCATCCAGCCGAACCCGGTATTCGGTCTGCTCGGATCGACCGTCTTCGCGATCGTGGCCGCATACACCGCGTTCTTCCATTCGTCGCGTCTGCTGACACTTGTCGAGGTGGTAGGCGCAGCGACTCTGATCGTGCTTGGTGTGCGGTTGAGCGAGATCGACGCTGCCATGGCCGCGGCCGGTGTGCTCCTGGTCGTTCTGCTGAATGGCTTCGCGGTGATGATCGGCCGGATAGTTATGCGGCTGACCGACATCGAGAAGCGTCGCCACGATCTGGAACCACTCACCGGCCTGCTCAACCGCGCCGCCTTCTACGAGGAGACCGCGACGCTCATCGGAGCGCGCAACCGCGGTGACGACCGATACTTGGCCGTTGCCGTAGTCAACCTCGAGAACTACTCGGCGTTAGTGAGCCTGACAGGCGCCGCGGCCGGAATCCGCGTCCAAGTGATGGCGGCTCAGAGGCTGAGGGAAACGATGCGGCGCGAAGCGATTCTCGCGCATTCTGGTGAGGCGGAGTTCTTGATCGCTGACGTGTTCGCCTCACCGGATCCGTCGGTGCTGATCGAGCGAGTCCGCGGCGCGCTGGCAGCTCCTCCATTGCGCTTGACCTGCAGCGTCGGCACGGTGGTCACTCGGCTGCGGCCCTTGGTGTCGCATCCGCCGTCGGATGTACTCGACGAACTACTCGACCATGCCAGCGCCACGATGTTCGAGGCGCGAAGGGCAGGCGGCAACCAGCATCGCATCGTCGTCGACCCGCGCCTCAGCATGCTTGACGAACCCGGCGCAGACTGAGGCGACGGGCCGGCAGGGCCCGCACGCATAGCGTCAGTTCGCCACGGTGAAGTTCTCCGTCAGCGTCTCGACGACGGGGCGCCATACCGGCTCGGGCAGGTCATGTCCTATGCCGTCGACGACGACGTAGCGTGCGCCCTCGATAGCGCGGGCGACGTTGCGTCCGTTTCGTGGGCGCACCATCGGATCTTTCGAACCGTGGATGACGACGGTCGGCGCCGTGATGCGCCGGGTGTATCCCATCAGGCTGCCGGTGCCCAGGATGGCGTCGAACTGGCGCAGCATGCCCTGCGGGTAATCGCTGCGGGCGGTCAGCTCCTCGACGCGACGGCGTAATTGGTCAAGTGGTGGAAGGAAATTCGGGCCATTGATCACCGAGATGTTGCGCACCTCGATCGCCATCCTGTCCTCGGCGGGCGCATCCTTGGCGGGCGCATCGAAGGCCAGCTTGATCACTTGCCACTTCGGGATCGACGACATCGGACTGCCGGAACTCGTCATGATCAGGCCCAGCGACCGGACCCGGTCCGGGCGGCGGCCGGCCAGCACCTGAGCGATCATTCCGCCCATCGACGCGCCGACGACGTGCGCGCGCTCGATGTCGAGATGGTCGAGCAGACCTTCGACATCGTCGGCCAGGTCGATCAAGGTGTAGGGCACCGGGCTGGTCCGGCCGACGATGTACCTCAGCACTCGCGGATAGACCGAGCCGTTGGCGCGATGGCCGTGCAACTTCGTCGACAGGCCGGTGTCGCGGTGATCGAACCGGATCACGCGATATCCGCACTCGACCAGCTGGGTGCAGAAACCGTCGGGCCACATCGGCAGCTGCGCGCCGACCCCCATGATGAGCAGGACCGGCGGATCCGCAGGATCGCCGAGGTCTTCGTAGAAGAGCTCGATGTCCCCGCAGACCGCGGTTCCGCTTCGGGTTTGCATAGCAGCCTCACACTAGCGGGCTGATCCGCTCCTCAACTGCCGGCAGGGATTTGCCTGTGTCACACCATGGGGCTGATGTGTTCGTCGACGCCGAGCAGCGACTTCCCGAAGACTTCGTAACCTACGACGGGATAGAGACCCGCATGTCGCGCAGCCGTGTTGGCGTCGCGCCAATACCGTTGCAGCGGGTTGGATTCGGCGAAGCTACCCGCGCCGTGCACGTTGACCAGGATGTTGATCGCGTCGAGCATCTGCTGGGCCGCGAAACCGCCCTGGGCGCGGGCTTTCGCGCGTTCGTCGTAGTCAATGTGTCTGTCGTCGGCGGCGGCCCGATCCAGCTGATCGGCGATTGCGTATATATGCAGGCGGGCGGTCTCGAGCTTCAGGGCCGCCTCTGCGATCTGGACCTGGACGCCAACCGACTCGCTCTGCTTGGTGAAGATCGTGTGGTGCATCGCCTTTGTCGGCGCCTTCTCGATGGTGTATGTCAGCGCCGCGCCGGTGATCCCAAGGATGGGGCCGAGCAACGCGAGAGTGCCGAGAGTTGGGAACGGCAGGCGATACATCGGTGCGTCCGTGGGCGCTGGGAGCGCCTCCTTCGCGGAGATGTCCATGGGGATGGTTCGGTAGTCGGGCACGAAGACGTCCTCGCCGACCCAGGTGTTGCTGCCGGTGCCGCGCATACCCGTTGTCCGCCAGGTGTCTTCGATGCGTAGGTCTGAGGCGGGCACCAGGCACCAGTAAGCGTCGGCAGGCTGCCCGGAATCGTCCGCGACGATCGCAACAATCCCGGCCCACGTAGCGTGCGGACATCCTGAGGCATAGGCCCAGCGGCCGCTCACCCGCAGTCCTCCGTCGACGCGGCGGGCGGGACCCGGGGTCGCGGCTCCCGCGATGCGTGCGTCGCCATTGTCGGCGAACACCTCTGATCGCGCGCGGTCGGAGAAGTGTGACGCCATCCACGCAGCGGTGGCCCCGAGGCCGACGAGCCACGCGACAGAACCATCGGCCTGGCCCAGCGACTCGCTGATTTCGAGGACGGTGCGGACCTCGGCTTCGTAGCCGCCGAATTGCCGTGGCGACAGCAGGCGGTAGAACCCGGCTGCGGTCACAGCGTCGATGACCGGGTCCGGGGCCTTCCGTTCGGCATCGGCCATCGCCGCGTGCTCGCGCAGCAGCGGTTGCAAGGCGCGGGCTCTGGAAACAAGCTCCTCGCGTGTCGGGACTGTGATGGCGTCGATTGCTGTGCTCATACTCACTAGAAGCGATCGAGGAACCGTCATCGCTCAATCGGCATTCCGTGATGTACATCACATACTCGGGTCAGACCTGCCCGTTTCTGCAATGTGTTTGCGCGGCAGAAGGTTTGGGACGCGATCTTGATTGTCAGCTGGTAACGGCCGGCTTCCAGCGCTTGATCCAGTCGGTTTCCGGCCATTCCTCGTTGGCGGCCATCAGCTCATACATCGTTGCGCCGTCGCTGGATTCGCGGATGATGTCGGCGTGGCCGGCGTGCCGCGTCAGCTCTTCGATCAGATGCAGCGCCACCCAGCGCACCGACCAGTGGTCGATGTCCTGCGGGAACCACGGCACGTCGTGCGGAACCGGCACCGCTGTGTCGAGATCGGCCTCGGCGATGACCCGCAGGGTCTCCTCGTTTTGCTTTTTCAGCTCGTCGAGGAGCTGCTCGAGGGTTTCGTCGTCACGCATTACGTACTGGTCCGCGTACTCCGCCATGATCTCTGCCATCGGACGCTCGTCCCTCGGAGGAAAATCTGGCGCGGACGCGGCCCGTTGCGCCCAGCCTTTCTGAACACCGGCGGCGTGCTTGATGAGCCCGCCGATGGACAGCGTGCTGACCGACGGCGTCGACCGGGCCTGCTCGTCGCTCAGGCCGTAGGCCACCGCGAAGAACGCGTTCTGGTTGAACCGCAGGAACTCGAGCAACGACTGGCGCTCGTCGGAGGCGGGCGGGGGCATTCCTGGCATAGCTAGCGTCCCTCTCTGTTGGTGGTGTGTACGTAAAGATCTCGGATGCAAGCGATTTCGGCGCCGTGGTGGATGGCCTCCCGGTTGATGTGCAGGATGAGTTCTGCCATGGGGTGATCCGCCCACGGGCCTTCCTTCGGCCCGATCGGCCGCGCCAACGCCTGCGCGTCAAGGGCGCGCACTCCGGTGATCCAGTTCGCGTACGCGTCATCGAGCTGCTGCAGTGCCGTCTTCGCGTCGGTCGCGTAATTCCAGGACTGGTAGTCGGCAGGCGGCCCGCCGAAGTGGCTGTGGTTGCGCATCGCGAACACGCCGACGATGACGTGGGCGAGCCGCCACGCGATGGTTGTGAACGGCACGGGCTGCGGCTCAGGGAACGTGAAGTCGATCGAGCCATCGGGGTGAACCGTCCAGCAGTCCGACACCGGCTGCCAGAAGTACTCCTCATCGGTCAGGTCATCCAGGCGAGGGCGCAGCTGATTCGTCCAGTGGTAGTCGAGTTGATCGGCCAGTTGGGTGGTCAAGTCGCTCATGACACCATCCTGACAGCTATATAGGACAGTTACTGTCCTATGACTGTGACAGGGTGGTTGTGTGTCCGAAACGACAAGCCGGGTGCTGCAGCTGCTCGGGTTGCTGCAGTCACGCCGGGTGTGGACTGGTGAGGAGCTGGCCGAGCGGCTGGAAGTGACGACGCGGAGCGTGCGCCGCGACGTGGAACGGCTGCGCGATCTCGGCTATCCGGTGCACGCCAGCAAGGGCCATGGCGGCGGCTATCAACTGGGTGCCGGCGCGGCGTTGCCGCCGCTGTTGCTCGATCCCGACGAGGCGGTCGCGATGGCGGTGTGCCTGCGGCTGGCCGCGGGCGGCAGCGTGGCAGGCGTCGGCGAATCGGCGCTGCGCGCACTGAGCAAGCTCGACCAGGTGATGCCGGCCCGGCTGCGGTCGCAGGTGGCCGCCGTGCACGACGCGACGGTCACGCTGCCGTCGAACTACTCGGACTCACCCGTCGAACCCGAGGTGTTGATGACGCTGGCGCGGGCGTGCCGCGACCGCGAGCACGTCACGAGCGGCTACGTCGACCGCGCCGGCAGCGCCACGGAGCGGCGACTGGAGCCCTATCAGTTGGTGACGACCGGCCGGCGCTGGTATCTGTTGGCATACGACCGCGATCGCCAGGACTGGCGCAGCCTTCGGCTGGATCGGATGGCCGATGTGCGCGCCCTCGGCAGCACGTTCATACCTCGGGAGGCGCCTGACGCGGCGGAGTACGTGCGACGCTCGATCAGCACGTCGCCCTACCGCTACGTCGCCCGGGTGCGCTACCAGGCGCCGGAACACGTTGTGGCACAGCATTTCTCCCCGGCATCGGTGACCATCGATGCCGACGGCCCCGACGCCTGCATCGTCACCGCCGGGGCCGACGACCCCGAGCGCATGGTGTTCTATCTCGCGCTGCCGGGGTGCGAGTTCAAGGTGCTGGATCCGCCTGAAGTGGTGCGGGCGGTCGGATCGCTGGCCGAGCGGTTACGCCGCGCGGCCGGTTAGACATCCCAGGGGCGTAGGTTGTCAAGCCGCCGCGGCGGCTTGACGGTGTGCCCAGGCTTTGTGTTCGTCGTAGTGGGTTTGGTGGCGCAGGCAGCCGTGCAGGATCCCGACGAGGCGGTTTCCCAGGGCGCGTAGGGCTTGGTGGTGGAGGTCGCCGGCTGCGCGGCGCTGGTCGTAGTAGGCGCGGGCTCCCGGGCTGTGTGTGATCGCACAGAACGCCCATTGGTCGACGGCGTCATAGAGGCGGCGGTTGCGGACATGGCGGGCAAGCACGGCGCGTTTCTTGCCCGACGCGATGGTCAGGGGTGAGGTTCCGGCGTAGTTTCTGCGAGACTTGGCGTCGGTGTATCTGTTCGGGTCGTCCCCGAACTCGCCAAGCACCCGGGCGCCGAGGATGACACCAAGTCCTGGCAGGGAGCGGTAGATGTCGGCGTCCGGGTGTGCCTCAAAATGTGTCGCCAGTTCGGCTTCGAGGTCGGCGATCTGGCGGTTCAGTTCGGCGATGATCCCGACTGCGGCCCGGGTACTGGCTCCGAACGCGGCGGTGACCGCGGCGGGGGCGGCGAGCTGGGGGGTGCGCAGTTTTTCCTGAATCTCTAGCGCTCGGGTGTCGAGATTGCGTTGGCGCCCTGCGGCTTTGAGCGCAGCCCGGATCTTGGACACACTGAGCCGCTTGGCGTCGGCGGGGGTGGGAGCGCGGCCCAGGATTGCCAGCGCGTCACGATCGGCCAGATTCTCGAACGTCTCCAGCGCGGCCGGGTAGTACTCCCGTAGTGCCGAACGCAGGGCGTTACTGTGCCGGGTGCGCGCCCAGATCAGATTCTGATGGGCCCGGGCCAGCACCTTGATCGCCTCGGCGTCCGGGCTGTCGCCGGCGATGCGGCGGTGGTTGTGCCGGTCGGTGCGCACCAGATCGGCAAGCAGTTTGGCATCGGAGGCATCGGACTTGGCCCCCGAGACATGGTGGCGGTCGCGGTAGCGGGCCACCGCCAGCGGGTTGATCGCGAACACCTGATATCCGGCCGCGGTCAACGCATCTACCCACAAGCCGCGGTCGGTTTCGATGCCAATCACGACCTGGGCGGGGTCCTCGGCATGCTCGGCGATCAGCGCGTGCAACCGACTGATCCCGGCCAGGCCTTCGGGCAACCGCTGCGAGGCGAGCCGGTCGCCGGTGTCGTTCATCAGGTACACGTCGTGATGGTCTTCTGCCCAGTCGTCTCCGACGAACAGCATCAGGTTGGCCTCCCTTGGATCAGTGCCGATGAATTCCGTTCGAGCCGAAGGACACCCAGCGGCGGCCTAATGGATCAGTGCTTCGAACCGGCACGACATCCCATGAGCGCTACAGGCGACCTCACCGACCGGCCGGGGCACGATCTAACCTTAGGAGTCGAACATCACTTCAGGCGGCAACAGTGCTCACCGGCCAGCGGCTCGGTGATCAGCCTCCTGCCCAGAAACCATGATCCCCGGCAAGGACACGCTGATCGGTTCCCATTAGGCGGTGATCCCGAGGCGGTCGGTAAGGAACAGGAACGCCGCGGCGAATTCGTTGTCGGCCGTCTCGCGACGGACCACGCCCCAGTTCACCTGCTCGCGCACGGCGCGCACGCCGGGCAGCAGGGCCGCGAAATCGCAGTGATGCTCGTTGAGCGAGGTCAACTTCTCGGAGACCACCTGCGTCGGCGGCAGAACCGGCATCGCGATCGCCAGCACCTCGACGTCGTCGGCACCGCGGATCGTCGATGGGTCGACGGGCACACCGTTGAGCCGGTGCAGCACGTCCACGACAACGTCCCCGATGCAGGCCTTGAACAGCCAGTCCTCCGGCGGGCGGTCGATCCGGAAGCCGGCCTCCCCGAGCGTCTTGGCCGCCGTGTCGGCATCTTCCTCGGCGACGACGAAGTCGACGTCGTGCACGGGTTCCGGGCCGCCACGCACCCACAGCGCGTAGCTGCCCGCGAGGGCGAACTCGGGCCCTTGCGCCTTGAGCGCCGACGCGGCGCGCTTGAGTGCGTCGCGCAGCTCATCGTTTCGGGCGGGTACATCGGAATCGGTCATCGTGGGTATGGAGTACCCATGCGGATGGCCACGTTCAACATCCTGCACGGACGCAGTGTTCACGACGGCAGCGTCGAGCTGGACCGGCTGGCGGACTCCATCAAGCGGCTCGACGCCGACATCGTGGCGCTGCAGGAGGTTGACCTGGATCAGCCCCGCTCGGGCAAGGCGGACCTGACCGCCGTCGCTGCCGAAGCGATGGGAGCGGTCAGCCACCGGTTCGTCGCCGCGATCTCCGGCACGCCCGGGGCGACCTGGATGGCTGCGACCGGCCGTGAGCAGCCGGGCACCGCGGCGTACGGCATCGCGTTGCTGTCCCGGTATCTGGCCGAGAGCTGGCAGGTCGTGCACTTGCCGCGCATTCCGGTGCGGTTCCCGATGTATCTGCCCGGCCCGCGTCGCGTGCAGGTCGTGCACGAGGAGCCGCGCGCGGCGATGGTCGCACGGATCGTCACCCCGCTCGGCCCGCTGACGGTCGCCAATACCCACCTGTCGTTCGTGCCCGGATGGAACCGGGTGCAATTGCGTCGGCTGATCCGCGACCTGCATGGCTTTCCCGGTCCACGGGTGCTGATGGGGGATCTCAACATGACGCCCCCGACGCCGACTCGATGGACCCACATGCGGTCGCTTGGCGGGGCGCCGACATTTCCCGCTGACGAGCCGAGCCAACAGCTCGACCACATCCTCACCGACGACCACACCTTGCGGGTCGAGAACTGCTCGGCGCCGCGGTTGCCGGTCTCCGATCATCGGGCGCTTGTCGTCGACATTTCGCGGGTGTGATCCCATCGCGGCTGTTTGCGATCCGGAGACCACGCCGGATTGTTAGTGTGTCCCTGACGGGTTAGCGGCGGATAGGGCATCACGTGGACCCTGCGGCTGGCGGGTCACATCTGTCTTGCGCGATGTGCGGGAACGGGCTTCGCTCATCGGCCCGCTTCTGCGATGGTTGTGGCGCTCCCGTCGACTCCCCCCACCCGACAGAGGAACGCAAACACGTCACCGTATTGTTCGCTGACGTCGTCGGGTCGATGAAGATGTCGGCGGCGCTTGATCCCGAACGACTGCGCGAGATCATGCACGACCTGTTCAATCGGTCCGCTTCCGTCGTGCAGAGATATCAAGGAACGGTCGACAGTTTCACGGGTGACGGGTTGATGGCGATCTTCGGCGCACCAGCGGCACTCGAGGACCATGCGCTACGCGCATGCATTGCCGCCCTCGAACTGCAGTCACTGGCAGGCGAACTCGCCATTGCTGTACAAGAACGCGACGGCATGAATCTCCGCATCCGGGTCGGGCTGAACTCGGGAGAGGTGATTGCGGGAGACTTCGGATCCGCCACCGCGGGATACACCGTAACCGGGCACACGGTGGGCATGGCTCAGCGAATGGAAGCAGCGGCCGGCCCAGGCGAGGTCTTGTGCTCGGCGTCGACTGCCCACCTCGTCGAGCACTCGGCACGGCTCGGACCGTGGAATGACGCCGTGGTCAAGGGGTTCGACGCGCCGGTGTCTGCGCGGCGCCTGGAAGCGATAGATTCCGATCGCCTCGTGATGCCGCGCGATGACGGCCCGCTGATGGGCAGGGACGACGAGCTTGGTGAATTGATCGAGTCGTTCCGAAGCGGATCGGCCTGCGTGGTGAGCGTGTCCGGTGAACCTGGACTCGGTAAGAGCCGACTGCTTCGCGAGTTCGCCTCTCACGCAACAGGACACGCCGCGCACGTCGTTATCACGCGGTGCGAGGCGCACACCGCGCACGTGCCGTTGCGAGCGTTGTCACGGATGATGCGAGCCGTATTTGGTGTGCGCCGGCTCGAGGCGGCGGCGGCCCGCCAGCAGATCATCGGTGAGCTGGGTGACGCCGCCGACAAAGGTTCCGACGAGATCGCGGTCCTGTTCGACGTCTTGGGGATCGGCGATACCGCAACACCGATGCCGACGACAAATACGGATGCGCGTCGGCGCATGCTCGTCTCCCTCTTGACTTCTGCTCTGAAGGCCTCGCGTAGCAGGACCGTCCTCATCATTGAAGACCTGCATTGGATAGACGCGGCCAGCGATGAGTTCCTCGGCGAGCTCGCCGAGATGCTGCGGTCGACAGATTCCTTGCTTGCCGTGAGCTTCCGGCCCGAGTACCAAGGCCGACTTCGCGATCTGTCGGACACCACTGTCGCGCTGTCACCACTGAATTCGTCGACCACCGTCGCCCTCGTCGCGCAGCTGATCGGCGAACAGCCCACCGTCTGCGGTGCTGCAGAACTGATCGCAGCGCCCTCCGCCGGCAATCCGTTCTTCGTCGAGGAGATCGTTCGAGATCTGGTCGGTCGGTCGGTGTTGAGCGGCAATCGTGGAGATTATCGGCTCGCGCGCAGCGTCGACTCGATTGCGGTGCCTGCAACGGTGCAGACGGTGCTCGCCGCCCGCATCGACCGGCTGACGGCTGTGGAGAAATCGATCCTCAACGCGGCAGCGGTCATTGGGACCAGCGTCGGCGTTGACGACCTACGGGCATTGATACCCGATGTGGAGGCGAGTCATCTGCATGGTCTCGTCACCGCCGAACTGATCGACCAAATCAAGCTCGTCCCTGAGATCCGATATGCATTTCGGCACCCTTTGGTGCGCGCTGTGTGTTACGAGTCCCAGTTGAGTGCCACCCGAACCGCCAGCCACAGTCGGCTCGCGGCTGCCATGGCGAAGCGCAATTCCAGCGCGCTGGACGAAAATTCGGCCCTCATCGCTCACCACCTCGAGGCCGCTGGCCAGCACCTCGACGCTTACGCGTGGTACATGAGGGCAGGAGACTGGCTCAAGCACCGTGATGTGATTGCCGCCCGCCAATGCTGGGAGCGGGCGCAGGTGATCGCCGATCGGCTGCCTGAGACAGACGACGGGTTGTGCGGGAAGCGAATCGCGCCTCGCGCACAGTTGACGGCAACAGCCTGGCTGGTCGCAGCGGACAGCGAGCAGTGCTACGCCGAATTGCGAGAACTGACGACGCGATCGCATGACTGGCTGCCGCTGGCAGTTGGAATGTCGGGCAGATTGACAACCTTGGTCGTCACTGAAGGGCGCATCCGTGATGGCGGCGTCATGGCTGCTGAGCTGGAGGAGTTGATCGGTCGGATCGACAGTCCACCCGCGTTGAGAGCCGAGATTCTGACGCACATCGCGTACGCACACTACGAGCGATGCGCATTTGATCAAGCTCTGCGCACGACAGAACGGTTGTGCGCGATTCCGGAAGCCAATCCGGACGACGTCGTCCCTTCCATATCTCTCGCCGGTGTCATCAAGGTCATGACGGGTCGCCGGGCTGAAGGCCTTCAAGACCTTCGGACTGCCATCGTTGGGGGACGTGAGACCGACCCGGTGACATACGCCATCGCGGTGGCCAACAAAACCGACCTTGTCGACTTTGGGTTCGACCCGGCAGATGGGAAATTGGTCACTGACACCCGCGACGCCCTGGTTCAAGCGGAGGCATTCGGCGACGCCTACGGAATCGCACTAGCACGCTTGTCGCACGGAACGGCCCTCATCAAGACCGGCGACTCGCATCGAGCGCTCGGGATAGACCTTCTTGAGCTGTCGCGTTCGGGTGGCATCGACATCGGCGGCGCCGTGATCGAGGCGGACCTCGCGGTGGCGAAGGCACCCGAGGATCGTCCAGCCGACCAGATCGACGTTCTGGAAGAGGCCGTGCGGTCGGAGGTCGAACTGGGCCAGATTCTCTTCGCCGGCTATCCGATCTCCGTCTTGGTCGGGTTGCTCGTCGAGCGCTGTGTGCCCGGGGACCTGGCCCGAGCGGAAAAGCTCGTCGCACTGCTGGAGAACCTGACAACGAGCGTGGCACTGGCGGCCCTGGACCTGTGGCCGCTGAGTTGCCGGGCACGATTAGCCGCGGCGGTCGGGGACGCGACGACTTACACACGGGTCGTGAGACGGTACCTCGAGCTCGCAGAAGAGCTCGATGCTCGTGGCCACATCGCCATCGCTAGGCAGTTCGCGACGGACCCATCGTCCGCCGCCGCAACGCCGTAGTGTTCTTGGGGTGCACGTCATCTCCGCGGAGTCGACGGAGCTGTTCACCGGGCCGCCGGACGCACCGCTGCAACTGGTGCGGGTCACCCATACGGGCGGTGCGTTGGAGGTTCGCGTCGAGGGCGAGGGTCTGACCACACCGACGGCCGCGATCGCGGCGGGCGCTGGGACTATCGAAGTCCCCGTGGCGGTTTCGCGACCGGTCGTCGGGGAGCAGCGGCAGGCGCGGGTGTTGGCCGGTGACGCGGAGACGCCCTTCGTGTTCACCGTCGCCGAGTCCGGCTGGACGATGTACATGATCAGCCACTTCCACTACGACCCGGTCTGGTGGAACACTCAGGCGGCCTACACCAGCGTGTGGAGCGAGGACCCGCCCGGCCGGTGCCGTCAGACCAACGGGCTCGACCTGGTGCGCGCGCATCTGGAGATGGCTCGCCGCGAGCCGGAGTACAAGTTCGTGCTGGCCGAGGTCGACTACCTGAAGCCCTATTGGGACACCCACCCGGAGGACCGCGACGACCTGCGCCGGTTCATCGCCGATGGCCGCGTCGAGATCATGGGTGGCACCTACAACGAGCCAAACACCAACCTGACCAGCCCCGAGACGACGATCCGAAACTTCGTGCACGGCATGGGTTTTCAGCGTGACATCCTCGGCGCGAACCCTGGCACCGCATGGCAGCTGGACGTCTTCGGCCACGATCCGCAGTTTCCCGGAATGGCTGCCGATGCCGGATTGACGTCGAGCTCGTGGGCGCGCGGCCCGCATCACCAGTGGGGTCCGATGCAGAGCCAGGGCGATCCCCGGCGCATGCAGTTTTCCAGCGAGTTCGAGTGGATCGCACCGTCCGGGCGCGGGTTGCTGACGCACTACATGCCCGCTCACTATTCGGCGGGCTGGTGGATGGACTCGGCGGCGACGCTGGCGGAGGCCGAGCAGGCGACCTACGAGTTGTTCGCGTCGCTCAAGACCGTCGCGCTGACCCGCAACGTGCTGCTTCCGGTTGGCACCGACTACACACCGCCGAACAAATGGGTCACCGATATCCACCGCGATTGGAATGCGCGCTACACCTGGCCGCGGTTCGTCAGCGCGCTGCCTCGCGAGTTCTTCGCCGCCGTGCGCGCCGAACTCGACGCCCGCGGTATCGAGGCTTCGCCGCAGACCCGGGACATGAACCCGATCTACACCGGCTGCCACGTGTCGTACATCGACACCAAGCAGGCCAACCGGGCCGCGGAGGACGCGGTGCTCGACGCCGAACGGTTCGCGGTGTTCGCGGGGCTGCTCGGCGGGGCGACGTATCCGCAGGCGGCATTGGCCAAGGCGTGGGTGCAGCTGGCCTACGGCGCACACCACGACGCCATCACCGGATCGGAATCCGATCAGGTGTACCTCGACCTGCTCACGGGATGGCGCGACGCATGGGAGCTCGGGCGCACGGCTCGCAACAACGCGCTGAGGCTGCTGTCCAGCGCCGTCGACGCCTCGGTGGTGGTGTGGAACACGTTGGCGCACAAACGGTCCGATGTGGTGACGGCCCGGCTCTCCCGTCCAATCGGTCCGGGCGTGCGGGTGTTCGACTCCGACGGCGCCGAGCTGGCGGCGCACGTCGAGCACGGCGGCAGGACGGTCAGCTGGCCGGCCCGCGATGTGCCGTCGGTCGGTTGGCAGTCGTATCGACTGGTAGCAGACAACGAATCGCCGGGCTGGGAACCGTTGGACGGCGGTGGGTTTCCGGCAATTGCCAATGACCACTACCGGCTTCAGCTCGACCCGTTGCGCGGCGGCGGGGTCAGCTCGCTGGTCGAGGTCGCCTCTGGTCGCGAGCTGATCGCCGACGGCGGAGTCGGCAACGAGTTGGCGGTGTATGACGAGTACCCCGCACATCCGCAGGCCGGCGAGGGCCCATGGCACCTGCTGCCGAAGGGGCCGGTGGTCGCGTCGTCCGCCGAACCTGCCTCGGTGCAGGGCTACCGCGGGCCGCTGGGCGAGCAGCTGGTGATCCGGGGCCGCATCGGTGATGTCTTGCGCTACACGCAGATCGTGACGTTGTGGGACGGCGTGGCCCGTGTGGACTGCCGCACCACCGTCGACGAATTCACCGGCGCAGACCGGTTGCTGCGGTTGCGCTGGCCGTGCCCGGTGCCGGGCGCACTGCCGGTGAGCGAGGTCGGCGACGCGGTGATCGGTCGTGGCTTCGGTTTGACGCACAAGCGCGGCTCTGCGGAGGCCGTCGACTCGGCACAACATCCGTGGACGCTGGACAACCCGGCCTACGGCTGGTTCGGGCTGTCCTCGGCGGCGCGCGTGCGCGTCGGCGGTGCGGACGCGAGGAGCACGAACAACCAGGGCGTGCGGGCACTGTCGGTGGCCGAGGTGGTTTCTCCGACGGAATCGGCGTCGGCGCCGTTGGCGCGGGAGCTCATGGTCGCGCTCGTCCGCGCCGGTGTGACCGCCACCTGCAGCAGCGCCGACAAGCCGAGGTACGGTGACCTGGCCGTCGACTCCAACCTGCCCGATGCCCGGATCGCGCTGGGTGGCCCGGACCAAAATGATTTCACCGCAGCGGTTCTCGCGGACGCAGACCCCGGCTATACCGAGGAGCTAAAGCGGCAATTATACACCAGGGGCGAGGCGCG
>Ga0207669_10000278_pt1 | contig 23521 bp, 22 predicted proteins | sample KBSM33metaG_FD_184329 | JGI IMG/M metagenome (GOLD analysis project Ga0207669, IMG submission 184329) | Miscanthus rhizosphere microbial communities from Kellogg Biological Station, Michigan, USA - KBS M3-3 metaG (SPAdes) (version 2) | ecosystem: Host-associated > Plants > Roots > Rhizosphere >...
AGCGGCCGAGCTAGAGCGGTACTCTCGGCCTTCGTCGATGCCCACCTCATGAACCGCAACCGGGGCGGGGCCTATTCGCTCCGCCTCGACCCTGCTCCTCCGGCATCCGGGAGCTCTGACTGGCGCTCCTGTTAGGGCAAAGTCTTCAGACGCCTGAGGTGCTGATCACGACGTCTGGCTGGCTTTCCGGTAGCGCCGGATGAGTGCGTTGGTCGAGCTGTCGTGATTCAGCGGCGACTGCGCACTGGGGTCGAGCTCGGGGATGATGCGCTGCGCGAGCACTTTGCCCAGCTCCACGCCCCACTGATCGAATGAATCGACGTTCCAGATCACGCCCTGCGTGAAGACAATGTGCTCGTAGAGTGCGACGAGTCTTCCGAGCGCCGCCGGCGTAAGTCGCGACAGCAGAAGTGTGTTGGACGGCCGGTTCCCCTCGAACGTCCGATGCGGGACGAGCCAGTCGGACGAGCCTTCGGCGCGCACCTCGTCGTGTGTCTTGCCGAAGGCCAGCGCCTCACCTTGCGCGAACACGTTGGCGAGCAGAATCGCGTGGTGCTGACCGAGAGGGTTGAGTGTCTCGGTGAACGCGATGAAGTCGCACGGAATGAGCCGCGTCCCTTGATGTATCAGCTGATAGAAGGAGTGCTGGCCGTTCGTGCCCGGTTCTCCCCAGTAGACCGGGCTGGTATCGCACGACACCACATCGCCGCTGAGTGTCACGTGCTTGCCGTTGCTCTCCATGGTCAACTGCTGCAGGTACGCTGGGAAGCGCTTGAGGTACTGCTCATAAGGGAGAACGGCCACCGTGTGAGCGCCGAAGAAGTCGGTGTTCCAGATTCCGAGAAGCGCCATGATTACCGGGACGTTCTTTGCGAAGGGCGCGGTGCGGAAGTGCTCGTCCATCTCGTGAAAGCCGCCGAGCATCGTCCTGAAGTGATTCGGGCCAATCGCCAGCATCGTCGAGAGGCCGATGGCGGACTCCATGGAGTAGCGTCCGCCGACCCAATCCCAGAAGCCGAACATGTTCGCGGTGTCGATGCCGAACTTCGTCACTTCCGCGGCATTCGTGGAGACGGCGACGAAGTGCTTCGCGACCGAGGCCGCATCGCCTCCTGCCCGCACCAGCAGCCAGTCGCGTGCGGTCCGGGCGTTGGTCATCGTTTCGAGCGTCGTGAAGGTCTTCGACGACACGATGAAGAGCGTCACCTCAGGGTCGAGATCGCGAACCGCTTCGACGAAGTCCGTGCCGTCGATGTTCGAGACGAACCGCAGCGTGAGGCTACGGTCGCTGTAGTGCCGTAGCGCCTCATACGCCATGACCGGTCCGAGATCGGACCCGCCGATACCGATGTTGACGATGTTGCGTATCCGCTTGCCCGTGAATCCGGTCCATGCCCCGCCGCGGACACGATTGGCAAAGTCCGTCATGCGGTCGAGGACGGCGTGCACGTCGGTGACAACGTTCTTGCCGTCGACGAGGATCGACGCCTCGCGTGGTGCACGCAACGCCGTGTGAAGCACGGCTCGATTCTCCGAAACGTTGATCTTGTCGCCTCGGAACATGGCATCGATCCGAGCGCGCAGGCCGCAGTCCTCCGCGAGGCGGACGAGGAGCGCCACGGTCTCATCGGTGATCCGGTTCTTCGAGTAATCGAGATAGACGCCCGCGGCGTCCAGCGCTAGCCGCTCGCCCCGTCCCGGATCGCGCGCGAACAGCTCGCGCAGATGCAGGTCACGGATGCTTTGATGGTGGTCTTCGAGCGCCTTCCAGGCCGGTTGCTCCGTGAGTCGCCCCGCGCTTGCAGATGTCCCGTTGCCCAGGCTCATTTCGCCGCTTCCTGCGCATCCCCACGATCGGCCTGGGCTCCGCGTTGGTCAGAGATGGGAGTCAGCTTCCATCCGGACGGAAACTTCCGCGGTTCCTTCTCTCCGCTCGCGAGGATCTTCACGTTCGTCCCGCCGATGTCCACAACCAGCACCCGCATGCGTATGTCTCCTTCCTCTCAGGCGAATCTAACGACCCACTTGCACCAGCAGAGTGAGGGAATCAGGCACGCGCCACGACATTCAACTCGTCGCCTGACGTTTCACTGACCGAGAGCGCGCATCACGATCGCAGAGTCGTTGCCGCCGAATCCCAGCGACGTTGACACGCCGCAGCGCACGGGTACTTCTCTCGCGCAATTGGCGACGACATCGACCGGGCATTCCGCATCGGTCTCCTCGTGGTGGATCGTCGGAGGGATCGCTCCGCGGGCGACTGACAGGGCGAGGACTGCTGCTTCCACTGCACCCGACGCACCGAGACAGTGACCGATCATGGACTTGATGGAGGTGACCGGCACACGCGTCGCCCGCTCGCCGAGCGCGCGTCTGAAGCCACGAGCCTCCGCAATGTCATTCTGCTGCGTCGCCGTTCCATGGGCGTTGATGTGATCCACGTCGTCGAAGTTGAGGCGGCCGGCTTCCAGCGCCAGGCGGATCACCGCCGCGATCGTGCGTCCCTCCGGCTCTGGCGCCGTGGGGTGGAACGCCTCACAGGCCAGCGCATGGCCGGCCAGCTCCGCGTAGACCTGCGCGCCTCGTTTGCGCGCGTGATCGAGCGACTCGAGGACGAGCACGCCGGCGCCCTCGCCGATATTCATCCCGCCCCGCGCGCGATCGAATGGCCGGCATGGCGCGGAGTCCATCAACCGAAGCAGGTTGAAGCCGGTAAATGTCAGACGCGCGAGCGCGTCGGTGCCCCCGGCAAGGACCACGTCGGCGCGGCCATGTCGAATCGCCTCGACTCCACGCCCGATAGCGATCGTGCTCGATGAACATGCCGCTACGATACAGCCACGCGGACCTTCGAGACCAAACTGCGTCGCCACTGCATCGACAGGCGTGCTCAGGAAGTGATTCCAGACATCGGATGGCCTGGAGCGCTCGACACCAGACGCAATCCACGTCTGATAGAAGTCTTCATTGCGGAGCAGGTCCCCGGTCCCGGCACCGAAGAAAATCCCCACGCGGCGCATGTCCACCGTCCCGGTCTCGAGCCCGGCATCCTCGATCGCCTCGGACGCTGCCCGGATTCCGATGCGGTCACCGCGCGAATACCGTCGTCGCTTCAATTCGCCGAGTCCTGCGTCAACGGCCGCGATCTCGACTTCAGCGGCGACGCGACTGCGGTACCCTTCGGTCCCGAACACGGTCACCGGCCGGACGCCACATTCTCCGGCGAGCATTCGGCGCCATGTCTCCTCCCGCGTTGCCCCAAGAGCGGTGACCAGTCCGATTCCCGTGACGACGATCGGCTGCGTCATGATCATCCCAGTGGCTTGAGAAGCAGCACCTGGAGAGTGCTGGAGCCGACGCCGCGATACAGTTCGGGCAGAAAGCTCTTTCCAAAGTCAGCGCGCAGGATGGTATTCCATGGCGTGCGAAAGTTTATGGCGACGCCGGTCCCGAGGATCGGCTGCCAGTCCGGAACCGACGAGCGCTCGCGCCCCCAGGCCTGTTCGAGAAAGAGATCCAACCGGTAGATTTCGAACACGTTCAGCGAATACGACCCCCTGACCATCGCCAGTTCACCGAAACGCACGCCGGACGCCGGGACGCCGTGAATCCGGGTATCGTCGAACATGCCGAATTGATATTGCACGAACCGGTCGAGATCCTTGCCGCCAAACCACGCCGCGTTGACATACAGCTTCTGAAACGGGCCCAGGAACACGTTCCGTGAAACACCCGCGGTGTACTTGGCGTAGGTGCGTGCCGTCGACGTGCGCCCGCCATCGGGCTGCACCTCTCCCCATTCGTCCCATTGACCACGTGCATACCACGTCCCATTGAGGGTCACGTTGTATCCGCCGCGCCGGTATTCCCAGGAACCGCCAATCCCGTTGGTCAGCGTACTCGATGGGGGCTCGAACGTCTCGGAGGTCGTTGTGTCTCGGACGTACGCGTCGAAGCGCAGCTGGTATTGGAACGTCGCCTTCTGAAATGGCGTGGCTTGCCACCCGAGGTTGAGACCTGTGGACATGGGCCACGTCAGGACACGTTCGGACTCGACTTCTCCGTCCTGCGTGTACAACCGATCGCTCGAGGGCACCGCAATCGCAAAAAAGTCGAGGCTCGCATCGAGGACCGTGGAACCCAGCTTCGGCCGCTGGATGTTCCCGGCAGCCAGCACCCCGCCGAAGAGCAATGCGAATTGAGTGTTCTGGTTTCCGGCCAGGCTGAAGTTCAAGTAGTTGAGTCCGATGATCGGCAGTGGAAACGAATACGACGGGTCGAGATAGACGCCCATCGCCAGAGCCTTCGCTTCTGACGTCTGCTTCTGGCTGACGACGCGCGACTGACCCTCCTTGACGTAGTAGCGCAGACCCGCGTCCGTCTCACGAAACATGATGCGGTCGCTCGCACGCGCGGCCGTCCGCTCGGAATCGAAATCAGGGTGATTCAGGACGAAGCGATCGAAGGTCACGTTCTTCTCAACCAGAAGATTGCGCCCCGCGATGAGAACGATCTGCTGTGCCGTCAGCCCTCCCAGGAGAAAGACCGGCTGGTTGCCGATCGTACCGGCGAGGACATACCGATGTGTCTCTTCATTGGAGACCACCGGCGCCGGGAGACCGCCCTGCACCGCCTTGACACGAATCCTCGCGAACGTGGTCTGGTCGATCCAGATGGTGCCGCGATAGAGCGCGCTGTCTCGCCGGATCGGCTCGAAACGGACGACGTAGCAGTCGAAGCCATCAACGTTTTCGGTTCCGTCGAGGCGATAGTCGTAGCCTTCGTCGAAACGCAGTTGAAGCGGAATCGACAAGACCTTCTCCGGCTGCAACAGAGGAAACGGGGGACGGTCGCTGTCCCACTTCGAGCCATTGACCGAGAAAGACAGCTCCTCCCACTCCACATCCGAGCCCTCGACGTAGTAGCGGTTCTCAGTCACCACGTCGTAACCCGAATCGGTGACGGTGGGACGAAAGAACTGCCTCATGCGGGCAATCGCGGAATAGTTCCGCACCATCACGTCCTGCGTCAGCTGGGCCTGGCGATGTCGCGAGATGATTTCGGCAACGGTGAGCTTTCGTGCCGCGACCACCTCCGCAGTGTCCGTGAGCGAGTCCACGGCGCCCTCGTTGAAGTCGACGAGCATCGGTCGACCTGTGAGCGGCACCGACAGTTGAACTGTTCGCGTCTCGCTGTTGCGTGTGTAGCGGCCTACCGCAGACCTTGTGCCCGTGAGCAGGTCATGCAGACCCGGCACGCCCTCGACGGGCATCGTGAGCGACACGTCCAGAGGCTCCGCGGCAGGTTCCCCCCAGTATGCGAGATAGGTCGAAAACGTTCGAGTGTCGAACAGCAGTCGATGACGCACGGTCGTCGTCACGTCCCGTGTGGCCGTGCTCAGCTTCAACGCAACGCCCGTCTCGTCCAGCGTAGAAACCGGATGCGTCATGAGGGCAGCCAAAGGCGCCAGCGCGCGCAGTGCCATTGCTGGAGCGTCATCGACGCGCCATGCCCGGAGGCCGACGTTGGAGCCGAGATCGTCGAGCACATTGTCGACAATGCGTCGAGCCTGTTCCTGGCCCTGCGGTCCGGTGCCACTGCGCAATGCGATGCGAGCCGACGGATCCAGTCGCGTCAGCCACGGGGCAACCTCGGCTGCCTCACCCTCGGCGACGGTGATCAGATCCACGTAGGGCGCCAGATCAGTCGAGTAGATCTCTTCCCGGCGTACCCGGTCGTTCATCGCAGGTCCGCCAAGGGCAATCTGAACGCCTTGCCGCCGTGAACGCGCCTCGGTGGCCGCCACTTGCGCGGAGAACACCGCGACGGCAGAAGGTTCCCGGTCCACGACGATCTCGATCGTCATCAAGGCCGACGATCGCCGCTCGAGCAGCCCGCGCAGGGCATTACGCCATCGTTCGATGTCGCTTTGAGACGACGCCGCGGGAATTGCGACCCACAGCGGTGTTCGTCGCCGCTCGAACTCCGCGAGCCGCTCATTCAGAAACGCGGCCGTCAACGGCTCGCGAATCTCGACTCGCGCTGCAACAGGAAACGAGAGCGAGGCATCCGCAATCGCCTGCGCTGCCGCACCGTTCGGCTCGTCTTCGAGCGCGATCCTGGTGGGGATTTCTGTCGGCGTCTGCGCGGCCAGAGCCACGGCAAGGTTGCCGGACAACAATGCGATCGCGACCGGGTGACACAGGCGCCTGATGTTCATGATCGCGCCGAGAAGCAACTAGTCCTGGCCGGTGTGCTTAGTCGGACTTGCCGTTCCTGCAACGCAGGACGAAGTCGGCCATCGTGTCAATCGAGCGCAGGACCTCCGAGCCGGTCTGTTCGTCCCGGATCTGAACACCGAATGAGCGTTCGAGTTCGAGCACGATTTCGAGGACATCGATGGAATCGAGCCCAAGGCCTTCCCCGAAGAGCGGAGTGGCATCGCCGATCTCTTCGGGCGCGATTGGAAGGCGCAGGCCACGAACGATTGCCTGCTTGAGCTCGGATTTGAGCGCGGATCGTTCGTTGGAAGTAACAGGATCGCCAGTCACAGCAACCCACCGTCAACGCCAATCACCTGTCCAGTGATGTAGCTTGCAGCGTCTGAGGCAAGGAAGGCAACCAGAGCGGCGACCTCCGCCGGTCTACCCACTCGGCGAACAGGAACGGCTTTGAGAAGCGACTCGCGAGCGGCGCTCGGGATCGAGGCCAGCATCTCGGTGTCTATCAGTCCAGGAGACACGGCGTTGACGAGCACGCCCTTCGGCGCCATATCGCGCGACAGCGCTCGCGTGAATCCTTCAAGTCCCGCTTTCGACGCCGCGTACGCAGCCTGACCGGCCACCGGCATTCGAGCACTCGGCGACGATACATTGATGATTCGGCCCCACCCCCTGATCAGCATGCCGCTGGCAACCGCCCGAACTGCGTGATACGCCCCATGAAGATTCACACCCAGGACCTCGTCCCACGTTGACTTGCCCATGAGCACGACGTTCGCGTCGCGCGTGATTCCCGCGTTGTTCACGAGAATATCGACCGGACCAAGAGCCGTGACCGCCTGCGCGAAAAAGCTCGCGACCTGCGCTTCCTCCGCGACGTTGCAACGTCCGGCCCACACCCGCCCGCCGCGACCGTTGAGAGCCGCCTCCAATTCGCGCGCTGGCTGCTCGCGCTCCAGGAAGGCGATGCCGACTGAAGCACCGCGCTCCACCAACGTCTCCACGATTGCGCGCCCTATCCCCCTGGAGCCTCCAGTCACTACAGCCACGCGGCCAACCAGGCTCATGCCATCGCGAGGTTCCGACATCCAGCGAATTTACTCAACAATGGCTCGACATGATACACGAGAGCTAGTGCGCCTCGCCTTGCGCGGCGCGCACGACGACGCTGAACAGCGCGCCTCCACTGGCAAAACTGTTGATCAACGCGATCGGGCCCTCACATGCCGTACGCTCCCGTGCAAGACGTAGTCGGCCCGCCACCGAGCACGCCTCAGTAAGTCCCGCAATCGGTGGCACCTGCTTGACAGCCCCGCACAGGAGCGCCGCGGCACATGCGGTACTTCCCGACGCACCGGACTCGCCAAGGGCGCCTTTGATCGATGTCACAATCGGCTTCGAGTCACCGAAGACGTCGGCGATCGCACGCGCTTCGGTGTCGTCCAGCCTGGTGGCGTTCGCCGAGGCGTACACGACATTCACGTCAGACGGGGAGAGACCCGCATCGGCGATTGCCAGATGCATCGTCCGAGCGAGGGGCTCGGGTTCGAGCGGCCACTCGTTGAGAGGCACGGCTGCACTGGAGGCGGCGACACCGAGAATCTCGCCGTGCCGGCCACGGCTCGATCCGTCGCCCGGCTCGAGCAAGAGACTGCACCCGCCCTCGCCCATGACCCATCCCGCCCGCTCGGCATCGAAGGGAGACAGACGACGCGAGAAGACCTTATCCGCCGACATCACCTTGAAGCGGTCATGCGCCTTGAACACCGTTTCGTAGATCGCTTCCACTCCTCCGGCGACGAGCCCCGATGCCCTGCCCTCTCGAAGAAGATCGACCGCCATGACAATCGCGGAGAGACTCGACGCCTCTTTGTGACTCAAGGTGATGTTCGGGCCGCGCATCTTGAAATCGATTGCGACCAGGCTTGCTGCGGCGTTGCCCACGGTGCTGTCGAACAACATTGCCGGCGCGTTGGTCGGCCCGCCGCGAAACAACGCTTCGAGGAACACCTGCGTGGACTGACCACCGGCTGTCGACGTCCCGAGCACGACTCCGACTGAATCGTCGCCGTCGTCGCGAACGACCGTGCAGGCATCGTCGAACGCCAGCTTCGTTGTTGCGAGCGCATAGACCCCGGTTCGATCGAGGCGTCGCAGTTTCATCGCCGCGACCCAGTCGAGTGGCCGGAATTCCCCCAACGAGGCAGCCAGCGTCGTGCGACAGGCAGTGGTCTCGAATGCTGTGAGCGTCGTGATGCCAGTGCGCCCTTCAAGGAGGCTGTCGCGGAATGCGTCATGCGACGTGCCAAGCGCTGAGACAATGCCAATGCCTGACACCATCACCGTCTGCCTCACGAGCCGTACGTTATCATGCGCTGTGCGGCCTCAAAAGCACGGGAGCATGGCGCTCGCCTCGCGCGTAGCAGTTGCCATGGTCGCGCTCGTTGCCGCGACTGCATCTGCGCAATCCGGAGCGAAGGTCGCGGCTGTTGCCTCGACGAGTACCTTCGACCAGCTCTATCAGCAAGGCTATGAGACTGGTCGCGGCATCAAGACACTGACAGCTCGAGTCACCGAGACCACGACATCATCGTTGCTCGTTCGCCCGTTGGTGGCGCGTGGCACGCTCGCTGTCCAGCGACCGTCGCAGGTCGCATTGCGGTTCACCGATCCCGAGCAGAGGGTCGTGTTAATCGCTGGGGACAAGATGACTGTGTCGTGGCCCGCTCGAAAGCTTCAGCAAGTGTCCAATGTGGCGTCGTCGCAGAAACGTATCCAGAAGTATCTGGCGAGCTACAACGCAGACGAACTGCGAAGCCAGTTCAACATCGAACACCACGATCAGAGCGACCGACCGGGAACCTACGAGTTCGCCTTGATCCCAAAGCGCACTCGGATTCGTGACACCGTCACGCGACTCGATCTCTGGATCGGGCGATCGTCGTTTCTCCTCGAAGCGATTCGCATGACGTTCACGAATGGCGATACGAAGACGATGGTCTTCGAGGATGTTGTCGTCAATCCAACACTGGCTCCCGCGGCGTTCAGTCTCGACAACTGAGGCTCGTGTCCCGCCTTTCCATCCCCAGCATCGTCGCCTGGGCCAGCCGGCGACGAGCAGTCGTCCTCACAGCAGCAGCCGTCGCGCTGATCGTATCCCTCGAAGGAGCACGCAGGATTTCATTCGACGCCGATATTCTGGCGCTGCTACCGCAGAACGGACGCGTCACTCCCGGCTTCCGTGAGTTCCTCGCCCGCTTCGGCACACTCGATCAACTGTATGTCGTATTCACCGCACCCGATGGTCACGTCATCGATGACTACCGTGAGGAGATCGACCTGTGGGTGGAGCAACTGCGGCAGGCTCCGGAAATCGCTGACGTCGATTCGGGTGTCATCGATCGTGCGCGCGATTTCGGTTGGCTGGCAAACCGGCAGCTATTGCTGTTACGTGGCTCGGCGCTCGATGACGCCCTGCGGCGCCTGGAGCCTGACGGTCTGTCCCGAGCGGTCGCCGAAAGCCGACAGCTGCTCGCGGTTCCGTCGCCGGATATCGCCGAACTCGTTCGTCAAGATCCCGCAGGCCTGCTGTCGATCGTCCAATCGATGTTCGGAGCGACCGAACTGGCTCGCGGTTCGGGCTCGACACTCGACGGCTACGTCACCGAAGACGGCCGCACCCGCGTTGTCATGGCTCTCCCGCGCCGGCCGCCGTACGACGCCGAGTTTTCCCGCGCGCTGGACTCGCGACTGCGCGAAATAGAGACGAAGATTCGGGCCGACGCGACCACCGGCGACGTCGACGTTGACGACGAGCCGCTCCCACCGATGCTGGTCGAATTCGCCGGGGGCCATCGCGTCGCACTCGAGACCGAGACCCAGGTGCGACGCGAGAGCATTGTCAATACGGTCGGGTCGCTCGCCACGATCCTTCCGTTGCTCTTTCTCACGTTTCGAAGCTTCTGGCTACTTGCCGTCGGAGCGTTGCCCACGACGCTGTCTCTCGTCATCGTTCTGGGAGTTCTTGGTTTTCTCGGAACGCGCCTGTCGGCTGCCGGCACGGGAGTGTCGGCCATGCTCTTTGGTCTCGGCATCGACGGAGTCGTCCTGCTGTACGTTGCGTACCTCCTGCCGGACCCTGAACGTCCGACAGTGGATACCGTTTCGCGGATTTCAGGGCCTGCGAAGAGCATGCTCCTCGGCATGTGGACCACGGCGGCCACGTTCTACGGCCTGACATTCGTGGACTTTCCAAGCCTTCAGCAACTGGGCCTGCTCGTTGGACACAGCATGGTGATCTGTGGAGTGCTCACCCTGCTGCTGGTGCCGGCGCTGTTGCCGCGCGAAGCGCCTCGTAAACAGACCCGCGCAGTGAGGCTGCCACGGTTGGCCGCATGGATCATGATGAACCGCCGGAACATCCTGGCGGCTGCGACGGTCCTGACGGTACTTCTCGGCATCGCCGCGACTCAACTGCGCGTTGACCCGAGCCTCGCACGATTGAGATCCGTCACCCGCGCTGCCGAGCTCGAGTCCAGGATCGGCTCGGTGTTCGGATTGGCTTCCGACGTGTACGTCGTCCTATCCGACGGACCGGAGCTCAATCCGCTGCTGGTGACCAACGAGCAACTCGTTCAGCGACTCAGCGCGGAGCTGCGTGGACTGCGCATTCGGCCACCGACGTGGTTCCTGCCATCAGAGGACGCGCAGATGAAAACCGCGCAGCGGATTGCTGATTCCGGACTGACGCCCACTGGCATCCGGGCGTCGCTCGAGCGCGCCGCTGTCGAGAACGGATTCAGGCCCGAGTCCTTCGAGCCGTTTAGCGCGCGTCTCCCACAAATGCTGGACACCCAACAGCGCTTGCACTACGAAGACTATGTCGAGCACGGCCTGAAGAGCCTGATCGACCGCGTGGTCAGGCACGACGACGGCCGGTGGCAACTCGCAACCTACGTATTTCCGGCAAGCGACGACGACGTGTCGCGCCTCCAGACCATCGTTGAGCAAGTGGACGACCAGCAGATCCTGACCGCGCTGCCGCTCGTCGATCGGGAGCTCGCCCGTTCGTTTCTACCGGAGTTCATCAAGGGACTCTCGATTGGCGCCTTGCTGGTCGTCGTCCTGGTTGCGGCGGCGTTCCGGAACTGGCGGCTGTCGTGTTTCGCGCTGCTACCGACTGTATTGGGTCTCGCCTGGACGGCCGGGGCTCTCGCCCTCGCGGGGATCGAGATTGACTTGTTCGCGGCATTCGCCGTCGTGACTCTTCTGGGAATCGGCGTCGACTACGGCGTCCATCTGGTCCATCGCTACCACGAGCGCGGTGACGCCCTGGCGGCGACGGCGGAACTTGCGCCGGTGATCCTCGTCGCGGCAGCGATCACGATATTCGGGTATGGGACGCTGGTCACGTCGTCATATCCGCCGCTTCGCTCGATTGGTCTTGTTTCAGTGATCAGCGTGCTGGCGCTCGCTGTCTCGTCAGTCGTGGTGCTGCCGGCTCTGCTGCTGAAACCACATCACGACTGAAGTCGCGTGACGCGAAACAGCACGTTCGCGAACGGCGTCCCTTCCGACATCTCACGCACTTCCGTGTGGAGTCCGAGACGAGAGAAGCACGCCTGCCACTCCGCGGCCGTTCGGAAGTGGAATGGCTGACTCCACGATCCATACGCCGCAGCCTTCAGCCAATTTCCCCATCGCACGCACTCAAAACGCCATCCCGCCGCAGCGTCTGCCTCGCGAATGAGCATGACACCGCGTGGGGCGAGCGCGGCAGCCAGCGTGGCAAGCACCGCTTCCTGCTCCTCGCGTCGCACCATGTGCAGTACATCGAACAACAGGATGACCTGAGGCTGCACGGACGTCACCGCGCGCGCATCGCCAACTATCACCTGGGCGTCGCTGCCGAGGGCCGCCGATGCAATCGCAACCACACGCGGCCTGATGTCGATGCCGATCAGCGCGTGAAAGAGTGGCGGAGGCGGCCAGTTCGGAGGCCACCGTCCGGAGTTGTGAGCCTCGCGTGCCTCTGCCAGCAGTGCGAGCGTCAATCCTTGACCGCAGCCAACGTCCAGCAGTGTTCCCGTAGAGCTATCGCTGTTCGCTCGATCATCAAGAGCCTCCGGGAACGGATGCGCCAGAAGCCCTTCGCACGCGCACGCTCGATAGACTGGGTCTCTCTTCAGCTTGGCGCGGGCAAACTCCCAAGCCACAATGCCCACATCGATGTAGCGATCGGATGCCACTTGCGCAAGAGACGCGTAGTCGTCGCCACGCGAAGCCCGCCCAACGAACGCGAACATCACCCCTGCGGCTAATGCCGCCAGTACGGCTCCCACCGCGACGCTGCCGTATAGAAGATCGCCGCCGAAGGTCGCCGGGTTCGTCGCCTTGACCGTCTCGATGGTCAACGGATGAAATGAGCCGCGCCGTAACCACGCTCCCGCCTGAATCTCCAGGAACACCAGCACCGGCGCGACCACAGGATTGGAGATATTTGCGGCAACGTACATCTTCAGGCGGTTCAACTTGAGGATGGAACCGACTGCGCCACAGATCAGCAGATGGAATCCGTACACCGGAAGACACCCGATGAATACCCCGCTGGCAACTGCGGCGATCTCGCGCGATGGGCCGCTCCCCTCCGTCCTCAAGAGGGCCACAATCCGTCGCAGACGGGCCGGGATGGAGAGTCTCTGCGTCGTCAATCCGTCACGGCGCTGCTCAAGGCTCCCAGATCCGGCGCTCCTTCTATCCAGCTGATCGGAGGTGGCACGCTGCCATCGCGCCGACCGCATTCGATAGTGGAATGGGCCCAGTCCCTGATCCCTTGGATGGCCTCGTCGAGTCGGCCGTTCCATGCGTCATAGGGCACGGGCGTGCCGATCGTCACCACCCCGCGAGCCTTCGGAATGTGTGCGGCGAAGCCTGCGATGTCCGGGGCCACATGCGTGCCATCGATGGCAATCGGCAGCAGGGACAACTGGGTCTCGTTCGCGATGACACGCACTGCCCCCGACTTATATGGCTGAAGCCTGCCATCGCGAGACCGTGTTCCTTCCGGAAAGACGACGACTGACGCATCCCAATACGCCAGTCCACCCGCCATTGCTTTGAGACACGCGATATCACTTCGTGTCCCTTGACGGGAGATCAATGCGGAGCCCCAGTGACGAAGGGCCATCGACACCGTGGGTATGCCGCGTCCGAGCGTGTCTTTCGCGACGAACTTCACATTCAGGGTTCGCAGCGCCCAGGGAATGACGGCAATGTCTGCGATGCTCTGATGGTTGGAAACGACGATATACCGGCCCTCGGGAACCGTTCCGCGCACATCAAGGCGGGAATCGAGAAGCGTAAGTGTCAGCTCCGTCAGGACGACGTGCCAGTGTCGTGTCACCAGATTCGCGCGACGGGCGCGTGCCGCGGACCCTTTCTCGGTCAGCCAGAGACTCCACACCCGGCCGACCACCTCGCAGTACAGGCACACGAGCAGCATCGCGACGAAGTAGATGGCCAGGCGCCCCCACCGCGCTAACGACCCGAGCACAGCAGAATGGCGAGCACGCTGGACCTTGATGCGGTCACGACGCGTTTCTTGATCGATTGCCTTGGTCACACCGGGTCCATGTCGATGAATCGTCCTTCAGCTTTGCGACGACATCCTCAGCGGCAATCGTAGTTCCCGTGGCCAAACGGCGGATGAGCTCCGCAATGATAGACGAATTGGAAATGCGCCAGCACTCCGCTCACAACGTGGGCGGCATTGACGGTTCGGTTGAGCTGGGCTACGCTCCCCGCGAGTTCGCGCTGCATGCACATCGAGGTCGGCCGCCAAAGGAAACCCTCCGTAAAAAGCGGCTCACTCATCAATCAACAAACACTTGTTCCAGCGTGGGTCGATGACCTTCCGACATCGCGGTTCCGTCGAGTGAGCGCAACCTTCCATGGAACTCGAGGGATGGACGTCCTCACCTTCCAACAACGGGTCGTTCATGCCTATCGAACGGCTTTCGAACAACTCGACGCAACTCAGTTCACCTATCCCGTCCGATTCTGGGCATTCATTCCGGGGATACACGACGACCTCGGCGCCGGACTCGATCGGTACATGTCATTTAACGCCGGTCGCTATGGAGCGTTTGCGCAGCACTACGGGCATCCGTCGTCGTTTGGCGGATCGATCCCGACCGCATCAGCAGTCGGCATCCAGGGCGACCAGTTCGTGCTTCATTGTCTGGCGTCTGACGAACCGGGCCGGGCTGTAGAAAACCCGCGGCAGGTATCCGCGTACCACTACTCTCGCCGTTTCGGTCCGATGCCACCCTGCTTCGCGCGAGCGACTCTGCTGCAGGGAGATTCCCATCAGCCGTTACTGCTGGTCGGGGGTACCGCGAGCATTACCGGCGAAGAGTCACGCCACGCTGGCAACATCGAGGCTCAGGCTGGCGAGACATTCCGCAACCTGGCAAGCGTCGTGGCAGCGGCAACCGGTTACCACGTGCCGGAAAACGCATCGCGGGCAAACGTTCACGACTTCCTGGCCGCATTTCGCCATCTGAGGGTGTACTACTCGACGTCCGCCGACCAGGCGACTCTTCTCCAGTTGGTAAAGGCGAACTTCTCGAACGACTGCCGTGTCGAATGGCTCCAGGCCTCGCTGTGCCGACCTGAACTCCAAGTCGAAATCGAGGGCGTCGCCGTTCCACCCGGTGACTGCTCGGGGGCCGATTGATGACAGGCAAGCCGGTGCGTCCGCACCCGACCCTCGATCGCTATTACCCCACCGATGAGGACCGTTCCGAGTTCGTGAGCGACATGTTCGACGAAGGCGCCCGCTCCTACGAATGGGTCTGCTGGGTGATGTCGCTCGGAACCGGAGCTCAGTATCGTGCCCAGGCGCTACGCAACGCCGGACTCGCGAAAGGGATGAAAGTATTGGACGTCGCGACTGGCACCGGCCTCGTTCTGCGTCCCGCCGACGAATTGAGTGGTGCGCAGAAGCTCGCCATCGGCCTGGATCCGAGTCGAGGCATGTTGAGAGAGTGCCGCAAGCGCAGTTCCGCTCCGCTCGTGCAGGCACGCGGCGAGAGTCTGCCCTTCCCGGACCAACACTTCGACATGGTCAGCATGGGATACGGGTTGCGACATGTGAGCGATCTGCATGGACTCTTCTGCGAATACCGTCGCGTGCTCAAGCCGGGAGGACGTCTCCTCCTCCTTGAAATCACTCAGCCGAAGAGCGCCGCCGGCCGGCAGTTCAATCGCCTTTTTCTTGGCAACCTCGTTCCTGGTATCGCGCGGATTCTGAAGGGCGCCGAGGCCGGCAGGATGATGCACTACTTCTGGGATACCGTCAGGTACTGTGTGCCTCCCGATCAGATCGTTGCTTCCCTGGGCGGCGCCGGCTTCGACAGTCCTTCCCGGACGGTGATGGGTGGGATCCTGAGCGAGTTCGTGGCTACACGGCCGAGTTAATTCCGAGTGTCGCTTGGAGCGCTTCCGACCTCAACCCCTTCCGGGCCATTTCATCGAGCACTCGCGGAAGGGCGTCGAGAACGACTGGCGTCCGCCCCGCCGTGCGCGCCGAGGATCCATCGTGCAAGAGCAGGATGTCTCCGCCTCGTAGATTTCGCACAAGCCGCGCCGCCACTCGCGATCCATCACCCGTGACCGTGTCGAACCCGCGCCGAGTCCACGACACGAGGGACAGGCCGGCGTTGGCCAGCACCGCGCTCAACAAAGGGTTCTGAATGCCGGCCGGCGCGCGGAAGCACACAGGCCGGCCCCCACCAGAGCGTTCGATCGCCGTTTGCGCCTTCTCGATCTCGCGCCGCAGCCCACGGGCTCCTCGAAAGGCAAAGGTGTTCGGATGTGAATACGTGTGGTTCTCCACACCGTGGCCTCCCGAGCGAAGACCGGCGACGATGTCGGCGTGCGCCTCAGCCCGGCGGCCCACACAAAAAAAGGTCGCCCGATGCCCGGCCTGTTTCAGTAGTTCGACTATCTTCGGCGTCACTTCGGGATCGGGCCCATCGTCGAACGTCAAGGCGACCACACCCCCGCGCGCCGAAGCAGGCGGCAACCGCGTGATGTTGGGACCCAGCCAGGAGCTTCGCGGGAACAACCCGGCAGCGCTGAGAACCGCGTGGTTTCCCACGAGTGCCGTCAGCGCCACCCTCCACGACTGAGGGTACGAGAGCACAGTCACGAGCGCCGCACCATGGAGCCCCGCGCTTGCCGCGAAAATCGGAGTCGTCCACCAACGTCTTGCGTGCGGTTCACCCATGCGCCAGATCGGAATCGTTGCTCGACGCGTACAACTTGAGCAGCGCCACTCGATCGACTTTGCCGCGAGAGGTTCGCGGTATCGCGTCGACGAACACGATGCTGCGTGGGACTTTGTGATCCGCAAGTCTATGCCGGCACCACGCTGTCAAATGGCGCACGTCTGGACGGATTGAGGGACACACGACGACGGCGCGTACGACTTCGTCCGTCCCATTGGGCGAGGCCGTGCCAAACACGACGACCTCTGCAACGCCGGTGAGGTCCGCCAACACAGTTTCTACTTCCGACGGGTCGACCTTCCGGCCGCGTACGTTGATGACACGATCGATACGTCTCAGGAGGGTGAGTTCTCCGCCAGACCACACCCCAACATCAGAGGTCTCGAAACGTCCGGCACGAAGTCTCTCGTCCGGCACGGGCAGGTACAGTTCGCCCACGCCCGGAGACTCGACGACAACAACGCCCTCCGTTTCAGCGGACTCGCCCGGTGGCAGGAGCGACACTCGCGCACCCTCGACGGGCGTTCCTACAGTGCCGCGCTCCGCGGCTCCGCCTTCTCGGTCGTAGCAAATCCCGCCACACTCACTCGACCCGTAGAACGCGTGCAATGGCTGACCGTATGTGCGCCGAAACTGTGCTGCTGTCGTTGCGGGAAGAGGTGCCCCGGCGGAGATCACCAGTCGAATGCTGGGTGGGCACGGCGGCGGGGGCGAAAGGTTCAGCAGCGCTTGGACGTAGGCGGGCACAGTGGGAAACACGGTCGCGCCGAACTCGCGTGCCGCGACCAGCGGCGAGAACGGCCCTCTCTCGGTCGGGACTACCAGCATCGTGCCGCGAACAAGCGCTGACAAGACCAATGTCGTGAATCCGTAGGAATGCGAAAACGGAATCGCGCCAAGGAGCCGGTCGTCATCCTTGAGGTTCATGGTTGTGCGAAGCGCGGCCTCATCGGCGAGCAACTGTTCTGCGCGTATCGCGACGCCTCGCGGCGTGCCCGTCGAACCTGAAGTGAGTTTCACGACGGCAATATCAGCCACGCCAACCGGGCTCGCCGAAGCGACGACGGTGAGACGATATTCGCCCGGCGATGAAGGCCACGAACTGGTGCATTCGAGCATCGCCCCTGCACCCAAAGAGGCGACGGCACGTCGACGATCCTCGTGAGGTGCGGCCGGATCGGTCAGCAGAACCGGGAACCCGATGCGACGCAGGGCCAGGAACCCGGCGAGAAATGCGAGCCCATTTGGCGCGGCCAGCGCGACGAGCGTGTTCTCTGGAAGACGCGCGCTTCGAACCTGATGGCTGACGGCGTGCGAGAGAGTGTCCACGTCGCCCATCGTCGACGATCGACTGGGCGCGACGACCAGCGGACGAGCCGTCTGATCTCTGGCAAGCCGTGAAAACGCTTCGATAATTGGATCGCCGGACGATGCATCGCTCAAGCTGGAGATTTGCGACACGGCCGAGATATTATCCCAACTCATCCTGAGCCCTTTCTCGTGAGCATGTCCCAGGACTTTGATGTGGCGGTGATCGGTGGCGGTCCGGCTGGATCGACTGCCGCCAGTGTCCTGTCGCGGCGAGGGCACCAGGTGATCGTTCTCGAGCGCGCGGACTTTCCACGGTTTCACATTGGGGAGTCGCAGTTGCCATGGATCAACGAGATCCTCGCTGCGATCGGTGCGACGGACGTCATCGCGGCAGAAGGATTCGTCGAGAAATGGGGCGCCAGTTTTACGACAGCTGATGGTGGCGCCGACCAGTACGCGGACTTCTCCCAGGCGTATGAGGTGCCACGTCCGAAGACGATCCAGGTACCAAGGGCGAGATTTGATCACGTCCTGCTCGAGCACGCCGCGCGATGTGGAGCTCGCGTGCTCCAAGGCCGTGTCGCAACTGAGGCAGTGTTCGACGCGGATGGCGCCGTCGTGACGCATGCAGGGACAGACGGCCGCACCGATTCGATTCGAGTGGCCGCGGTGATCGACGCATCGGGTCGCTCCGGATTCCTCGCCAAACGATTCGGCACCCGACGGCCGGATCCATTGCTTCAGAACATTGCGGTCCATCGCCAGTACGAGGGCATTCCTCGCCGCGAGGGGCGCCGCGCGGGCGATATTCGCATGGTGACCCGCCCCGATCGCGGCTGGTTCTGGTTCATTCCGATTTCCGACGCGGTGACGAGCGTTGGTGTCGTGGTGCCGAAGGCGGCGTACAACGCTCGAGGAAAGTCGACAGCCGCAGCCACCCTCGACCATTTTCTGAGCGAAACGCCTGCCGCGGCCCAACTGGTCGCTAGTGGCAGACCAGTCACGGAGGCGCGCTTCGATGCGGACTATTCGTATCTCCACAGTCGGCACGCGGGCGATCGTTTCGTTCTGACCGGGGATGCCGGGGCGTTCCTCGATCCGATCTTTTCGACCGGAGTCCTGCTCGCGATGCAGTCGGGAATCGAGGCCGCCGAAGCGATCAGCACTGGATTGCGGATCGGCGACCTCCGCGCGCGCCGTTTCGCCGCGTACGAGCGTCGACTTGTCCGCCGCTATCAGCATTTCCGTCGGTTCGCGGTTGGTTTCTACGATCCGGCATTCCGCGATCTGTTCTTCAATCGCTCGTCGCGCTTCGGCATTTACGAAGCCGTGCTCTCGGTTCTTGGGGGCAATTGGCGACCATCGCTTCTGGTGCGTCTCCGCCTGGAGGCGTTCTTCGCCATCGTCGCCCTTATGCGCGTCAGGAAGCGGCTTACCGCGAGATCCGTCGTGCCCGACGATGAGGCCACCGGGATCGTCGGCATCGAGTCGTAGCTCTGTTGTGGAAAAAGGAGCCTCTTGCGGATCGCAGCAGCCATCCCCGCCTATGACGCGGCCCCGTCGGTAGGGTCTGTTGTGACCAGTACGCGGGCCTTTTTCCAGGACGTCCTCGTTATCGACGACGGCTCGACCGACAACACGGCACAGAACGCACGGACGGCTGGCGCTGAAGTTTACGTGCTACCGAAGAATGGCGGAAAGGGTGCGGCGCTCCGCACGGCGTTCTCAATCCTCTTCGAGCGGAACTTCGACGGTGTCGTCACGCTCGACGCCGATGGACAACATCTGGCTGAGGAGACCCCTCACCTGCTCGCCGCGGCCGACGGTGCTGATCTTGTGCTGGGCACGCGGGATCACTTGTTTGCTCAAATGGGAGGCGTCCGGCGCATGAGCAACCGGCTTTCGTCGCGCGGAATCTCCTGGGCCGCAGGGCAGCCGCTTTCGGACGTTCAGACCGGATTCCGCCTGTACACGAAGAGACTCATCGAGCGGACCGGGTTCCCCGAGTCCGGATTCGAAGCCGAGAGCGCAGTTGTGGTACGCGCGGTGCGGCTTGGCTTCCGGGTGATCACGACCCCGGTTCGGCTCGGACGCGCCGACGGCAGGAACACGAGTCACTACCGGCCGGTTCGCGATAGCCTTCGGATCGCTGCTGCAGTGCTCCACGCACGCCACACGACGCCATGAGTGCATCACCGATGTCCGGCTCTGATCGCACGACTCCACTGCATGCACCGGCGCTGGGCCTCACGCATCGATTACTCGGCCGCTTTCACGTCACCGGTATTTTCTGGTATCGCTTCGCGTACTGGGGATTCACACGACCGCCCTCGTGGACTGAGTGGCTCAGCGTCCCCATTTCCGCAGTGTTCTTTTTTCTGGTACTTGGTCGCATCCGCGCCGCTCTCGCTGCCAACCTCGAACCTGTTCTCGGACGAACGAACCCGTTGCGCGGCCTGGTGCGATCGTTCCGTACGATCTGGGCCTTCTCCTGGTGCTTCACCGAACGGTATCGGCGCCTGGCGAATCCGGAGCGATACACCGGAATTCTCGAAGGCGACGAGCACTGGCGTGAGGTGATGGAATCGGCAACGGGTGCGATCCTCGCCACGGCACACATCGGCCCGTGGGAAACGGCGACGCAGTTCGGAGCCTCCAATTCACCCCGGCGCATCCATATCGTGCGCGAGAAGGAAATGGACCCTCGTGCGCAGCAATTCGTCGAGGAACTCCTCGCTCGTTCCGGCAATAGGTATGTCACCCACTTTGCCGGGGAGGACCTGACCCTCGCGATCGAATTGGCGCAGGCACTCCGCGGTGGTGACGTTGTCGCACTGCAGTGCGATCGTCCGCGGGAAGGAGGACGAACGCTGACCGTCAACCTCTTCGGCCGACCGATGCCGTTGCCCACGGGTCCAGCGGCGCTCGCCCGGGCCGCACAGGTGCCGATTCTTCCAGTGTTTCACTTCAGAGATGGCCGATTCCGCGTCCGAACCGTCGCCCGTCCTCCCATTCACGTCGTCGCGACTGCTGATCGCGACAGCGACGTGGCAGCAGCGATGCAAAGACTGGCCAATGAGATCGAGTGGGCGATCCGCCGAAATCCCCATCAATGGTTTTGCTTCCGCCGGCTCTGGACGTAGGCGTAAGAAGAATTCATCACCTCAACCCGCCAGGGTGAGTGAGCCGGACGCAACAAGGCGGCCGTCCGCCTTGACGTCGCCCTCGATCTTGTAGAGGCGCCCGAGTCGGCCGGTCACTCGAGCTGTCGACTCCAGCGTCTCGCCGGGGCCGGCCGCCGCAGGAAACTTGAATGACCCGAGTGCGGCCACGCGCAGTTGCAGGGACTGCGGGTCGGGCTCGCCGGACGCGACAGCGACTCCCCCCGTTTGCGCGAGCATCTCAACCAGGATGACGGCAGGCACGATGGGCGAGCCTGGAAAGTGCCCCCGGAAGTAGAAATCATCCGAGTCAGTCATGCGCCTGGCAACCGTGCGCTCACCGGGGACGACCTCGACAATGTCCTCGATGAGCCGCATCGGTGGCTGATGCGGAAGTGAATCAATCCATCCCACGGCCGAGCGTACGATACACGAGAACGATGGGCTGTCCTCAGCGTCAGGCCCTGCAGATTGACGCGAATGCTTCCGCGGGCTTGAAAGACTGACAAGCAAATCGCACCCAGACCCATCGCTCCCCTCGCATCGCTTCATCCTGCCGGACTGGTCAATCTCTTGCAGCCCTCCTTGCCGCAGAACGAAAGGACATCTCACTGGCTCTCATGCTAGGCCGGTTTCGCGTCAGCCTCACCTGGGCTCAAATCCTTCGACGCACTTTCGTCGACGCCGTCTTCAAGCACAACTGCTTCGGCCTCGCCGCGCAACTCGCGTACTACTTCTTCTTCTCGCTATTCCCGGCGATGATTTTTCTGATCGCCATCGCCAGCTTCTTTCCCATCACGACGCTGATGGACCAGATCGTGGGTTCCCTCCGTCAGTTCGCGCCCCCCGAACTCCTGACCATCGTCACCGATCAAATCCGCAAGATCTCTGGCGACAATCAAGGCGGCCTGCTCACGCTCGGTATCCTGACGGCGCTTTGGAGCAGCTCGACGGCGATGACCGCCATCATCGACACGGTCAATCACGCGTACGGTGTCGAAGAAGGGCGGTCATGGTGGAAGGTACGACTGATTGCGATTGCGCTGACGATCGGGGTCGCTCTCTTCGTGCTGGCCTCGTTCGCGCTGATCATCATCGGGCCACAACTCGCCGATCCAATCGCTGACGCTGTCGGCCTCGGAAGCGTATTCGAGTCCGCCTGGCGAATCTTCCAGTTCCCTCTCGCGTGCCTGCTCGCAAGTGTCGGCATCGCGCTCGTTTATTACTTCGCGCCCGACGTCGATCAACACTGGACCTGGCTCGCGCCCGGAACAATCTTCGCCACCGCCCTCTGGCTCGGCGCGTCACTTGGTTTTCGCTACTACGTCATGAGCGTCACGCACTATGCGGAGACGTATGGCGCGCTCGGCGGAGCGATGGTGCTGCTGCTCTGGTTCTACATGTCGGGCTTCGTACTGCTACTCGGCGCAGTGATGAACGCGAAAATCGAACACGCCGCTCCCATTGGAAAGAACCCGGGCGAGAAGGTCGAGGGTCAACGGCGCCAGATTGGCACCGAAGCGATGCGGCGCTGGCTCGCGGCGCGCCGGCGACGTCACGAGCCGCCGCCTTCGGCGAACGATATTCGCAAGGCCACTCAGTAGCAGACCAGGAACTCGACCGCTGCGGCCTCGATTCGCACGGACATCGTCGCCGACATCGCCACCCGGACGATCTCATCGTCGATGTGCACGTCTTCAGTGGTCTCGATTTCGACCTCTCGCGCACGCACTGTCGGTAGTAACAGCGTGCTTTCGCGTCCCTCGTTTAGATCCCTGAGATAGTGGGCCAATGCTTCACGATGGTCCTCTGTCGCGGTCACCACCGAGAAATACCCGTCCGACGGATCCGCATCCGGAGACAGCACGAGGTTGGGGCCCACGGATCGGATATTGAGGATCTCGGCGAGGAGAAAGTCGTCGGCGATCGAGTCTCCATCAACGATTAGCCTCGCGCGGCGCGGCTCGAGGCGCGACAGCACCTGGCAATAGCGCATGGTCGCTTGCTCGAGTTTCTCAGGCACATCATCTGCTGCGAATGGCCTTGCAGCGACTGACGTTATGGCAGCCGGCACGAGCCCGAATCCGGTGCCTTCCAGGAATCTACGCTCTCCCCAGGGTCCGCGCGCGACGCCCAGGTCGAGCCGGCGACGGCTTGCCGTCTCCCAGCACCCCACGAGTTTCTCACTTGCCGCGTCCGCGTGCAGCGCCTTCGCGATGTTGTTCGCCGTGCCGAGCGGGAGTACGGCCAGCGGGATCGATTTGCGCGCGAGTATTCGCGCCGCGGCCGCCACACTCCCGTCGCCGCCCGCAGCAACGACGAGCTCGGTGCGTTCGTCGAGCAACTCTCCGAGCGCTGCTTCACGGTCGAACACTCTGACGATCTCGTGACCAGCGCCTTCGATGAGCTCGCGGATCCAGGACAACGACGTGTTGTCACCCGCCCTCTGATTGTGGAACAGTGAAATCCTCATTGAACTCGACACAATTCAAGTGTCGGGCCGCACGAGGAAAAGCCGACCTGGTTCAATCGTCGT
>Ga0207669_10000279_pt1 | contig 23452 bp, 19 predicted proteins | sample KBSM33metaG_FD_184329 | JGI IMG/M metagenome (GOLD analysis project Ga0207669, IMG submission 184329) | Miscanthus rhizosphere microbial communities from Kellogg Biological Station, Michigan, USA - KBS M3-3 metaG (SPAdes) (version 2) | ecosystem: Host-associated > Plants > Roots > Rhizosphere >...
ACGATACGCCGTGATATACGTATTGCTATCGGCTACCGGTGAAAGCGAGAGTGTCAGTGAACGACCTATGTTATTTCTTATTTTACTTAACATAGAACCGAGATTGAAATAGTTTGGACTACTGCAACCTCCCCAATAACAATAGGGTGTCGTAGAGGAAGCCGCCGTAATTGGATTCCATATATAGTCAAAATATACCGTTTCTCCGTTAGGGAACGTCCAGTTATCTGCCCTGAGGCTTGGCGTATTGCCCGGCGGTGTCCCAGTATAAAATTTTGACACGTTTTCCATGAAGGCTCCCGAAAAATTTATGGAGCCTCCATCCCCAGTGGTGTATTTAATATTTCCACCCGTGGGAGAAATACTTCCCTCCAATTTACTGCTTCCAGAACTTGAATTAAAATAGGTTCCATCTGGCATGATGAAGAAGTTCTCGGAAACCACACCGTTCTTCACAACAACGGTGTTGAAGTTGAAATACCCACTCCCTTGAACCCCCAATCCGCCGTAGCCGCCGCTCAGTTGATGCATCGCAAAAATTGAAGATATTCGGTCAGATAGACTTGGATTCGACAGTAGATCGTTAAGCGTCACGATTGTGGCAATTGTCCGCGAAGCCTCTAGAGCGTAGTCCTCACCAAGAGCCTTGGCCGGATCGCTTGATCCGGTTGCCGTAATATTAAAATTATGCGTCCACCCGCCTCCCAAGCGCGCATATGAGTCGCTGTCTGCACCACCACGCATGGTAATGTATGAACGGCTTGTCGCACCGGCGCCGGTGCCACCAACGACATCAACGTAATCCGTATGAGACGTGCGCTCTATCTCTTTCGCCGCCGGCTGGAAGGTTCGCGTGAACGCCAAGCTATGAGGAAGCGCCCCCGAACCGGTGACGATGTCCGGTGCAGCAGTCATCGTAAATTGACCGCTTGCGGGGGAAATCGATATCTCCTTCCTCCGGAGCGAAGCAGCGTCAACCAAATCGGTAGTTTTTAGTGCGCTCTCGACTGGATTGTCTCCGCCGGCAGCTCCCTTGAGACTTTCCCAGACCGTATACGCGATGGAGTTCTGGCGAAGAAAAAGCTCGCCGTCCGTACCTGGCGCCAAGATCGTGGCATAGCCCGCATCTGCCGCAGCCTGTAGTAGCGTTTTGCGCCAAGGCTCATAGCCTCCAGCGGCAACTGTGTCAGGAAGGCTGGCAAGCAATGCCTGCATATTGGCACTGCTGGTAACGTAAACGATCGATGTGACATGGGGTTGATAGTATATTTTTTGCGGAACGCCGGTGTTAATTGGCATGGCAAGCGACGTAAAGAACATCTTTGTCGCATCAATGGGATAGATATACTCATCACTAGTTGCGCGAGATTCTACTGCGGACATCGTGGCCGCTTCTATTTCAAAAGCGCGACTCTGCGCCGTGCCGTCGGCAGCACCTTTCTTAGAATTTATACTTTCCGCCTCTTGGACAGATACATAGGATGACGAACCTCGCCGCGAACTGTAGAGAATACCGATGTCGTGATGCCGGGTGATCGCCACATCCGCAACGCCCGCGACGATCTGGCTTGAAAGCGTCCTCAGCGGGCTGATGGTTTCAGCCGCCAGCGGTTGCTTGTCATTCTCGCAGGTGCGCGCCGCGGCCGGCGTTGTCGAACCGGGTCGGCAGTCTATTGCCGTCATCACGGGAGAGACCGTCTGCAAGTCTGACATAAATTTTTGAGCCGAGGTCGAGGCATTGCCAAAGGCATGAACGATGGTGACCGGAAATGAGCCGGCAATACTAGTCTCGACGGTGCTCGGCGGATAAATTGTCCCCGGGGATTCCCAAAGGCCGGTTCGCATCCGCGCGGGCTCGACCAGGTTCAAGGCGATGTGATCGTCGCCATAGCTGCCGTTCACGGCGGCATAGGGATGATTGACATCCATGACGAACTGGTTTGGCTGTGAAGCCGCAGCGCATGCGGAGGACGGCGGCGCTACGGTTCCATCCAGATAGAAATTATATACCGTCGCATTCGCCAAACCGCTGGTGCCGCTGTAGCTTAGGCGGCGCCCGGCGATCTCATCGGCAAAAAAAACATGGGCAAACAGCCCCCCCGCCGCACACCCCGGCTCCGCGATTGCGAGTGTGGTTCGAAATTGGTCAGGAATTTCGCCGCTCCAGGTCGCCTGGACGGAAGAAGGATAGGCGAAAGAGGCGCCCGGCACGTTTGGCACTGGCGCCAAAGCCTTTCCTCCCACCACATCGGCCACCTTTGCAAAAGGACTGGCAGCCTGGAGACTATGCTGGAGAGTTACGGCCTGGGCGTTCAAAACCCCCCCGGCGCTTACAAATGGAGCGCTTTGCAGTTGATATGCCGGAGAACCGGCCACGGTCGTCGAGGTCATGCCGCTTAGTACTGCGCTTGACACTTGCGAGCCGCATGTAGACGCGCCCGCGCTTCCACAACTCATAGCGGCGGCAAGGTCGATGCCGCTGGTTAAACTGTGCTCTTTGTATGACGGATCGTAGAGCAGGCCGTTGGCCGAGACCCAAATATGGCCCAACGTCACCGTCGAGAGGTCGCCGGTCAACGATGTGCAATTTGACGAGCCATTGATCGTAGCTGGAATCCCTCCATCCGCGAGGAACTGGCAGGCCGCCTTTGCATCAACTGTAAAGGTTTGTGATGATTGATTGAGGCCCTTGACGAGCCCTGACCATACGCCAAACTGTTGGGCGGTCAGGGTGATCGTTCCCATCTGATAGCTCGCGGCGATACCATTGTATCGCAGCAATTTGACCATCAGCTCAGCCTGATCGAACGGTGTTCCAGATTGGTCGATTAAGGCTCCACGTGCGCCCTTTCCCAAACCGAACCGATACTCGACCGCGATGTTATTTCGGATGTAGTCGCGAACATTTAGTGCATAGCTGTTCGCGTCTAGACGCCCAGCCCCCAAGCTGCGGGCAAGCGGCGCGATTTCAGGTGCATAGCCTGGCCACGCCGCGATACCGTTGGTGTGAGTAGTTGAGCCCCCATAGTAACTCCACGCAGAGGCCGGAGCGACGCCTGGAGCAGTCATAAGTTTGACAGCGGGAATGTCCGCGTGAGCCGCCTGACTTAACAGGCCAACATTCAGCACAATAGCGGCCAATAAATTGCGAACTGGTATAAATATCGACGAAGTATGGCAATTGTTTGGATACGAATCGTTGGCAGTCATCGGTCGATGTTCGCGACCTTTGCCTCGCCACTTCGCGACCAATCTTGCTGAACATGATATCAATTTACCGAACCACATTCCCAGCCGCTCCAAATGAAACATGATGACATTTTCGTTCAAGCCGAAAGCATGTGAGAAGGTCAGAACGAGACGCATTGAGACGCCAGCCCCGTTACGGTTGCGGTCAGCTGGCCCGTCGATGTAGCCCCCAAGCTATCAGCGACGACGTAGCTGAAGGTGAAAGTCCCGGTGCTGTTCTCGCCGATCGTCACCGACGTTGTGCTGGTCACCGTGGCCGACCCAGGGCCCGTGATCGACACCAGATGGAGCGGCACATTGTTTTCCGGATCGGTGTCGTTCGCGACGAGATTGACGGTTTGATACACGCTGCAATTGAACGATGTGGTGTCAGCGTTGGCGACGGGCGGAAGATTGCTTGAGCTATTGTCGTTGATGGTGCCCGATCCCTGCGATGTAGTGACCGTTGCCCCGCCGGTCGGCGACGACAAGGTGACCAGCACCGTTTCGGGGGATTCGACCACGCTGTCGGTGAGCGTCGGTACTGTGATCGGCTGGCTCGTCGTGCCGCCCGCCGCGAAAGTCAGTGTGCCGGACGTCGCGGTATAGTCGGTGCCGGATGTCGCTGTGCCGCCGCCGGTCGTGTAATTGACCGAGTAGGTCGACGAGGTCGTACCGGTCTTGGTCACCGTGAAGGTCAGCGGGCTGCCTTCCGATACCGCAGTCGCGTTGCCGATTGCGAACGATGGCGGCGGCGGGACATCGTTGATCGTACCCGTGCCCTGCGACGTCGTGATCGTCGCCCCGCCAGTCGGCGACGACAAGGTGACCAGTACCGTTTCAGGAGATTCAACCACGCTGTCGGTGAGCGTTGGCACCGTGATCGGCTGGCTCGTCGTGCCGCCCGCCGCGAAGGTGAGCGTGCCGGACTTCGCAGTATAGTCCGTTCCCGATGTGGCCGTGCCGCCGCCCGTCGTGTAATTGACCGAATAGCTTGACGCGGTCGTACCGGTCTTGGTCACCGTGAAGGTCAGCGAACCGCCTTCCGATACCGCTGTCGCGTTGCCGATCGCGAACGATGGCGGTGGAACGTCGTTGATCGTGCCCGATCCCTGCGATGTAGTGATCGTCGCCCCACCGGTCGGGGACGACAAGGTGACCAGTACCGTTTCGGGCGATTCGACCACGCCGTCGGTGAGCGTTGGCACCGTGATCGGCTGGCTCGTCGTACTGCCCGCTGGGAAAGTCAGCGTGCCGGACGTCGCGGTATAGTCGGTGCCTGACGTCGCTGTGCCGCCGCCGGTCGTGTAATTGACCGAGTAGCTCGACGAGGTCGTCCCCGTCTTGGTCACCGTGAAGGTCAAGTTGCCGCCTTCCGACACCGCGGTCGCGTTGCTGATCGCAAACGATGGCAGCGGCGAGACGTCGTTGATGGTGCCCGATCCCTGCGACGTGGTGATCGTCGCTCCGCCTGTCGGCGACGACAAGGTGACCAGCACCGTTTCGGGCGATTCGACCACGCTGTCGGTGAGCGTCGGTACCGCGATCGGCAGGCTCGTCGTGCTGCCCGCCGGAAAAGTCAGCGTGCCGGACGTCGCGGCATAGTCGGTGCCGGATGTCGCTGTGCCGCCGCCGGTCGTGTAATTGACCGAGTAGCTCGACGAGGTCGTGCCCGTCTTGGTCACCGTGAAGGTCAAGTTGCCGCCTTCCGACACCGCCGGCGCGTTGCCGATCGCAAACGACGGCGGGACGAGCGCTCCCGTTACCGTATAATTCGTCCGGTTGCTGGCGGGATCGAACGTCGTGCCCGTCTGCGTGCCGTTGTTGGGGCCACCGGAGATGGACGTCGTTATAAGGCGCCCAAGCGCGTCATAGGTGTAGGTCGTCGTTTCCTGCGCAATCGTCGGTGCCGCGATGAGCATTGCCGTCAACGCGGCGAAAACCAGCATCAGCCAACGCCTGCCCAAATCGCATCCCCCCCGGGCGAAGAGCCAGTCGGCTCCGATTCACTGCGGACGACAGGCTGCCCGATGATTATGACGCCGTCAATACAGCCTATCGAAGAACAGCGTAGTAAAACAATGTTTTACCACCAATCCGGATCTTTTCATTCTTCATAGCCTACTCGTTGACGGCGACGGACTTTTCCGCCGCCGATAGTCAAATCGCAGCGTACCAGTTTACGATTACCTCGTTGAACAGGGGAAGAATCTTCGTTTGTCGATAACGGCATATTGCGCCTGAAACGATTCTCACCTCCACAATTCGGACCCAATCTCGAACAAACCCTGCTTGGCCCGGGGTCGCTCGCACGATACGCTCCGCCGCGCTGCGTGACTGGTGAATCACAGGGAAGCGCAGCCTGATATCCTGCGCTCGCCTGGGCATCCCGCACTCGACAGGGAGTCCGCTCTTGGCAGCATTCCGCCGATTTCCGTCGCTTTCCTGCTGTTCCCCGACGTCACCCAGCTCGACCTGACCGGATCGGCGCAGCTGCTCTCCTCGAACAGCGCTCGCCGCGCGGCGCCCCGTGAGGCGGAATGCCCCTCGTCGGTCTACCGGGACGGGGCAGAAAGGCGATCGGGCGTGGAGTTCCAACGGATCGCCAGATTGCGGTTCACATTCAACACGGCGCGGCGTCTATCCGTCAGGCAATGTGATCCGGGAACGACGCCGTGAATATAGCCGCCGCTTCATCCGCCAGCCGATCGACTGATCCTAAGACGATCGACGAACTGGCGGCATTGCGCGCCGGGTTTGACCTGGCGCGGGCAAGTCAGCTGACCATGGTCCGGCTGCAGCTCGCGCTCCACAAGTCGAACCGTCGCTCCGCGATGCAGGCGCTCGACACCCTGCTCGACATCGAGGCGGAAATGGCCGAGCTTGCGGCCATCCTGGACGCGGCCCCGGCACACCCAGGCGGCGATGCGGCGCTGTCCGGCTTCATCGGATGCCAGAAAGCGGCGATCGCAGTCGAAAAACATGTTCTGGCAGGGGGCGACTGGCCCAGCGATGCCCAGCCGGGCGCCATCTCCGAACCCGACGATGCCGCGGTTCCCGTGCCCGACGATGCCGCGGTTCCCGTACATAACGAACCGGCGATCGCGGTTGCCACGCCCGTTGATCGGCCGGTCGCGATCGACCTGCCGACGCTATATCCGGCCGCGGACGACGAGGCGGACGAAGCGGAGATCGACGATCGGCCCGGCGGCGCGCGCTGGATGGCGGTTCTTGCTGCCGCGATCGTGCTCATCGTCACCGCGGGCCTGATCGCATGGCAATGGCCGGCCTTGTCCGCATTGCGATAAGGGTTCGGCGTCGGAATTGATCGCCGACCCGTTGGACGCACTGCCTCGTCCCCACGATTTCAAACCTTTGCAGAATGGACAGACCCCGCTTGGCGCGGCGTCGCTCGCGCGATACACTTCGCCCCGCTGCGTGACTGGCGAAACCGTGGGGCACCACAGGGGAGCGCAGCCTCAATCTGGCCGCTCGCCTGGGCATCCCGCACTCGACAAGGAGTCCGCTCATGGCCAGCATTCCGCCGATTTCCGTCGCTTTCCTGCTGTTCCCCAACGTCACCCAGCTCGATCTGACCGGGCCGGCGCAGGTGCTGTCGCGGCTGGGCAATGTGCAGCTCGACCTGGTGTGGAAGGATCGCACGCCGGTCGCCACTGATGCCGGCTTCGCGATCGTGCCGACAGCGACCTTCGCCGAGGTCTCTAGCGCCGACATATTGTGCGTCCCCGGCGGCATGGGCGTGACCGAGGTGATCGCCGACGACGCGGCGATGGCGTGGGTTCGCGCGGTCGGGGCCGAAGCGCGCTGGGTGACGAGCGTGTGCACCGGGTCGCTGATCCTGGGCGCGGCGGGGCTGCTCAAAGGCTATCGCGCGGCGACGCATTGGTCGTGGCGCGATTATCTCGCAATATTCGGAGCCGAGATGGCGCCCGAGCGCGTGGTGGTCGACCGTAACCGCGTGACCGGCGGCGGCGTGACCGCCGGGATCGACTTCGCGCTGACCTTGATGGCCGAGGTGCGCAGTCCGGAGTTCGCCAAGGCGGTACAACTCAGCCTGGAATATGACCCCGCACCGCCATTCGACGCCGGATCGCCCGAGAAAGCCGGGCCCGAATTGGTCGCGACCTATCAGCGGCGGGTGGCGCAGTTGGCGCCCGACCGCGAGGAAAAGTTCAGGGCCGCGGCGGCGCGGTTGGGCTTTTCCTGACGCCGCGCAGGCGGTGCCAGAGATAGAAAGCGACCGCCGCGACCAGCAGGCCGGCGATGACGATATCGGCCGAGTGGAACGCCGCCTTCAGCCGCGGATCGCTGTCCCACGCCTTGCCGAGCTTCATGCCGATCCAGGCGAGCCCGAAGCACCACGGCCATGAGCCGATAAAGGTGTAGACGTGAAACGGCACCAACCGCATCCGCGCGACCCCGGCGGGAAAGGCAATGAACGAGCGGATCACCGGCAACAGGCGACCGATCAGCACTGCGATCGAGCCGTAACGCTCGAAGAAGCGATCGGCGGCGTCGATCTCGCCCGGCCCGACCAGCACATACTTGCCCCATTTGAGCGCGAGCGGGCGACCGCCGCGCTTGCCGATCTCATAGGCGACGATCGACCCGAGGTTGCAACCGATCGCGCCCGCGGTCGCGGCGAGGTAGAGGTCGAACCGACCGGTCGAAACGAGATAGCCGGCGAACGGCATGATGATTTCCGACGGCAGCGGGATGCACGCGCTCTCGATCGCCATCAGCAACACGATGCCGAGATAGCCGCCCGATGAAATCACGGCGATGATGATACCAGCGAGCCAGCCCAGGATTTTCTCGATCATGGGACCGACCGATGCGCAGAATGGCCGGTTGGGGTCAATCGGCAATCGGGAGCGATAGCCTTATCGGGCGCGCACAACCAACTGGCTATGGACCGCACGCGCCTCGGCCAGCACATCACCGCTCGCGTCCTGGACCGCATGCACCGGTGGCGGCCGGAGGCCGTCGCCCGAGCCAAGCGCCACGCCCGTCGCGGCGGCGATGCGCGGGACACCGGCAGCGGGCTGGGCGCACAAGGCATCGTAATCGACGAACATCTGCCGTGCGCCGACCTCGCCCGGCTGGTCGAGCAACAAGCGATGCACCGCGCTCCAGATCGCCAGCCAGTAATCGATCCGGTCGGTCGGCTCGCTGGCCGCAGGCGCACCAGGGATCAGCGGCGGGCGGTGGCTGCGGCCGAATTCGTAATGGCCGAGCCAGCGCATATAGCTCGCGCGGAACGGATCGGCCCGGCCGAGCGCGACTGAGCGGCGATGCTGGTTGAGCAGCGACGCCGCCTGTTGCAGCGGGTCGCGAAACGGATGGATCAGCACCGCGTCGGGGAAGGCCGCGACGATCCCGCCGAGGCGCAGCACGTTGGCGTTGTTCTTCGACAGATAACGCGGACGATCGTAGCGGTGGCGCACCAACGCGACGAGATCGCGGAAGGCATCCACACTGTCGGGCAGCGGGTGGTGCGGATGGAGATGGCTGCGCGTGATGTAGCGCTTGCCCTCGGTGGTGCGCCAGAACACTTCCTCGATCGCCTCCGGACTGTCGAGATCGTGCGCGATGCCGTCGCCATGGCCGCGCTCCTGCGCAGCCAGATCGTGGCGCGACCGCTTGCTCATTTTCTGCCAGCTATTGGGCGCGAGCGGGAACGGCATGTCGCGATAAGTGAGTGAGGCGAATTGGCCGCTGTCGTGAAGCAAACGGAGCAGGATGGTGGTGCCGGCGCGCGCCAGCCCGGTGACGAACACTGGCGCGCCGCCGTCGCGCACCCGGGCAGCGGCGCCATAACGCGCACGCTCGAGGTCGAACGACAGGTCGAGCACCGCCGGGTTCATCGCCAGGCGGTGGAGCAGACGGTCAGCGCGGCTGTAGCCGCCGCCGGCCGATCCGCCATCGAGCGAGGACATAGATCAGACTCACGACAAGGATGAGGAAACGCGCTTGCCAGTCGAAAAAGGCGGCGCGCACGCCAAGCGGCACCGTCCCGTCAGCTAGCAGCAGCAGAACGACCGGCGCGATCACCAGCGCCAGGATCGCTCCCGCGGTCAGCGACGATGCCATCATGCGACCCGCCAGGATGCGCGTCGCGCGCTCCTTCAGATGATCGGACACGCCGCGCCGGGCGAGCACGGCGCCCGCGCGACGGCCGAGCGCGGCAAGGCTGGCGAAGCGCGGCACGATGCGCAGCCGGCGCGCGAGTTCGCCCGCTCCGACGATCGCGGCGAGCAAAAGCACGATCGGTGCGATCGCCCCGATCATGCCTTGCTGTCGCGCGGCGGCGCCGGGCGCTGGCGCATGCTGCGAATCAGGCGCTTGACCGGATACCAGATCAGCGAGACGGTCATCAGGAACACCGAGCCTAGGATGCCGAGCACGACGCCGATCGCGCCGAGCCCGACGCCCGGGCCACTATAGGCCTGGGCGATCGTCGGGATCATCGTCAGCAGGATCGCGCCGGTCAGCGCGGGAAAGCGGTGGGGGGTCATGTGCATTGCTCCCTGGCAGTGGCCGCCTTGACGGCGGAAAGGACCCCGGGGTCGTCGGGGTCGAGATAGCGGCTCCAGCTCAGCCACAGGCGGCGGCCGGAGGGATCGGTCGAGACGTAGCGCCAGCGCAGGCTGCCGTCGGGGGCGATGCGCATCAGCTGGCCGCGCTCGGTCTCCTCGACCATCACGTCGCCGTTCGACAGCGGCGTGGCGCGTCCCTGGGTAGCAGTGGTGATGCCGCGCACCGCGAAGGTGGCTGCCAGCGGCGAACTCACCTTGTCGGTCGCCAGATCGTAGATCAGCAAACGGCTGTTGCCGTCGACGCGACGCCCCGCCACGCCCCAACGCACGTGATTGTCGAACACCATGATGCGATGATCGTCGAGGATCGAGACGTCATGCTGCGCCGACCACGGCCCCGCGCGGGTCCACAGGATGCGGCCCGTCGAGGGCCGATAGAGGGCGATCAGTGACATGTTGCGGAGCGACAGGATGACGTCCCCCTGCTGCCAATAAGGACCCGAGGTCAGCACCGGCTCGATATCGTTGAGGTGGAACGGATCCTCTTCATAGGGCCGGCCGCGCCACAGCCCGCCGAGATCGTTGCGGTCGAGGATGTCGATCAATCGCTCGACCCGGATCAGCCGGCCTTTCTCGTCGACCTGCGCCAGCGCCTCGTCGGCGAATTTGACGCCGACACCGGGAACGTTGGACCGCGTCAGCCGATAGGGAATCCACAGCGTGCCGTCGGCGGCGCGTTCCAGCGAATGGTGAAAGATGCCGTCGATCACCCAACGCGGCCGCCCGCAGCCGTCAACCCGCGACAAGGGCGTGTTGTCGTGGATCAACAAGTCGCCATTGGCGAGCAGCATCGGATGCATCGGCCGCATCCGGTCCACGCTTTTGTCGCGATAGAGGTCGACGATCGCCGATTGGAACCGCGAGTGCGCATTGATCGCCGCGACATCGGGCAGCCACTCCTTGAGTATCCGACCATCGGACAAGCGGATCAGCTGGACCGTCGCACGGCCGCGTTTGGTGTCATAAGGGGTGATCAGCGCATAGCCGGGATCGATAAACGACCGCGCGGCATTGCGCTGGAAACCGCCGGGAAGCTTTTCGTAAGGCGGCGTGGCGAAGGGCGCGGCGCCTTTCCACCAATCGCCGATCGTGTCGGGTATGTCGGCGATCTGCGCTGCCGCGACACCCAACGCGCCATGCTTCTCCGCGCTGCGCGCGAGTGCCGCCACCGCGACGACCAGGATCAGCGATAGGTTGAAGACGAGGACGAGCGTCCAAAGCGGCACCCGGCGCGCGAGCAACGGTATCTCCCGCCGCTCTGCCACGGCGTTCTCGTCGCGGGCCATCAGCACCCCGCTCGCTCTGAATCCCGGCCGCCGCCAGCCGTCATGTCGTCCCCTTCGTCGCGCTGCGGCCGAGCTAAGCGCGATTTGTCGCATAAGTTTGTCACTGGGACAGGATCATTGCCCCTTGCTTGCGCCCGCGTTGCGATGGCGTTGCGGCACCGGGCTCGGCGGTAACGCGCCGGCAATAGTCGCGATCAACGGTAGAGGCGCTTGGCCACAGCCTTGAGGTCGTGGACGAATTTGGCGAATTCCGCGTGCCGCGCGTCCTCGTCGGGCAGCCGAAGCAGGAAGCTGGGATGGACGGTGATCCAGGCCTCACCGATCTCGGGCAGATCATGCGGACGGCCGCGCTCGCGGCTGATCGTCATCGTCTTGCCGAACAGAGACCGCGCCGCGGTCGCGCCGAGCGCCACCGTCACGCGCGGCTTCACCAGCGCGAGTTCCTGCTCGATCCACCAGCGGCAGGCAATGATCTCCCCTGCATCGGGCTTGGAATGGATGCGGCGCTTGCCGCGCTGCTCGAATTTGAAATGCTTGACCGCGTTGCTGACATAGACGCGCGCGCGGTCGATCCCCGCCTCCGCCAGCGCGCAGTCGAACACCTGCCCGGCCGGACCGACAAACGGCTTGCCCGCCAGATCCTCCTGGTCGCCCGGCTGTTCGCCGACAAAGACCAGATCGGCATCGACCGGCCCTTCACCGAACACGGTCTGGGTCGCATGCTTGTAGAGATCGCAGCGGCGGCAGTGGATCGCCTCGTCGCGCAGCGACGCCCAGGCCGCCCCGATATTGTCTCCGGTCTTCGCGCGTGCCGTCGCGACCATCGCCTGCTCCCGTGCCTGCGCCCCCGCGATCAACTCGGATACCAACGCCGTTTCAGGCATGTTTTTCCAATATTTGCGTGGCATCTCCTTGAGCATCGCGCCGACCTTGACCCGAGCCGGGTTGAAGATCGACGCATAATAGGTTTTCCACACCGCCTCGACCGGGTCGCCATCGGGCGCGTCGGCCTTGCAGGCACCCGGCCCCTGGGTCAGCCGCTTGCCGTCCCAGTGGATCGAGATGTTGGGGGTCAGGATCGACCAGCGCATGGTCGCGAAGCGATCGACGAAGAAGCCGGCATTGGCGCGCACGATGTGATGCTCGGGCTCGAACCAGGCGACGTAGCGGGTGCCGCCATCGTCGCGCGCCTCCCGAAAACGCACGAACGCCCGCATTTTGTGGATGTCGCGGCGAACGGCCTTGGCAAAGCCCTCGATCTTGCGAACCAGCGGATCGGCCTGATCTTCCATCAGGCTGGGCTCGCGCAGCACACGATCGAGCAACGTATGAAGCAGCGCAAAGCGCTGGCGATCAGCATGAAGGATCGCCGAGCGTGCGAGGTCGATAAAGACACGCGGGACCGAGAATGCGCCGCGATCGGCGGGGACCACGGGCATCTGCCCGGCGAACAGCTCGCCCGGATCGTCGTCGCCGACTTGCCACACCACCCGATCCGGCGGCACCTGGTCGAGCACCAGGCCACGCACGGCGTCGCGCCAGCCGTCGAAATCGTCCTCCGCGTCCAGCGTGACGATCCGCATCAGCGTGCCGGAGGGGTCGTGGCGGTCGCGTTCATGCCCAGGACCATTCAGCCGAACAGCTCCATCTGCTTCGCCTTGGGCGCGACCAGTGGGCGAAGGTCGGCTTTGTCGGCAAGCGCGATGGGTTTCCAGTCGCTGGCGATCAGGAACGGGCGAACCTTCGCCACCGATGCGGTCAGCCGGCCGATATCGGCGAGCGCGAGCCGCCGCCAGCGCCGCGTGGCGAGAATGCGGTCGACTGCGCGGGTGCCGAGCCCGGGCACGCGTAGCAGCGCCTCGCGCGGTGCGCGGTTGACGTCGATCGGGAAGCAGTCGCGGAACTTGAGCGCCCAGGCGAGCTTGGGATCGATATCGAGCGGCATCATCCCGGTCGCGTCATCGGCCGCCGCCGCGACTTCGCCGGGAGTGTAATCGTAGAAGCGCATCAGCCAGTCGGACTGGTAGAGCCGGTGCTCGCGCATCAGCGGCGGACGCTTCAACGGCAGCACCGCGCTGGCGTCGGGGATCGGCGAGAAGGCCGAATAATAGACGCGGCGCAGGTCGAATTTGCCGTACAGCCCGGCGGCGCGCGTCACGATGTCGCGGTCGGTCGCGGCATCGGCGCCGACGATCATCTGGGTCGACTGGCCGGCGGGTGCGAAACGCAGCGCGGACTTGTAGCGGCGCGTGGCGTCGCCAGCATCGACGATATCGCGCGCGACCCCCGCCATCGCGCCTTCGATCCGTCCCGCGTCCTTCTCCGGCGCAAGCCGTTCGAGCCCGGCGCGGGTCGGCAGTTCGACATTGATCGACACGCGATCGGCATGGACGCCGGCGCGATGGACCAGTTCTGGATCGGCATCGGGAATGGTCTTCAAATGAATATAGCCGCGGAAATCGTGATCCTCGCGCAAACTCCGCGCGACCTCGACGATCCGCTCCATCGTGTAGTTGGACGAACGGATGATGCCTGAGGAAAGGAACAGCCCCTCGATATAATTGCGGCGGTAGAAAGCGAGCGTGAGCTGGACGACTTCATCGGTGGTAAAGCGCGCGCGGCGGACGTTCGAACTCTTGCGGTTGATGCAATAATGGCAATCGAAGACGCAGCTGTTGGTGAGCAGGATCTTGAGCAGCGAGATGCAGCGGCCATCGGGCGCATAAGCGTGGCAGATGCCCATTCCCTGATCGGTCGATCCGACCCCCTTCCCCGCGCGCGAATTGCGCTTGATCGATCCCGACGACGCGCACGAGGCGTCGTACTTGGCGGCGTCGGCGAGGATTTGGAGCTTTTGGTGAGTGTCGAGCTGTGCCATATGTTCACTATATGTTCTTGCTGCTTCCGCGTCACTGATCGATATCAGCGCCCGATTACCTCATCCCGAAATTGTTGCAGGCGGCCGCGGCACCGCGGCACACTTGATGAAAATCGATCTGTGCCTGCGGCAGGGTGAAAGCGACCTCGCGGTTGACGAAGTCCAGCTCGACGCGGCCGAACAGTTTGAGCGAGCTCATCCCCAGGATCAGCGCCGGCCGGTCGGCTAGCCCGAACCGCTCGAACGGCGGAACGTCGGCGAAGACCATGCCGAAATTGTCGAACCGCACCGTGCCGACCCTGACCTTGCTGATCGAGACGAAATCGGCCGAGAAGGAGCGGCCGGTAACCGACGTCATGACGACCGGGCCATAGGATTTGGGCGGGCGTTTCAGCAGGCGGAGCATGGCGCTGTTGCCGACGCTCAGCCAGGAGCCGGTGTCGATCACCACGGCGAGGGGTTGGTTGTCGTACCATGCCTGGGTCACGATCAGCTGACCCGTTCGCGATTGCGCAGCGAGGACCATGTCGCCCGAGGCGTGGCGTCGTGCCGGCTTGAGCGTCATCCGCCGTCGGCCGAAATCGAGCACGACCTTCTGCCCCTGCAATGCGTCGACCCCCAGCACGCCCGGCGCCCCGATATCGGCCATCAGCAATTGCGGCGCCTCCATCGCCGGCGTGCCGAGGAATCCGGCGGACAGCGAGGGCACCTTCACGGTGCTGACGTCGGCAGGCCCGGTGAAGTCGAACAACCGCGCATTGCTGCCTGGTGCCAGGTTGAGATAGCCGGCGAGTTCGCGCGACACGATCGAGCGTTCCGCACCGGTATCAACGATGAACGGAAAAGGCCCATGCGACCCGATAGACACGGGCACGGTCATGCGATCGGTCCGCTCGCCGATCCGCAGCATGTCGGGCGCCGAGGTCGACGCAGGAACGGGTGCGGGAGACGTCTGTTGCGCGGGCAGGCGCGGCGCGGCGATCACACCGATACCAAGCGCCAATAGGGGAACGAACCCGCGCATCGACGCAGGATATACCTGTTGCCGACGTGTACCAAGCCGATAATACGCCGGTCCGGGTGAGGTTGGTCGCGCGCCGGGCTTCGACCGTCAGCGATCAGGGATTGCGCGCCTTGCCGGTCAGCACCGAGCAGCTGGACATGTCGCGACACGCTGACATGAAGTCGATCGGGCCGCGCTGCAGCGTGAAGCCGACCTCGCGATTGACGAAGTCAAGCTCGACCTTGCTGAACAGTTGGAGCGAGTTCATCCCCAGGATCAGCGCGGGGCGATCTTTCAGCCCGAAATGCTCGAACGGTGCCACATCGGCGAACGACATCGCGAAATTGTGGAACAACACCCCGCCGATCTTGACCCCGCTGACGGTGACGTAATCGGCACCGAATGTTCGACCGGTGACTGAACGGACAAGGATCGGCCCGAGCAGGCGCGGCTCGCGCTTCATCAACCGCCGCATCGCGCTGTTGCCGACGCTGAGCGAGGAGCCGGTGTCGATTACGACCGAGATCGGCCGGCCCTCGAACAACGCGTTGGTCACGATGAGCTGGCCGGTCTTGGTCCCGGCGCGAATCACGATGTCGCCTTCGGCATGCCGCCGCGCCGGGACGAGGGTCAACCGCTTGCGATTGAAGTCGATCACGACCTTGTGCCCTTGTAGCGCGTCAATCCCGAGCATGCCCGGCGCGCCGAGATTGGCCTGCGCCAGCGAAGGCGCCTCCAGCCCCTGCGTGCTGAGCTTGCCGAGCGTGAGCGACGGGACGCGAACGGTATCGACGGTGCTAGGTCCGGTGAAGTCGAACAGCCGCGCACGCGGCCCGGCATCGAGCCCGAGCGTGGTTGCGAGCTCCCGCGACAGGACAGAACGTTCCGCGCCGGTATCGACAATGAAAGGAAAGGGCCCCTGGTCGGCAACCGACACGGGAACGGTCATGCGCCGGGCGAGTTCGTTGAGCGCGATCGTCTCGAAATCGGGGGTTGCCGCCGGCGTGGGTGTAGCAAGGGGGACGGGCGCGATCGCGGCAACGGGCGTCTGGCCCCGATCGGCGGGGAGCAGTGGGGCGGCGATCAACGCGGCGGCGAGCGCCAGCAGGGAATAACCGTGCATGATGGAAATACTACGCCCGTTTCGGACGTGTACCAAGCGGATAATACGCCCCGAAACGAGGCTCAATCGAGCCGCATCGCCTCTTGCGCCAGCACTTCGGCCTCCATCAGCAGCGCATCGTCGGCGAGACCCTGCGCCACGCTTTCGCGCCCGATCAAGGTCAGCACCGGCACCGCCAGTGGCGAGATGCGGTCGAGCGTCACGTGCATCATCGTGTCACCGGCACGATCGAGCAAATCGGCGAGGCGGCCGACATCGGTCATCCGCGCGCGGGCATCGGCCCAGGCGGCCTCGAGCAGCAAATGGCCGGGCTCGTATTTGCGCAGCACGTCGTAGATCAGGTCGGTCGAGAAGGTGACTTGCTTGCCCGACTTGCGCTTGCCGGGATGCTGGCGTTCGACCAGGCCGCCGATCACCGCGACCTCGCGGAACGCACGCTTGAGCAGATGCGATTGCTGCACCCAATCGACGAATTCGTGTTCGAGGATGTCGGGCGAGAACAGGCTCGCGGGATCGGTCACCGGGTCGAGCGAATAGCAAGCGAGCGCATAATCGTTGGCGACGAAGCCGAGCGGCTTGAGCCCCTGTGTCTCCATCCGTCGGGTGATCAGCATGCCGAGCGACTGGTGCGCGTTCCAGCCCTCGAAACTATAGGCGACCATGTACTGCCGCCCTTCACGCGGGAAGGTCTCGACCAGCAATTGCCCGGCTTCGGGCAGCCGCGAGCGATAGGATTGCACTTCCAGCCATTCGCGCACGTCGTCGGGGAAACGCGCCCATTCCTCAGGATGCGCAAGGAAACCGCGGACGCGGTCGGCGAGGTGGGTCGACAGCGGCATGCGCGCGCCGCCATAGGTCGGGATGCGCGCCGGCCGGGTCGAGGCGCGGACCAGCACGTCCTCGGTATCGATCCGCAGCACCTCGCAACTCATGCCGGCGAAGAAAAAGGTGTCGCCGTTCGACAGCGAGGCGGCGAACCCTTCCTCGACCTTGCCGAGCAGGCGGCCGTTCTTGAAGCGAACGTTGAGCATCGCCGCCTCGACGATGATCCCGGCGTTGAGGCGGTGTTGCTGGACGAACCGCGGGTGGCTGACGCGCCAGCTGCCGTCCTGCTCCTGCGTCAGCCGTTTGAAGCGATCGTACGCACGCAGGGCATAGCCACCATCGCGAATGAAGCTCAGCACGCGCTCGAACGTCTCGCCATCGAGCGCCGAATAGGGCAGCGCGCTTTGCACCTCGGCGAGCATCTCGTCGCTCCGAAACGGCGCGGCGCAGGCGCACGCCATGACATGCTGCGCGAGCACATCGAGCGCGCCGACCCGGAACGGTTCGTTATCGAGCTCGCCCGCCTCGACCGCGTCGAGTGCGGCCCGCGATTCGAGATATTCGAAGCGATTGCCGGGAACGAGGATCGCCTCGCTCGCCTCGTCGAGCCGGTGATTGGCGCGGCCGATCCGCTGGAGCAGGCGCGACGAGCCCTTGGGCGCGCCCATCTGGATCACACAATCGACATCGCCCCAATCGACGCCGAGATCGAGGCTGGCGGTGGCGACCAATGCACGCAACTGCCCCGCGGCCATCGCGCTTTCGACCTTGCGCCGTGCTTCCTTCGACAGGCTGCCGTGATGCACGCCGATCGGCAGCGACATCAAATTCACTTTCCACAAATCCTGGAAGATCAGCTCGGCGAGGCTGCGCGTGTTGCAGAACACGATCGTCGTGCGCCGGGTCTCGATCTCCGCCATCACCTGTTCGGCGGCATAACGGCCCGAATGGCCCGCCCATGGCACGCGCCCTTGCGGCAGCAGGATGGTGATGTCGGGATCGGCACCGGGCTCGCCGAGCACGAGGTCGACCATGTCGATATCGCCGTCCGGGGCAAGCCAGGCGCGATAGGCATCGGGATCGGCGACGGTCGCCGAGAGCGCAACACGACGCATATCGGGCGCGATCCGCTGGAGCCGCGCCATGCATAGCGACAACAAATCGCCACGCTTGCCGCTGGCAAAGGCATGGACCTCGTCGACGACCACGCGCTGGAGTCCGGCGAAGATCAGGAAACTGTCGGGATAGCTCAGCAGCAGCGACAGGCTTTCGGGCGTGGTCAGCAGGATCTGCGGCGGACGCACGCGCTGCCGTGCCTTGCGGTCGCTCGGCGTGTCGCCGGTGCGCGTCTCGACGCGGATATCGACTCCCATCTCCTCGATCGGGGTGAGCAGGTTGCGCTGAACGTCGACCGCCAGCGCCTTGAGCGGCGAGACGTAGAGCGTGTGCAGGCCCTCGGCAGGCGTGTCGATCAGCTCGGCGAGCGTGGGGAGAAAACCGGCCAGCGTCTTGCCCGCGCCGGTCGCCGCGACGAGCAGCGCGTGGTGCCCGGCGCGCGCGGCGTCGAGCATCTCCAACTGGTGCCGCCGCGGGCGCCAGCCGCGCACGGCGAACCAGTCGGTCAAGGGTGGAGGGAGCGAACTCACCCGACCGATATAGGGTGCGAGCCGCCGATCGCGCTATGGCGCCGGCGGCGCGCCCGCCGGCCTGGCGATCAGCTTCGGCGCCGCTTTGCCTTCGACCGCCAGCCTTGCGCGCTCGCCCTCGGCACGATCCTGGAGCGACAGCCAGACGGTGTCGGCCTGCGTCCCCATCCGCAGCCCTTCGGCATATTTGCCCAGCGGGTTCTGGTAGTTGACCACCAGCCCGGCGAACCCGGTCTTATCGTTGGCGGTGAGCAGCACCGCATCGCCGCCGGGGCGGTCGAGCGACAGGATGGCGCGGCCATTGTCGAGGAAGCTGAACCCGCCGCGCTCATTGCCTTTGGCATCGTGGATCAGCAGGCCATAAGCGCTCGCGATCCGCGGATAGGCTTTGCCGTCGACCAGCACCGGCGGCTGCTCGCCCAGTACCAGGCGATCGGCGCCGTCGGGGCCGAGTACGACGATCGACGCGGTCTGCGCATCCTTGCGCTGGCGACCGTCGGTGGGCGGCGGCGCGCCGATCAGGATGCGCGGCTTGCCCGCGGCATCGACGATACGGATCGCTTGCGCCTCGATCGTGCCGGGCGCGGCGGGCGCGAGCGCCATCAGCAACGCCGCCGCGCCACCCAATCCGACCATGCCCAATATCAACCGCTGCCGCCTGACCGTGCGTTCGAGCCGATCGAGCCGCCGATCGAGAGCCGTTTGCTGCATCCGTTTCCTCCTTATTTGCGGGCAAGATGGAACAGGAACGCGCGCCGCGCCATATTGGTGTGATGACCAAGCTCGGCGACTGGATCACGCCCCATCCACAGGGGATCTATGTGGCGCCGGCCGATGTCTGGATCGATCCGTCGGTGCCCAGTCCGCGCGCGCTGGTGACGCACGGTCACGCCGATCACGCTCGCGGCGGGCACGAAGCAGTGTGGGCGACGCCCGAGACGTTGGCGATCATGGAAGCGCGCTACGGCCCGCAGGCCGGACATGCCGTCCAATATGGCGAGCCGCGCGACATGGGCGGGGTCGAGGTGGAATTCGTACCCGCGGGTCATGTGCTGGGGTCGGCGCAGATCGTGCTGAGATATCGCGGCGAGACGATCGTCGTATCGGGCGATTACAAGCGGCGCCCCGACCCGACCTGCGCGCGGTTTGAACCCGTAAAATGCGATGTCTTCGTGACCGAAGCGACGTTCGGCCTGCCCGTTTTCCGCCACCCCGAGACCCATGACGAGATCGACAAATTGCTCGCCGCATCGCGCGCCAATCCCGATCGCTGCGTGCTGGTCGGCGCCTATGCGCTGGGCAAGGCGCAGCGCGTGATCCGCGAATTGCGCGACATCGGTTATGACGACCCGATCTACATCCATGGCGCCTTGCAGCGGTTGTGCGACCTCTATGTCGACCTGGGGGTCGATCTCGGCGAGCTTCGCCCCGCCACCGGAGTCGCCAAGGCCGAGTTGCAGGGGCGGATCGTTTTGTGCCCGCCGGGTGCGCTCAACGATCGCTGGTCGCGGCGGCTGCCAGACCCGATCACGGCGATGGCCAGCGGCTGGATGCGCGTCCGCCAGCGCGCACGGCAGAGATTGGTGGAACTGCCGCTGATCCTGTCCGACCATGCCGATTGGGACGAGTTGACCGAAACGCTGATCGAGATCGCGCCCAGGGAAGTGTGGGTGACGCATGGCCGCGAGGACGCGTTGATCCATTGGTGCGAGACGCGGCAAATCAAGGCACGCGCGCTGGCGCTGGTCGGGTACGAAGACGAGGACGATTGACCGCGCTCCGTATTTTCGAAAAGAGGGTACGGAAGTAGGAGAGTGCGATGCGGGCAGTGGTCAAGCGGGGGCAGCGGCTGGAGCTCGACGAGATCGTCGAACCGACGCCCGACAAGGGTCAGGTGCTGGTGCGCACGCTCCGGTGTGGCATCTGCGGGTCCGATCTCCACGCGCTGCACCATATGGACAAGATGGTCGCCGAGCGCGCCGGCGGCACGTCGCGCCCCTTGCCCGACATGGTGATGGGGCATGAATTCTGTGCCGAAATCCTCGATTACGGTCCCGACACGCCGCATCGGCTCAAGCCCGGAACGCGCGTGGTCTCGGTGCCCGTGACCAGTTCTTCCAAAGGCTATCATCCCGTCGGCTATTCGCCCTCGGCGCCGGGCGGGTTCGCCGAACGCATGCTGCTCGACGAGCGGTTGTTGCTCGAAGTACCCAATGGCCTGTCGGACGATCTCGCCGCCCTGACCGAGCCGTTCGCTGTCGGCGCCCATGCCGTCGCCAGGGCGGCGCTCGAGCCCGGATCGGCGTCGCTGGTGATCGGTTGCGGGCCGGTCGGGCTGGCGATCATCGCCGCGCTCAAGATCGCGGGCAAAGGACCGGTGATCGCCGCCGATTTCTCGCCGCGCCGCCGCGCCGAGGCCGAACGGATGGGTGCCGACGTCATCGTCGACCCCGCGGTCGAAGGGCCGCACGGCAAATGGGCCGATTATGGCGTCCCCGCGACCGAGGCGGAGGCGCATATCGCCAGGATGGCGGGCAAGCTGCACGCCCGCCCAATCGTGTTCGAATGCGTCGGCGTGCCCGGCATGGTGCAGCGGATCATCGAGGATTGCCCGCCCGGCGCGCAGATCGTCGTCGCCGGCGTGTGCATGGAGCCCGACAGTTTTCGCCCCTCGATGGCGATCACCAAGCAGCTCAACCTGGAATTCGTCTATGGCTACACCCCCGACGAGTTCGCCGCGACGTTGCGCGAGATCGCCGAGGGGACGGTCGATGTCGGCCGGGTCATCACCGGGACAGTTGGGCTGGGCGGCGTGCCGCAAGCGTTCACCGACCTCGGCGACCCCGAGAATCACGTGAAGATCATGGTCGATCCGACCGTCGCCTGATAGGAACCCGACTCCGACTTCGAACGCTTTGATGGCGCGAAAAGGAGAGGATCATGGCCGAGGCCGACGTCACGTTGCTCGCTCCCGCCGACGAGCTCGCCGAGAAAGCGCATCATCCCTATCCAGGCGAAAGTGCCGACTATGCCGAGGCTCGCAAGAAGCTTCTCGCCGAGGAAGTTGAATTACGACGACACCTAGAACGCGTCGCCGCGCAACGCCGCGCGCTGCCGCCTGGACCGGTGGTCACGAAGGGCTATCGCTTCCAAAGCAAGGACGGCGGGGTCGGACTTGCCGACCTGTTCGAAGGCCATGACACGCTCGTCACTTATTGCTGGATGTTCGGCCCCGAGCGCGCACGGCCATGCCCGATGTGCACCCAATTTCTCGGCGCGCTTGCGGCCAACGCGCTCGACTTGCGCCAAAAGGTCGCGCTGGCGGTGATCGCGCGGTCGCCCGTCGAACGGCTGTACGATTTCGCCAAGGAACGCGGCTGGCGCGGATTGCCGCTCTATAGCGACACCAGCGAAGCATTCGGCCGGGATCATAATGCATGGCACGACGATGGCGACTGGCCGTCCTATGACGTGTTCACCAAGGAGGCTGACGGGACGATCCGCCATTTCTGGGGATCGGAACTGGGCGGCACGCAGGATCCCGGTCAGGATCCGCGCGGCGCGCCCGAAATGTCGCCTTTATGGAACGTGCTCGACACGATTCCGGCCGGCCGCGGCACCGACTGGTATCCCAGCATCGACTACTGATCCGGCGCCTTTTGCGCGCTGTAGGTCGTTATCTTCTCGCTCGACGCGGCGTGCTCGCGAATCGCGCCCATCAACTCGGCGATGCCGGGCGTGACGAAATGTTCCTGCAGCGCCGGCAGGTCGCGCCATTCCTCGAAAAACACCAGACGTAGCGGATTTTCGGCATCGATATGAACCGCATGGCTGATACAGCCGTCCTCGGTCCGCGAGCGGCGCACGTGCGCGAGACAGGCATCGCGCAACGGCTCGAACTGTCCGTCCTTCGCGGTGACGCTGCCGGTGACGATGATCATGACGCCCTCTCCCTAGGGTAGGAGGTTAGAGCATTTTCGCGTTCTGGGGAACTAACGAAAGTATTAGAAAACAAGGAAAATAAAAGAAATATGGCGCATCCGGTCCTTTTCACGTCATGCCGGGCTCGTCCCGGCATCCACCGGGCCGGAGAGCGAGATGCCTGAGCTCATCATTCCGCGCTGGCGGCACGGGCACAAGGCCGGGGTGACGCAGAAAAAGGACGGCCCGTCAGGCCGCCACCATCTCCGAATCGTGCGCGAACAGCCATTGCTCGGCCTCGACGCGATTTTCGAAGCATTTCGCGGTGCGGCCATTGAGCGCGCGCATCAATTGGCTGCGCGCCAGCGTGCGGTCGACGATGAAAGCAAGCTTGCGCGACCGATAGGCCGAGTCGGCGAGCAGGTTCTGGAAGGCGGCGACCACGTCCTGCGCCTGCACCTTCATCGCCCTGAGGTCGTTGAGCGTGACATGCTGGTTGGGCCCGCAGGTCAGGCGGGCATGTTCCGCGGCACGCGCGTCGCAAAATGCCTGGATGTCGTCGGAATTGAAGAAGCCGGACATGGTGATGCGAATCAAATCGCGCGAGGGTTCGGCCCGGACCGTGAAATGTGCAGCCATGCCGTTTGGTTAGAGCGAATGTTTTGCCGAACGGTAAAAAACTACCCGACTCCTTCCAGCGCCTTTTGCCGCCGGCGCTGGACCGAACTACCGATCCCCATTGCTTCGCGATACTTGGCGACGGTCCGCCGCGCGATGTCGAAACCCTTGGCGTTGAGCATGTCGACCAAGGTGTCGTCGGACAGGATCGCCTTCGGACTCTCCGCCGAGATCAGTGTGCGAATCGCCGACTTGACCGCTTGCGCCGACACCGCATCGCCGCCATCGGCGGCCTGGATCGCCG
>Ga0207669_10000287_pt1 | contig 23103 bp, 22 predicted proteins | sample KBSM33metaG_FD_184329 | JGI IMG/M metagenome (GOLD analysis project Ga0207669, IMG submission 184329) | Miscanthus rhizosphere microbial communities from Kellogg Biological Station, Michigan, USA - KBS M3-3 metaG (SPAdes) (version 2) | ecosystem: Host-associated > Plants > Roots > Rhizosphere >...
TGGCACTCCCCGCACGGCGGACGGCAAGCCGATTCTCACCGCACGCACACCGCGGGCGCCGAATGGAAAACCAGACCTGTCCGGCGTCTGGCACGTGCAGCCAACCTCACGTGAAGAGATGAAGCGCCTGTTTGGCAATGATGTCGATACTGTCGAAGTACCCGGGATGGAAATCGACACCGTGTCGAAGTACGCGATCAACATCCTGCAGGACTTCAAGCCGGAAGAGGCACCGATGCGGCCCGACGTGGGCGAGCTCCTGAAGCGACGCGTCTCCGGTGCGGAGGTACTACCACCGACTCATTGCTTGCCGGCCGGCGTACCGCTCTCGTCCCTCTTGTCGGAAGTCACCAAGATCGTCCAGACACCAGGGTTGACGCTCATCATGCTCGAACTCGGCGGCACGCGGCAGATCTACACTGACGGCCGGAAGCACGTCGCCGATCCTTCACCGTCGTGGCTTGGTTACTCAATCGGTAGCTGGGAAGGCGATACGCTCGTCGTCGACACGGTCGGGTTCAACGGCAAGTCGTGGCTGGACGTCATCGGCCATCCGCAGAGCGAGGCCGCACACCTGGTGGAACGATATCGACGCCGTGACTTTGGCCACATGGACGTGGAAATCACGATCGACGATCCGAAGTGGTATACGAAGCCGTTCACGATCAAGGTCACGCACCTGTTGCAACCGGACACGGACATCCTCGAGTACTTCTGTAACGAGAACGAGCAGGATCGGCGTCGCATGGGATTGCAGTAGAGCCTTTTCGGAGGACCACCATGAGACTCATCGCGTTGTGTGCGGCGTACGTTGTGTTCTCCGCGTCTGGACTGCAGGCCGCCGACCTCGTGTCGGGAACGTGGACGTCGGGAGATGGCACGACCGCGCGAGTCTACGTCCTCAAGGTCTCCGGAGATCGCCTGACCGGCATCATGTGCGGACCGTGCGACGATCCGGCCAGCGTGTTCAGGATCGAAGACGGCCGGATTCTGAACGCAGACCACGCCACTTTCTTCATTCGATACGATGCCAGTCGCGCGCACGTCGATGCGTCGCTGGCCCGCAACGTCATGACGTTGTCAGCTCGACCGGAGGCGGACTCCAGTGCGACGCCGACGGCGATCTCGTTGACGCGCGTCGTCGCGAACTTCGAGTTGGACCCACAGCCGCTGCCACCGGCCCCCGCCGGGTCGGGGAAAGCGCCGGCGGCCTCCGTCGAGGGGCATTGGGTATCGGTCGGGCGCACCGCGCAACAGAACTGGATTCTCAAGGTCCGAGGCAACGAGGTGTGGGGACTCGTATGCGGACCGTGTACGCCGGCGGTGGTGACGATGATCGACGGCCGCATCGACGGCGACACCATCATGTTCTACATCAACCACATCGACACGCCGCCAAGTCCCGCTCGCAAAGGCATCCAACGTAACGTCATGACTGGTACGATCACGGGAGGCGACAACGCCAACGTCATGAAGTTCAAGTGGGTCAGCGAAGGGTCTGCCAACACGGGCGAGATCACGATGATCGGCCCGATTCGCTAGAGCGCGCGGTCACTCCTCCAGCGGACGCAGCTTGTTGCTCGATCGGATACTGACGACCCACGGCCGATCGGACAATGCCGCCAACTCCCGCGTCGACAACTCCATCGTGAGGATCGAATCGGTGGGGTTCGGCCTGGAGACGTGCATCCGTTCCAACTCGCGCAGGGCTTCTTCAGAGAGTGGTGTCCTGATTCGCACGAATACTGCGAACCGCTTGCTCACATCTGTCGGGGCGTTGTCGCATTCCATCGCGAGACGGCCGTCGACCTTCTGATAGTCCATGCCCTCATTATCCCGCCGCAGGGAAGATGCGCTGGCTGAGCCCGGTCGAGACTGAGCCAGCGCCGCGAGCACGCGTCAGAGCCGGTTGCCGTCGATCAATCCGAATCCCCAGCCGTTGGCGAACGTGCCGGCAGCCCTCTGCGGGATTCGGCTCGCACTCTTCAGCCGCTGCTTCACCGTTTCCGGAGTCATCGTCGGAGTCGACTGAAGCAGCAACGCGACGATTCCGGCAATAAACGGAGACGCCATGCTGGTACCAGCTTCGACGACCTCTTTGGTGTCGGTGACGAGTGACTGCTCATCGTCGGGCGACGAGTCAGCGGACAGAGCCGAGATGATCATGGCGCCAGGAGCGGCGACGTCCGGCTTCTTGACCTTGTTGCGCAACGGGCCCGGACTGCTGAACGGTGCGAGATCGCCTTTTGAGAACTCGACGGCGACCGTATCTCCCTGCCGATCGACCCACTCGTCACGGGTCGTAAACGCGGCCACGGTCACGGCGCGAAGCGAACTGCCAGGCGAGCCGATCTTCATGTCGTTGGCCATGTTGTCGAGGAACACGGCGGAGGACCCGGCCTCGAAATCCGTTGCCCACACGTCGAGCCGGCCGTTCGTCACCGTCACGCCGCGTACGTTCAGCTTCCACGCGCCCGATCGCAGCAGGCTGCCGCCTCTCGGTGGATGAATCTCGATCTGAAAGTGCACGTCGCCATTTACCGGATCGGGACCCGGTGTGGCGACCAGCACGCGGCCGGCGCTGAGATTGAAAGACTTGGCGGGATTGCCCGTTGTGATCACGCTGCGAAAGCCGGTGCCGGGCCCAGTCGGCGGATCGATGGAGATGTCGAACCGGTCCTTGCCGCTGTACCAGCCGTTGAGGACGATCGGCACGTTGCTGTGTGGCACAGCGACGCGAATGCGGGTCGTCACGTTCTTCTTGATCTTGCCGGTCGCATGAATGTTGTCTTCCCCTTCGTTTCCTGCGGCGCACACGACGATCCGACCGGGGCCTGACTCCTGATCGATCAACGCCGACAACTCGTCGGTGCCGTCGTGCGCATCGAAATGTCCACCGAGGCTCAGATTCACGACCGCGGGCCGGTTCAATTCGCGCGCGACTCGAAAGATGTAACGGATGCCGCTGCCGATGTGGCTGTCGCTGAAATCCGTCTTGACGAAGATGATGTTGGCCGAGGGCGCCACACCGCCAAAGACCGCGTGAACGCCGCTGGCGATGCCGGCCACATGCGTGCCATGACCGTCTGTGTCGCGCGAGGCAGTCATCGCCGCGCCGGTCAGTTCCAGGCCGAAACCACCTTCGGTCACGCCTGGGCCTGCCAGCGTCTGATCCCAGATCCTCAGAATCCGCCCGGCAAAAGAGGGATGGTTCGGATCGATTCCGCTGTCGACGATGCCGACGATTGTCCCGATGCCGGTGGTCCCGCTCTTGGTACGAAATTGCGGTACGTGCACGGCTGGAACCGCGACGTCGAGATGCGGGCGGAGCCTTCGCGACGGGGAGATTCGGCGGACGGCGCTGTGATTGGAGAGGTGCTCGATCGCGCTGACAGGAAGGTACGCCGTGCGCACGACGCCGGTCGTTTCATTGACACGAACGCCGTACTTGGCGAGGCTGGCAAAGTCGGCCTGTTCCTTGACTCGCAGGAAGACCGGTATCGAGGGCTCCTTCTGACTGCCCACGACGTGCGCGACCGCCAGCGACCTCGCACGGACGGCCAGGGCTGGTGTTTGGCGCTCTTTGACATCAAGGAGCGCGTTCAATAGTCCAGGAGCGATCTTCTGAGGCTTCATGGTTCCTCCGATTGGACTAACGCACGCGCACCCTGGCCTGAACACACCCTGGGGGAGCCAACGAGTGGCTCCCCCCGGCAGCCTACTGGTCGAGGCGAATGCGATAGTTCACCGCATTTCCCCAGATGGGCACGAACGCGCAATCAGGCGGCTGGAACCCCCACGACAGGATCGTTCGGGCTCTCCGCGTTGCACCGTTCATGGGCTGAACGAGCTGGAGGTTCTGGTTTGCTGAGGCGATCACCGCGAACTGCCACGTTGGCGGCTGATTGAAGAGCGCGTTGGCCAGGTGCACGCTGTCGCGCCCGACCGGTCGCAGGATGCCGCCGGCGTCCGCTACACAGTTGAGCACGTACTCACGACTACCCGGCAACTGGGCGGCGCCGTACCCAGTGACCTGCTTGATCGTGACCGGCACGGCAAACTGGCGGCGCTGCGGATCGTAACCAGCGCAGCTGATCTGTTCGAAAAAGATGCTGCCTAGATTCGACACGCTTGCGCCGCACTCCCGGGCAGCTGCCGCGAGCGCCGCTGGCACCGACTGTCCTGCCGGCACGCAGTACTGATACTTCGCGTACAACTCCTTTTCCAACGACAGCAAGGCCGCCTCGTCCCCCTGGACGGCCGACAGGGCATTAAAGACTTCCTCCTTGATATCCGCGCCACACACTGGCGCCGCTTGCGCGAACGCCGATGTCGGGAGCGACACTGCCAACAGACTGCCCAGCGCCAGCAGCACTCGCGTGGCGCGGAAGGGTACAAAAGTGACCATGGAACATCTCGCTTTCTTCGTGGGCGGACGCGTGTGAACTGATCGCGCCCGAGGTCCAACATCAGGTTGGTGAAGGGAGATGTGGATGCGTTTCAGTGGCGCGATTTGGGCGACTGAGCGGTGCCGCCGGCCGCGCGGAATATCTCAGGCATACACGACCGCGTCGAAACAGCTAGACGCCGTCGCCAAGCGGTGATTCACTGCACTGGTGAATCTCGCGGCCCGGTGCGCGGGTGCGCTCATTGTTGCGGTGATAGCGTCGGCGCTCGTTGTGGCCCAGTCGCCGGGTCCGCGCGCGTACTCACCGCCCCGAAATAGCCTCGGGCAAGCCAATCTGCAGGGAGTGTGGCAGGCCGTCAACACGGCGGCGTGGGACATTCAAGACCATCCCGGTCAGCGATTCCCCGGACTGCCAGCCCGTTTCAGTGTGCCGGCAGGGCAGGGAGTCGTCGAGGGAAACGAGATTCCCTATCAGCCCTGGGCGCTCGAGCAGAAGCGGAAGAACTACGAGAACCGGATGGACGCGGACCCTGAGACACAGTGCTATCTGCCGGGCGTGCCTCGCATCACCTACATGCCGTATCCGTTTCAGATCTTTCAGTTCGCCGATCGCGTGGTGTTCCTCTACGAGTACCTCCACACCACGCGAGAGATCTTCACCGACGGCAGCCGTCATCCGGACATCCCGGTCGACTTCTGGATGGGGGACTCTCGCGGCCGCTGGGAAGGTAACACGCTGGTCGTCGACGTCACGCTCTTCAACGACCAGACCTGGTTCGACCGGGCCGGGAACTTCCACAGCGGAGATCTCCACGTCGTCGAGCGATACACGCCGACTGGTCCGGATCACCTGCAGTACGAGGTCACGATCGAGGATCCGAAGGTCTTCACCCGGCCGTGGAAGATGCGGATGCCGTTGTACCGGCGACAGGAACCAAACAGTCAGTTGCTCGAGTACGAGTGCTACGCCTATGCTCGCGAAGGTGACAATCAGAATGCCAAGTAGTCGCCTGGTTGTGCTCGTGCTCGCCACGTGTGCCAGCGTCGCGTTCCTGTCGCGATCGTCTGATGCGCAGGCGCAAGCGTATCGTCCCGTAACGACCCCTGATGGCAGGCCGGACCTGCAAGGCTTCTGGCGCGGGCCTGCCTCGGGCACGGAGAACGTCGAAGAGCACCCGATGACCGACGACGACAATGGCGGCAAGAGCCTGATCGTCGACCCGCCTGATGGAAGGATCCCGTATCAGCCGTGGGCGAAAACGCTGCAACTGGAGAACCGAATGAAGTACGTCGAGCCGAACGTCCCGTGCTTCCCTTCAGGCGTGCCACGGTCGATGTACGTCCCTACCCACATCGAGATTCTTCAGTCGCCCGGCAACGTGCTGATCCTCTTCGAGCGTGCGCACACCTATCGCATCATCCCGACGACGCCCCGACCGCACGTGGGCTCACGGATCGACATGTGGATGGGAGACTCCCGTGGGCGCTGGGAAGGAAACACGCTCGTCGTCGACGTCACCAACCACAACGCGAAGACGTGGTTCGATCAGGCCGGCAACTTTCACTCCCCCGCCGCGCGGATGGTCGAGCGTTTCACGCCTGTCGACCCGGACACGATCCAGTATCAGATCACCATCGAGGACTCTCGCGTCTACACGCGATCCTGGACGATGGCGTTTCCGCTGCGACGGAACAAGGAGAAAGGACTCCGCCTGCTGGAAGAGGCGTGTCACGAGGGCGAACGGAACACTGACCCTCTCATTCGCGCGGGCCAGCAGATCTATCCGGGCGTCAAGTGACGCCGGCTCAGGAAAGGGCTCGTAAGAGGCGGTCCCGGCTGGCGGCCGATCGCGACCGTGCCGCTTCCTCTTTTGCCGACTCACATCCACGGCAGCGTATGGCAAAGGGCATCGCCTCGAGTCGTGCCCCGGGGATCTCGCCTTCGCATTCCACGCAGCGGCCGTAGTTGCCTTCTTCCAAGCGGGAGATGGCCGCTGCGACTCTTTGCAGCATTTCGCCTTTCAATTGCGTGAGTGCCAGATCGATCTCGCCCTCGACGGAGCCGCCTGGGACTTCGCTGCTGTCATTGATGAGAGTCGCTTTGGAGTCGGCGTTGACGTCCTGCGTGCGTCCATCGCGGATGCTGCCTTTGATCTGGCTGGAGAGCTCGCGATAGCGCTTTTCGAGCATTGCGCGCAGTTCCTTGTATCGCCGGCTTCGCGTGTGAGCAACGGTCTTGGCCATATGTCCGTGTGAGGCGAGAAGGTATCGCGGCATGCCGCGCTCGACAACTGAAGACTTCCTTAATTTTTATCAGGCTAGAATTCATCTTCATGCTGGTGAAGAGTCTTGCCGTCGTCATTACTACTGCGGCCGTGCTTGCGTTGACCGGCGATGTGGCCGCCCAAGCGAAGATCGCTGGCGCCAAGAGCATCCGATGCACCTTCCCCCGTATTTCTACTGGGACGTGGAACAAGGACGGAGTACCGGAGGCGACGGTCAAGCCTGGCTCTCTCGTGCTGCGCTTCGAGTCCATCGACATCGAGACGGGCATCGCGCAGTTGCGGAACGGGTCGGTCGGCACCGACGTCACCGTGAAACTGGCGGAGGGGTACCTGCACTTCATGCAGGCGTTCCGGACCGGTCCGCTTTACACGACGACGGTGTTCGAAGCGGGCGCCACCGGCAACAAGTTCAAGGCGGTTCATTCGCGGCACGAGTACTTCTCGGTGCCGCTGCCTGATGCGACCTCCAGCCCCGAGCAGTACTACGGGGAATGCGAGATCCTGCGCTAGCCGCGCCTGCGATCGCTACTGTTCCGAGAACTTCTCGATGAAGCCTTTGGCGCGCTCGATGTTCCGCTGATTCTGCGGCGTGTCGGGCGCGAGCCGCAGATATTCGCGGAACTGCTTGACCGACTCGTCGTACTTGGCCTCGAGACGGAACAGCTCACCGAGGTTGTAGTGTGCGTTGTAGTGGTTCGGGTTGATGCGAATCACCTCGCGCAGCGCCGCCGCCGACTCCACATCGCGATCAAGGTCGGCAAGCGCGTAAGCGAGGTTGTAGTAGCCGATGGCGGAGTCCGGATCGATGCGAACGATCTGCCGGAACTCCGAGACGGCGTCCTCCAGTTGTCCCTCGCCCGCGAGCATGACAGCGAGGCCGTTGCGCGCGTCAATCAGATCGGGGTCGAGCCGAATCGCCTGACGATATTCCGCGATGGCCTCGGTGTTCTTGCGTTGCCCGCGCAGCGCAAGCCCCAGGCCGCTGTGGGCGCGGGCGGATGTCGGGTCGATGCGAAGCGCTTCCTGCAGTTCCTCAACCGCCTCGTCGAACCGGCCCTGGAGCCGCAGTGCTTCCGCAAGCTTCGTCCGTCCGATGCTCGACTCTGGTTCCACGCTCCGCGCTTTCCGGAAGTGCTCTTCAGCGGGCTCAGGGTCGAGGTCGTCAAGAAACAGATCGCCCATCACGTCGTGAGCATCGGGTGAATCCGGCGCCAGCGCGATCGCCGCGTTGGCCAGTTTTTCCGCCTCGACACGACCTTCGTCCGAGGAGGCGCGCCCGCCGACCGCGCTCGGCTCCGTTCGCGCGAGTGCCAGCGACGCACGCGCCGACAAATGTTTCGCGTTGAGCGCGACGATGGTCTTGAGCTGATTCGGTGCCTGTGTCTCCTTCGCGAGTTGCTCGTGCAATCGTTGCATCTCGGACCATGTTTCCACCACGTCGAAGGTGGCGTCCTGATCCTTTCGCACCAGCGCGATGCGTTGCACCACCGCGTTGCCATCCATGCCGCCGCGCAGCCGTACCTGCACCGGTCCTCGCGTGGCCGTCGATGTCGTCTGCGTAGGTTGTTCCTGGAGATCGAGGAGCACGGCCGTGAACGCGTCGACCTGGAGAGGCGTGAGCTGCAACGCTTTCACATCGTCCCGGCTCTGCAGGCGTGCCGACGCGGCGCTCCAGGCACGCCGCTGCGCATCGACGCGCGCGAGCTGTTTCGCCGAGTCCGGCGTGTCGCCGCTCGCCATCCGGTGCTCGCCGGTGACGTCAATTGCAATCAGCGACGACTGTGCGTGCGCGGACGCCGCAACACTCAGAACAAGTAGCCCCGCAAGCATCTTCACAACGTTCCCCTCGAGAGCGCGAGTGCAGCCGCCACGAGACAGCCCCATCCGGCGAGAAACGCCAGGCCGCCAATTGGTGTGACCGCGCCGAATATCGTGATGCGGCTGAGCGCGAGTGTGTAGAGACTGCCGGAGAACAGCACGATGCCGAGTACGAACGACCAGCCGGCAGCGCGAATCAGCCAGCCGTCCAGCCGGGCCGCTCCCAGCGCCACGATGAGGATCGCGCATGCGTGGTACATCTGATACCGCACGCCGGTCTCGAAGACGGCCAGCATCTCAGGCGACAGGCGAGTGCGCAGCCCATGTGCGCCGAAGGCGCCTAACGCGACTCCGAGAAATCCCGCGAGCGCGCCCACGAGCAGAAACGTACGATCCACGCTCGCATTGTATGGGAAGAGGGGGTTCGTGCTACTTCGTTCCCCCCGGAACGCCGTAGACACGGCTGTTGCGATCGCGAAGGACGGCGGCCTTGTCGCCCGGGTACCAGTACTCGAGGTGACAGGCTTCGCAGGCGTGATCGATGTTGCTGCCGGCCTCGAACAGCTTGTCGCTGTCACGCGCCTTCACAATCTCGAGCACCTTGAGCAGCTCGTCCCGGAGCTGGTCGACGTGCGAGTCCCACAGGTGACGATCCTCATCGATCTTCGCCTGAATCTGCTCGGGCGAGAGCTCGGGCTGCCCTGGTCCTCTCAGATCGTTTTTGGCGTCTGTGGGAGCAATGGGCCGGGGCATCTTGAGCAGGTTGGTACTCTCCGCGAGGAGCACGGTCGCACGCTGGACCTTCAGCCAGTCGTCGTCCGACGTCGGCTTGGTTTCGACGACGCCGTGCGGGCCGATGTCCACGGCGACGGCATCGAAGATGAAGTCGGACTGCGGGTCGATGATGTTCTCCATCAACTCCTTGACCGAGAACAGCGGCTTGAGATCGGACGCGACGGTGGCCGCCTCTGCCGCCGGTTCGGGCTTCGCGCCGCATTGCGATGTCGATATGGCCAGCAGCAGCACACAACTCGCGACGCCGAATCGCAACGTAGGAATCCGCATCTGTCCTCCGAGGACGTATTGGGAGAAGCCTAACGGAAGGGCAGCCCGAGATACCTGAAGAGTTGGTTAAATTTTTGAGGGAATCAAGGTCGCCTTCACGGTTGCTCCTTTGTTGCTGTGCCGAGATCAGAATAGTGGGCGTGTCGTTCCGTGCACACGCCTCATACTGTGTAGACGGACCTCCAGCGCGGTCCGGGAATGCCGTTTACTGGTGAAGGAGTGACAACGCGCTATGAGGCCAGACCGTCGTGAGACCTTCCGAGTGCTCCACGAGAGCGGGTGCTTCGTCATGCCCAACCCGTGGGATCTCGGCACCGCCCGCGTCCTCGCCCAGATCGGGTTTCCGGCGATCGCGACGACGAGCTCCGGTCTGGCCTGGTCGATGGGCCGCCAGGACAACAACGTGACGCTCGATGAAACCGTGCGGCATCTCCATGCCGTGGCGCAGGCCGTCGATGTACCGGTGAACGCGGACTTTACCAACGGCTTCGCGATCATGCCCTTTGATGTGGCCAATAACGTCGCGGCGGCGGTGACGACGGGAGTGGCGGGACTCTCGATCGAAGATTCGACGCTCGATGAAGCGAACCCGCTGTTCGAGTTCGATCTGGCCGTAGACCGCATTCGCGCCGCCCGCGGCGCCATCGACGAGAGCCGCACCGGCGTCCTCCTCACCGCCCGTTCCGAGGGCTTCATCGTCGGGCGCCCGGACCTGGCCGAGACGATTCGCAGGCTCACGGCCTATGCCGAAGCGGGCGCCGATTGTTTGTATGCGCCCGGGATCCGCGAGAAGAGCGACATTGCGGCCGTGGTGCACGCGGTTGCGCCCAAACCGGTCAACGTCCTCGTCGGCAGCGACTTCACGACGGTCTCCGAGCTCGCCGCGCTCGGTGTTCGCCGGATCAGCGTCGGCGGCGCGCTGGCGCGCGCAGCATGGGGCAGCTTCCTCTACGCGGCGCAGGAGATCGCCGAGCACGGGACGTTTGGACGCCTGGCGGGTGCAGTCCCATTCCCGGTACTCAACCGGCGCTTCGATCCGTCTGCGTGAGCGCACGGGCCGCAATCTGCTCGTGCCTGTTCCTTCTTGTCGCGGCTGATGCCAGCGCGCAGCCTGGTGTTCCTTTCGCCAAGTACCGAACGTTCGAGACGCCACATTTCATCCTGACCTTCGAGCCTGGATTGGAGGTCTATGCGGGCCGTACCGCAACCCAGGCCGAAACGGCGTACGCGCTGCTCCAGCGCATGTACGGGTCGACTCCACGAGGAAAGATCCGGATCGTCCTCGTCGACCAGGGCGATCTGTTCAATGGGGCGGCGACGCCGGCCCCCACCAACCGCATCGTCGCGTTTGCACACACCCCGGTCGACGATGAGCTGTTCTATACGCGCGATCCTGTCGAGCTCCTCGCGACTCACGAACTCACACACATCTTTCATCTCGACGAGGCGCGCGGGGTCTGGCGCGCCCTGCGACACGTGTTCGGCCGCAGCGAGCTGACCTTCCCGCATTTGTTCGATGGCGACGCCATCGTCGAAGGCCTTGCGACGTACTACGAATCGAGCCTGACTGACGGCGGGCGGGTCCGCGGTTCGCAGTTTCCCGAGACGCTGCGTGCGGCGTTGCTCGAGACGGATGGCCCACATCTCGACGAGGCCCAGTTCGATCCTGGATCCTGGCCACTCGATCGTCACTACGTGTTCGGCAGCCTCTTCATCGATCATCTCGCTACCCGGTACCGTGCAACCACGCCGCCGCAATGGATGGCACGACGGGCGGGAAGCCTGGGGTCGATCGTCTCTCATGGGGCGGGCGTGGGCGATCTGTTCGGGGGCAACAGCCTGTCGGAGGAGTGGCGCTACTGGATCGCGAACGAACGAGACAAGGCATTGCAACTGCGAGACCGGCTTCGAGCCAGTGCTCCGGGTCTCGCCGAGACGACCCCTCTCTGCGACATCGCCCACTTCACGGCGTTTCCGCGGGTCTCGCCTGATGGATCGCGCGTCGCGTTTCTGACGACCGACGAGGGGCGCAAACCGCTGGGGCTCTACGTTGCGGATCTCCAGACGTGCGGCGCGCGGCGAATTGCGCGGGTCAATGGTGCGCAGGCGTTGTCGTGGACACGCGACGGACGGTCGATCGTGTTGTCACAGCTCGAGCTGGTGGACAACGCCCGGGCGTTTGGCGACCTGTATCGCATCGACGTCGACTCGGGCGCGGTCACTCGTCTCACGAGATCCGAGAGGCTCGCGTCGCCGGATGTTCACCCGAATGGCCGGACGATTGTGGCTGTGCAATATCTTCGCGAGCGCAGCCGGCTGGTCACGGTCGATATCGAGTCGGGCATGGTGACTGGACTGACGCAGTTCGCCGAGCGGACCCAGTGGGGACCCGCCCGCTGGTCGCCCGACGGAGAGCGACTCGCAGCGGTTCGATTCCGCCGGTTCACGTCGCTCGATCTCGTTCTGCTCTCTGCGGATGGCCGCGTGTTGCAATCGCTGACCGACGATCGTGCGCTCGAGAGCGTCCCCGAGTGGGACACGAACACGCCAGCCGGGATCCAGCGATTGTTCTTCACGTCGGATCGCAGCGGCGTCCGCGAGCTGTACAGCCTCGAGCTCGAAGGGGATGCCACTCGCCGGCTGTATCTGACGGCGCGGGTTGCGACCGGAATACACGACGCAACCGTCGTCCGCGAGTCGAATCGATCGGCTGGTGTTCCCGCGGCGAACCGAACCACGATCGTCGCGACGGTCACGCATGCGGATGGCCGCCACCTCGAACGTTTCGAAATCAATCGCGACGGATGGGTCGCGATGCCGCCGCCAGGTGTACCCACCGCGTCGCCAGCGGACGTCGAACCGCCGCCTCTCTCACCGCAGGAGATGTTCCCGACCAGGCCATACAAACCGGTGGGTGACTTGATTCCGCGCGGCTGGTCGCCGGTCTTCGCAACGGTCGAAGAGCTGGGGCTGTTCGTAGGCGGAGCGACTGGTAGTGTCGATGTGATCGGCCGGCACTCGTGGCAGGCCACCGGTGCCTATGGGCCGGATGGCCGAACGGTCGGATCTGCGAACTACGCGTATCGCCGCTTCGCGCACGCCTCGATGTTTGGACAATTCGCGTCGACATGGCGGCTCGAGCAGCGCATCGACTCCAGCGTCGGTGAATTGCTGCGCCTCGAACGCAAACGTTCGGCGGCATTCGGCGTCGTCTTTCCGTGGCAGACGTTGCGACGGGCGACGTTCATCAGCACGAGCGTTCAGATCGAAGACCGACATCGCGAAAACGTCGGCGATGCGCTGCCCGTGTCGAGCGCCCCTGCGATTCAGCAGGATCCGGCGCTCGTCGGGGGAGGCCTTGGCCTGAGCTTCGGCAATGCGCAGGCGGGCCTGCGATCGATTTCCGCGCAGGACGGCGTCCGGATGATCGGGGCAATCGACTATCTCAAGGCCACGGAGGGCGATCGCTGGCGATCGGGTTGGGAGGTGGGCGCGTCGCTGTACAAATCGTTTCCCTCATGGACGACGTCAGGTCGTCCGGTATTCGCTGCGACCGCGCGGATTGCCGAACAGCGAGGCCCTGCGGCTGGCCGTTTGACTGCGGGTGGGGTGGGGACCGCATCGATTCTCGAAGCGGGCAGCTCGGACTTCGAAGTCCGTGGCTATCCGCCAGGGTTCGTCGCGGCGAACGCGATGTGGAGTGCGCGAACGGAGATGCGGCTGCCTGTCGCTCGTGTCAGTCGTGGGCGTGGAGTGCTGCCGTTCTATCTGCGCGGCTTCTCCTCGTCCTGGTTCGTCGACAGTGTGGGAGCCGCGGCCAGTGCCGATCGACTCGGATCTCCGCAGCTCGTATCCACCGGCGCCGAGCTCTCGACGGACATCACGTTGTTCTCGTTTGTCCCCATTCGCATCCGCACCGGCGTTGGTGTTCCGCTGAAGTCTCTCGGGCCGGTCACGAGCGGCGACAGCCGGTTCTACATCACCGCCGGCACATCGTTCTAACGCGACGGCTCCTGGGAATTCGATGCCGGGCCAGCGTCGCGCTTCGCGGTGAACTGGACCGGCACGCTCGAACTGCCGCCTTCGCTTTGCATCGTGAACGCGATCGTGTCTCCCGCAATCGTGCCGCGATAACGATGCACGACGCCAGCCGTCCTGTCCCCACTCACTTCCTCCGTGCGAGTCTGAAACACGACGCGGTCACCCGTGAGCGACCCATCGACGATGCCGCGCGGCACGCGGAGGAACGAGGCGCTGCCGATGACGGCACCACTGTCGCTTGTGAAAGAGAACCGTTCCGTATACTTGTCTCCCCAGTCGTACGTCACCTCTGCGCTCCAGTTGCCATCGAGAGCAATCGGCGCCGGGCGCGAACGCAGAGAGAAGAACGCTCCAAGCCCTGTGGCGATCACGAGAATCGCGGCGGCGATTGCCGCGAGTGAACGGCGCCGCGAGGGACCGGCCTTCCCCGCGAGCTTTTCGGTGGCGTTGATCAAGCGGTCGATGTCGTAGCTCCATCGCTCGTCGCTGATGTCGTGCGCATCGTGCACGGCGAGCTGCTTGAGCGGCTCGGGAAGCGACGGTGCGAGCGGCATGCCTGCGCCCTGCACGAGCACCGGGATGACGGGCACGCCGTGCTCCAGCGCCATGGCGATCTCGGTCCGCACGAAGTCGTTCGGTAGGTCGAGCCGCCGCTTGCCGGCTGACGAGCAGGTCAACCACTGCTTGCCGATCAGTGCCAGAACGACGTCGCTCGATCTGATCGCAGCCTGAATCACCTCGACAAAGTTGGTGCCCGAGTCGATGTCGCTCAGGTCCATGAACACGTTGTCAGCGCCGAAATGCGACTGAAGTGAATCGTGCAGCCGGCCGGCGTGCCCGGCGCTGTCCTCGCGCCGGTAGCTGATGAAGACTTTCATCGCGACGAATTATCGCGCGTCTTGTTGAGTCTCTGTGCGCGGAACCTCAACCGCGAGCGGAGGCTGGCGCGCATCGTGCACGTTTTGTCGGCATGCGCACGACGCTCTTTGCGATCGCCGTTGTCGCCGCTGTCGTCGCTGCCACGTCCATGCACGGAAGCGCCGGCCCACCCGTCGTCGAAGCGGAGATGCGCAACGTCGACCTTCACCTCACACCCGAGATCGGGCTTCACATCAGAGACCTGCGCGGACGCTTCGTTGCGCAAGGCTCGCGGCAAGCGCCGTATCTCGACGATCCGCGCAGCTATTCAGTAACGGTCGATCACGGTGAGGTCGCCGTCGATCTCGCCTCGCTGAACGCGCTCATGACCCGTGCGCTCGTCGGCCATTCGAACGTTCGAAGCATGGAAATCTCCATCGCTGCCGACGGCCGATTGCGACAGAAGGGAACGCTGAAGATGGGCGTTCCCGTGCCGTTCGACGTGAAGGCGAGCGTCAGTCCGACTCCTGATGGACGTCTTCGAATTCATTCCGAATCGGTGAAAGGGCTTGGCGTCCCGCTCAATCCGCTGCTCAAGACCTTCGGTCTGAAGATGGACAATCTCTTGAAGGTCGAACCGGGTCGTGGTGTGACCGTCGACGGCAACGACGTGCTTCTCGATCCGGCGACTCTGCTGCCGCCGCCTGCGATGCACGGACGAATCGCGGCGGTGCGAATCGAGAAGGATGCACTGGTGCAGGTGTTCGGTCCTGGTGGGCAGAAGGCGTTGGCACCGCCGCCGACGTCGAAGAACTACATCTACTGGCGCGGTGGGCAGCTCTCGTTCGGCAAGTTGACGATGACCGAGACCGATCTCGAGCTGATGGATGACGATCCACGCGATGCTTTTGACTTCTCAGTCGATCGCTGGAACGAACAGCTCGTCGCCGGCTTCTCGAAGATCACGCCCGAGCGGGGACTCAAGGCGCACATGCCGGACTACAACGACCTGCCTCGCCAGAAGAGGCCGTAGCAGGGCCTGTCAGTGGGTCATCGCGTAGAGCAGTACATTGACCGCGACGCGGTACCCATCGATCGAGAATTGATAGAAGTACTGCGGATCCTCTCCTTCACGCTCCCACGAGTCGCTCACGTCGGTGTTGTGCGTCATGAAGACCATGACGCGCCCCTGCGCGTCGGCTATTCCGCGCGCGTGCACTTGCGCACTGTCCGCGCCGCGCTCGGACGTGCCGCGGCCTGAGAGCCAGGTACCGATGCCAGGAATCTGCGGTACGCCCGTGAGATCGAACATCGTGTGGAAGAGAGGATGACTGCTCGGCAGATCGACGATCGGATAGTCGGGTGCTGGAAACACTTTTCGAATCTCGCTCTCCCAGACATCCCACGCGTACGAGCCCCAGAAGTCGTCGACCCAGAGGAAGCCACCCTTCAACAGGTAGGCTCTCAGCAGGGTCGCGTCTTGTTCGGTGAAGAGCAGCCGTCCCACCTCCTGCATGATGATCACCGGGCACTGGAACAGCTCGTCGTCTGTGAGTCGCACGATGAGATGGTTTGGCTGCCCCGGGGCGTTGAAGCTGACTGCGATCTTCGTGAGCTCTGAAACGCGAATCGAGAGATCGATGTCTGCGAGCGGATAGTCGGTCAGCCAACTCCCGCCGTCGCCGCGCGGGTTCTGACGGTACACGGCGCGACAGTAATGGAACCGCCCATCGAAACTCTCAGGTCGCGCGAGATGTGCCTCGAGGCTGTTGTCCACCCGACGGAACTGCGCCCACGCGAAGCTCGCGACGAGGAGCGCGATCGGTACGAGGACCGCAACGGTCCGACGCCTCATGCGCTAACTCTATACCTCGCACCGCGGTTATTTGACGGCGATCAAACATGGCCTCGGCGAATGTCGGTTTGTCAGATCGCTTGCTGCCGGACCGACACCATTTGATGACTCGGCCTTTGCAACACTCGATGGTTTTCGAGCAAAACAAAGGTGTCGCATGATGCCGCCCGCGAATGGGCGTGGCGAGCCGGTTGCAATGGCAGGCCATCATGAGAAAGTCCAGTATGTTTGTCAGTCTCCTCTTCGTCGCGTCGCTCACAATCGGATGCGCCCAGTCCACCGCGGCGCTAACAGCACCATCGGGTGTCAACGGATCAACAACCCTCACGGTCGATCAACTTGCCGGCGCATGGACGCTCGTGGCGATTCAACCGGCGGGGCAGCCGGAACAGGTCACGCCCTCGAGCACCACTTATACGCTCACGTTCGCTGATGGACGACTGTCCACGCGTGCAGACTGCAATAGCTGCGGCGGCACGTTCGCCCTCTCGGGCCAGACGCTGACGGCAGGGCCGGCTCTCGCATGCACCCGCGCCGCGTGCCCCACGATGGAGTTCGAGAGCAAATACACCAGCTTGTTGAGTGGAGACAGCACCGTCGCGCTGTCCGAGCAAGGGCTGCTGCTCTCGTCCGGGCGCGGCATCCTCCGCTTCACGCGCTGACCGCGTAGTGTCCGGCTTCAGCCGGACCTTGAATAACGTCCCATCTTCAGCCCACCGTCGATCCCTGATAAAGTTCGCCCCTGTGGAGGCGACGCAATGCGACGAGTGAAGCTGCTTGTTCTCGTAGTGGTGGCGGCGTGGTCGGTCACTGCCCTCGGTCAGTCGCCGGCAGGCACCGTCGTCTTCGAAGGTGCTCGAGTCATCGTCGGCGACACGCGCGCGCCGATCGAGAACGCCTCCGTCGTCGTCAGCGGCGGCCGCTTCGTCCAGGTCGGGACAGCGGCCAACGTGAAAGTACCGGCCGGCGCAACGCGCGTCAGCCTCGCCGGCAAGACGGTGATGCCGGCGATCATCGACACGCACACTCACCTGAGCCAGACGCGAGAGATGCTGCTCGACGATCTGCGCCGGCGTGCCTACTTCGGCGTGGGCGCTGCGATGAGCATGGGCCAGGACACGACCGATGTGTCGTTCCAGGTGCGCGGCGAGACGTTGCCAGGGTTGGCGAAGTTTTTCACCGCCGGTCGAGGAATCACAGGGCCGGAACCGGGACGCACGACGGCGCCGTACTGGGTGACCACCGTCGCGGAAGCGCGCAAGGCGGTGGACGAGAACGCGGCGAAAAAAGTGGACCTCATCAAGATCTGGGTCGACGATCGCATGGGCACAGTGAAGAAGCTCCCTCCTGAGCTCTACTCCGCGGTCATCGACGAGGCGCACAAGAACAAGATCCGGGTGATCGCGCACATCTACACGCTCGACGATGCGAAGGCGACGCTGAAGGCGGGTCTCGACGCCTTTGCGCACGGGGTGCGCGACAAGGACCTCGACGAGGAGTTCCTGTCGATGGTGAAGCAGCGTCCGAACCTCGTGCTCGGGCCGAACATGCCCGATCGCGGCGTCGTGGCTGACATCGAGTGGCTCCGCTCGTCACTCTCGCCGGAGGCGTTCGCGGCGCTCCAGAAGGGAAACACGAATCGGCCGGACGCCAACACCTTCTGGCAGATTCAGGCGCGCAATCTCGCCAAGATGAGAGACGCCGGCACCCGCATCGTCGTCGGGACCGACGGCAACACCCCGTACGCGCCGCACATCGAGATGGAAGACATGGTCGCTGCGGGAATGACGCCGGCGCAGGTGATCGTTGCCGCCACGAGCAACGGAGCGCAGTTCCTGAGGATCGCCGACACCGGAACGATCGAGGCCAACAAGAGCGCCGACTTCATCGTGCTCGATGCCAACCCGCTCGACAACATCACGAACACGCGGAAGATCGCGTCAGTGTATCTGCGTGGTGCGCAGATCGATCGCTCGTCCTACAAGTAAGGAGCGTTGAGTGACCTCACACCGTTTCACTACGATTGCCGGAGTCGTCGCGCTCGCGTTCCTCGGGAGCATCGTTCTCCTTGCGCAGGGCAACGCCGCGGCCGCGGCTATGAAGAATCCGGTGGCGGCCACAGCGGAATCCGTTGCTGCCGGTCAGGGCACGTATCGAAAAAGCTGTGCGCCGTGCCATGGGATCACTGCGGAAGGCGGGTCGGGCAACGATCTCATCCCGGCCTCACCCGATCTCACCGACGAGATGTGGGATCACGGATCCACTGACGGCGCGATCTTCGACAGCATCAAGAACGGCGTCCCGCCTGACTTCAACATGACGCCCTGGAAGGACCAGCTGAAGGACGACGAGATCTGGAACGTCGTCAATTACCTGCGCTCGATCGCCAAGAAGAAATAGTCTCTGATTTTTCACTCAGGTGTCTCACGTTCTCTAGCCACAATCAGTTCCTGAGGTCACGAACGTGAGAGAACTGCGAAGAACGGGATCGTTCGTCGTCGCAGCTGCGTTGCTCACTTGCGTCGTCGCGAGCGGACGGCTCTATGCAGACAGGGACTCTGAAGCCACGACTTCGATTGTCGGGGCGTGGACTCTCGACAAGAAACTGAGTGACGTCGCCGAGGATCGGCCGCGCGGAGGCGGAGGCCAGCACTCTCGCGGCGGTGGCGGATTCCCCGGCGGTGGCGGCCATCGCGGCGGCGGTGGGTTCCCCGGTGGCGGCGGCGGATTTCCAGGTGGTGGCCACACTCAAGATCCTGATGAAGTCGCTCGCCGGCAGGAGGCGTGGCGCGATCTCGTCATGGCTCCGGATCACATGACGATCGTTCAGACCGAGTCGATGATCATCATCACTGCGCGCGATGGCCGCACCACGCGGTTGTCTCCCGACGGCAAGAAGATCAAGGACGAGTCCACGAACATCGAGCGCAAGACGAAGTGGGAAGACGGCAAGCTGGTGAGCGAGATCAGCGGGACCGCCGGAAAGGCCATCGAAACCTACTTGGTCAACCCCACGCAGCACGAATTGCTGGTTGTCGTCCGGCTCGAGTCGTCGGGTTCCGATGAAAACGTTCGCATGCTCCATCGTCTCTACACGCTCGACGCGCGCTGATCAAGGCGATGGCGACTCCCAACTCCCAAGTGTCGTCTTGGGAGTTGGAAGTTGGGAATTGACTCAGATCACTTAGAGAGAGGGTCAGGTCGCATCTGGAAGCGAAGGAGCTTGCTCGTCGTTCCCTTGCCCCCTTCCATGTGGAACGGCGCGCGGGTGGCGATCGTGGTGTAAATGCCCTTGCCCTTCCATCCGGCCTTCGGATCGTCGATGCGGCCGTCCATGCCCTTCGAGAAGAACCCCATCGGATACGGCACGCGCAGCATCATGAACTTGCCATCGACGAGCGCGAGCAGTCCTTCAGACAGGTTGCCGGTCGCGAGCGGGATGTCCTTGCCGAGCCCGAGCATGTCGAAGCGATCGACGAAGTCGTAGTACGCCGAGTCGGCGCTTCCGTTTTCCACCGCACCCTTGTAGTTGGGACCCGGCAACGTGTGGAGCGTCCAACCCTCGGGGCAGTGCTGACCGGTTGCGGCGTTCGGGCCGTTCAATGCGCCCTTGCACTTGCTGCGATCGAAGCTCGCGAGGTGCCCGCTCGACAGCACGGTCCAGACGACGTTCTTGCTGTCGATGTCCATGCCCCGCGGCGCGAAGCCCTGCACCTTCGCGTTCGGGTTGTTCCACGGCACTTCGTAGTACTCCGACAACGCGGTCTCTGGTGGATGCGCCCCTGGGACGAACCTCACGAGGGCGCCCGGCATGCCTTGCACGGATCCCCACACCGAGCCGTCATTCGCCGGCGAGTCGCCGTAGAACTGAATGTTGAGCCGCTTGTCCTTCATCGGATCGGCGGGATCGTTCGGCTCGGTGTACGCATCGCGCTTGCCGTTGCCGTTGTAGTCGAGCACGAACGCGCTCCAGCCCTGCGCCTGCTTCTCGTCGTGGGTCTTGTCCCAGATGCGCGTGTCGAACCAGCCCTCGACCCCGGCGGGGCCGAACGATGACCACAGCACGTCGTTGTCGTCGAGGTTGACGTGACCCCACGTGAAGCACGTATCGATGGTCGTGAGCTGCTTGGTCTTCGGATCGTAGAGCTCGAGACCGCGCTGGCCTTGGTTGATCGGGAACAGCTTGGCCGACGGATGATCCGATCCTGCTTTGCACCACGCGGGCGTCGCCGGCTTGCGGACTCGCGCGGCGGCCCACACGCGCGCCTGCTTGTCCATCGCGAAACTGTGGACGGTGGTCTGGCTGTTCCAGATCGCCTCGTCACCCCAGTACGGCGACGGCCCTGCCGGCGGCGTGCTCACCGAGCTCGGTGTGTCCGGTTCCCGAACGGTGAGCTTGATCATCGACGCCGTGTGCGTCTTGGGATCGACGACAGAGAGATAGTCGGCGCTCTCTTCGAGCGCGCCGTACACCGGGCCGTTGGCATTCACGGTCGGATTGCGTTTGTCGCTCGCGATCTCGTCATGCAGGTAGACCTTTGGATCGGCCCAGTCCCACATGGTGATCACGACGTTGCGCTCCTTGCCCTGTGGACGCGAGGGCTCGGCGGACGGAAGCTCGCCTGCCGCGATTCGGTCCGTCCAGTCGGAATACATCCCGAGCGCGCGTGCGCGACCAACTTGGGTGAACCGCGCGCTCATGCCTCCACCTGCCTGGCCTGACTTGATCCGCTGATCCCACGCCGCTCGCGAATCCTCCGATCCACCCTTGAAGCTCTCCGGGATGGTGCGCGTCGCCGGGCCACCCATTTGATGACAGCCGGTGCAGCCATCGGTGTTGACGACGTTGCGGATCCACTCGCCCTGACTTCTGACCGCGGGAGCAATGCCGTTCCCGTTCTCACCGGTGCCTGGGAAGTCGCTCTTCGGCGGCATCTGCATGAGCGAGTACCAATACTGCGCCGGGTAGTACGACGCGGCCGCCTTCTTGTCAGGCGCAGCCAGGGCCTTGAGGTTGACGCTCTGCCCGGGCGTCGCCTTGACCTTGGTTGAGTCAACGAGCCCGTATCCGCGAACCCAGACGTCGTAGTCCGCTTTGGGAAGATCGGGTACGACGAAGCGGCCCTGGTCGTCGGTCACCACGCTCCTGATGAAGCGGGTGGGAAGCGTGCGCGTCTCCGCGATCACCCAGACGCCGGCCTCAGGTCCTCGCGGCCCGGTGACGACGCCGCCGATGTCGTCGTTGTCGATGGTTACGGCCGACTTTCCTCCGGTCTGGCCGGAGATCACAATCGCGAGCGACGACAGAAGGATGACGACGGCAAGGGTCGTAATCCGTCCGTTGAAACCTCTCATCATTTGAGCTGCCTCCCTCGACAAACACCAGAGTGTGCTCCCCTCGTCTGGCAATCGTCAAGAAATGACGTATTCAGCGTTGCGGCACCTTAGGATGTCGTGGCGCGCTGATTAATCAGGGCCCTCTGCCTGGCGCTGATAACGGCAGATTCCTGTCTGCGACGAGCTGCCATGGGCTGAGCTGACCTTGCAGATGATGCGCTGAGGATCGTGGCAGAATCACGCCGGAGGCTCGCCATGCAGATTCTGTTCAAGGTCGTACTGGGCACCGTAGTCGTCCTCGGTCTCGCGGGTTCGGCGCTTGCGCAGGGCGCTCCTCCGCCGAACCCCGCCACGCACGCGACGATCTCCGATCCCGAGGGCGCGCCACCCAATCCGGCGAATGTTCCGTTCGTTCTCCCGAAGGACATCAAGTGGACGGGCGATCCGGCCCGCCAGCAGACGGCCCTTCTGTTCGGCGATCAAAGCAAGGAAGGTCCCTACGGCGTGCTCATCAAGTGGGCGCCTGGTGCGTTTTCACGCCCGCACTTTCACGATCAGACGCGCTGGATCTACGTCGTCTCGGGCACGTGGTGGGTGAGCTCGAGCAACGTCTACGACGAGAAGACGACGTATCCGTTTCACGCTGGAACGTTCTCCACTGATGTGGCGAACACCGTGCACTGGGATGGCGCGCGTTCGGGAGAGAAGGAGCCAGCGGTGATCCTGCTCACCGGGATGGGTCCCGTGAAGACGGTGCAGGTCGACGAGAACGGAAAGCCGCTGCAGCCGCGCGCGCCAGCAAAGTAGGAACGGCTCATTCTCAAGCGGATTCTGACGGGAGCGGCTGGCAGACTGGAACTTCGGCGGAGACCTCGGTGCCACGCGCCGGTACGGATACGACGTGCAACTGTCCGCCCATGAGGCGCAGGCGCTCTCGCATGCCGGCCAGCCCCAGGCCAGCGACCACTGTGGACGGATCGAACCCGCGACCGGCATCGGCGACACTCAGACGGACGACGGAGTCGTCGTGTGTCAGTTGAATGTTGACGCTGCGGGCGCCGCCGTGGGTCACCGCGTTTGTCAATGCCTCCTGTGCCACGCGATACAAGCACATCGAGACGTCGATAGCGATCGTGCGATTGCCCACGTCGTTCACGGCGATCGAAACTTTGTGATGCGTCGCCATCTGTGTGGCCAGACCGCGTAAGGCGCCGGGTAGCCCGAGATGTTCGACGATCGACGGATGGAGGCCGCGCGACAGGCTCTGCAGGTCACGAGCGACCTCGTCCAGATCCTGGCGCACTTCGGCGAGAGAGTCGTCCCGTGACGCTGGCTCCGCCCGCAGGTAGAGGTCCAGCCACACGCGAATCGACGCGAGTCGCTGTCCGATGTCGTCGTGGATGTCGCGCGCAATTCGGCGGCGTTCATCTTCCTGG
>Ga0207669_10000288_pt1 | contig 23067 bp, 17 predicted proteins | sample KBSM33metaG_FD_184329 | JGI IMG/M metagenome (GOLD analysis project Ga0207669, IMG submission 184329) | Miscanthus rhizosphere microbial communities from Kellogg Biological Station, Michigan, USA - KBS M3-3 metaG (SPAdes) (version 2) | ecosystem: Host-associated > Plants > Roots > Rhizosphere >...
TGCGCGCCGCGCCCGCCAGGCGAACGAGGTGCCGCATGTCGTTGGTCTCCGACGTCGCCAGCCCCTCGGAGATCAGAATCAGAGACTTCGGACCGTCGACGAAGGCGAGCTGCTCGAGCAGTTGCTGCAACCCACGCAGTGAGATGTCGGCGTCCTCGCGCGAGTTCCTGGCGATCTGCGACGACTCCGCGACGATGTCGCGCTCGCATTGCGCAAGCTGACGCGGATCAGTCGATCGGCACTCTCTCATCACGACGGCAGCAAGGACGATCTGGTCGCGCCGTTCTTCGATGTTGATCGCTTCGGACACGCCGATGTTGTAGGTGCCCGGGCGCGCGCGCGGCTGCTGCCCGACCAGCCCCTGCATGGCTCGCTTGAGGCGAAGCTTGTCGTTGGTGAAATTGATGCGCGGCCCCGGCTCGGGGTAGGCAACGAACGCCACCTGATCGAGCGGGCTGAGCATGTCGAGGAAACGGCCCGCGGCATCAAGGACCGGACGCAGCGATCCAGGGCGGATGTTCACCTGGTCGACCGCGATCACGATCTGCCGTCCCTCTGGCGGCGTGAGGTTGCTGGTGTAGAAGCTCTCCGTCTTGTCGGCGACCTGCTTCTTTGCCTTCTCGACGTCGACCTTGATCAATTCGGCGGAGACGACGCGACGGACCTCGCCATCGATCTTGACGCCGAACTCGGCGGCGTGAAGATCTTCGACCGGCCGCCCGCGCCGATCGACGACCGCCACGTCCACGGCGACCAGGTCGACGCCGGTGCGGAACGTCGGACCCTGGATCGGTTCGTCCGGCTTCTGATCCTGGGTTGGCCGCGGTTGCTGTGGCTGCGGCTGTTGTTGTTGCTGCTGCGCGACGACTGTCCCGATGCCAAGCAACACGCACGTCCCGACGGAGAGCAATATCCTCATCGTCGAACTCCCGGAATGGAGGATGGTATCCCGGACGGCTAGATTCCGAATAGCTCCGCATCCCACTCCAGCCCGAGGGCCGAAGGGGGCGCCATGTAACCCGCAAGTGCAGACGCTGCAACGATGGCCGGGCTGGCGAGGTAGCCTTCGCCACCGATACCCATGCGATTCTGCCAATTGCGATTGAAGGACGTGATGGCACGCTCACCGGCGTGAAGCGCGTCGGGTCCCTGCCCGAAGCAGGGACCGCACCACGACTGGCGAATCTGGCCACCTGCTTTGCGAAACACCTCGGCGATCGATTCGCCGCCGAGCCGCCGGTCGGGTCGCTCGATCGCACGCGCCACTCCGCCAGAACCCGGGAACACGACGAGCGGCCGAGCCGCCTTTTCCACGCCATGGCGGCGCGCGTGATGCAGCACGAGCGCTGCCTGCAGCAGATCGTCATAGCTGCCGTTGGTGCACGACCCGATCAGCGCCTTGTCGAACTGAATTCGTTCGGCCGCGACCTCTTCCGCCGGAAACGCGTTACCCGGACTGAACGGCTTCGCGATCATCGGCGTGACGTCGTCGAGCGACACCGTCTCGTCGATCTCGTATCTCGCGTCGTTGCCAGGCGACACGCGCGGGTACGGCAGGTCGTCGATACCTTTCGCGGAGTACCACGCGCGCGTCGTGTCGTCTTCCGCGAAGATGCCGTTGAGCGCCTCGGCTTCCGCCATCATGTTGGCGATCGTGTTGCGATACGCGATCGGCAGTTGTCGGTTCGCGTCAACGAACTCGACCGACATCCCCTGCGCCTGCTGACTGCCCCATCGTCTGAGCAGCTCGAGAACAATGTCCTTGCCGCTCACCCAGGGCTGAAGTCTTCCGCTGACGACGACGCGTCGAGCCTTGACGAGGGTGAAGTAGATATAGCCCGTTGCCCATCCGAACCCGAGCGTTGTCGAGCCCACGCCCATGCCGACCGCGCCGTACGCACCATAAGCACGGCTGTGCGAATCAGCGCCCGGAATGAACTGTCCGGGAAGCACGAGTCCCTGTTCGGGGAAATAGAAGTGGAAGATGCCGTCACCGGGAGTTGCGTAGTACGGCGACTTCAAACCCTGCTCGCGTGCGAAAGCGCGGCCGATGCTCGTTTGCTTCTCGTCGTCCTCGCGGCCGGTGAAGACGAAATGGTCGTTGGCGATCGCGGCTTGCCTCGGATACATCGCACGGCCGCCGGTGATCTGATTGAAGGTATGGATCGCAAAGGGCGCGGTCCCATCCGACGCCGGAAGCAGATCGGCGTACACGCGCAGGGTGTCGCCAGGCTTGAGCTCCCGCTGATCCTTGTCGACTCGATGGGCCCAGACGATCTGCTCGGTCGACGTCATGGATCGCGCGACCGATGGGTCGGGGAACTCGATCACGGGCGAACGCTCGATCGAGCTGCGCAACTCTCGCCGTCCGGCGGTGACGATGCCGCCGCTCCTGCGAAGCTCGTCTTCCTTCGCAGTGAGCGGCAGCGGTTCGTAGAGGTGATTCTGAGTGACGTTGGTGAGCCGTCGCGATTCGGGGTCGAACGAGAATTCATCGCCGTCACGCGCGGCCTCGACGGCATCGGGACTCTGCACCACATGCAAACCGAGGTTGAGGGCGTTACGACGGAAGATGTCGCCCATGTTCCGTCCGCAGACGATCACCATTTCGAGCCCCACCTCGTCGGCGATGCCCTTGAGCCCCGCGGGGCTCATCTCCCGTGACGACCCGATCGCGAAGCGGTCGCCCGCGATGACGAATGTCTCACCGCGATGGACGCGGGCGCGAAAGTCGGGCATCAGGTAGCGGAACGAGCCCGCCTTCCATCGCTCGTCCAGCGTCTCGAGGCTCTCGGATACACAGTCGGCCGCGGGTGTGATTTGATCGGTATCGATAGCGTCGAGTTTGCGGCCGTATCGGGTACCTGCGAGCTTCGGGTCCCAGAAGATCAGGGCACGTCCCCGGATCAGCCGCTTCTCGTGGCCACGGTCGGGCAAAGTTGTCGGAAGATCGTTCAACGTGACGCCCGGCCGCAACTCCGCCCGACGGATTATGTGCATTTCTGACTAGATCTTAGCGTCACATAAGTGGCTCTGATATACTCGTCGGCTCACGCCGATAGAGTCGGGTCCGGCATCCCATGGAAAACCAGAGAGAGTCAGCAGTTGCCGATTCGCGCCAGCCGGCCGAACGCCGCACGCCTCGGCAAGGTCGCGCCGCGCCCGCACCCCAGGCGACGGCTCAGCAGGCCGATCCAGCGGACCTGAAGAACCCTGCGCTCTACATCAATCGTGAGCTGAGCTGGCTCGAGTTCAACGAGCGCGTGCTCGCTCAGGCGCGTGACGCATCACATCCGCTGCTCGAGCGAGTCAAGTTCCTCGGCATCACCGGTACGAACCTCGACGAGTTCTTCATGATCCGCGTGGCGACGACGCTGAAGAAGCTGCGCGAGGAGATCGAAGACGTCGCACCTGACGGATACAACACGGAGCAACAACTCGAGGCGATGCGCGCCCGCGCCCGCCGCATGCTGAGCGATCAGGCATCGACGTGGGCGGAGTTACGCAGGCTTCTCGAGAAGGAACAGATTTCATTCCTCGATGAGGATGCGTGGACGCCCGCGGTTCGCGAGCACCTGAACACGTACTTCTCACGCGAGATCTGCCCGGTCCTCACACCGCTCGCGTTCGATCCCGGACACCCGTTTCCGTTCATTTCGAATCTGAGCAAGAACTTCGCGGTCGTCGTGAAGCATGGCGGCCGCACGAAGTTCGCCAGGGTGAAAGTGCCGGATGTGCTCCCGCGCTTTGTCCCGGTGCCTCAGGCGATCAGCCCAACAGGCGGAACGACATTCGTCTTCATCGAAGACGTCATTCGCACGAACATCCAGGAGCTTTTCTCGGGCACGCAGGTCAAGGGCGCGTATCTCTTCCGCATCATCCGCGATACGGACCTCGAGATCGAGGAAGACGAAGCCGACGACCTGCTCGAGAGCATCGATCGCAGCCTGCGGCAACTGAGGCGCGGCGCAATCTCGCTGCTGCACGTCGAAGCGAGTATGCCGACGCGCGTGCTCAACATCCTGGCGGAGAACTTCGAGGTCAGCGATGAAGTCGTCCTGCGGACGCAGGATCGCCTCGGCTTTGGCGACTGGTCGCAGCTGACGCGGCTCCATCGTCCGGAATTGAAGGACGCGCCGTTCTCGCCGCACAGCCTGTGGCGCAACGACGAAGACCCCGAGGTGATCTTCGATCAGATTCGTTACCAGGACATCCTGGTGCATCACCCGTTTCAGTCGTTCGCCTCGGTCGAGACGTTCCTTCGCGCCGCGGTGCAGGACCCGCACGTCACAGCGATCAAGATGACGCTGTACCGCATCGGATCGAACTCGCCGCTGATTCCACTGCTCATCGCGGCCGCCGAAGCCGGTAAGCAGGTCGCCGTGCTGGTGGAGTTGAAGGCGCGCTTCGACGAGCGGAACAACATCCTGTGGGCCAAGCGACTGGAGACTCACGGCATCCACGTCGTATACGGCTTCACCAACCTGAAGACGCACGCCAAGCTCTGCCTCGTGGTCCGGCAGGAAGCCGGCGGGATTCAGCGCTACGTCCATACCGGCACGGGAAACTACAACCCCGACACCGCGAAGATGTACACGGACCTCGGTCTCTTCACCGCCGATCCGGACATCATCAACGACGTGTCGGACGTCTTCAACTACCTGACCGGCTACTCGAATCAGAAGGAGTTCCGGGCAATGATCGTCGCCCCCGTGCAGCTCCGGCAGCGGCTCAAGGAGTTGATCGAGCGGGAGATCGAGCACGCGCAAGCCGGCCGCCCCGCGCGGCTGATGATCAAGGTCAACGCCGTCACCGACGATCAGATGATCCGCCTGCTCTATCGCGCCGCGCAGGCTGGTGTGTCGATGGATCTGATGGTGCGCGGTATCTGCTGCCTGCGCCCTGCCGTGCCCGGCATCAGCGACAACATCCGCGTCCGGTCGATCGTCGGCCGCTTCCTCGAGCACTCACGCATCTACTGGTTCCACAACAACGGACAGGAAGAGATGTACATCGGGAGCGCCGATCTCATGGAGCGCAATCTCGATCGGCGCGTGGAGACGCTGGCGCCGATTCGCGACCCAGAGATCCTCGAGCACCTGCGCGACATCGTGCTCGGCGCGTACCTGCGCGACATCGATCGGGCGATGGTGCTCGATTCGTCAGGCCACTACGAGCGGCCGCCGAACGGGTCCGAGCACTTCGACGCGCAGCAGTTCCTGGTCCGCCACTACACGGACACGCTCGGCGAAGCGTAACCGGCTCTGGGCTCTAGGCTCTAGACTTTGGTCTGGGTCCTACAAAAGCGATCAGCGCCGCGACGACCAGACCGCTGATGGTCACGAGAAATGCGAGCGGGCCGATTGGCCAGAGCAGCGCCATCATGAGCCTCGTTGCCGGCGGTCCATCGGTCCGCCACAGTCCCACGAGCACGCCCATCAAGTAAATTGTCAGAAGCGCCCGCACGCGTCCCACTTTACACTGCCGGCTCGCTTGTGTTGGCTGCCTCGAGCCAACACGTATCCCGTAGCCCTGACGGTTCTATCAGGACGGAACGTGCCAACATCACCAAACACAAGCGAGTTTGTGGAGTAAATGCAGAACTCAGAGCTCCGGCCCCTCATGAAGCTGGCCGGCCCGATCATCCTCGCCGAAGTGGGGTGGATGAGCATGGGGATCGTCGACACGATCATGGTCGGACCGCTCGGTCCGGCCGCGATCGCCGCGACCGGCATGGGCAGCGCTGTGTTCACCGCGATCGCGATCTTCGGAATGGGGCTGATGCTGGGGCTCGATGCGTACGTGTCGCAGGCGCACGGTGCGGGCGACGAACGAGAGTGCCTGCTCTGGTTCCATCAGGGCGTCTGGCTGGCCTGCTGCGTGGCACCGATTGCGATGGCGCTCACGTGGATCCTGTACGGCACTCTCGATCAGTGGGGGCTGCATCCCGAGACCCGGCGTCTTGTCGGCCCCTACATTCGCGTGATCGCGCTCAGCGCGTTGCCCTTGATTGTCTATGCGGCGTTCCGTCGCTACCTGATCGCGATGCATCTGGTGCGGCCGATCATGCTGGCCCTCATTACGGCAAACCTCGTGAACGCGGCGGGGAACTGGATTTTGATTTACGGCAACCTCGGGTTGCCGGCACTGGGCGTGGAAGGCTCCGCGTGGGCCACGACGATAGCGCGCGTCTACATGGCGGTCTTCCTGTATGTCGCGATTCGTCTCGAGCATGGTCGCCGTGGTCATCGGCATCCCAAAGTCGATCTCTGGATCGATCCCGTCCGCATCAGGCGACTCGTCGCGCTCGGCTTCCCCGCTGCGTCGCAGGTCGCTCTCGAGGTCGGTGTCTTTGCGCTGGCGACGGCGCTCGCCGGCAAGCTCGATCCAGTGTCATCCGGGGCGCACCAGATCGCGCTCAACCTCGCCTCGCTGGCGTTCATGGTGCCGCTCGGCCTGGCCTCTTCGGCCGCGGTGCGCGTTGGGTTTGCGTTTGGTGCGGGCGACCGTCCCCGCGCGGCGCGCGCCGGATGGACCGCGCTGGTCACCGGTGGTGTGATCATGACCGCCCTCGGGCTCGTGTTCTTTCTCTGGCCTGTGCCTCTGGTGCGCGTGTTCAGCCGCGATCCACAAATCATCGAGATTGGCGCGGCGCTGCTCGCCATCGCGGCGGCGTTTCAGTTGTTCGACGGCACACAAGCGGTCGCGACCGGAGCGCTTCGTGGGATCTCCGAGACACGCATGCCGATGATCGTCAACGTCATCGGCCATTGGTTTCTCGGGCTGCCGGTCGGCTATGTGCTGTGTTTCCGATTGGGGTGGGGTGTCATAGGGTTGTGGATCGGGCTCTCGATCGGCCTCGTGGTCGCCGCGCTGGTGCTCACGCTGGTATGGTGGAAACGCAGTCTGCTACTTGTAATGCAAGATGCAAAATGCAAAATGCAAACCTGATTCACACGACCATCATTTTGCATTCCATTTTGCATTTTGCATTTTGCATTTCGAATTACACCAATGCTGAACGATAGTCACTGCCACTTCTTCTCCACGCAGTTCTTCAACACGCTGTCGCGACAGCGCGGCCGCGGAGATACGGTCGCCGCACTGTGCCAGGAGCTGCAGTGGGACGACCCTGGTGCGCCAGAGGCGCTCGCAGATCGATGGGTGCAGGAGCTCGACGCGAACGGCGTGACGCGATCGGCGCTCATCGCCAGCGTGCCCGGCGACGAGGCCTCAGTGGCCGCCGCAGTGGCCCGACACCCGGCGCGATTCGTCGGCTACTTCATGGTCGATCCGTCGGCCGAAGACGCCGCCACGCGCGTCACGAACGCGATCACGACGCTCGGCCTGCGTGTCGCGTGTCTCTTTCCCGCGATGCATCACGTCGCGCTCGACGATCCACGGGTCGACCGCGTTATTGACGCCGTCGCCGCGCACCCCGGAACCGCGGTGTTCGTGCACTGCGGCGTGCTCTCCGTCGGCGTGCGAAAGAAACTCGGATTGCCGAGTCGGTTCGATCTGAGCCTCGGCGACCCGCTCGCCATCTCGCGACTTGCGATGGCCCATCCCCGCCTGCCGTTTATCGTGCCGCACTTCGGCGCGGGCATGCTGCGCGAGACGATGATGGCAGCCGATGCGTGCCCGAACATTCATGCGGACACATCGAGCTCGAACAACTGGATCCGCTACGCGCCAGGATGGACGTTGAATGGCGTGTTCAAGACGGCGATGTCCGTGCTTGGGCCATCGCGCCTGCTCTTCGGAACCGATTCGTCCTTCTTCCCCCGCGGCTGGCAGCGCGGGATCTACGAGTCGCAGAAAACCGCCTTGAGTGAGGCTGGAATCAGCGAGAAGGATCAGTCGCTGATTTTTGGTGGTAATTTCGACAGATTGTTTCCACCGCAGTAGGCAGTGGGCGGTTCACAAGTTCACAGTTCACCGTTCACCGTGGACTGGGGACCGTAGACTGAGGACCCAAGGAGCGCAGATGAAAGCCATCGTCGTACGCGAGTTCGGCTCACCTGACGTGATGAAACTCGAGGACGTGCCGGAGCCCAAGCCCGGTCCGGGACAAGTGACGATTCGAGTACGCGCATGCGGCGTCAACCCGGTGGACACCTACATCCGGGCGGGCGCGTACGCGCGCAAACCGAACCTGCCGTACTCGCCGGGCACGGACGTTGGCGGCACCGTGCACGCGATCGGCGCCAATGTCACACGAGTGAATGTCGGCGACCGTGTCTACGGTATCAGCGCAATTGGCGGATACGGCGACATCGCGTTGTGCGAGGACTGGCAGGTGTACCCGCTTCCGCAACGCTCCTCATTTGCGCAGGGATCGGCGATCGGCGTTCCGTATGCCACCGCATGGCGCGGCCTGCTGATGCGGGCGCAGGCGCGCCCAGGTGAGTCGGTGCTCGTGCACGGCGCGAGCGGAGGCGTGGGAACGGCCGCCGTTCAAATCGCGCGGGCATTCGGGATGCGCGTCATCGGGACGGCCGGGAGCGAAGAAGGCATGGCGCTCGTTCGCGGCCAGGGCGCGCATCACGTGCTCAATCATCGCGAAGCCGACTACCTGCAGCGTGTCCCGGCACTGGCGGGTGGCCAGGGCGTTGACGTCGTTCTCGAGATGCTCGCCAACGTCAATCTCGATCGCGATCTCGATGTCCTTGCTCCCCACGGGCGCGTCGTCGTCATCGGCAACCGCGGCCGCGTTGAGATCGATCCGCGCAAGACGATGGCGCGCGATGCGGCGATCCTGGGCATGACGCTCTTCAACGTCACGCGTGCCGGCCTGGAAGAGATCCACGCCGGTATCGTCGCGGGCCTGGAAAACGGTGCGCTGAATCCTGTCGTCGCGAAGGAGTTCCCACTTGCTGACGCTGCCAAAGCGCATGTAGCGGTGATGGACTCTGGCGCGCTTGGAAAGATCGTCCTGGTTCCCTAGAACGGGTCGCTACATCGTCAACGTCCGGTACCGGGAGGCGAGCAGGCCGGTGGCGGTGCTCAGATCCAGATCCGCGACGAGCAGACCCTCGTGTCCGTACGGTTGGTAGCACAGCAACGTGCCGTCCGGACGCGCGATCGCTGAGGTGGTACCGGACCCTTCGCTCGCGCAGTTCACCGACGCGACGTAACACGTATTCTCGGCCGCGCGACACAGAATGGCTTTCTCGTGGAACGAGTTGGCAGGATCCGCGAACGTGGAGGGGCGATAGCTCCCGGGTTCGGCGACATGCGCGTGGGGGTGAAACACGACCTGCGCGCCGCGACGCACGGCCCAACGGACAGTCTCTGGATAGCGCCAGCCTTCGTGGCAGATCGCCACACCGAAGGTCAGCGGTCCGGTCGTGAACACCCGACGTTCGCTGCCCAGCGCGGGATAGATCGCCTCCTCCCCCGGGTCGATCTGTCCCTTGTCCTGCCATCCAGCAAGGCTGCCGTCAGGATTGAACACGCATACGGCAATCTGTAGCCCACGGTCAGTGACGCGCTCCGTGCCCAGAATGACTGTGATGCCAGCGCTCCTGGCGGCATCTGCCACTTCGGCCCACGCGCGTTCGAGAAATACGGGATCGGGCGGAAGGGTTGTCGTGCCGGGCCAGCGATACCCGGGGACGTAACATTCAGGGAGACAGATCACCATCGCGCCTCGACGGCCTGCGTCGGCGACTGCAGCTGTCGCAAGGCGAACGGATTCCTGAGGGCCCGCAGCCACGCGGAGGTTCGCCAGCGCGACGCGGACGGTGCTCACTTCGACTTCGAAAGCTCCTCGTCGATGACGGAGACGAACACCTCGTAAGGCTGCGCACCGGACAGTGCGCGCCCATTGATGTAGATCATTGGCGTGGAGTTCACGCCAAGGCGCGAGCCCTCGGCGACGCCGTCACGGACGCGCTCGCCGTACTTCGACGAGTCGAGGCAGGAATCGAATGCCTTGGAGTCGAGCCCGAGATCGGCCGCGTGCTTCTTCAAGTCGGTCGGCTGCAGCTGTTGCTGATTGGCGAACAGGCGATCGTGGTACTCCCAGAACTTGCCCTGATCGGCCGCGCAGTGCGCCGCCTCACCCGCCTTGAACGCCTGCGGATGAATCTGTGTGAGTGGAAAATCCTTCCACACCACGCGCACCTTGTCGCCGTACGTCTGCTTCACCTGCTTGAGCGTCGGCGCGACGCGCTGGCAGAACGGACACTGGAAGTCCGAGAACTCGATGAGCGTCACCGGCGCGGACGCAGATCCAATCGCCGGATCGGTGGCTGCCACTTCAATCGTGTGACGCGGCGCATCGAACAGCACACGCACCTCGGGCCCGGCCTTGCGCAGGTCCGCAATCAGTGAGGCACGCGCCGCGTCGTTTTGCTGATCCTGCAGGTAGCGCCGGATCGCCGGCGCCATCACCTCGAGCGCCCGCCCCTGCATCTGGTTGATGTTCGACTGGTAGAACGTGACGACGTCCGATTCGCCCACGGGCTTCGTGCGAGTCTTCAGCTCGGCCGCCTCGTAGTCCGCGGCGGACATGTTCTTCGCCTTGGCTGCCTGCGCGATCAGCGTCTCAGCAACCATGGCGTCGAGCGCGGAGCGCTTGCCGTCGTACATCTTCTGCGCGGCCTCGGCGTGACCTGCCGGATCGAGCGCCTGCCATCGATCGTCGAGCTCTTTCGCTGTGATCACGCGATCGCCTACGCGGGCGGCAGCGTCTCCAGCCTGCTGCGCCGGAGCAGGGGAACAGGCGAACAACGACACGGCCGCGGTCAGAAACAGCGCTCTTTTCATGCTCGGGATCATACTGTCTCCAGTCCTCGGTCTCCAGTCCACGGCCCCGGAACAAAGCCAAGAAACCAGAGCCCAGAGCCTAGAGACCACCGCCGATCACTTGGCCAACTCTTCGCTCGTGCTCACCTGGAATCGCCGAAACCGCGAATACGTCGCGACGCCGTAGACCTCCATCGGATCGCGCGGCCGGCGGTAGCGTTCCTCCATGCGAGCAGGAACGAACAGCCCGATGCCATCGTCTTTCTGGTAGGTCACGGTGATGTGCGCCTCGACGCCGGTGTCGAGCGCATCGAGCTCGCTGCGCAGAACGGTGCCATCAGCCTCGCTGATCCAGAAGCGTCCACTCACAGGCAGGTCGCGTCCGCCCGTCGTGGCGACGAAGGTCGGGCGGCCCTTCTCGCGAAACTCGATCTCCACACCCGGATCGGAATCATCACGCTTGCCGAGTTTGAACTCGAAGCGGCCGCGATGACGCTCGGTCAGAAACGCCAGCGTGAGCGTCGGCGTGTTGATGTTCCGGTTGATGTTGCCGATGTTGTAGCGCGCGCCTTCGTCCATGACCGCGCGCGCCTGCTCGAACGCATTGCGTCCGCCCTTCAGGAAGATCGAGGCAAGGCGCTGCTCGCGATCGCGCACCGGTTTGCCGTCGCGCTCGAACACATCGCGGAACGGCAGCCACCCCTCGCCCGTCACCTCGACGAGCAGGAAGTCCGAGACGAGCGTCGTTTCCTGCGGACCACTGCCCCCGCGCTGCTGAAGGCTGCTGCTGCCTGGGACGGAGACGCGACGGAGCCGCTGCTCGTAACGCTCCTCGGAGACAACCGAGCCGAACTTCCGCTGGAACTGTTCGACGTAGGCGACGGCCCGATCGACGAGCGCACCGACATCGTAGGGCGGGGCCTGTTCTTTGGAGCCTTGTGCTCCAGAAGCGCTGCCCTGCACGGCGGCCACGTTCGTGACCGCGAGGACGAACGCAACCGCGAGACCGGCCCGATGCGTCACGCGCAACGCGATGCGCATACGGGCCCCAAGCCGGCTTGACCGGCGGGATCGCTCAAACGTGAGTCAGATTTTCCCCGGTCAAGGCGGCTCACCCACGCTGAGCGTGGGCCAGAGATACTGTGACTAGCGAGGCGGGGACACATGCTCGTCGGTCAAAACGGAGCCTCGCTAGTTCATCGACCGGAGAAGCGCACACGGATGCCGCCGTTGATCAAGCGCGGCGACCCGGTCGTGGTCGGTTGCAGCTGGACGTAGTACTCCTGGTCGAAGGTGTTCTGCACCCCGAAGAACGCTTCGAAGTTGCGACCGAAATCGCGCGAGACGCTGAAGTCCAGCACCCCGTAGGGCGGCAGCCCGGGCTCGGTCTCCCCCGGCTTAGTGCGCTGATTGAGGTCATCGTCGTACTGACGGCCGAAGAACATGCCGGTTGCGGCGACGGTCACGTAGCGCGGATTGGAGTACGACACGCCCACCGATCCGCGGTGCTTCGGCACCTGCGGGAGGTAGAGACCAACGAGCGCCGGGTTGGCCTCGAACTCGGTGACCTTGGCGTCATTGAACAGATAGCCGCCGGTGAGGCGCAGTGATGCATTGAGGCGGAACTCGACGTCGTTCTGCCACCCGCGAATGCGCGTGCGACCGAGATTCTGGCGCTGCTGAAGGTTTGTGCCGATCGTCACGTTCGAGACCGGGTTCTTGATCCCGTTGTCGTACCACGTGGAGCGGATCGACGAATTGCGAGACGTCTCGATGCGGACGCCCGCCTCACCGCCGAAGAGACGTTCGGGCCCGAGGTCCTCGTTGGCCAGCGTGCGAACGAGACCGACACTGAACTGGCGGTACAACTCGTTCAGCGTTGGCGCGCGGAAGCCCCAGCCCACATCGCCCCACACCGACACGCGATCGTTGAAGCGATAGAGCGTCGCGACACGCGGGCTGACCACCGTGTCGTCTCGATCCTGGAGCGGTCCTCGATTGCCGGCACTTGGAAGACCGGTCGAGACGTTGTTCTCAAAGATGTGACCGTCGTGGTTCTGCCAGCTGTCAACCCGGGCGCTCATCGTCAGCACGAGGTTGTTGAAGCTGACCACGTCCTGCAGGAAGAAGCCGAAGCTGTCCTGCGTCCCACCGGAGTTTCGTTGCAATGAGAGCGTGGCCGGAGCCGTTGGCGGAACGATCGGCGCACCGGGCGTCGCGATGTACGCGTCTTCGAGGCTGTCGCCGTCAACGTGACGCCAGTCGAAGCCCGTGCTGAAGAAGTTCTTCTGGCCGATCGCACGCGACCACTGAATCATCGTGCCAATACCCGTCGTCGGCACGTTCTGATCAGTGGCGAGTCGCACGATGCTGCGCGGGGGAACCGTGGGGCTGGTCGCCGTCACCGCGAGGAAGGTGCTGTGGAACGTGCTGTCGTCGCCGAAGACGGTCGCCTGCAGATCGCTCTGATCCGGCATCCGCACGCGCACGCCGCCAGCCACCGACGTCCACTTCGTGTCGTTGACCTCACCCACCTTGCCGTTGACGCGGTCCTCCTTGAAGTAGCCGCCGCGGAAGAACAGATTGACCCGATCGTTCGCGCGGTAGTCGACCTTGCCGTTGAAGTTCGCGAAGTCGACCTGCGCGTTGTTGTCGATGATCCCGCGCTCGGAGGCCTCCACGATCGGGAACCCGTCGGTGCCGAAACCGCTGGCTTCCACCGCCACACCGAGCTTGCCGTAGACATCACTGGCAAACAGGTCCGCCTTCGGGCTGTTGTGATTGCCGTACTGCGTCTTGAATTCGACCGTTCGCCGCCCCGCGCGGGTCGGGATGATGTTGATGACGCCGCCCATGCCGTAGTTGCCATACAGGCTGGAGCTCGACCCGTCGATCAACTCGATGCGATCGACACTCTCCATCGGCACGCGCGTCCAGTACACCCAGCCGCCGAACGGGTCGTTGAACGGCACGCCGTCCACGAGCACGAGCGTGCGGCTCACGCCGCTCGGGCCGATCCCGCGCAGCGACACGCCCTGCGCCGTCGGATGCGACGACAGGCTGCTGCTGCGCCTGAAGAGGCTGAACGTGGGCACCTGCCTCAGCACGTCGTCGGCAACAACGGCTGGCGACTGGCGAATCGTCTCCTTCTCGATGATGTTGGCGCTGACAGGAACGTCACCGAGCGCTTTCTCACTGCGTGTCGGCGTGACGGTCACCGTCTCGAACAGCGTGGCGATCTTCAGGACGATGGTGACCTCGTTGGACGCCGTGATGGATTCGGAGGACTCGGCGAACCCGCCGGCGCGGACAACCAGTTTCAGACTGCCGCCAGGAGCGGAGCTGAAGGAGAACCGGCCATCTGGTCCCGTCACGGTCTGTTGTTCCGGGCCGGTGGCGCCCAGCACGCTGACAGATGCACCCGACACGGCGCCACCAGCTTCGTCCCGTACGATCCCGGAGACGGCAGACTGGGCGGCAGCAGCGGCTGCGAGAGCCAGGGAAAAAATGAGCACAAGGGCAGTTCGCATGACGGGCAATATTAGCTCGTAATGCCGGGTCTTGCTTACGCAAGACCAAGGGGTGCTAAGCTCCCTATATGGGGCTCAAACGGCCATTTCTGGCCTGTGCCTTCGTCGTCCTCGCGGGTGCGGCGACCCTCGCGCAGCAGGCGACGTTCAAAGCGGGCACGAGTATCGTCGCTCTGCTCTCCACCGTCATTGACGCACAGGGACGGCTCCTCCCGAATCTCGAACGCGAAGAGTTCACGATTCTCGACAACGGGAAGCCACAGGAGATCACGTTCTTCGAGAACGAGACGCAGCCCTTCACCGTGGTCGTCATGCTGGATTTCAGCGCAAGCATGACGGCGAGCCTCGATCTGCTCAAGGCCGCGACCGAGCAGTTCATCCTGCGGATGCTTCCGGCCGACAAGGGACAGGTTGGCGCGTTCAGCGACAAGATTGAGTTCAGCGGAACGTTCACGAGCGATCGCGACGACCTCATCGGCGCGCTCAAGGACTTGCAGTTCGGCAACCCGACGCGCCTCTACGATGCCATCGACGCCAGCATCGACATGATGGAGAGCGTGAATGACCGGCGAAAGATCGTGCTGGTCTTCACCGACGGCGACGATACCGCGAGCCGCCGCAACATGGGCGACGTGCTGCAGAAGGCGCGGCTCAAGGAAGTCATGATCTACGCCATCGGCCTCGAGTCCGAGTTCTTCAACGGCGTACGGCTGCAGCGGACCCGGCCGGACCGCGGGCTGCGCAAGCTCGCCGACGAAACCGGCGGCGGCTATTTCGAGTTGAAGAAAACCGACGATCTGGCGCCGACATTCACGCGCGTCGCCCAGGAGCTCCACAGCCTCTACGCGCTGGGGTTCACACCAACGCTGTTCGACGGCAAAGAGCACAAGCTCGAACTGCGGGTGAAGACCGCGGGCGCCACTGCCCGTTCGCGCAGGAGCTACGTCGCTTCCGAAGACCGACTGTCCAGTCAATGACCGAGCAGGAGTTCCGGCTGCAGGCCGACCACGCGCTCGAGGGCGTGCAGCGATCGTTGTTGCCGCTCGCCGATCGGGAAGGGTTCGAGGTCGAGCTGCAGAACGGAGTCCTGCAGGTCATCTTCGAGGATCCATCTCCGACGAAGTTCGTCGTGAGCCCGAACGCGCCGGTCCGCCAGGTCTGGTTGTCCGCGATGTCACGCAGCTACAAGCTCGCCTGGTCAGACGAGGCTGCCACCTTCGCGCTTGATGGCGAGACGCTCACGGCTCTCGTCGAGCGCCTCGCCCGCCAGCATCTAGCGGCGTAAATCACCCGCCTGCGTCACGTCACCGAACCCACCGATACGCTCAATCGTAGAAACAAGCGATAGGAGGTCAGACGTGAGAAAGTCCCTGCTCGCGTGTGTCGGTGTTGTGTTCGTGTCTGCCTGCACGGCGGCCGCTCCCGATCCGGGCCAGGAGGCCGTGCTCGTTCGGAAGCCGTGGGTGTTCGGTCACGGAGGCGTGGAGACGACGCCGGTGAAGACCGGCCGCTCCTGGGTGGCGCTGACGACACAGGTCTGGTACGTAAACACGGTGCCGATGCTGTTCACCGAGCACTTCGACGATCTGATGTCGCTCGACGGCGTGCCGCTCGATTTCGACGCATCGCTGCGAGTCCAGGTCACGGACTCGGTCGCGCTCGTGGACAAGTTCGGCGTGTTTCCCGACCAGAACGGCGCCCCGCTGTGGTATCGCGCGAACGTCGTGCAGCCGTTCCGGAATCTGGTACGTCAGGAAGTCCGCAAGCACGGCATGAACGAAACGGCGATCAACACCGCGGCCGTCGAACAGATCGATCGTGTCGTCAGCGAGCAGCTCACCGCCTATATCAAGGAGATCGGTCTACCGATTCGTCTCGTCGACATGACTGTCGGTCGAGCCAACCCTCCGGATGCGATCAAGAACCAGCGCATTGAAACGGCCGCGCAGGAACAGCGAGCCAATACCGAGAAGCAACGCAAGCTCGCCGAGGATCAACGTCTGCAGGCAGAACTCTCGCGTGCCAACGCCGACAACGCCTACCGCAACCAGATGAGCCTGTCGCCGGAGCAGTTCCTTCGACTCGAGGCGATTCACATGCAGCGCGACGTGTGCGCGAAGGGCGGCTGCACGTTCATCGCCGGCGATGTGACACCGGTCATCAACGCCCGATGAGTCGATCAGGTCTTTCGATACGAGCGCCCGAGGCGGCGCCCGGCCCACATCACGATCGGCTGAGGCAGGTGACGGACAAACGACTCGATCGCGCGATTCGCGCGCCCGTTGATGTAGATCGGGATCCCCTCCATGACGGCGTCGAACCCCTGGCGCGCAACCGTCGGCGAGTCCATCCACATCCATGACGGGAGCTTGCTGACCTGCGCGCGCGTGCCGGTCACGTCGTGAAACTCACTCAGAGTGAATCCCGGACACACGGCGGTGACGTGCACGCCGTGAGGCCGGCCCTCGTGTGCCAGCGCCTCCGAGAACTTGATGGCAAACGCCTTGGTCGCCGCGTACAGCGTGTGCCCGGCGGGCGCCGGCACGAGGCCGGCAAGAGACGCGACGTTGATGATGCGACCGTAGCGACGCTCGATCATACCTGGGAGCAGGCGATACGTCAGCTCCGTCATGGAGCCGATCATGACCTGCAGCATCGCCTCGTGACGTTCCCACGGCGATGCGAGGAGCGTTCCCGGAACGCCGTACCCCGCGTTGTTGACGAGCGCATCGATCGTGAGCCCGCGGGACGCGATCTCCCGGCACAGCTCCTGAGGAGTCTCTCTGCGCCCCAGATCGCAGGCGATCACGTGCACGTGCCGGCCGGTCGAGCCTTCTATACGCGTCGCCACTTCACGCAGACGATCTTCACGCCGCGCCGCGATGACCAGGTCAAAGCCGTGAGCCGCGAACACATCGGCGAACGCCGCGCCGATTCCTGACGAGCCGCCAGTGATCAAAGCGGTCCGAGGGGGCGATGGGGCGGAGGTGCGAAGGTCCGGTCCGATGGTCCGCGTGTCCGGGTCCGAGGGTGCTGACGGTTGCGCGTAAGATCGCTGGGTCATGGCTCGATTGCTGGCGTGTGGAATTGTGCTCCTGATAGCAGCGCTGGCACCGAGCGCCCAGACACCTGGGCGAGACCAACCGGGAGCTCCGAACTCCGGACCCCAGACCCCAGACCCCGGACCCCGGACCCCGAATCCCGAATCCCGAATCCCGAATCCCGGCTCCCGGGTCCCGGATCCCGGTGTTACCGTCGTCGAAGCCTCCATCGACGAGATGCGGCTCGCCATGGAGAAGCATCGCGCTACGTCGCGAGACATTGTGACGCAGTCGCTCGTCCGAATCGCAACCTACGAGGATCGGTTGAACGCGGCGATCACGATCAACCCGCGTGCGCTCGACGAAGCCGACGAACGGGATCGCGAGCGACGAGCGGGTCGAATCCGAGGTCCGCTGCACGGGATCCCGATCGCGCTCAAGGACAACATCCACACAACGGACATGCCGACGACGGGAGGGGCGTTGGCGTTCGCGCAGCTCGTTCCACCATACGAGGCGACGCTGACGAAGAATCTCAGAGACGCGGGAGCGATCATCATCGCGAAGACGGTGATGACCGAGCTGGCGAACTGGGTCAGCGAGCGGATGCCGACCAACTACAGCTCGCTTGCCGGCTTCGGCTTCAACCCCTACGATCCTCGACGCGATCCGCGCGCCGGCGTGGACGGCCGGCCAGTGCTTCCGACGGGAGGCTCGAGCTCGGGTATCGGTACCGCCGCGAGCTTCTGGGCCGCGAACGTCGGCACCGAGACCTCGGGATCGATTCTGAACCCGGCGAACCAGACGATGCTGGTGGGGATCAAGCCGACGGTTGGACGCATCAGCCGATACGGCGTGATTCCCATCGCGGCCGAGCAGGACACGCCCGGGCCGATGGCGAGGTCCGTCACAGACGCCGCAATCCTGCTCGGCGTACTCGAAGGTGCATCGCCCGATCCCCACGACTCTGCCACCAGGACTTGCGCGCCGCCGCCGGGACGCGACTACCACAGATACCTGAAGCGCGATGGGCTCAAGGGTGCCCGCATCGGCGTGCCGCGCGCCTACTACTACGATGCGCTCGGGTCACCGGGCGAGCGCGGCTTCAGCAGTGGCCTCAACGACGCGCAGAGATCTGTCATGCAGGAGGCCATCGCCGTTCTCCGTGCGCAAGGCGCCACCGTCATCGATCCCGCCGACATCCCCTCCATCGTCACGACTGACCCGACTCGCAATCTCGCTCGCTGGTCGGTGTGCAGTGGTCCAACTGATGCCAAGGGTCGCGACGATGACTGCTCGGTCGTTTTCAAGTACGGCATGAAGCGCGATTTCAACGCGTGGCTCGCGACGCTCGGCGAACGCGCGCCGGTGAAGACACTCGAAGAACTGCGCGCGTGGAACCGGTCGCATGAGGCGGTCGGCACGCTGAAGTATGGACAATCACAACTGGACATCTCCGACCAGATGGACCTGGACGCCGATCGGGCACGGTATCAACGGGACCGCGACGCGGACGTGACGCTGGCGGGCCGGGAAGGGATCGACGCGGCGCTATCGGCCAACAAGCTCGACGCGCTGCTGTTTCCCGGGAGCGGAGGCGCGGCCATCGCAGCGAAGCCGGGCTACCCGACAGTGATCGTGCCGTTTGGAATGGTGCCGAACACGGCGGCGCCCGCAGGATTCGACGCAAGACCCGCACCCTTCGGCGTCAGCTTTACAGGCACAGCATGCAGCGAAGGGCGGCTGATCGAGCTGGCGTTTGCGTTCGAACAGGCGACCAGGCGTCGCATGCCTCCGCCTCTGAATTGAAGCCGTGGAGCAACGATGACAGACAAGACGAAGTGGGCAGCGCTCGTGGCGGGGGCAGGCTGCCCGTTGGATGCGCCGCGCCCACCATCGAACGATTACTGGGATCTCGTCGGACAACTCTCGGTGTCGTCTCTCTACTTGAGCAAGAACCAGATGTATCGCGGGCAGTGTCAGCTCATCTTCGACTCGCGCCACGTCGCGCGCATCGATCAACTCTCGCGGCCTGAGTGGAGCTCGCTGGCCGGCGATCTCTTCACCGCGCAACAAGCGGTGAGTCGCGTCGTGAAGCCCGATCACATCAACGTCGAATCGCTTGGCAACGTCGTCCCGCATCTGCACTGGCACATCATCCCGCGCTACGTGGGCGATCCCATGTGGGGCGCTCCGGTCTGGCAAGTCCCACTGGATTCGATGCCGGATCGGCGTTTGCCCGACGAGGAGCGCGCCGCGCTGCTCGCGCAGTTACAGAAGGCGTTGACCGGCCCGCTCACCGATATGACTGGCGTGGGGCTGACGTCGCGATGGGTGGCGGCCAACCGCGCGCTCGAGACCGAGCACGCCGCGCCGCTCTATCGCGATCCGTACGCGCGTGAACTGGCGGGCGAGGCCGGCTTCGACGTGCTCTACTCGATGCGCACGGCCGCGGGCATGGGCACATTCAGCGGCCCCGACCCTTACCTGACGATTCGCACGCGCTTCTTCGATGACGCGCTGCTCAGCGCGGTGCGGGACTCGTCGATCGATCAGGTCGTGATCCTTGCCGCCGGGATGGATGCGCGGGCGTTTCGTCTGGAGTGGCCGCACAAGGTCCGCCTCTTCGAAGTCGATCGAGGGGATGTGTTCACCCACAAGGAAGCAACCTTGTCCCATCTGAAGGCGACGCCATCCTGCGATCGCCGCGTCGTGTTGCGCGATCTGGCGCAGCCATGGATCTCTGCCCTCGTCGATGCCGGCTTCGATCCGAAGAAGAAGGCGGCGTTTCTCGCCGAGGGGCTGCTCTACTACCTCGACGAGTCGGCAGTCGTGTCGATGCTCGACGCGCTTCGCAGTATCTCCGCGACAGGCAGCTGGCTTGGCCTTGACGCGGCGAATCCTGAGGTGCTGACCTCACCGTTCATGGCGACGTATCTCCGGAGGCTGACGGAGCTCGGGAGCCCGTGGAAGTTCGGCCTCGCCGACCCTGAGGCGTTCTTTGCGTCGAAGGGCTGGCAGGGGAACACCGTGTTTCCCGGAGAGCCCGAGGCGAACTACGGCCGTTGGGTATTGCCGGTGGTGCCGCGCGCGATTCCCGGGCTGCCGCGCACCTTCCTCATTCGCGCGACGCGCGTCGCGGACTGACGCGGGTCTCAAGACCCGCCTCTACCATCAGGATGTCGTAGAGGCGGGCCTTCAGGCCCGCCTAACGTTCAACCCACAGCGGGCTCTGGCGAACTCGCTCGACCGTGTCGCGTTCGAACTCATCGCGATCGCTGCCGCGATAGAGGCCGCGAATGAGCACGACGCCATCATGCAAACGGCCTGAGTACATCAATCCGAGTGCGGGTCGCAGCAGGCGGCATTTGTCGAGACCGGCATCCTGGCCGCGGGACTCCGACAGCCACGTCTGCGCTTCGTCGAGGGCCTGGGCAAGTTCCTCGCGAAAGCGACTCGCGAATCGCGGCGTGTCCAGGACGTAGATCCCCCGCGAAGAGTCGTACGAGTAGACCACTCGCGGAAGCGGCGACTCGGCAAAGGCGCAGTACATGCTGGCAAACCGATCGTCGCACGTGACGAACTCCCGCGTGCCGTTGCCGTCGAGATCCTCGAACTCCCCTGGACCGCAGTTCCCCGTCGTCAGCGCGAGCACGGGTTTCACGTCTTCACCGACAGAGTAGACGCCACTCGAATAGCAGCAATGCTCCCCACCCGACCACGCCGAGACGACGAGATCAGGAAGGCCGTCGCCATTGATGTCCGTTCCGCTCAGATCGATCAAGGTGTACGCAGCTGGCGTCCCGGGAGTTCCGAACGTGACCAGACGACGGACCCCCTCGTAGACGACGGTGAGGCAGTCGCACACGCCAGCACCACTGATCTCCGGTCTCGCCGTGCTGACCCAGCGCTGAATGGTGAAGAGGCCCACGGTCCGTTCATCGTGGAGCCCGTAGCCTTCCTGAGGGACGTCGCGAGGCGTCTGCGCGAGCGCAGGAGTCGCACACAACACGAGTGCGGCAACCACCAGCCATCGGCTCATCGCGGAGTGCGTCCCTTCCTGCATCGAGTTGGACGAAGACAGGAGAACTTTAGCCTGATTTCGGAAAGGGCGCGATGCCAATGAGGAGCACGAGCCGCCCGTCACCTCTGTTGATGACGCCGTGGCTGACATCAGCGGGCGCCCAGATCACCGTGCCCTCGCCGGCCGTCCGGCGCTCATCGCCGACGACGAACTCACCCTGGCCCTCCACGACGAAGTAGAACTTGTCCTGCCCGCCGTGCACGTGGAGATGCTGCTCCTGCCCGGGGTGAAGGCAATTCAGTCCAAGCATCAGGCGCTCGCTGCGAAAGAGCGTCGACTTGAAGACTTTCGAGGGGTTGGCCCCGACGTGATCGGAATAGTGAGTGATGTTTGACATGAGTGTGAAGGGGTCAGACCCCGTCTCAGTTTTGCACAGCGAAAGAGTGTGAAGGGGTCTGACCCCGCATCATTCGACTCGACGAAGGATGAAGCATTTCAGGTAGTGCGTCTCGGGCGCCCCCACGAGCACCGGATGATCGCGACCCTGCGTGCGTTTCTCCACCACGGTGACAGGGGTGTGACTGTCGATCGACGCCTCGTGCAGCACCTCGGCGAACATGTCCTCGAGCACGTTGTAGGAGCAGCTGCAGCTCACGAGATACCCGCCGGGCGAAAGCAGCCGCATCGCGCGCAGGTTGATCTCCTTGTAGCCGGCGAGCGCGTTCGGCACCGAGGCCTTGTTCTTGGCGAAGGCCGGCGGGTCGAGCACGATGATGTCGTAGCGCTCACCCGCCTTCTCGAGCCGACGCAGTTCGTCGAAGACGTTCGCCTCGCGCGCCGTGAGATTGCCAACTCGATTGCGAACGGCGTTCGCCTCGACCCGCGCGACGGCATCCGCCGAGATGTCGATGGCTTCCACCGATGAACACCGCGCTGCCAGCCGAAGCGCGAATCCACCGTTGTAGCTGAAGCAGTCGAGCAGACGGCCGTGCGCATATCGCACGGCCGCTTCGCGATTCTCACGCTGATCGAGGAAGAGGCCGGTCTTCTGCCCCTTGCGCAGATCGACCTCGTACTCGATCGGTCCCTCCCGGACGACGACGGCCTCAGGTATCGAGCCGGCGAGGACGTCCACCGTCTGCTCGAGCCCCTCGAGCGCGCGCACCTTGGGATCGTTGCGCGCCAGGATCCCTTCCGGCGAAAGGAGCTCCGTCAGCCACCCAGTGACCGACGGAAGCAGCCGATCCATGCCCTGGGACAGTGCCTGCACCACGAGATGCGAACCGTACTTGTCGATGACGAGTGAGGGCAGCAGTTCGGCCTCGCCGTGCACGAGCCGGTATGCCGTAGCGTCCAGATTGAGCGTGTTGCGGAACTGGACCGCGCGTTCGAGCCGCGGCCGCAACATCGACGCGTCAAACGGCGCGTCGCCCCTTGCCAGCATCCGGATAGGAATCTGTGAGCGATCGCTGAAGAGCGCGTGCCCCAGTGTCCGCCTGCGCGGGCCGATGACTTCGACGATGTCGCCGCCACTGGCCTCGACATCGGCGACATCGGCGCGATAGATCCACGGATGTCCGGTTCGCAGTCGCTGTTCCCCGCGGGCAGTGATGACGACACTCGACATTTGCGTTCCCTGAAGTATGCAGTATGCGGTAGGCAGTAGGCGGACGTTCTGGTTGGTGGTTGGTGGTTGGTGGTTGGTGGTTAGTGGGACTGA
>Ga0207669_10000294_pt1 | contig 22937 bp, 19 predicted proteins | sample KBSM33metaG_FD_184329 | JGI IMG/M metagenome (GOLD analysis project Ga0207669, IMG submission 184329) | Miscanthus rhizosphere microbial communities from Kellogg Biological Station, Michigan, USA - KBS M3-3 metaG (SPAdes) (version 2) | ecosystem: Host-associated > Plants > Roots > Rhizosphere >...
ATGCCCGCCGAGTCATGGCCGCGTTGCGAACGCTGAACGCCCATCAGAAACGCGAAAGGCTGTCGTTCGGCCCGAAATGGATAGACACGGGGCTCATCGCGGTCAACGAGGACGGTTCGCCCATTCGGCCCGAGACGTACTCGAAGGCATTCCGCCACCACTGCACTGCTGCGGGTGTGCCGTTCATCCGGTTGCATGACACCAGGCACACCGCCGCTACGCGGATGCTCGACAGCGGCACTTCGGTGTCAGCAACGGCGAAGTGGCTGGGCCACGATCCGGCGATGACGCTGCGTGTACGGCCATGTGTACGACGACGCGCTGGCGTCGGCGGGTGACGCGCTTTTCGGCGGGGTGTCCCCTGCCAACGCCAAGCGTTGATTTAAGCCGCAGTCTTCGCAATCGACCAGATGGGCGAACGCGGCTGGCACACTCTTGGCACAACGGGGGTTCGCCCGTGACACCCAGCGGGATCAGAAAATTGCGCTGACCTGCATGAACACTGGTGGGCGCGGACGGTATCGAACCGCCGACCGCTGGTGTGTAAAACCAGAGCTCTACCACTGAGCTACGCGCCCCTTGCCGGGCAGGCTACCGCCCGATGACGTGCGGGCGGAAATCCGTCAACCCGACTCAAGCGCGTTGAGCGCATCCGTCCACACCGATTGATCGCGCGGCTCCCCGGGCTGCTTCATCTCGGCGAACCGGATGACGCCCGAGCGATCCACCACGAACGTGCCGCGGTTGGCGAAGCCGGCGTCGTCGTTGAACACGCCGTAGGACTGCGCCACCGCACCGTGCGGCCAGAAGTCCGACAACACGGGAAACGTGAAGCCACTCTGCGTCGCCCAGATCTTGTGGGTCGGCGGCGGCCCCACCGAGATCGCCAGCGTGGCCGTGTCGTCGTTCTCGTAGGACGGCAGGCGGTCGCGGATCTCGTCCAGCTCGCCCTGGCAGATTCCGGTGAACGCGAGCGGGAAGAACACCAGCAGCACGTTCTTGACTCCGCGGAAGCTGCCCAGCGTGACGGCCTGGCCGTTCTGGTCCTTGAGCGTGAAGTCCGGCGCTTCGGTGCCGACGTCGAGCACTCAGCGCCTGCCCGCCGCCTTGGACTTCGGCTGTACCAGCCTGCTCGCGATCCAGTCACCGAGGTTGGCCGACGACGTCTGCATCAGGCCTGCTGTCGGCGCGGATTCTGCGATCTCAGCGGGCTGAACGTGGCCGGGTTTGCCCGTCTTGGGGGTGACGACCCAGATCACGCCGTCGTCGGCCAGCGGCGTGATCGCGTCCATCAGGTAGTCGACGAGGTCGCCGTCGCCGTCGCGCCACCACAACAGCACCACGTCGATGACCTCGTCGGCATCCTCATCGAGCAGCTCGCCACCGCTACCTTCTTCGATGTCGGCCCGGATGTCGTCGTCGACGTCCTCGTCCCAGCCCAATTCCTGTACAACCTGATCTTTTTGGATGCCCAGTCTGCGGGCGTAGTTCGGGGCGTCATCCGCCGCGACCACGGTCGGTCCTCCTTCAGCCAGCTCGGGCGCGCGTGCGCGCCGAATGTTCGAGCCCTATCGTCGCACGGCGGGGCCCGAACGCCGACGCATGGTTGCCGGGTTCATCGATATGCCGCGTCGCACATGTTCAGCGCGGTGGTCTTGTTGTCGTTCAGCTTGGTGATCGCCGCGTTGAAATCGTCCGGCCCGTAGTTGCCTGCGATCGCGGCCGCGAGGCCCCTGGATGCGTCTACCCAGGCGTTCAGCGCATCGCGCAGGTTCGGGGCAAGCGCGTCGGACACGCTGCGTGCGACCAGATCAGCGCTGTGGTTGAGCGCGTCGATGGCGGGACCGGCCTTGGCACCCGCATCGGCGGCGTTCCGATTAAAGGCGTCGACGTAGTTGTTCACCGCGGTGATGGCGTCGACGCTGGATGAACTCAATGCTTCACACGACGTGTGGATCGCCTGCGTCGTGAGCGACGCCTGACGTTCGGATTCGCGGGAGCTCGAGCTTTCGGCCGACTCCACCATCGACTCCGAGACGGACGCGCGATAAACGGGTGCATCGGCCTTGTCGATCGACGGGCTGCCCTTGGTGACGCTGGTACAGCCGACGATGATCATCGCCGTGGCGGCCAGAATGCCCAGCACCAGGGCCGCGATCCTCAGCCGCTTATGCGACAGCCCATCGGTCAGCATCGTCTGCAGACGTTACCGGTTCGGACCGGCGATCGCGGGTTCATTCCACTCCGCACCCCCAGCGGCACAAGTGGGGCACGATAGGGGGACGATATAGGCGCTTCGCCGATCGCGAAGCGACCTACACCGCCTAACAAGGAGCGGAAGTTGACCACCGAGTTCGTGCGCCACGACCTGGCCCAAAACTCCAGCACCACAGCCGAACCCGACCGGGTCCGAGTGATTCGAGAAGGCGTCGCATCGTATCTGCCCGACATCGATCCGGAGGAGACCGCCGAATGGCTTGAGTCGTTCGACGAGTTGCTGGAGCGGTCAGGGTCTGCGCGGGCGCGTTACCTCATGTTGCGGTTGCTGGAACGCTCCGGCGAACAGCGGGTGGCCATCCCCGCGCTGACATCGACGGACTACGTGAACACCATTCCGACCGAACTCGAGCCGTGGTTTCCCGGCGACGAGGACGTCGAGCGACGCTACCGGGCCTGGATCCGATGGAACGCCGCAATCATGGTGCACCGGGCGCAGCGCCCGGGAGTCGGTGTGGGAGGCCATATTTCGACTTACGCATCGTCGGCGGCGCTGTACGAGGTCGGGTTCAACCACTTCTTCCGGGGCAAGGCGCATCCGGGCGGTGGCGATCAGATCTTCATCCAGGGCCACGCCTCGCCGGGCGTCTACGCGCGCGCGTTTCTCGAGGGTCGGCTAACTGCCGACCAACTGGATGGTTTCCGTCAGGAGCACAGCCACCCCGGCGGCGGGCTGCCGTCCTACCCGCACCCGCGGCTGATGCCGGACTTCTGGGAGTTCCCCACGGTGTCGATGGGCCTGGGCCCGATGAACGCGATCTACCAGGCCCGGTTCAACCACTACCTGAATGACCGGGGCGTCAAGGACACCTCCGACCAGCACGTGTGGGCCTTCCTCGGCGACGGTGAGATGGACGAGCCGGAAAGCCGCGGCCTGATTCAGGTGGGCGCCAACGAGGGGCTGGACAATCTGACCTTCGTGATCAACTGCAACCTGCAGCGCCTCGACGGCCCGGTCCGCGGCAACGGCAAGATCATCCAGGAGCTGGAGTCGTTCTTCCGCGGCGCGGGCTGGAACGTCATCAAGGTGGTGTGGGGCCGCGAGTGGGATGCCCTACTGCATGCCGACCGCGACGGAGCGCTGGTCAATCTGATGAACACCACCCCCGACGGCGACTACCAGACCTACAAGGCCAACGACGGCGGCTATGTGCGCGACCATTTCTTCGGCCGCGACCCGCGCACCAAGGCGCTGGTGAAAGACCTGTCCGATCAGGAAATCTGGAACCTCAAGCGCGGCGGGCACGACTACCGCAAGGTATACGCCGCCTACCGCGCGGCGACGGAGCACAAGGGTCAGCCGACGGTGATCCTGGCCAAGACCATCAAGGGCTACACGCTGGGCAAGCACTTCGAGGGCCGCAACGCCACCCATCAGATGAAAAAGCTTGCGCTGCAAGACCTTAAGGACTTCCGCGACAGCCAGCGCATCCCGATCAGCGACGAGCAGCTCGAAGAGAACCCCTATCTGCCGCCGTACTACCACCCCGGCCCGGAGGCGGCTGAGATCCGCTACCTGCTCGACCGGCGGCGGGCCCTCGGCGGCTTCCTGCCCGAGCGGCGCACCAAGTCCAAGGTGCTGACGCTGCCCGGTCGAGACACCTACAAGGCGCTCAAGAAGGGCTCGGGCACCCAAGAGGTCGCCACCACCATGGCGACCGTGCGCACGTTCAAGGAACTGTTGCGGGACAAGGAGGTTGGACCGCGCATCGTGCCGATCATCCCGGACGAGGCCCGCACGTTCGGCATGGACTCCTGGTTCCCGAGCCTGAAGATCTACAACCGCAACGGTCAGCTCTACACCGCTGTCGATGCGGAACTGATGTTGGCGTACAAGGAAAGTGAAATCGGCCAGATCCTGCACGAAGGGATCAATGAAGCAGGGTCGACGTCATCGTTCACCGCGGTGGGCACGTCCTACGCCACGCACAACGAGCCGATGATCCCGGTCTACATCTTCTATTCGATGTTCGGGTTCCAGCGCACCGGTGACGGGTTCTGGGCCGCGGCAGATCAGATGGCGCGTGGCTTCGTGCTGGGCGCCACCGCCGGCCGCACCACGCTGACCGGCGAAGGCCTTCAGCACGCCGACGGGCATTCGCTGTTGCTGGCGTCGACCAACCCGGCCGTCGTCGCCTACGACCCGGCGTTCGCCTTTGAGATCGCCAACATCATCGAGAGCGGCCTGCACCGGATGTATGGCGAGAACCCGGAGAACGTCTACTTCTACGTGACGATCTACAACGAGCCGTACGTGCAGCCCGCCGAACCCGAGGGGCTCGACGTGGAGGCGCTGCTGCGCGGCATGTACCGCTACCGCAAGGCGCCCGAGAAGCGCACACATGTCGCGCAGATCCTGGCGTCGGGCGTGGCGATGCCCGAAACGCTGCGCGCGGCCGACCTGCTGGCCGAGGAGTGGGACGTCGCAGCCGACGTCTGGTCGGTGACGAGCTGGGGCGAGCTCAACCGCGACGGCGTGGAAATAGAGAGGGAACGGCTGCGCCATCCCGAGCGGCCTGCGGGCACATCGTTCGTCACCAAGGCGCTGGCCGACGCCGTCGGGCCGGTGGTCGCGGTGTCCGACTGGATGCGAGCGGTGCCCGAGCAGATCAGGCCGTGGGTGCCCGGCACCTACATCACCCTGGGCACCGACGGCTTCGGGTTCTCCGACACCCGCCCAGCGGCGCGCCGGTACTTCAACACCGACGCGGAGTCGGTCGTCGTCGGGGTCCTCGAGGGCCTCGCCCGTGACGGGAACATCGACGCATCGGTCGCGGTCGACGCGGCCCGCAAGTACCAGATCGACGACGTGATGGCCGCCGGCGTCTCGTACAAGGACACCGGCAGCGCCTGATTACCGCGGCACCGTTGGAGGATTCCTCCAGAAGAGTCGCGTAGCCTTTGGGGATGGCCGACAATCGGTTTATCCCGCCGAAGTCCACGCTCGAGGTGCTGGAGACGGTGCCGGAGTCGGTGCTGCGCAGGTTGAAGCAGTACTCGGGGCGGCTTTCCACCGAAGCGGTGCGCGCCATGGAGGAGCGATTGCCGTTCTTCGCCGATCTGGAAGCATCGCAGCGCGCCAGCGTGCAACTGGTGGTGCAGGCGGCGGTGGTCAACTTCGTCGAATGGATGCGTGATCCGCAGAGCAACGTCAGCTACACGGTGCAGGCGTTCGAAGTGGTGCCGCAGGACCTTCGGCGGCGGATCGCGCTGCGCCAGTCGGTCGAGATGGTCCGCATCACGATGGAGTTCTTCGAGGAAGTGGTGCCGCTGCTGGCCCGCTCAGAGGAGCAGTTGACCGCGCTGACGGCCGGAATCCTGCGGTACAGCCGGGATTTGGCGTTCGCCGCGGCCACCGCATACGCCGACCAGGCCGAGGCCCGCGGCGCATGGGACACCCGGATGGAAGCCAACGTCGTCGACGCAGTGGTCCGTGGGGACACCGGTCCGGAGCTGCAGTCGCAAGCCGCCGCGCTGAATTGGGACGCCACGGCGCCCGCCACGGTGATCGTCGGGCTCCCCCAGCCCGGCCGCATCGATCTCGCCAGCGACGACGTCCACGACGTCGTCGACCGAAACGGCCGCGCCGCCCTGTCCGACGTACACGGCACGTGGCTGGTGGCCATAATCTCCGGCCCGCTCTCGCCGACCGAGAGGTTCCTCACCGAATTGCTCCGGGTCTTCGCCGAGGGACCGGTGGTGATCGGGCCAACGGCCCCGACGCTGGGGGCCGCGCACATCAGCGCCACTGAGGCGATAGCCGGGATGAACGCCGTCGTGGGCTGGAGCGGGGCACCCCGGCCGGTATCGGCCCGCGAGTTGCTGCCCGAACGGGCACTGCTGGGCGATGCGACCGCGATCGCGGCACTGGAAACAGAGGTGATGCGGCCGCTGGCCGACGCCGGTCCGGCGCTCACCGAAACGCTCGACGCCTACCTGGACTCCGGCGGCGCGATCGAGGCCTGCGCCCGCAAATTGTTCGTTCATCCAAATACCGTGCGCTACCGGCTCAAACGTATCGCCGACTTCACCGGTCGCGATCCCACACTTCCACGCGACGCGTATGTGCTGCGTGTTGCGGCGACGGTGGGCCGACTGGGACGTCAGTCACACCACCCGAGCACGTCAAATGCCGCTGGAGCGGGACCCAAGGAGGTCCTGCCCGCCCCCGCCGCTGTCCAGTAAGCGAAGCGCAAGGTCGCGGAGCGGTATCGATGAAGTCGCATCACATGCCGTTTTGTGGAGTCCCTACAAAAAGATAAGACGAGGTTCATCATCTCTTACACGGCGCAAAACCGGTTTCACAGTGTTCTCTTAAAGACGTGCTTGGATTGCTTGCGCCCGGACAGGGCTCCCAGACCCCCGGCATGCTCGCCGCGTGGCTCGAGCTGCCCGGCGCTGCCGAGCGTCTCGCGGCCTGGTCGGAGATCAGCGGCCTGGACCTGGTGCGCCTGGGCACGACCGCGACCGCCGAGGAGATCACCGACACCGCCGTGACCCAGCCGCTCGTGGTGGCGGCGACGCTGCTGGCCCACGAGGAACTGACGCGACGCGGACTGTTCGCGGACAAGGACGTCACGGTGGCCGGCCATTCGGTCGGAGAGATCGCCGCATACGCGATCGCCGGCGTCATCGCCGCCGACGACGCAGTCAAGTTGGCCGCCACCCGCGGTTCGGAGATGGCCAAGGCCTGCGCGATCGAGCCGACGGGGATGTCCGCGGTGCTCGGTGGCGACGAGGCCGACGTGCTGGCCCGCCTCGAGGCGCTGGATCTCGTCCCGGCCAACCGCAACGCAGCCGGTCAGATCGTGGCCGCTGGCGCGCTGTCCGCACTGGACAAGCTCGCCGAGGATCCGCCCGAGAAGGCGCGAGTGCGCAAGCTGGCCACCGCCGGTGCCTTCCACACGCACTTCATGGCTCCGGCCACCGACGCCTATGCCGGCGCCGTTGAAGAGGTAACAACCACTGAGTCCTTGCGGCCCAACTCGAAACTCCTGTCGAACGCGGACGGCCAGCCCGTCGCGTCGGCGGCAGACGCCATGACCAAGCTGGTGTCGCAGCTGACTCGGCCGGTGCGTTGGGACTTATGTACCGAGACCATGCGTCACCACAAAGTGACGGCGATCGTCGAGTTCCCGCCAGCGGGCACCTTGGCAGGCATCGCCAAACGTGAGCTTCGGGGGGTGCCGACGTACGCCGTCAAGTCCCCCGCTGACCTGGACGGGCTAGCTGAGATTTAGCTCCGCGCTTGACCAGTACAACCACATAAGGAACGACCAGATCGTTGTTCGAAATCGTTCTCCGCTCCGCGGAGGACATGTATCAACCAAATTAGAAGGAGCCATTGTGCCCGCCACTCAGGAAGAAATCATCGCCGGTCTCGCCGAGATCATCGAAGAGGTCACCGGTATCGAGCCGTCCGAGGTCACCCCGGAGAAGTCGTTCGTCGACGACCTGGACATCGACTCGCTGTCGATGGTCGAGATCGCCGTGCAGACCGAGGACAAGTACGGCGTGAAGATCCCCGACGAGGACCTCGCGGGTCTGCGCACCGTCGGTGATGTCGTCACCTACATCCAGAAGCTCGAAGAAGAGAACCCCGAGGCCGCGGCGGCCATTCGGGCGCAGATCTCGGAGACCAAGTGACCAAGCCTTCCACTGCTAACGGCGGTTTCCCCAGTGTTGTGGTGACCGCCGTCACGGCGACGACTTCGATCGCCGCGGACGTCGAGAGCACGTGGAAGGGCTTGCTGGCTGGGGAAAGTGGCATCCGCGTTCTCGAGGACGAGTTCGTCACCAAGTGGGATCTGCCGGTCCGCATCGGCGGCCACCTGGTCGACTCCGTCGACGATCACATGACGCGACTGGACATGCGACGCATGTCGTATGTCCAGCGGATGGCGAAGCTGCTCGGTGGCCACGTCTGGGAGAGCGCGGGTACGCCCGAGGTCGACCCTGACCGCTTCGCGGTCGTCATCGGCACGGGTCTTGGTGGCGGCGAGAAGATCGTCGAGACCTATGACCTGATGAACGAGGGCGGCCCCCGCAAGGTGTCGCCGCTCGCCGTTCAGATGATCATGCCGAACGGCGCCGCCGCGGTCGTTGGCCTGCAGCTCGGAGCGCGCGCCGGGGTCATGACCCCGGTGTCGGCCTGCTCGTCGGGTTCGGAGGCCATCGCCCACGCGTGGCGCCAGATCGTCATGGGTGACGCCGACATCGCCGTGTGCGGCGGTGTCGAGGGCGGCATCGAGGCGCTGCCCATCGCGGCGTTCTCGATGATGCGTGCCATGTCGACCCGCAACGACGATCCGGCAGGCGCCTCGCGCCCCTTCGACAAGGACCGCGACGGGTTCGTGTTCGGCGAGGCCGGTGCGCTCCTGGTCATCGAGACCGAGGAGCACGCCAAGGCTCGCGGCGCCAAGCCGTTGGCCCGGTTGATGGGTGCAGGCATCACCTCCGACGCGTTCCACATGGTGGCTCCGGCCGCCGACGGGGTGCGCGCCGGGCGGGCGATCACCCGTGCGATCGAGCTCGCGGGGTTGGATCCCAAGGACATCGACCACATCAATGCCCACGCCACCGCCACCCCCATCGGTGACACGGCCGAGGCGAACGCCATCCGTGTCGCGGGTGTGGAGCACGCCGCGGTGTACGCGCCGAAGTCGGCGCTCGGCCACTCCATCGGTGCCGTCGGTGCCCTCGAGTCGGTGTTGACGGTGCTGACGCTGCGCGACGGTGTCATCCCGCCGACACTGAACTATGTGACCCCCGATCCCGAGATCGATCTCGATGTCGTTGCGGGCGAGCCTCGTTATGGCGAATACCAGTACGCCGTCAACAATTCGTTCGGCTTCGGTGGTCACAATGTCGCCCTGGCGTTTGGCCGTTACTGAGCGAGAGGAACCATCGGAGCAGTAATGGGAGGACACACGCGGCTCGCTACGGGGGCGGGTTTCCCCAACGTGGTCGTCACCGGTGTCGCGATGACGACCGCCCTGGCAACCGATGCGGATAGCACGTGGCTGAAGCTGCTGGCCGGGCAGAGCGGTATCCGTAAGCTCGAGGATCCGTTCGTCGAGCAATACGACCTGCCCGTCCGCATCGGCGGCCATCTGCTCGAGGACTTCGACAGTGAGCTCACGCGAGTGGAGTTGCGCCGGCTGTCATACCTCCAGAAGATGTCCACCGTGCTCGGGCGGCGAGTCTGGGAGAACGCCGGCACACCCGAGGTGGACACCCGCCGGTTGATGGTGTCGATCGGCACGGGCCTGGGTTCGACCGAGGAGTTGGTCTTCGCGTACGACGACATGCGCGCGAAGGGCATGCGAGCGGTGTCCCCGCTGGCGGTGCAGAAGTACATGCCCAACTCACCGGCGGCCGCTGTCGGGTTGGAGCGTGCCGCCAAGGCCGGTGTCATCACACCGGTTTCGGCTTGCGCTTCCGGTTCCGAGGGCATCGCCCACGCGTGGCAGCAGATCGTGCTCGGCGAGGCCGACATCGCGATCTGCGGTGGTGTCGAATCGAAGATCGAGGCGGTGCCCATCGCTGGATTCGCACAGATGCGAATCGTGCTGTCCACCACCAACGATGATCCGGCCGGTGCCTGCCGCCCGTTCGACAAGGACCGCAACGGGTTCGTGTTCGGCGAGGCGGGCGCGCTGATGATCATCGAGTCCGAAGAGCACGCCAAGGCGCGCGGAGCGAACATCTTGGCTCGGCTGATGGGCGCAAGCGTCACCTCCGACGGCTACCACATGGTGGCACCGGATCCCAACGGCGAGCAGGCCGGGCACGCGATGACGCGTGCCATCCAGCTCGCGGGCCTCAAGCCCACCGACATCGACCACGTCAACGCGCACGCGACCGGGACCTCGGTCGGCGATGTGGCCGAATCACATGCGATCAACAACGCGATGGGCGGCCACAAGCCTGCGGTGTACGCACCCAAGTCCGCGCTCGGCCACTCGGTCGGCGCGGTCGGCGCGGTCGAGTCCATCCTGACCGTTCTGGCGTTGAAGAACGGGGTCATCCCGCCAACGCTGAACCTGAAGAATCTCGACCCGGAGATCGACCTGGACGTCGTCCACGGCGGTCCTCGACCCGGCAATTACCAATTTGCAGTTAACAATTCGTTTGGATTCGGTGGGCACAACGTCGCGCTCGCCTTCGGGAAGTACTGATGCACAGGAGATCTCGATGACAGTCATGGCCCCCGAGGCCGTCGGCGAATCGCTTGACCCACGCGATCCGCTGTTGCGCCTGAGCACCTTCTTCGACGACGGCAGCGTGGAACTGCTGCACGAGCGGGACCGCTCAGGCGTGCTGGCAGCGGCCGGCAGCGTCAACGGCGTGCGCACCATCGCGTTCTGCACCGACGGCACCGTCATGGGCGGCGCCATGGGTGTGGAGGGTTGCGCGCACATCGTCAACGCCTACGACACCGCGATCGACGAGCAGAGCCCCATCGTGGGTATCTGGCACTCCGGCGGTGCGCGGCTGGCCGAGGGAGTCAAGGCGCTCCACGCGGTCGGCTTGGTCTTCGAGGCGATGATCCGCGCATCGGGTTACGTCCCGCAGATCTCGGTGGTCGTCGGCTTCGCGGCCGGCGGTGCCGCCTACGGGCCCGCCCTCACCGACGTCGTCGTGATGGCCCCTGAAGGCCGGGTGTTCGTCACCGGTCCCGACGTGGTTCGCAGCGTGACCGGCGAGGACGTCGACATGGCGTCGCTCGGCGGCCCGGACACGCACCACAAGAAGTCGGGTGTGTGCCACATCGTCGCCGACAACGAACTCGACGCCTACGAGCGCGGCCGCCGGCTGGTCGGATTGTTCTGCCAGCAGGGTCATTTCGATCGCGCCAAGGCCGAAGCGGGCGACATCGACCTGCATGCGCTGCTTCCGGAATCGGCGCGACGCGCCTACGACGTGCACCCGATCGTCGAGGCGCTTCTCGACGACGACGCACCGTTCGACGAGTTCCAGGGTAAATGGGCGCCGTCGATCGTCATCGGCCTCGGCCGGCTGTCCGGCAGGACCGTGGGTGTGATCGCGAACAACCCGCTGCGGCTGGGCGGCTGCCTGAACTCTGAAAGCGCCGAGAAGGCAGCGCGTTTCGTGCGGCTGTGCGACGCGTTCGGCATTCCGATCGTGAACGTGGTCGACGTGCCGGGTTACCTGCCCGGTGTGGACCAGGAGTGGGGCGGTGTGGTGCGCCGCGGCGCCAAGCTGCTGCACGCGTTCGGCGAGTGCACGGTTCCGCGGGTCACCCTGGTCACCAGGAAGATCTACGGCGGTGCCTACATCGCGATGAACTCGCGCTCACTGGGCGCGACGAAGGTGTTCGCGTGGCCGGACGCCGAGGTGGCCGTGATGGGCGCCAGGGCCGCCGTCGGCATCCTGCACAAGAAGAAGCTGGCCGCCACGCCGGACCACGAGCGTGAGGCGTTGCACGATCAGCTGGCCGACGAGCACGAAAAGCTCGCCGGTGGTGTGGATTCCGCGATCGAGATCGGCGTGGTCGACGAGAAGATCGACCCGGCGCATACCCGCAGCAAGCTGACGCAGGCACTGGCCGAGGCGCCGCAGCGCCGCGGCAGGCACAAGAACATCCCGCTGTAACCAGCGCGACAACACACAAAAGGCCCCGCGCACGGCGTCGGGGTCTTTTGCGTTCCCCTACCTGCGGTGTGGGCCCTGTCCAGGGTGGGCGATGATCGCGGCATGGACACCGAAGGCCGGCCGCGACCCGCAGATTTGCGTCGCTGGCGCCAACACCTGGCCAATGAACGTGCCGAAGCGAGTGTGTATCGGCATCTGGCGCAGCAGCGGACGGGCGGGGAACGCGACATCCTGCTCGCGCTGGCAGACGCGGAAGGGCGTCACGAGCAGCATTGGCTGAACCTGCTCGGTGACCACGTCGGCAAGCCCCGGCGCGCTGATCTGCGGACCCGGATGCTCGGATTCCTGGCCCGACACTTCGGGTCGGTATTCGTGTTGGCCCTCGCACAGCGAGCAGAGGCCCGCTCCACGTACGACACCGACGTCGACGCGACCCCCACTATGGCCGCCGACGAGCGCATCCACTTGGAGGTCGTACGCGCATTGGCGACTCGTGGACGAAATCAGCTGTCGGGCAGCTTCCGCGCGGCCGTGTTCGGCGCAAATGATGGACTGGTCAGCAACCTCGCGCTCGTTCTCGGCATCAGCGCGACGGGCGTGACCAGCCACACAGTGTTGGCCACCGGCCTTGCCGGCCTTCTCGCCGGCGCGTTATCGATGGGTGCCGGGGAGTACGTGTCGGTGAATTCGCAACGGGAATTGCTGGAAGCCTCGACGCCCAGCCCTGAAGCCGGCGCCGCGTTGCCTCAGCTGGATGTCAACACCAACGAGCTGGCATTGGTCTACCGGGCGCGCGGCATGAGTGTGGACGACGCAACGAGCCACGCCGCCAAGGTGCTGGACAACCTTGCGACGGGCGGCCGAAGCCAACTCGCCGGGCCCGATGCCGACCAGCATGAGGCCGTGGGCACGGGTCTTCGCGCGGCGGTTTCCAGCTTCAGTTTCTTCGCGTCGGGGGCACTGATTCCCGTGTTGCCCTATCTTTTTGGTCTGGAGGGCACTATTGCGGTCGTGGTGGCGGCCAGTTTGGTCGGAATCGCTTTGCTTGCAACGGGAATCGTCGTCGGGTTGCTGTCGGGTGGGCCACCTGTGCGCCGTGCGCTGCGACAGCTGATGATCGGCTACGGCGCCGCAACCGTCACCTACTTGCTCGGGTTGCTATTCGGCACCGGCGCCGGCTGACCGGTTTTCGGCACACTGACGGCACCCGTCTGCTAGACGCCGCAGCGCCGCGGCAGGCACAAGAACATCCCGCTGTAGTTCTCTACCGTTTCGGGACGATCATCACGGGCACCGGGGCGTGCCGCAGGATCTTCGACGCGGCCGAGCCGAGGAATACCTGAGCCGTCGGCCCGGCCGCGCCTGACCCGAGTAGCAGAAGGTCGCCGATGTCCCAGGGCACATTGTCGACCGCCTCGGACCATTCGTTGCCGGATCCGATCACGACCTCTACGTCGGGAAGCGCAATGCTCTCGCGAGCAGCGTTGAGCTGTTTAGAGATCTCGTCGTAGGTCTTGCGCGACCACTGCTCGACGACAAGGTCCTCAGCCGACGAGTCGACCACGCCGGCGAACGTCTTCCGCGGCCGTACCGTGAACGAGGCAATGCGCAGTCGCACCGACCACCGTGTGGCCAGCTCAGCACTTGTCGCAACGAGTCCGACCGCGTCGGCGGCACCACCGTACGCCGCGGTCAGCCGGTCAATCGGACCCGCACGCATCGGGTAGCCGCGTGGGGCAATCGCCACGGGCACTGCGGCCGTGTGGACGAGGCGGTCGGTGACGCTACCCAGGGCAACCCTGCCCAGTAGTCCGGACGACGACGACCCGACAACGACGAGATCTGCTTGCTGGGCTGCCGCGAGATCCGTCAAACCTGTTGGGACGGAGGTCGATTGATGGACAAGGACGGATATGCCGACATCGGCGGGCAGCTTGCTGACCATTTGCTCGAGTGACTGCGACGCTTGTGCGCTGACATATTTGAGGTACTCGTCCTCGCCGGGACCACCTTTAGGCGGCCACGGCCGCTCGACGATCGAGGTGGCAACGATCTTGTCACCTGTACAGCGCGAAATCTGAGCCGCCAGGTTCAGCGGCGCCATACCCTGGCGGCTCCAGCTGACTGCCGCGAGGATCGTCATGGCATGGACACGACTGCTGCCGGGGTCGCCACGACATGCGTAACGGGCACGTCATATGCAGCGCGTGCGCGGTCCACCACATCGAATCGTTGCCAGACCGAGTATTCGGGCGGCAACGTGGCAATCACGATCTGATCCGGGTGGAACGTTTGGACGGCATCGGCCAAGGCCCGCAGCGGCCGGTAATCACCCAACGTCCCGTCGGCGTCGAGGTTGTCCGAATGCAGCGTGGTCAAGGTGTAATCCAGCCGCTGCTCGGCCGCCTGCTGGGTGGCCTCCGCCAAATCGAGCGGACCGTGGGTCGCCGCCACCCCGGTCTCGATCGGACTGGCCGGCACCACCACAAAGTACTTGGCCGCGGTGTCCGCACCGATGCGACGCAACTCATCGAGCAGCTCGCGGGAATTGGCCGTCTCGTTGGCCAGCACGAGGACCTTGTGCGCTTTGGTCGTCGGCGCGACCCCCTCCACGTGCCGGCGACGACCGATGAACCATTTGTTGGCGAAGTACAACACCAGGACCACCGCCCACGAGAGCAGGCTCAGCACCAGCTGCGAGCGCACGTCCTTCTGGATGCCCATCTGCACCAGGATCGCCAGAATCGCCGCCGCGGTCAGGATCGACAGCACCGGGAACAGCCACATCTTCACCTTCAGTTTCGACTCGTCGGTGCGGTACCGCAGCACGATCTGCGAGATGGCGATCAGAAGGTAGACGAACAGGATGATCGCCCCGCTGGAGTTCAGCAGAAACGCGAAGATCGTGTCCGGCGAGACCGCCGCGGCGATAACACATAACAAGCCGACGACCGAGGACGCCAGGATCGCCGCCGCCGGTACCCCGCGGCGGGTCACCGCCACCAGCTGGGCTGGCGCCTCGCGGCGCGCAGCCAACACGAACAACATCCGCGAGGCGGTGTACATCCCCGAGTTCAGACAGCTCAGCACCGCCGTCAACACCACCGCGTTCATGATGTGGTCGGCATAAGGAATCCCCATCTCGGTGAACGCGGACACGAACGGGGAGGCGGCAAGCTTCTCGCCGTTCCACGGCAGGATCGTCACCAGCAGGAATATCGAGCCGACGAAGAAGATCGCAATCCGCAGGATCACCGAGTTGGCGGCCTTGGCCACCGCCCTCTCCGGGTCGGACGATTCCGCCGCGGCGATCGTCGCGATCTCCGCCCCCACCATCGAGAAGATCACCGTGACCACGCCGACGGTCACGGCCATGACGCCGAGCGGGAAGAACCCGCCATGGCTCCACAGGTTGGAGAAATCCATCGATTTGTGCGGCCACAAGCCGAGAACGAAGAGCGAGCCGAGCGCGATGAACACCACGATCGCGGCCACCTTGATACCGGCGAACCAGAACTCGAACTCACCGAACGACGACACCGAGAACAGGTTGGTCCCGGTCATCAAGACCAGCAGCACCAACGCAGACAACCACAGCGGGATGTCGACCCAGTACTGGATGATCTTCGCGCCCGCGATCGCCTCGAAGCCCACAACGATCACCCAGAAATACCAGTACAACCAGCCCACCGAGAAACCAGCCCAGTTGCCCAGCGCGTTACGGGCGTAGTCGGCGAACGATCCGGTCGACGGGTTGGCCACCGCCATCTCGGCCAGCATCCGCATCACCATGATGATCAACACACCGGCCAATGCGTACGTGATGAACGCGCCCGGCCCGGTGTCTTTTATAACGACGCCGGAGCCGACGAATAGGCCCGCACCGATCACGCCGCCAATGGCGATCATCGTCAACTGCCGCTGGCTCAGCGCCTTCTTCAGTGTGGGTGCCGCGCTCATCGCATCCTCCCATGCTCGGTATAAGGGCATCATGACCCCTCGCGGCCGTCTTTGTGGCTGAATACGAACGGACGCAAAAAGCTGGTCACGCACGGCGTGTCGCGGGCCTCTGCGTCCGCCGCCGCTAGCTGGTGAGGAACGCCTTAGCGACCGCGACCACACGGTCGCGGTCGGTCTGCACCAGACCGATGCGGGTGCGGCGATCGACGATGTCGTCGGCGTCCAGCGCGCCCTCATGGGTCACCGCGTACTCGAATTCCGCGCGGGTGACGTCAATGCCTTCGGCCACTGGGTCATTCGGCCGCTCGCAGCTGGCCGCCGCGATCACGTTCGGCGCCTCTGCGCCGAATCGGGCGACCAGCGACCCTGGCAGGTGGGCTGTCGAGGCCGCCGTGGCCACCGGATTCGACGGTGCACCGACCAGTGGAAGATCCCGGGTCCGGCAGGGACCGGCGGTCAGGTTGCGCAACCGGACCGCCCGGTCGAGCACATCCTCGGCCATGTGCCGGTATTCGGTGAGCTTGCCGCCGATCACACTGATCACGCCCGAGGCCGACTCGACGACCGCGTGTTCCCGCGACACGTCGGCCGTGCGGCCCGCTCCGGTGTCGATCAGCGGCCGCAGTCCGGCATACGCGCCGATGACGTCGGCCGGACCGAGCGCGACCTCCAGTGCGGTGTTGACGGTGTCGAGCAGGAACGAGATCTCGTCCGATGTAGGTTGCGGCACATCGGGAATCGGTCCTGGCGCGTCCTCGTCGGTCAACCCGAGGTACACGCGCCCCAGCTGTTCGGGCATCGCGAAAACGAACCGGTTGATCTCGCCGGGGATCGGAATGGTCAGCGCAACGACGGGATTGCCGAAGGATGCGGCGTCGAACACCAGATGTGTTCCGCGACTTGGCCGCAGCCGGATCGAAGTGTCGACCTCCCCCGCCCACACGCCGCTGGCATTGATGATGGCGCGGGCCGAGACGTCGAACGACTCGCCGGAGCGCTGATCGGTCAGTGTCACCGAGGTGCCCGTCGCGTTCGATGCGCCAACGCGGGTCAGTATCCGCGCGCCATGCTGCGCGGCGGTGCGCGCCACCGCGGTGACGAGCCGTGCGTCGTCGATGAGTTGTCCGTCGTAGGCGAGCAGGCCGCCGCTCAAGCCGTCGCGGCGCACGGTGGGCGCCATCTCGATCGCGCGCGCCGCATCGATCCGCCGTGAACGCGGCAGCGTCGATGACGGCGTGCCCGCCAGCTTGCGCAGCCCGTCGCCCGCCGCGAAACCGAAACGCACCAAAGCCCGCGCCGCCGTGCTCATCTCGGGCAGTAGCGGAACCAGCTGCGGCATGGCCTTGACGAGGTGGGGAGCGTTGCGCGTCATCAGGATTCCGCGTTCGATGGCGCTGCGGCGCGCGATTCCGACATTGCCTGTCGCCAGGTAGCGAAGCCCGCCGTGCACCAGCTTGGAGCTCCAGCGGCTGGTGCCGAACGCAAGGTCGTGCTTCTCCACCAACGCGACGCGCAGACCGCGGCTCGCGGCATCGAGCGCGATGCCGGTGCCGGTGATGCCGCCGCCGATCACGATCACGTCGAGTTGCTCGCCGTCGGCCAGCGCGGCCAGCTCGGCTACCCGCCGGGATTCGTTGAGTGCCGTCGAGCCGGTCATGGTTTCAGGTACCCGTCCAGGCAGTGGGCGAGTTCTACGTCGAGCGCGCGCGCGTCGAGGATCGCGGCGACGATCTGTCCTGACTGGATCGTCGACCGGGCGATCAGCAGACACATGGCCGCGAGCTGACGCGGCTCGCCGGGCCGGACGCATCCTTCGTCCTGGGCGAGCTTGATGTCGGCCGCCAACGTGTCGATGAGGATCTGCTGGCTGGTGCCCAGCCGTTCGGTCGTGTAGACCATCGTCAACTCCGGAGCCCTGTTCAGCACCGACATGACGACTTCGTCGTCGCGCAGGTGGTCGGCCACCGCGACCATCCGCTCGACCACCGCTTCGCGGCCGACCCCACGGGTCGGGACCGCGTCCAACGCGCCGACAATCCGTGCGGTGAGCAGTGCCGCGAGCACCGACCGGATGTCGGGCCAGCGCCGATAGACCGTCGGCCTGCTCACCCGGGCGCGGCGCGCGATCTCCGCCAGAGTCACACGCTCGACCCCGTAAGCGGTCACACAATAGGCCGCTGCCTCGAGGATGCGGTCGCCGATCGGCGACGAGGGGTCGTTACTGATTGACACCATATGTAATACTGTAACCCATGGCGCGTCCGGATGACCAGCAAGCCGCACTCCTACCTCCGATGAAGTGGAACGCATGGGGGGACCCCGCGGAGGCGAAACCGCTATCTGTGAGCATTCGCTCGCTGCTCACGCAGGCGCTCGGCATCGACGACGCGGGCGCTGCCGACCTCGAACCCGAGCAAGTCCGGCTGCGGCCGTCGGCGCTGTCGCGCTCTGATCGCGAGGGGTTGGCGGAGATCGTGGGGACCGCGTACTGCGGCATCGACGACCGAGCCCGGCTGCTGCGTGCGGGCGGTAAGTCCACGCTGGATCTGTTGCGCCGCAAGGACACCGGCGTACAGGATGCGCCCGACGCGGTGCTGCTGCCCGGCGATGAAGAAGATGTGGCCGCGATTCTCCGATATTGCGCGGAGCACAGCATTGCGGTCGTCCCGTTCGGAGGGGGCACCAGCGTGGTCGGCGGCCTTGACCCTATCCGCGGCGACTTCAAGGCCGTGATCTCGCTGGACCTGCGTCGACTGAACCAGCTGCACGGGCTCGACGAGGTGTCCGGCGAAGCCGAGTTGGGCGCCGGACTGACCGGGCCGGATGCCGAACGGTTGCTCGGCGACCGCGGCTTCTCGCTCGGCCACTTCCCGCAGAGCTTCCAGTTCGCAACCATCGGCGGGTTCGCCGCGACGCGGTCGTCGGGACAGGACTCGGCGGGTTACGGCCGGTTCAACGACATGGTCCGCGGCCTGCGCACAGTGACGCCTGCCGGGGTGCTCGATCTCGGCCGTGCACCGGAGTCGGCGGCAGGCCCGGACCTTCGGCAACTGATGATCGGCTCGGAAGGCGTGTTCGGGATCATCACCCGCGTACGCGTTCGGGTACATCCGGTGCCGGAGGCCACCCGGTATGAGGCGTGGACGTTCGGTGACTTCGCCACCGGCGCCGACGCGCTCCGCGCCGTCGTGCAGACGGCCACCGGGCCGACCGTGATCCGGCTATCCGACGAGGCGGAGACCGGTGTCAACCTCGCGACCACCGAGAGCATCGGCGAGCACACCATCACCGGTGGCTGCCTGGCCATCACGGTTTTCGAGGGTTCGGCGGCGCACGCCGACAGCCGGCACGCAGAAACCCGCGCGCTACTGGAGGCGAAGGGCGGCACGTCACTGGGCGAGGGCCCCGCCCGCGGATGGGAGCACGGCCGGTTCGGCGCCCCGTATCTGCGCGATTCACTGCTGTCGGCGGGCGCGCTGTGCGAGACGCTCGAGACTGCGACGAGATGGTCCAACTTGCCCGCACTCAAGGCCGCCGTCACCGAGGCGCTGACGACCTCACTGGCCGAATCGGGCACGCCAGCGCTTGTGCTGTGCCACATTTCGCATGTGTATCCGACTGGCGCGTCGCTGTACTTCACCGTGGTCGCCGGGCAGCGCGGCAACCCGATCGAGCAGTGGCGCAAGGCGAAGGCCGCCGCGTCGGACGCGATGATGCGCACCGGCGGCACCATCACGCACCACCATGCGGTCGGCGCCGACCACCGGCCGTGGATGCGCGACGAGGTCGGCGACCTCGGTGTCGCGGTGCTGCGGGCCGTCAAGGCCACGCTCGATCCGGCGGGAATTCTCAACCCCGGCAAGCTGATTCCTTGACGTCCTCCCCGGACTGAGGTCCCGGGATTCCAACCCCATCCCACCGGCTTACGCGGCAGGAGTAGCGAGTTGAGGTTCACGGTTCGCAGACCGCCCAGCGGCGAGGTCTCCCCGTGCGGTCACCGGCCGTCCGGCGGCAATGTTGCGTGCAGCGTTCACATCGGCGTTGCACCGCCCAGCATTGCAAGCCTCGCACTCGAAAACCGCTTGGCTCTTGCGGTTCCCCGGTGCGACGTGCCCACATTCGGAGCAACGCTGCGACGTGTACGCAGCCGGGATCTGCTCGACCCGGCCGAAAGCCTTGTGCTGCAAACGCCTTACGAGCTGACCCCAGCCACTTCGGCTCATCGCACGATTGAGCCCGCGCTTCTGGGCGACTCGGATACCCGGCTGCTCGAGAGTGCCGCGCGCAGGGCGGGTCATCGCCGGTACGGCAAGGGCCTCGACCCTGATTACGTCGAACCCCCGTGCGAGATCGGTGGTAGTCTTCTCCACCCAATCCTTACGCCGATCCCTCTCACGGGCCTTCAGCTGGGCGATCGCCCGTTTCGTCTTGTCGCGGCGATTGGAGCCGCGCTTGGCGCGGGCCAACCGCTGCTGCAACACCTTCAGCCGTCTCGATTCATCCGGGGTAAGACCGGGTGCGTGCAGCAGCTCGCCGGTCGACAGCGCAGCCGACACCGCAACTCCGCGGTCGACGCCGACCACGCTATTGTCACCTGGACCTGCGATCGGGTCGGGGACGTGCGCGAAGACGATATGCCAGCGACCAGCCCGATTACGGGTAATCCGGTAGGACTTGACGCCCTCGGGTACTGGCCGCGACATGCGGAACCGCACCCATCCGACCTTGGGGACCCATACCCGGCTAATGTGGCTGTTGAGCCGTTCGATGTGATGCGATTTCAGCCCGACTTGCCGAAAACCTTCGTGCACACCGGCTTTGCGCCATGTCGGGCGGCCATGCGTGCGGTTGAAGAAGTTTTGCATGGCCTGCGCGAAATCGCGCAGCGCCTGCTGCTGCACCGTCTGACTCCCGGCCCGAAGCCACGCGTACTCGGCGCGGGCTTCCGTCAACTGCGCACACTGCTCCACATAGCCGGGAGCCTTGCGGCCCGGTTGCCAATGCTGTTGCTGCTCCACCGCCAAATTCCACACATACCGCGCATCTCGACAGTGCGCCAACAACACTTCCTCCTGCTCGGGAGTGGGCAACAGTCGAAACCGCGACATATCCGCACAGTAACCACCACCACCGACATCCCCGGCGTCAGCACACACGGAGCCCTCGCGACCGGCTTCATCCCCCGACTGAGGTTTAGGGTTTCCAGCCGAAGGAAACATCCATGACTACTCGCCGCGAGATCGGCACCGTCACCGTCCTGACGAACCCGATGTCGGGTCACGGCAACGCGAAGCACGCGGCCGAGCGCGCGATCGCCAGGTTTCAGCAGCGCGGCGTCGAAGCGTGCGAAATCGTCGGCACCGACGCGGAACACGCGCACCGGCTGCTCGACGATGCCCTGGAGCGTGGCACCGATGCACTCGTGGTGTGTGGCGGTGACGGCGTCGTCACGCTGGCGTTGCAGTCGTTGGCGCTCGGTGACATCCCGCTGGGCGTGATCCCCGCCGGCACCGGCAACGACCATGCGCGCGAATACCGGCTTCCCAGAAACGATCCCGAGGCTGCCGCCGATGTGGTCATCGACGGCTGGGCCGAGAGCGTCGACCTCGGCCGCATCGACAACCACGCAGGAACGCAGAAGTGGTTCGGCACGGTGATGGCCGCCGGATTCGACTCACTGGTCAGCGACCGCACCAATCGCATGCGCTGGCCGCACGGTCGGATGCGCTACAACGTGGCGATGGTCGCCGAGCTCTCCCAGCTGCGGCCGCTGCCGTTCCGGCTGGCCTTCGACGACGGTGAGACGATCGTCGCCGACCTGACGCTGGCCGCATTCGGCAACACCAAGAGCTACGGCGGCGGAATGTTGATCTGCCCCCACGCCGACCACGCCGACGGCCAACTCGACATCACGATGGTGCACGCGACGTCGCGGACCCGGTTGGTTCGCTTGTTCCCCACCGTTTTCAAGGGCACTCACGTCGAACTGGACCGGGTCACCACCGCGCGCGCCAAACGGATCAGCGTCGACTCCCCCGGCATCAACGCCTACGCCGACGGCGAGTACGCGTGCCCGCTGCCGGTCGAGGTATCCGCGGTACCCGCCGCGCTGAAGATCCTTACCCCACGCCCCTACTCAGCCAGCTGACCTCGGCGGTGTCGCCTCCGTCGCGGTAGGGCTCCAGCGCCTCGTCCCACGCGGTGCCCAGCACCGAATCGAGCTCGGCGACCAGTACGTCGGCCCCCGAGGCCATCAACGCGCGCAGCCGCATCTCGCCGACCATCACATCGCCGTTGGCGCTCATCGCGCCGCTCCACAGTCCCAGCTGCGGTGTGTGGCACCAGCGGTGCCCGTCGACGCCCGCGCTCGGGTCCTCGGTCACCTCGAATCGGAGCACAGACCACGAGCGCAGCGCATTGGCCAGTTGCGCGCCGATACCGACCGGCCCTATCCAATTGGTGACCGCACGCAGCTGCCCCGGCATTGCGGGCTGCGGGGTCCACCTCAGGTTCGCCCTTGCCTGAAGGGTCGACGACAACGCCCACTCGACATGCGGGCATACCGCCGCGGGTGAGGCGTGGACATACACCGCACCCGTCGCCGCGTCGGCGAATTGGTTCGCTGCACGCATCTGCTGCTCCTTCGGTTCCACGAGGGACGTCTTCCCCAACGACCTGGTGAATCCGAATTACAGCTGTGTCGTGCGTGTCTATTGTGCCTTGTGAGGCACCTGTTGCGCTAGTCTGCCCCGAATTCTCTCAGGACTTCGTCAGACAGCGCCGGCCAGCATTGGTGGGTCCATTCCCCGAAGTTGCGGTCCGTCAGCACCACGAGCGCCAGATCGGCGTCCGGATCGACCCACAAAAACGTCCCTGACTGGCCGAAATGCCCGTAGGTGCGGCCCGAGTTGGACGATCCGGTCCAGTGTGGCGACTTGGCGTCCCTGATCTCGAAGCCCAGCCCCCAGTCGTTGGGCCGCTGCACCCCGAACCCCGGCAGCACCCCGGTCAGACCCGGAAACTGCACGTCGGTGGCGTCGGCGTGCATATGCGGTGACACCATCCTGGGCCGCAGCAGGTCG
>Ga0207669_10000301_pt1 | contig 22685 bp, 22 predicted proteins | sample KBSM33metaG_FD_184329 | JGI IMG/M metagenome (GOLD analysis project Ga0207669, IMG submission 184329) | Miscanthus rhizosphere microbial communities from Kellogg Biological Station, Michigan, USA - KBS M3-3 metaG (SPAdes) (version 2) | ecosystem: Host-associated > Plants > Roots > Rhizosphere >...
GCCGCCGCCTACAGCCTCCAGTTCGAGTACGGTCCGCTGAGCGAAGCCTCGATCGGCAACGTCGGCATGAATCCGGCGACCAACGGATGGGTCGATCACGTGGTGACACCGATCGGCGCGTTCGGTCTGATAGTGGCTGAAGACGCTGTCGACAAGTACTTCGTGAAGTGGGCAGAATCGCGCACGACCAATCCCGTGTATCGCTTCGCGTTCCGAATCGTTTTCAACCCTGCACGCACGCTCTCCAACACGGCCACCGGACGCTGGCCGTGGCACCGGGACGACCGCCCATTGCGGTGGAAGCCGAACGAAAACTAATCGGTTCTGCGATACTCAGTAGATGCCCCTCATTGCCGTGACCTCGGCCGCGCTGGATCTCCAGGCGCTGACGCAGCAGGTCAGCGCGGCGCGCGAGGGTGACGGCGCCGTCGCGTCGTTCATCGGGCTGGTGCGCGATCACAATCAGGGCCGCCGCGTCTCGTTCCTCGACTACGAGGCCTATGAGCCGCTCGCCGTTCGGGCACTGACACGCATCACCGAAGAAGTGAGCCAGGCATGGCCGGACACGCGCGTCGGCGTGCATCACCGGACGGGCCGGATCGAGATTGGCGAAGCGAGCGTGATCATTGCCGCCGTCTCGCCGCATCGCGCGAACGCGTTTGCGGCCTGCCGCTACACGATCGAACGCATCAAGCAAATCGTCCCTATCTGGAAGCACGAGCACTTCGAGGGCGGCGACGTCTGGCTGGAGGGCGCCACTGCGGACCCCGACGATGAGTCGGCCCGGCAGGCGGCGTATCGAATCGCGTGCGCGTAACCGTGCGGTTGTTCGCCCGGCTGCGCGACCTGGCGGGATCGGGGGAGCTGGTCCGGGACGTCCAGGCTCCGGCGACCGTCCAAAGCGTGTGGAAGGCTCTCGTCGCCGAAATGCCCGCCCTCGGTGAGTACGAGCGGACGATGTCGGTGGCGGTGAATGCGGACTACTCGCGGATGTCCGCGTCGGTCAGCGAGGGCGATGAAGTAGCATTCCTCCCCCCTGTCTCGGGGGGATAATTGGGTATACAAACTCCCAATTCCCAAGGATCCAACTCCCAAGACACCGAGCTATTTGGGAGTTGGGAGTTGGAGATTGGTAGTTGACAGTGTTTGGCTCTAAACCATGTTCGACAAACTGACTTCGGTCGAATCACGTTACGACGAGCTGATGACTCAGCTCGGCACCGTCGAAGTGCAGTCGGATCCCTCGGAGTACAAGAAGGCGGCGAAGACGCTCTCGGAGCTCGAACCCCTCGTCCAGAAGTTTCGCGAGTTCAAGAGCGTGGAGCTCGACATCGCCGGCGCCGAGGAACTGTTCCGCAGCGCTGATACCGACATGCGCGAGCTGGCCGACGAGGAGCTGAAGTCGCTCAACGCTCGTCGCGAGGCGCTCCTCCATGAGCTCAAGATCCTTCTCATACCGAAGGATCCGAATGACGAGAAGAACGTCATCCTCGAAATTCGCGCCGGCACGGGTGGAGACGAAGCGGCGCTCTTCGCGGGCGACCTGTTTCGTATGTACACGCGCTATGCCGAACGCCAGGGCTGGAGGCTCGACGTGATGTCGAGCAGCGAGACCGGCGGCGGCGGGCTCAAAGAAGCGATCGTGGCGATTGATGGCAGGGGTGTCTACAGTCGCCTGAAGTACGAGAGCGGCGTGCATCGCGTGCAGCGCGTGCCTGCCACGGAGGCGAGCGGACGCATCCACACGTCGACCGCGACCGTCGCCGTGCTGCCTGAGGCCGAGGACGTCGACATCCAGATCAACGACAAGGACCTGCGCATCGACACGTTCTGCTCCAGCGGTCCCGGTGGCCAGAGCGTCAACACGACCTACTCCGCCGTGCGCATCACTCACCTGCCGACGAATCTCGTCGTCTCGCAGCAGGATGAGAAATCGCAGATCAAGAATCGCGCAAAGGCCATGAAGGTGCTGCGCGCGCGCCTCTACGAGATGGAGATGCAGAAGCAGCAGGACGCGATCGCAAAGGAGCGGCGCGGCCAGGTTGGCAGTGGCGACCGTTCCGAGAAGATTCGGACCTACAACTTCCGCGACAGTCGGATTACCGATCATCGAGTCAACTTCACCACTCACCAGCTTCACAACGTCCTCGATGGCGACATGGGCGAGCTCGTGGAACAGGTCACCTCGTTCTACAACGCCCAGAAGCTGAAGGAAGTCACCACCGTCGGCCCCGAAGAATGACGCTTCTGCACGAGCAGTTGACGGCCGGACGCGAACGTCTGGTCGCCGCGGGTATCGAGCCGTCATCAGCGGCGATCGACGTCGACCTGTTCGTGCGCACGATTCTCGGCTGGGATCGCGCGCGCGTCCTGACCGCTCGAACCGAGCCGGCGCCTGACGGACTCGAACCGCAGTTCTCGGAATGGATTCTTCGGCGTGCCGACCGCGAGCCCGCGGCGTACATCGTCGGCAACCGGGAATTCTGGGGTCTCGAGTTTCGCGTCACATCCGACGTCCTCATCCCGCGTCCCGAGAGCGAGTTCATCGTCGAGGAGTCGCTCGCGATCCTGAACACGCTGAATCTGAACTCACCACGACTCGCGGATATCGGCACCGGCAGCGGTTGCCTCGCGGTCAGCCTCGCTCACCAGGTCCCGAGCGCGTACGTCGTCGCAACCGAGCTCTCGCCTGACGCTCTTGCCGTCGCGCGCGACAACGCACGGCGCCATCGCGTGAGCGGGCGAATGACGTTCGTAGAGACATCCTTCCTCGACGGGATCACTGGTCCCTTCGATTTGATCGCGGCCAATCCGCCCTACGTCAAAGCCGGAGACAAGCCGGCCTTGTCGCGTGACGTTCGTCACGAGCCGGACGTCGCGCTCTTCGGGGGCGAAACAGGCCTGCTGGGAGTTGAGGCCGTGCTCGACGCCGCGGTGCGCACGCTCACGAGCGGTGGCTGGCTGGTGATGGAGTTCGGGTTCGGTCAGGAAGAGGATGTGAGACAACTCGTCGCGGCGCGGTCGGCACTGCGCATCGAACGCGTACGTGCGGATCTGCAAGGCATCCCGCGAACCGCAGTCGTGCAACGGTCATGAACGATTGCCTCTTCTGCAAGATCATCGCGGGACAGATCCCCGGACGCTTTGTCTACGAGGATCACGAGCTCGTCGCGATCCGGGATATCAACCCACAGGCGCCGCTGCACGTCCTGATCATTCCGCGCCGCCACATCGCCACACTGAACGATCTGGGCGTGCACGACGATGCGCTGGCTGGAGCGATGCAGCGAGCGGCGGCGGCCATCGCGAAGGACCAGGGATACGCCGACGAAGGCTATCGGACGGTGTTCAACACGAACCGGGCTGCCGGCCAGACAGTGTTCCACATCCACCTGCACCTGCTCGCAGGGCGTGCGCTGACCTGGCCTCCGGGATAGTACCGGGATCCGGGGTCCGGGATCCGGGATCCGGGCTGGGAGGTTGGGAATAGTTCGATCTACTCGCGCGCGAGTATGATCGCGAGGCTCACCTCACCCTCTCAGTGGTGATAACGGAAAAGGAAGGCAGCCATGGGACTTCTGGATGGCATCCTCAGCAACGTAGCGGGATCAGTTCTCGGCGGCGGTCAGACGCAGGGAGGTAGTCCGCTCGACGCATTGGTCAACAGTCTTGGCGCGGGTAATCAAAAGAGCGGATCGGATCTGGTCGGTGCCGTGATGGCGATGGTCCAGCAGAACGGCGGGCTGCCGGGCGTCATCGACAAGCTTCGCGCCAGCGGCCTGGGACAGCAGGCTGATTCGTGGGTCGGCACCGGCGCGAACGCGAGTGTGTCACCCGATCAGTTGACGCAGGCGTTCGGCAACACGGGCCTCGGCAATCTGGCCGCGCAGCTCGGCACGTCGAACGGCCAGGCCGGCTCGATCCTTTCGCAGATCCTGCCGGAGCTCGTGAATCAGCTCACGCCGAACGGACAGGTTCCCGACAATCACAGCGACCTGCTCTCACAGGGCCTGGCGCTGCTCCGACGTTAGTTGTCTCGGGTGCGGCCCTGCGGCCGCCCCATCTCGACATGGCCATCACGCTCAGTCCTGAAAACAAGAAGCTGCTGCTCGCGTCCATCAAGCGATACTTCGTCGAACATCTCGACGAAGACATCGGCGACCTCAAGGCTGGCCTGCTGCTCGACTACTGCCTGCAGGAGATTGGGCCGGTCATCTACAACAAGGCGATCGGCGACGCGCAGGCATACTTTCAGGAGCGTGCCGTCGATCTCGAGGGCGTCTGCTACGAGAAGGAGTTCACGTTCTGGGCCCCGAAGTCAGGGGGCCGCTCGCCGCGTTGATCGCGTCAATTGATCAACGCTGGAAGCTCTGACATCGAGCGAATCACCGGGACGACTGCCGTAGGCACCGGATCATCCGATCGGTGCACGAGCACGCCGCGCATCCCAACTCGACGCGCACCGTCTATGTCGTGCGCAACGCTATCGCCCACCATCAGCGAGTCGCGTGCCTCGACGCCAGCCAGTGTCAACGCCGCTTCGAAGATGCTCGGGTGCGGCTTCATGTAGCCATGCTCCGAGGAAGACACGGCCGCGGTGATGAGGCCCTGAAGCTGGAAGTGCTCCTGGAACGAGGCGAGGCAACGATGCGAATTGGAGATCAGCCCAATCTTCAATCCTCGTCTCGCCAACTCCTGCAGCACAGGCGCCACATCGTCGTAGAGGAAGAAGTGCTGACAGGCGGCCCACTCGTTGTAGATCTCGGTCGCGCACTCGTCGAGTCGCGGACCCGATCCCCCCATCTCCTCGATGATGCGCCGCGTGTAGCAGACGAAGATGTCCGCGTCGTAGGCATGATCCTGCGCGGCATCGAGAATCGACGATGCCGCACGCACGGCCTGCGGGAAGCGCGAGGGATCCACCGTCATGCCGTAGCGCTCGCAGAAGGCCGCGTAGCCCTCACCCTGAAACGTCGGCCCGGGGTAGATCAGCGTGAAGTCGACGTCGAAGAACACGGCAGAAACCGGGCGTCGGCTCACGAGAGAGGTCCTTCAAAGGGTCCCGCGACAACGACGGTCGCGTTGGCGGGATCAATCGCGCGGCGTGCCGCGTTGTGCACGTGCTCGGGAGTCACGGCCCGCAGAAGATCTGGCATCTGGATGTCGTAGTCGAGGCCAAGCCCAAAGAATTCCACCGTCTGCAGATACGTGGCGATACCCATGTTGGTTTCGAGTGTGCGCGGCATCGATCCGATCAGATACTGCTTGGACTCCTGAAGCTCCTGTTCGGTCGGGCCTGCGTCGACCAGTTTCTGGAGTTCCGTGTCGATCGATGCAACGGCCTTTGTCACATTTGCCGGACTGACGCCGGCCCTGATAACCAACGGCCCTGGCATGAGGTTCGCGTCAAGCGAGCTGGAGACGTAGTACGCCATCCCTTGCTGCTCGCGAATACTGTCGCCGAGGCGACCACCGAGCGAGTATTGGCCGAGGATGTTGTTCATCAGCGAGTACGCGTAGTAGGACGCGTCCTGACGGGTGATGGTTGCGAATCCGTAAGCGATGTCGGTTTGCGACTTGTTCATCATCGACACGACTCGGCGTTGACGCCCCGATGCGGAAGCAACAGACATACCAGTCACGTCGACGGCCGCTCCTCCTTTCCAGGCACCAAAGATCGTGCGCGCCGCATCGACCGCGCGGGCCGGATCGATGTCTCCCACGACGGCCAGCGCCAGTCCCTGTGGAACGCAGTGTGCCGCGTGGAATCGTTGAAGCATCTGCCGATCGATCAGTTCGACGCTGGCGCGAGTGCCGCGCGCTCGACGGCCATACGGGTGCGACCCGTACAGCATCGACATCAACGTCTCGACCGCCACTGCCGCAGGGTTGTCTTCATCCTGGCGGATGAGTGTGACGATCTCGCCACGGCGCCGATCGACCTCGACAACAGGAAACGACGGTCGCATGACGACTTCGGCAACCAGGCCAAGGACGTCGTCCAGGTCTTCGACGAGACACGTGCACGCGAGCGAGAGCGTGTGGCGGGTGACCGAAGCCGTAAGCGTGACTCCGCGGCTATCCAGCTGCTCGGCAAGTTCGTCTGCGGAATATCGCTCGGTGCCGCGATCGATGGTTCGCGATATGAAATGCGCAACCCCCGGCAGCTCCGCCGGGTCATGGACGGAGCCTGCGCGCAGATTCGCAATCAACGTCACTGCCGGAGTCGTCGATGTCCGTTTGGCGAGAACCGTAACGCCGTTGGCGAGGACCTCTCGTGTCGGCGCGAGGCCTGCGATCATTGAATCGGCTCGAAGCGACCGACGGTCCGGCTCGTCGGCTTGAGACGATGGGCGGCCACACGGTTGACCTCTTCGATAGTCACAGCCTCGATGCGCTGGGCAAGGGTTGGATACAGCGTCCACGACGCGACCGTTTCGAAGAAGCCGAGTTGATGCGCGATGTTCGTGATGCTGTCGTTCTCGAACACGAATCGAGCTCTCAACTGGTTCTTCGCCTTCTGCAGTTCCTGCGGCGTGATGCCGTGCGCGCGCGCGCGTTCCGTCTCGGCCAGCGTTGCGGCCTCCACACGATCGAGCGACACGCCATCAGTGGCCGTCACCGAAATCGTGTAGAGAAACGGCTCCGCCGTCGGCATCAGCGCACCGTTCGCCGCCGATGCCAGGCCAGTGTTCACGAGCGCCTGATAGAGTCGTGCACTCCGCTGCGTCGGCTGTGTGCGGAAACTGGCCCACAGGTTCAGGCCCTTCGCGCCGGTCAACACGGTGTCGAGCACGAGAAGCGGAAAGAAGTCGTCGCCCGTCACGCCTGGTGCGTGAAAGCCAACCTTCAGGTAAGCGGTCGTGCCTTCCTTCGAGATCGTCATGCGACGCTCGCCCAGCTGTTCCGGCTCGATCGTCGACGATCGGCGTCTGACATCACTCGGCTCGAGTCTGGCGAAGTGCTTCACGACGTGACGCATCACGTCCGCGCGGCTGACGTCGCCGACGATCACGAGCGTGGCGTTGTTGGGAGCGTAGAACCGCCGATAGTGAGCGTACAGATCGTCTCGCGTCATCGTCTGCAGATCAGACAACCAGCCGATCGTGGGATGTCGATAGCTGTGGGCGCGGAACGCAGTGGCGGTCAGTTCCTGATCGAGCAACTGCTCGGGGTCGTTCTCTCCGCCCTGCAGCTCCGAGATGATCACCGTGCGCTCGGATTCGCAGTCAGCGGGATCGTAGAGGCAACTTCGCATGCGCTCGGCTTCGATGAACAGCATGTGATCGAGCGCGTCGCGCGTCGCGGTCTCTGTGTACGTCGTCTGGTCGATCCAGGTATAGCCGTTCCAATAACCGCCGTACTTCTCGATGATGCCCTTGATCTGATCGCGGGGAATGTTGGCCGTCCCCTTGAAGTTCATATGCTCGACCCAGTGCGACACGCCCGTCAGTCCGGGAATCTCGTCCCGTGAGCCGACGCGATACCAACACCAGACTGTGGCCAGGGGTGCGGTGTGCACCGACTGAACCAGCACCCGCAGTCCGTTGTCGAGTACTTCCTCGTGGACCGCGGAGGCGCTCTGTGGAGGAGGTGCGAGCGCGGGCATCCTAGGAATTATAGTAAGTAGTAGACGGTATGCCGTATGCGGTAGGCAAATTGCCTACCTGCCTACCGCCTACTGCTAACTGCCATATATGCCCGAGTGGAAGGACACGGTCAATTTGCCGCGGACGGCTTTCCCGATGAAAGCCAGCCTGCAGACCGCCGAGCCAGAAGCGTTGGCGCGGTGGAAAGCCATGGATCTGTACGGGCAAATCCGTGCAAAGCGGCGTGGCGCGACGAAGTTCGTTCTGCACGATGGTCCTCCGTACGCCAACGGTCAGATTCACCTCGGGACGGCGCTCAACAAGATCCTCAAGGACTTCGTGGTCAAGTCGCGCACGATGGCGGGGTTCGATTCGCCGTATGTGCCCGGGTACGACTGCCACGGCCTGCCGATTGAGCTTCGCGTCGATCGCGAGCTCGGCGCGAAGAAGCGCGAGATGTCGCTGGCCGACTTCCGCCGCGAGTGCCGCGCGTATGCCGAGCGCTATATCGGTGTGATGACGACGGAGTTCCAGCGGCTGATGGTGTTCGGCGACTGGGACCATCCGTACGTCACCATGAGCTTTCGCTATCAGGCGGACATCGCGCGGGCGCTTGGAAAACTCGTTGCGCGCGGGCTCGTCTACAAGGGCAAGAAGCCGGTTCACTGGTGCATCCACTGCCGCACCGCGCTCGCCGAAGCGGAGGTCGAATACGACGATCACTCGTCGCCATCGATCTACGTCGAATTTCCATTGAACCCTGCGAGCGCCGAGGAACTACGGACCAGGGTGCCGGCGCTTGCCGGCCGCGACGTATCCGTCCTGATCTGGACGACCACGCCCTGGACGATCCCGTCGAACCTCGCCGTCGCGTTTCACCCCGAGTTCGACTACGCCGCGTTCGACGTCGATGGCCGCGCCGTGATCATTGCCGAGGGTCTTGCCGAAACAGTCGGCCGCATCGTCGGGCGTGCCTTCGATCGACCGGTCGCGCGCATGAAGGGCGCGGAGCTGGAACACATCAAGTTTCAGCACCCGCTCTACGATCGCGACTCGCTGGCAGTGCTCGGGGACTACGTGACCCTCGAGCAGGGCACTGGCGCCGTTCACACCGCACCGGGTCACGGTGCCGATGACTTCCTGACCGGCATCAAGTACGGCCTCGAGATCTACGCGCCGATCGGCCCGGGAGGACATTTCCTCGACAGCGTGCAACTGTTTGGCGGGCAGCGTGTGTTCGACGCCAACCCGAAAGTCGAACAGGCGCTTGCCGATCGCGGGCGGCTCTGGCACCGCGAGACGTTCTCGCACCAGTACCCGCACTGCTGGCGCTGCCACAACCCGGTCATCTTCCTCGCGACGTCGCAGTGGTTCGTGCGCATGGACGGCGACGCGTCAGTGAAGTGCGACGACGGCCAGTCGCGCACGCTGAGAGAAGCCGCGCGCCACGCGATCGACAACCAGGTGAAGTGGATTCCGTCCTGGGGACGCGATCGCATCTTCAACATGGTGACGAACCGCCCTGACTGGTGCATCTCGCGTCAGCGCGCGTGGGGTGTGCCAATCCCGGCGGTGGACTGCACGAATTGCCGCGAGGCGGTCCTCACGCCCGAACTCATCGAGCGCGCTGCGGACATCTTCGAACAGCACAGCGCCGATGCGTGGTACGAGCGTCCGATTGAAGAGTTCCTGCCGCCGGGGCTCGCTTGTCCATCGTGTGGCGGCAAGACGTTCGAACGCGAGCGAGACATTCTCGACGTCTGGTTCGACTCTGGCTCGAGCCACGAGGCCGTGCTCCCACGCTACGACGAACTGACGTGGCCGTCGGACATGTACCTCGAGGGCAGCGATCAGCATCGTGGCTGGTTCCAGAGCTCACTCCTCGTGGCGCTGGCCACTCGTGGACGACCGCCGTTCCGGGAAGTGCTGACGCACGGGTTCCTGATCGACCTCGAAGGCCGCAAGATGTCGAAGTCGCTCGGGAACACGATCGTGCCGCAGGAGGTGATCAAAGAGAGCGGTGCCGAGATCATCCGCCTCTGGGTCGCGATGACCGAGTTCACGGAGGAACTGCGCGTCAGCAAGGAGATCCTCACGCGCGTCGTCGACGTCTACCGCAAGCTGCGGAACACCTGCCGCATCCTCGTCGCGAACCTGTACGACTTCGATCCGGCGACCGATCGCGTGCCGCTCGAGCAGCTCGATGCGGTCGATCGATTTGCGCTGGCGCGCTATGGACGCGCCGCCGAGCGAATGCTGCGCGCCTACGACGAGTACGACTTCTCCACTGTCTCGCAAGCAATGAACACGCTGGCGACGGTGGACCTGAGCGCGTTCTATGTGGACGTGACCAAGGATCGGATGTACACGCTCGGCGCACGCTCGCGTGAGCGGCGGTCGACGCAAACGGCGATGTACCTCATCTGCGAGGGGCTGGCGAAACTGCTGGCGCCGATTCTGCCTGTGACGGCCGACGATCTGTGGCGCCATATCCCGGGCTCTCGCGCCGCGTCCGTCCATCTCGAGGATTTTCCACGCGTCGAAGGGCTCATCGATCAAGCTCTACTCGATGAGTGGGACGAACTGATGGATGTTCGTGAACAGGTCAACGCCGCGCTCGAGCAGAAGCGGAAGGACAAGATCATCGGCACATCCCTCGGCGCGCGTGTCACGTTGCGGGCACAGGGCCCGGTTGCGACGCTGCTCGACCGTCATCGCGGCAGGCTGCCGATGCTCCTGAATGTCTCGGACGTGACAGTGACCGCCGGCTCGACGACAGGTGAGAGCCACGTCGACGTCGAGGTCGAGAAAGCGCCGGGTGTGAAGTGCGCGCGCTGCTGGCGGTTCGTGCCATCGGTCCGTTCGGAACCCGAGTGGTCGGGGATCTGCGACCGCTGTGTCGAGGCGCTGGCCGAGCCGGTGAACAGCTGATCGTGACGCGCCCGCGGCCCCTATACGTCTGGATCGCGCTTGGCGTGATCGTCCTGGATCAGGTCGTGAAGGCTGCCGTACGGCCGCGCTTGAACCTGTTCGACAGCATCGACGTCATCCCCGGGTTCTTCAGCCTGACGCGCGTCCACAATACCGGCGCCGCGTTCGGTCTCTTGAACGCGCTCGATATTCCGTTCAAGTCGGCGGCCATGGCTCTGGTGCAGACGACTGCTCTGGTAGGTCTGGCAATCTATGCGGCAACGCTGGCGCCTGGTCAGCGTCTTACCAGGGTAGGGCTCTCTTTTGTGATTGGTGGCGCACTCGGCAACCTCATCGACCGGGTCTATGCGGGGTACGTGCTCGATTTCTTCGACTTCTATTGGCGCGGCTGGCACTTCTGGGCCTTCAACATCGCCGACGCCTCCATTACGATTGGAGTAGCGCTGATGATCCTCGATCTACTCGGCGCGGGACGCACACGTGTATCCGGAACTGTTTAAGCTCGGCCCGCTCACCGTCTATTCGTACGGCGTCCTCCTGGCCGCGTCGTACCTGCTGGGGCTCCGCCTCGCGATGACTCGCGCGAAGCGATGGGGGCTCGACGCCAATCGCGTCCTCGACCTCGGCATCTACATCATCATCGCGGCGCTCGTCGGCGCGAAGCTGATGCTGCTGTTCGTGGACTTCGACCAGTTCCGCCGCTCGCCCTGGGAACTGCTGGCGCTCGCGCGCTCCGGCGGTGTGTTCTACGGCGGGCTGATGCTCGCCGTGGTGGTGGCCTTCTGGTACATCGCCAAGCATCGCATGCCCTTCTGGACGACCTGCGATGTCTTTGCGCCCGGCATCGCGCTCGGACACGTGACGGGCCGCCTGGGGTGCTTTGCGGCCGGATGCTGCTACGGCAAGCCGACCGATGTGCCGTGGGCGGTGATCTTCACCAATCCCCTGGCCGCGGCCAATGTGGGCACGCCACTCGGAATTCCGCTGCATCCGACGCAGCTCTATGAAGCGGGCGCGGAGCTGCTGATTCTGGTCCTGCTGCTCGTGACCGAGCGCAAGGGCAGGCTGTTTGCCGGCAGGACGTTCTGGTCGTACATGTTCCTGTACGCCGTCTCGCGCTACGTCATCGAGATCTATCGCGGCGATCCGCGAGGGGCGCTCCTCGGGTTCTCAACGTCCCAATTCATCTCTCTCGTCCTCGCGCCGCTCAGCCTCATCATGCTGACCTGGCTGGCCAGGACGACGCCCGAGAACCCGCAGGAGATGCGCGGCCGCAGGCGAGCCGCGGCGTAGAACGACTTTGGGCTTTCGGCTTCAGGCTTTTGGCCTGAGCTTCGAACATGAACAGTGAATCCGGGGCCCAAAGCCCAAAGTCCAGAGCCGAAAGCCGATCGCTCGTCATCTCCGAAGAGTTCGACGGGCAGCGGATCGACCGCGTGCTCGTCGCCCTGCTCGGCGACCTCTCACGCTCGCAGATCCAGCGCCTGATCTCAGGGCGCCACGTCGACCTCCAGCGGCCGGGACCCAAGGGGACACGATCGCATGAAGTGAAGGCGAACCTCGTCGTACGCGAGGGGGATCAGGTCAGCGTCGACGTGCCGGAGGCGACAGCGTCAACGCTCTCGAGCGAAGCGCTTCCACTCGACATCGTCTACCAGGACTCTGACCTCGCCGTCTTGAACAAACCGGCCGGGATGGTCGTGCATCCCGGTGCGGGTCACGCCTCGGGCACGGTCGTCAACGCATTGCTGCACCATCTCCACGATCTCAGTGGCGTCGGCGGTGAGCTTCGTCCCGGCATCGTCCACCGACTCGATCGCGGCACCTCGGGCCTGATGATCGTCGCCAAGAATGACGCGGCGCATCACGAGCTCGCGCGGCAGTTTCAGGACCACGAGATCGAGAAGGAGTACATCGCGCTCGTGTGGGGCGTCGTGCAGGCGGGCCGCCGTATCGAAGCGGCGATCGGCCGCGATCCATCGAATCGCCTGAAGATGTCGACGCGCGCGAGCCGCGCGCGACACGCCGTCACGCGGATCACTCGCGCGCATCGCCTGGCAGGTGTCACGCTCTGTCAGGTCGCGATTCACACCGGGCGTACGCATCAGATCCGGGTGCACCTGAGCGCGATCGGTCATCCGATCGTCGGCGACTCGACCTACGGAGGCGTCCATCGTCGAGTGCCCGGGGACATCCGCGCCGTTCAGCGCCTCTCGCGTCCGTTCCTTCATTCGGCGCGCCTGGCGTTCACACATCCGAGCGACGGACGACGGATGCAGTTCATTGCACAGCTGCCGGATGATCTGACCAGCGTCCTCGACGATCTTCCCGGATGGCCACCTGAAGACAAGGGCGAGCAATGAGCGAGAAGCCGATCGTTCCGACGGAGATTCGCACCGTCTTTGAGGGCCGGGTCTTCACCGTCCGCGTCGAGACGATCGCGCTGCCCAAAGGCGGCGAACTGCAGGCGGAGATCATCCGGCATCCGGGATCGGTCGTGATCGTTCCGGTGACTCCGCAGAACGAGATCGTCCTCGTGAGGCAATACCGCCCGGCGATTGGCAGATGGGCGTGGGAGTTACCGGCAGGAAGCCTGAAGCCTGGCGAGGATGTCGAGCGCGCCGCAGGACGTGAGTGTCAGGAGGAGACAGGCCAGGTCGCGTCACGCCTCGAGAGACTGGGATCGTTCTTTCCAACACCTGGGTACTGCGACGAGCAGATGACGTTCTTCAAGGCGACCGGACTTCGCGCGCCTGGCGCCGGTGACGAAGAGGCCCATCAGGACGAAGACGAGGACATCGAGGTGCGCCCCTTCGCCCGCGACCAGCTTCAGCGAATGATCGCTGGAGGGGAGATCATCGATCTGAAGACAATCGCCGGGCTGTCGTTGATCGCGTGAGCGGCTCTGGACGGAGGACTCTGGACTGGAGACCGGGGCCCTACTGAAGCGAAGCCTGCACCTTTCGACTCGTCTTCCGATCGGCCCGCGCCTTTGCCGCCGGTAGCAACGCGAGCAGCAGGACCTCGTCTACCGTCTGCACGTAGTGGATCGTGAGATCGCGCTTCAACTCCTCTGAGAGATCCTCCTTCACGTTCTTCTCGTTCTGTCGAGGGAGGATCACCTCACGGATGCCGACACGACGCGCGGCGAGCACTTTTTCTTTGATACCGCCAACCGGCAGCACACGACCTGACAGCGTCACTTCGCCGGTCATGGCGATGTCGCCGCGCACCGCACGCCGCGTCAGCTCGGACGCCAGCGATGTGGCGATCGTCACGCCGGCTGATGGACCGTCCTTCGGGATGGCGCCGGAGGGCACGTGCAGATGGATCTCGGCGTTCTTGAAGAAATCAGGATCCGCGCCATACGCGGCCGCGTGCGCGCGGAACCACGAAAGCGCCGCACGAGCGGATTCCTTCATCACGTCGCCCAGCTGCCCCGTCAACGTGAGCGTTCCAGTACCCGGCATCCGTGACGCTTCGACGAGCAACACATCGCCTCCAGCCGGCGTCCACGCGAGGCCGATTGCGACACCGGGATCCTTGGTGCGCTCTTCGATCTCTTCATCGAGGAACGTCGGCGCTCCGAGCATGTCCATGACGATCGCTGGTGTGATCGTGAGAGAAGCCTCTTCGCCCTCCGCCCGCCGGCGAGCGGCCTTGCGACAGAGCGCGCCAATCTCGCGTTCGAGGTTTCTTACGCCGGCCTCGCGCGTGTAGCCCCGAATCACCGTCCGAAGCGCATCGTCAGTGATGACGAGCTGCTCGGCGGTGAGGCCGTGATTCGAGATCTGCTTCTGCGCCAGGTGGTCGCGTGCGATGGCCAGTTTCTCTTCCTCGGTGTAGCCCGGAATTTCGAGCACTTCCATGCGATCGCGCAGCGCCGGGGGAATCGGGTGCAAGACGTTCGCAGTGGTAATGAACAACACGTCGGAGAGATCGAACGGCACGTCGAGGTAGTGATCGCGAAACGAGTTGTTCTGCTCAGGGTCGAGCACTTCGAGGAGCGCCGACGCGGGATCGCCACGGAAGTCCGCACCGAGCTTGTCGATCTCGTCGAGGATGAAGACCGGGTTTCGCGACTCGGCGCGACGCAGCCCCTGAATGATCTGGCCGGGCAGAGCACCGATGTACGTCCGTCGGTGCCCGCGGATCTCCGCTTCGTCACGCATTCCGCCGAGTGACACTCGCACGAACTTCCGCCCGAGCGATCGCGCGATCGATTTCGCCAGTGACGTTTTTCCGACGCCGGGAGGACCCGCAAAGCAGAGGATCGGACCCTTGACGTTTGGATTCAGCTTGCGAACGGCCAGGTACTCGAGGATGCGGTCCTTCGCCTTTTCGAGCCCCGAGTGATCGGCGTCGAGGATCTCTTTCGTCTTCGGAAGGTCGATGACTTCGTCCGTATGCTTCTGCCACGGCAGCGTCACCAGCCAATCCATGTACGTCCGCGAGACCGTGTACTCCGCGGCCGCGACCGGCATCCTCGCCAGTCGATCGAGCTCGCGCAGCGCCTCCTTGCGAACGACCTCGGGCATTCCTGCCGCATCGATCTTCTGCTGCAGCTCCTCGATGTCCTTGGTCTGATCGTCGCCTTCACCGAGTTCCTTCTGGATTGCCTTGAGCTGTTCGCGAAGGAAGTACTCGCGCTGGTTGCGCCCGACTTCCGATTGCACCTGCGACTGGATCTTCGATCCAAGCTCGAGAACCTCGAGCTCCTTGATCAGGATGCGATTCAACGCATCCATGCGCTCGCGCACGTCGAGCTTCTCGAGCACTTCCTGTTTCACCGCGGTCGTGATCGTGGTCAGGCTCGACGCAATGAAGTCCGACAAGCGTCCCGGCTCGGTGATGTTGGCGGCGAGCGTCTGCAGGTCGTCCGAGAGCAGCGGTGACAACGACACTACCTGCTGAAAACTCGTCTTGATGTTTCTGAGGAGTGCATCGATCTCGAGCCGTTGCCCCTCGTCGAGCGATTCGGGCGTCGGCGAGACGCGACCGCGGAGATACGGATGCGTCGACGTGATCTCGTCGAGCGTCAGCCGTGACAACCCCTGAACGATCAAGCGCAGGCTGCCGTCCGGCAGCTTGAACATCTTGTGCACGTGGCTGGCCGTGCCTACCGTGTGGAGATCGGCGATCGTCGGCTCTTCGATCGACGCGTCGCGCTGCGTGAACACGCCAATGAGCTTGCCGCTCGACATCGCGTCGTCGATGAGGCGGACCGAGGCCTCGCGCGCAACGGCGAGAGGCATGAACGAGTTTGGGAAGAGGACAGTGTCCCGCAACGGCAGGATCGGCAACTCGCTTGGAACCGTCAGCGGCCGATCGGTCGTTACATCCAGGTCAAGCAGCTCGTCGCTCATAGAAGACGGAGGGGCCTGAGGCTATCACAAGAAAAAAAGCCCAACTCCCAGAGTTGCTGGGAGTTGGGCCGCAGGGGTCGGGACGCAGCCGGAGCGCGTCAGTTCGACATGTCGTAGAAGAGCGTCGACGACCCGCGCTTCTGCGCGGCGGCCCGCTCACGACGCTCGGCGGTCTCGCGCGCTTCCTCGCAGTCCTTGCAGCGGACCGCGAACGGCAATGCGCGCAAACGAGCTTCAGCGATTTCCTCGCCGCACTCGAAGCAGTCGCCGTATGTCTTCTCTTCAAGACGACGCAGCGCCGCGTCGACCTTGTTGAGTGTCTCCGACTTCATCTGGATGAGCGCGAACTCGATATCTTCCTGGATGTCCACTTCAGAGCTCTCGCCTTGATCCAGGACGTCGCGTTCCTTGTTGCCGTCCGCTCGGGCGTCGCGAATCTTCTCGTGAACCGAGTTCACCAACTCCCGACGGCGATCCTCGAGCATTTTCTTCAGCTCGTCATAGCGGCTCGTCTTTGCTACCGCTACCTTCCTCTTCGTCGTCGTCGCCATGATGCCCCGCTCCCTTCCCCGTGCGCCTCTCATTCGAGGCTTTCAGTTTCTATGATGACCGCGGCTATGCAATCGAAGTGCCTAACTGTAAATTGGCTGGGTCGCTTCCGGAGAACCACCCTGTTCCGCGCCCGCTCCAACCCGATGCATAGTTAATGAAGTCATTTCCCGTCAATGAATTAAGAATTATCGACTCGTGCGTTTCCTGCCGTCGAACATTTAGACGCCGATTCGCGCACTGAGGTTTTTGTCGGGCTGTCCTCTTCCGATCACAACCAGAAACCACGAAATCATTGACCATCTCCACGGGTTTCAGCTGTTCCTGGGGTGAAGGATTGTCGTCGAGCCGCCTCACTCTCCGATGTGACGTGTGACCGTAAACACATCTGCCAATTTGATTTACTGTCGATGCTTGACGGAAGAGCCGACTACCGCCCGGGGAGCATGTCTGGTTGAGGACTTCAGGTGTGAGGTGTCTAAACCTCTACAGTGGCCGTGCTTTTATGTCGAATTATCAGCAGTACGTCTAAATTTCTTCATTTAGGAATTTGAGACGTTCGTGCAGGGAGGAGTCGAGATTCAGTCACGGCTGTCGGACCGGTGGCCACATTGCCTGGTCGGACAACGTGTGCGAAGCTCACCGGTGATGACCTGCCCTTCATGCGGCCGCCGGAAGGGGCGCCGTGACTGTCCCGCGCTGCGTGCGAGCATCTGCACGATCTGCTGTGGAACGAAGCGCCTGGTCGAGATCAACTGCCCGGAAACGTGCGTGCACCTGAGCACAGCGCGCGAGCATCCGGCGGCGGTCGTCAGGAAGCAGCAAGAGCGCGATGTCGCTGCCCTGCTCCCCACGATCAACCATCTCACCGAGCGGCAGCATCAGCTGTTCTTCCTCATTCACTCCGTCATCGCGCGACACAAACCCGAAGGATTCAGCCGTTTGGTCGACGAGGATGTCGCTGAGGCGGCGGGCGCTGTCGCCGCAACGCTGGAGACTGCTGGTAAAGGCGTTCTTTACGAGCACACTCCTGCCTCGCTGCCGGCGAAGCGGCTCGCAAGCGACATCACGGCGCTGTTGGCCGAGGTGCGATCGAAAGGTACCAGGATCTACGATGGCGAAGTCGCGATTTCACTGCGGGCGATTGAGCGCGGCGCCCGGGAGATTCACAAAGAGCAGGCCGAGGACACGGCCTACCTGTCACTCGTTGGCCGCCTGCTTCACGTCAGAAGCCAGCCCGCGCCCGAGGAGCCCACGGCCCGGAGTTCGCTGATCCTGCCCTAAGCCTGCTACAATACAGGGTTTGTGCGTCCGGCCAAGTGGCACGCCGGGCGAAATTCGATGGATTCACCGGAGCGACAGTCGCAACGGTTCACAGCGAGACAGAAACATGGCGAAGCGATGTGAGGTGTGCAACAAAGGTCCTGTGTTCGGACGGACCATTTCTCACGCACACAACGTCGGTCCCCGGCGGTTCGAGCCCAACCTGCAGACGGTGCGCGCCAAAGTCAATGGCGGCACCAGGAAGATTCGCGTCTGCACGCGTTGTCTGCGAGACGGCAAAGTCATCAAGGCGGCCTAGTGATCAGGCAGGTCATCAGCGCACCTGACGCTCCCAAAGCGATGGGGGCGTACTCACCGGCGATCAAGGCGGGCAACCTGCTCTTCGTGTCGGGTCAGATCCCAATCAATCCGGCAAGCGGGGCGCTCATCGACGGCGATATCACGGCGCAGACCGAACAGGTCATGCGAAATCTCGGCGCGCTCCTGCGCGCAGCCGGCGTCGGATTCGAGCACGTCGTCCGAACGACGGTGTTCCTTGCGGACATGGGTGACTTCGCCGCCATGAACGAGGTCTACAGCCGGCACGTTGCGGCTCCGCCTCCAGCGCGAGCGACCGTGCAGGTCGCGCGGCTGCCGCGCGATGTGAAGATCGAAATCGACGCTATTGCTGTTCTCTCGTAATGCAAAATGCAAAATGCGAAATGCAAAAGAGCATTTGCATTTTGACTTTTGCATTTTTCATTTCTGAATTCACGCCCGCGCAGTTCGTTCCACTCCTAATACCCCCTGCACGCCCTTGATCGACTTGATCACCTTCTCGAGGTGTTTCACGTCGCGGATCTCGACCGTCATGTCGATGCGGGCCTGACGATCGTCGCCGGTGCGCGCCTCCATGTTGGTGATGTTGGTGTTGATGTCCGAGACCCTCGCGCTGATCTCCGCGAGCATTCCCTTACGGTCCTCCACCTGCATCGTCAGGCGAACGACATACGGCGCCTGATCGGTGCCTGCGCTATCCCATTCGACATCGATCCGTCGCTCGGGATCGAACATCAGGTTCAGCACATTCGGACAACCGAGTGAGTGCACCGACACACCCTTGCCGCGCGTGATGTATCCGACTATGCGCTCGCCGCGAATGGGATTGCAGCACTTCGCGCGGAACACCATCACATCGTCCGTGCCGCGAACTTTGATCTTGTCCGACGCGGAACCTGACCGAAGCACGCGGCGAACAACCGAGACGACCGCCGAGTCTTCGTGGAGCTGTCCGTTCGGCGCCGACTTCTGCAGAACCGTTCGTGCCGACAGCTTTCCGTAACCGATGTGCGCAAGCAGCTCTTCGGGCGACTTCGCGCCGTACTCCGACGCGAACTTCGCGAGCTCCGGGCTTTCGAGCAAATTGCCTGGATTGAGACCGTAACGTCGCGCTTCCTTGTCGAAGAGCCGTCGTCCGAGGTCGATGCTGCGTGTCCGCTCTTCAGCCTGCAGGACGTGCTTGATCTTGCTGCGCGCCCTCGAGCTGACAACGAACGACAGCCAGTCGCGACTCGGCTTGTGGCCAGTCTGCGTCACGATCTCGACGATGTCGCCGTTCTGGAGATGGGTGCGGAGCGGCACCATGCGGCCGTTGATACGGGCACCTACACACTGGTTGCCGACGTCCGTGTGGACCATGTACGCGAAGTCCACCGCCGTCGCGCCGCGTGGCAGCGAGCGCACCTCACCCTTCGGCGTAAAGATGTAGACCTCCTCGGGGTAGAGGTCGATCTTCAGATTCTGGAGGAATTCCTGCGGATCACGGACCTCCTGCTGGACTTCGAGCAGCTGCCGCATCCACAGGAAGTAGCGCTCGTCACGGTGATCGCCGACGCGCCCTTCCTTGTATTTCCAGTGGGCGGCGATGCCTTCCTCCGCGCGCCGATGCATCTCCCCCGTACGGATCTGGACCTCGAATGGAATGCCGTGCTCGCTGATGACCGAGGTGTGGAGCGACTGGTATCCGTTGGGCCGCGGCATCGCGATGAAGTCCTTGAAGCGGCCGGGAACCGGAGACCAGGTCTGGTGGATGATGCCGAGCGCTGCGTAGCAGTCCTTGACCGATTGCGTGATCAGTCGAAGCGCGACGAAATCGTAGACGCGCTCGAGGTCGATCTTCTGGCGCATCAACTTCAGGTGGATGCTGTAGAGACGCTTGAGCCGCCCGTCGAGCGTATCGATCGGAATCTGTGCTTCGTCGAGCCGCGCGCGCAGCGTGCGCGTCAGCTCGTCGATCACGCCCTCGGCGTACTTACGGCGCCCTTCGACTTTCGTGCGCAGTGCTTCGTACGCTTTCGGCTCGAGGTACTTGAACGACAGCTCCTCGAGTTCGTTCTTCACCTTGCTCATGCCGAGCCGGTTGGCGATTGGCGCGTAGATGTCGAGCGTCTCCTGGGCGATCTTGATGCGTCGTTCTTCCGGGAGATGATGGAGCGTCCGCATGTTGTGCAGGCGGTCGGCGAGCTTCACGAGGATGACGCGAATGTCATCCACCATCGCCAGCAGCATCTTGCGGAAGTTCTCGGCCTGCCGCTCTTCGCTCGATGAGAACGGAATCGCGCCGATCTTGGTGACCCCCTCGACGACGTGCGCGATCTCCTTGCCGAAGAGCTCCTGGATCCGCTCCGGCGTCGTGAGCGTATCCTCGACCACGTCATGCAGGAGGCCGGCGGCAACGGCGACCACGTCCAGTTTCATGTCCGCCAGCGAGTCTGCAACCTCGAGAGGGTGCACAAGATAGGGCTCGCCGGAGTGACGCACCTGCCCCTTGTGCTCGAGGGCCGAGAACACGTAGGCGCGCCGGAGAAGCTCCAGGTCCGCCTCCGGGCTGTAGCTCCGCACCTTCTCGAGCAGGGTCTCGAATCGAATCATGAAGAACGGTGTCTAACGCAGTACGACGCCGGTTGGGACCGTTGAGTGCCCGGAAAAGGGCCCTTATGTTCATGATAGCCGGACCCTTGACTGGCTAGAAAACGGATCACTATACTGGCGCGTTTGCCGGGGAGCAGTCCCGTCCCAGCCGGGCTGCCGGGGCCGAAATGCGATAGATCGTTAAGGGGAGATCTCGAGATGCACAAGTTTTCGTCAAAGGCCTCCGTGAGCGTGCTGTGCGCAGCGCTCGGCCTCGCCGCGGCAGGCTGCGGCCAGATCAATAGCCTGAAGGCGACCATGGCCTTCAAGGACGCAAATCAGCTGTACAGGGGCCAGGATTTCCGGGCCGCTGTCACGAAGTACCAAGAGACGATCGACTTGTGCAAGGGATCGGATCCGGACTGCATGGACCCGAGGTTGACGCCTGCGTACTTCTTCCTGGGGAACAGCTACGACAACCAGTATCGCCCGGCGCGTCGCGGCGAACCGGCCAATGACGCCCTGCTGACGAAGGCAATTGAAAACTACAAGAAGGCTGCAGAAGTGGTCGTCGAGCCGCTGACGAAGCAGCGGGCCATGGAGTATCTCGTGGCGGCGTATGGTCCTGACAAGCTCAACGAGCCGGCCGAGGCGGAACCGATCCTGCGGCGCATGATTGAGATCGATCCGTCCGAACCGAGCAACTACACCTATCTCTCCCGAATTTTCGAGGAGAACGGCGACTATGAACAGGCCGAACAGCTCCTCGTGAAGGCGCGCGAGATGAGGTCGAACGACCCCGGCGTCTATATGACGCTGGCGACCTTCTACAACCGCCAGGGCGAGTTCGACAAGAGCATGGAAGCGCTGAAAGCGCGAGCCGAGCGCGAACCGAACAACCCGGAAGCCTTCTACACGATCGCGCAGTTCTACTGGGAGAAGGCATATCGTGACTTCACGATTTCCGACGGGGAAAAAATGAAGTTCGTCGTCGCCGGCAACGAGGCGATCGACAAGGCCATTCAACTGAAGTCCGACTACCCCGAGGCGCTCACCTATAAGGGACTGCTGCTCCGTGTGCAGGCCAATCTCGAGAAAAATCCCGCGCGGCAGCAGGAACTCGTGAAGGAAGCGGCGACGTTCAGCGAGCGGGCCGCGGAGGTTCAGGCGAAGCAGCGTGCTGCCGGTACGGCCGGCGGCCGTTCGGGCGAATAAGTCGCCCGTTCGCAGCTGAAATATTTGAGGGCCGTCCCCCTGTGGGGCGGCCCTTTTTAGTTGTAGAATCACCGACGAGCCACGCCGCTCCGTGCCGAGACGCGTCGGTCGCCTTCTTGTTTGTTTACCTTTCCGAAACAGCTGCTTGGTACGCTACAGCTCTACTTGTCCTACTAGAGAAAGGATTTTGGCAATGACGCACGTGAGCAAGGCAATGTGCGCGCTCCTCGTTCTCACATTGTTCCTCGCCGCACCCGGCATGGCGCTAGGCCAATCGCAAGCGACGACGGCGGAGATTAACGGCCGAATCGTCGATCCGCAGGGAGGGGTACTCCCCGGCGTCACCGTGGCGGCATCGAGCCCCCAGACCGGCTACATGCGCGACACGGTGACCAACGCGGAAGGGTTCTTCTCATTGCCGTTGCTGCCGCCCGGGACGTACGACGTGACCGCGGAGTTGTCGGGGTTTGCGACGTTCCGGCAACCAGGAGTGCGAGCGACTGTTGGCGCAACCATCACGATCAACCCCACCATGACCGTGGCCGGCGTCCAGGAGGTCATCACCGTCGAGGCCGCGACTCCACTCGTCGAGACGAGCTCGTCGATCCGCACGAACACCGTAGACGAGGAGGCGATTCGCAACCTGCCCATCAACGGACGGCGCTTCCAGGACTTCCTCACGCTGACGCCGACTGCGCAGGTCGATACCAGCCGCGGCCAGATTTCCTTCGCGGGCCAGCGTGGCATCAACTCCAACGTCAGCATCGACGGCGCGGATTACAACCAGCCGTTCTTCGGCGGCATCCGAGGTGGTGAACGATCGAACAACGCCTTCACGATCCCGCAGGAAGCGATCCAGGAA
>Ga0207669_10000302_pt1 | contig 22684 bp, 19 predicted proteins | sample KBSM33metaG_FD_184329 | JGI IMG/M metagenome (GOLD analysis project Ga0207669, IMG submission 184329) | Miscanthus rhizosphere microbial communities from Kellogg Biological Station, Michigan, USA - KBS M3-3 metaG (SPAdes) (version 2) | ecosystem: Host-associated > Plants > Roots > Rhizosphere >...
GCTCGACCAGGAGCACGCGGACCGCACCGACTATCGGGCAATTGGCCGCGTGATGGCGCCCTGGGGCCGTCGTATCGGAAATGTCAGGTTCGAGAGTGAAGGCGTATGGAAGCGCGCCGGAACGACCGTCGATTCGCTTGCTCGAGAATTGAAGCTGGCGCTTGAATACCCGGAAGGGGCGGGCGTCTAAGGCCGGAGATAATACAGGACGGGGCGCCCGTTAGAGTGCCCCATCCTGCAAATGCCAGCCTGGCTCCCCCCAGCATTTACGGCGCCCTGCCGTAAACCACAGGCCGACCCAACCAAAGAGGCAATGGACATGCCGGGTTATTTCCTTAGGAAAAACAGCTAGCGCTGGCCTTTCACGGGCTCAGGAACGTGGGAAGAATTACACGACTGTCTTCACAATAATGCGACTCGATTTGAACGCGGATGTGGGCGAATCCTTCGGCGCCTACAAGCTCGGCCATGACGGGCTGTTGATGCCTCTGATCACGTCTGCGAGCGTCGCCTGTGGCTTCCACGCCGGTGATCCGGGTGTCATGCGAGAGACGGTCGCCCTGGCTCGACAGCACGGCGTGGCTGTGGGTGCGCACCCGTCATTCCAGACCTTGTTGGATTCGGACGACGGGAGATGCGCGCCACGCCGCGTGAGGTCGAAGATCTTGTTGTGTATCAGATCGGCGCACTTGCTGCGGTCGCAGCCGCCGGAGGGGCTCGCCTGCAGCACGTCAAAGCCCATGGTGCTCTCTATAACATGGCGGTCCTCGATGCGACCCTCGCCGATGCCATTGCGCGCGCGACGGCCGCGGTCGATCGGTCTCTGATCTTGTTCGGGCTGCCGGGCTCGGAACTGATCGCCGCCGGCCAGCGAGCAGGCCTGCGCACCGCGCGCGAGGGCTTCGCCGATCGCGCCTACATGAGCGACGGGACCCTGGTTCCGCGAAGTCAGCCTGGCGCCGTGATTGAGGACTCAGAGCTTGTCGTGCGTCGAGCGGTCTCGATGGCTCGCGATCATGCCGTCAACGCCATTGATGGGACCCGCATCGCACTCGAGGTCGATACGATCTGCGTGCACGGCGACACGCCCGGCGCTGCGCTGCTCGCATCGCGGATTCGCGCGGCTCTGGTTGACGCCGGCGTGAGTGTTCTCCCTGCGGGGGCAGCGAGCGGCGTCAGTTAGACCCGACGGTTTCCGCGACCAGGATGCGTCGCAGAATCTTTCCGACCATCGTCTTCGGCAGCTCCGTGCGGAATTCGACCTGGGCCGGAACCTTGTATGGCGCCAGCCGCTCGCGACAGTAAGCCCGAATCTCGTCCGATGTCGGCGCTGTCGTCACATCGTGCTTGAGGACGATCCAGGCCTTTGCGACCTCACCCTTGACCTCATCGGGTATACCAGCGACGCCGACCTCGAGCACGGCAGGATGCGCGGAGATGATCTCTTCGATCTCGCGCGGCCACACCTGAAATCCGCTGGTCTTCAGCATGTCCTTCTTACGATCGACGAGGAATACGAAGCCGTCCTCATCGATGTAAGCCAGATCGCCCGTGTGCAGCCACAACTTGCCGTCGTCGCGACGTCGAAGCGTTTCCTGCGTCTCGAGAGGATTGTTCCAGTACTCGAGCATGTGTTGCGGCGAGTGCATGATCAGCTCGCCGACTTCGCCGGCAGACTTGTCGGCGATTCCAGTTTCAGCGTCGACGATCATGACGTCGACGTCGGGGAGCGGCAGACCGATCGAGCCGATCTTGTTCTTCCCTCGTACCGGGTTCACGCAGCAGGCCATCATGCCTTCCGTCAGCGAGTACCCCTCGATGATGCGCGCTCCCGTTTGTTCCTCGAACTGTTTCTTGGTTTCGGCCATCAGTGCGGCCGAGCCCGAGAAACATAACTTGATCGAGCTCAAGTCGATCTTGCCGGCGCGCACCTGCGGATGATTGAGGATCGCCGTGTAAAGGGTGGGCACGCCGTTGAAGAACGCCGGCCTGACCGTGTCGATGGTTTTCAACAGGTCGTCGATGTCGCGAGGATTCGGCACGAGCGAGAGCGGATTCGGACCGAGGAATGCCATCGGCTGAACTCCCACGTTCGCGTAGACGTGGAACAGAGGCAAGGGCAGCATGATGACGTCGACCCAGGGTTTCTTCGCCGACTTGGTCCATTCGTACAGCTGCATACCCGCGGCAACGTAGTGTCTGTGCAGTCCGACGACTCCTTTGGGTGTTCCCGTCGTTCCACCACTCGACAGGATGACCGCCTGATCATCAGGCCCGACGGTGACCGAGGGTCGGGGTGAACCGTTGTGCGCACGAATCAGATCGCCCATCCACAAATCGCCGGCGGCGAGTCGGATGCGATGCCCCTCTTTCTTCTCCTTGAGCATCGTGAACAGCACGCGCAGGACCGCGGGCAGATAGTCCTTGATAGACGTGGCAATCACGTGATCGAGACCCACTCGTCCCTGCACGCGCTTGACCCGCTCGTAGAACGGTGTGAGCGTCACGATCGTCTTCGCACGCGTCGCGTCGAGCATGCCTTCGAGCTCACGCTCGGTGTACGTTGGGTTCACAGCCACGACGACGGCACCGGCTTTCCATGTGCCGACTTCAGCAATCAGGAACTGCGGGCAGTTGGGAAGAAGCAGCGCAACGCGATCGCCCTTACGGACGCCGAGACTCGATAGCGCAGCTGCGAACGCAGTGCTCGCGGCGTCGAGCTCCCCGTAGGAAACAGCTCTGCCTTTGAAGAGCAGCGCCGTCTTGTCGCCGTTGTCGCGGGCGAGCGTCGTCAGGTAGTCGACGAGCGTTCGATTGGGATATGGAAAGAGCGTGGCGGGAACGTCGTCGTCGTACTGCGCAAGCCAGGGCTTCACGCGGCGATTGTAGCCCGTCGCGTCCGGCTTCAGCCGGACCGTGTTAGCCGACCAACATCGACAGGAGCGCCTTCTGGGTGTGGAGTCGATTCTCCGCCTGGTCGAAGACGACCGACGCCGACGAATCGATCACCTCCGAGGTGACCTCTTCACCGCGATGAGCCGGCAGGCAGTGCATGAAGATGGCATTCGGGTCCGCCGTGGCCATGAGCTCGGCATTGACCTGATAGGGCGCGAAGATGCGACGCCGTTCGGCAGCCTCTGACTCTTCGCCCATCGATGCCCACACGTCCGTGTAGATCGCGTCGACGCCCTCAACCGCTCGTTGCGGATCGGAGAACAACTGAACGGACGCACCCTCTCGTGCGACTCGATTCACATCGTCGACGACCGAATCGGGCAGTTCGTAACCGGACGGCGAGGCAACGTGAACCGTGACGCCGAGCATGCACGCCACCTGAGCGAGTGACGTGGCGACGTTGTTGCCGTCACCGACGAAGGTGATCCTTCGCCCCCGGCAATCACCCCATCGCTCGCGCATCGTCAACGCATCGGCCAGTGCCTGGCACGGATGCTCTTCGTCAGTGAGGGCATTGATCACGTGCAGATTGCGCCCGGCCGCAGCCAGCGTGGCCGCCTTCTCCTGCGCGAACGTGCGAATGACCAGCGCTCGAACCCATCTCTCCAGATTGCGGGCGACGTCCTGAAGCGGCTCGCGGGTGCCTTCTGCAAGCGCGGCCGGGAGGTGCAGCGTATCGCCACCGAGCTCCCGGATCGCGATCTCGAACGTCGATCGTGTACGCAGCGATGGCTTCTCGAACAGGAGCGCGACGTGCAGACCGGCGAGCGCCGTTGCCGACGGTGCCTGCCGTCCGAGCCGCCGGTCTGCCTTCATCTGCGCCGAGATGCGCAGCAATCGATCGAGATCGTCGAAGGACAGATCGAGGATCGACAGAAAATCCTTGGCGAAACGCGGCGGCGCAGATGTATCCATTTTCCCAGACCCTTCGACAAGCAACCGGCAAAGACGATCGCTCGCGTCGTCTATGTTCGGTACTCACCGTTGATGCGCACGTACTCGGCGCTCAGATCGCAGGTCCAGATGGTTGCGGACTGTCCGCCGGTGCCCAGGCTGACCTCGATCTGGATTTCCTTGCCTTGCAAGTGCTCCGCGGCGAGCGGCGCGGCATCGTCGTGCGGGAGCCCATTCTCGAAAAGGAGGATGCCGCCGACGTGAACCGTGGCGCGCTGCACGTCGAACTTCACGCCCGACCGTCCGGCAGCGGCGACGATGCGACCCCAGTTCGGGTCGGCGCCGTGCACGGCGGTCTTGACGAGAGGCGAGTTGGCGATCGTGCGCGCCACCTGACGCGCGTCGTCGATGCTGCGCGCGTCGCGGACGTGAATGCTGATCAACTTGGTGGCGCCTTCACCGCCGCGCACGATGCCGAGCGCCAGCTCCTTCGACACGGCGAGGAAGGCATCGAGCAGCGCAGGGTAGAGCTCCTCGTCGATCGTGACCCCGCTCGCGCCGGACGCGAGCGCAAACAGCGAGTCGTTGGTCGAGCACTCGCCGTCGACGGTGATGGCGTTGAACGTATCGCGTCCGGACGCGCGCAGCGCACGATCGAGCAACGCCGGGCTCACGCTGGCGTCCGTGGTCAGGAAGCCGAGCATCGTGGCCATGTTGGGCTCGATCATCCCCGAGCCCTTCGCGGTGCCGCCGACCATGAACGTTCCGCGGGCCGTTTGGACCGTGACTGCATACTCCTTGGGAAACGGGTCCGTCGTCATGATGGCGCGTGCCGCCTCGCTGCCCTTGCCACGGGCCAGCGCTGCGACAGCACCACGAATCCCGGAGGAGACACGGTCCATCTTGAGGTTTACGCCGATGACGCCGGTTGAGGCGACGAGCACCTGGCTCGGTTCGCACGCCAGCGCGGTGGCGACATCGGTGGTCATGCGCACCGCATCCGACATTCCCTGGGCACCGGTGCAGGCGTTCGCGCAGCCGCTGTTCACGACGACCGCTCGCGCGACGCCGCCCGTATGTGCGAGGTGCTGCTTCGAGACGAGCACCGGCGCCGCCTGCGCGAGGTTTGTCGTGAAGAGTCCGGCCGCCGATGCGGTCGTGTCGGCCACAATCACGGTGAGATCGAGCGCGTTCGCCTTGGCCTTGATCCCACAATGCAGCGCGGCCGACCGAAAGCCTGCCGGCGCCGTGACGCCCCCTTCGGTGGGCGTCATGGTCACATCCCGAACGGTGGTTGCCTCAGGCATGAGTCGAAGAAGGCACGCGTGTGGTCTGCATGCGAATGAGCGGCAACATCACCGCGTATTGCCCGCACTGCCGGAACTGAGCGCACGTGCGGCAGTCGGCCTCGATCTTTTCCGGCACCCAGGTGTGCGGGACGATCGAAAACCCGAGTTGGACGAAGTATCCCGGCGTGTGGGTAAAGGCCGTCAACGATTCGAAATCCGACACCAGCGCGCGCCTCTCGAGCTCGCGCAGCAGGCGACGGCCGATTCCGCAGGAACGCACGCCACCCTCCACGACCAGCGAGCGCACTTCTGCTACTTGCCGGCTCAGAGGCGCCAGATCGGCGCAACCGATGACGCGTCCGTTGTCGACTGCCACGATGAAGCGCTTGATACGCGCTGCGATCTCCTCGCGGCTTCTCGGCAGGAGTCGTCCCTCGACCAGGTTGGCCGACACCAGCCGATGGATGGCGTCGACGTCAGCCTCCGACGCCGTGCGCACGATCGACTCGACGTCGATCGCGTGCTCCTCGGCGACACCGACCGATTCCGGTCGTGACTTCAGTTCGTCAAAGGCAATCAGGGTTGGGCTCATGCATGCACCTCGGCGGGGACTTCCGCCAAAACGGCGTCCAGGATGTCGATCCCGGCATCGAGTTCCGCTGCGGTGATCGTCAGTGGTGGAAGGAGCCGCACGACTTTTTCGTTCGTGCGATTCACGAGCAGGCCGCGCTCGCGCGCCAGGTCGACGACAGACGTCGCATCGACACGGAGTTCCACTCCGCGCATCAGACCCGCACCGCGCACTTCGGCGATGACGGGATGCTTGAGGGCAAGGGTTCGCAAACGCCTCTCGAGGTGATCGCCGACCGAGCGCACGTGATCAAGCAGGCCGCGCTCCATTAACTCCTCGAGGAAGAACGTTGCCGCTCGCGTCGCGAGCAGGTTGCCGCCGTAGGTCGTGCCGTGATCGCCCGCCGAGATCGCCTGTGCAACCTTGTCCGAGACGAGCGCTGCTCCGACCGGTACGCCCGAGCCCAACGCCTTGCCGACCGAGACCAACGCCGGCTCCCATCCGAGTGCCTGGAAGTGGAAGGGATAACCCGTCCTTCCGAGGCCTGTCTGTACTTCGTCCGCGATCAGCAACGTCCCGGTGCGACGGCAGACGTCAGCGACGGCATCCGAGAACGCACGGGGCAGCGGTCGCACGCCGCCTTCGCCGCGAATCGGTTCCGCGATGATGGCTGCCGTCTTGTCGTTGACCGCGGCATAGAGCGACTCGGGTGAGTTCGGGTCGACGAACGTCACCGGCCCGAGCAGCGGCTGAAACGGCGTCCGATAGTGCTCGTCCCAGGTTACCGAGAGCGCGCCCATCGTGCGACCGGCAAAGGCCTGCTCGATTGCCACGAACGAGGTGCGATCCCTGACACCCAGGGTGTGCCAGTAGCGTCGAGCAAACTTCAGGCACGCCTCGTTGGCTTCTGCGCCGCTGTTGCAGAAGAACGCGCGCGACATCCCCGAGAGCTTCGTCAGTCGCGCCGCCGCCTCGGCCTGATACGGGTGGTAATACAGGTTCGACGTGTGAAGCAGGGTGGACGCCTGATCCGCGATCGCCGCCGCGAGACCTGGATGCGCGTGTCCGAGCGATGCGACACCGATCCCGGAGACGAAGTCCAGGTACTCACGTCCGTCGACATCGTAAAGACGCGGGCCCTCGCCCTTCACGAACGCCACCGGCTGACGACGGTAGGTCTGGAGGACGTATTGGGATTCTCGCGTCTGTATGCTGTCGAAGGTCGTAGTCATCGCACCACCTGCGTGCACCCTGAAAGAGGCGTCGAGGAATCGGCCAGGGCGCCCAGCCGTGATTTCCTCCCGTCGGCGATCACCACATCGCCGACACCGGCCTGCAGCGCGGCGCGACAGGCCTGGAGCTTTGCCACCATGCCCTTGTTCGCCGTGCCGGCTTTTACCAGACGCGCAGCCTCGCGCGTCGTGAGTCGTTCGATCGTCTGTCCCTGCTCGTCGAGCACGCCGGATGTTCCGCCGGCGATGACCAGTCGTCGTGCGCGCAGCGCCGACGCCAGATGGGAGGCGAGTGTGTCCGCGTTCACATTCAGCAGCTGACCGTGTCGCGTAGCGCCGATACAAGCAACTATCGGCACGTAGCCACCGGCGAGCAGGTCGGTCAGCAGTCGGGGTGCGCCATTGCGAACCGGCGCTCCGACGAGACCCAGATCGACCGTCGCCCCGGCCGTCGTCACGATCGGCGCCGCGCGCTTCATCGTCGCAACGGTGGCGTCTGCGCCCGTCAACCCGACCGGGTTGGCGCCGGCTCGCCGCACGGCAGCGACCAGTCGCGTATTGATCGCGCCTGCCAGGACAGCAACGACAACGTCGAGCGTTTGCGCATCGGTGACGCGAAGTCCGTCGACCTGCTGCTTCGGAATGCCGGCTGTGTTGAGCGCGGCGTCGATCTCACGACCGCCACCGTGCACGACGACCAGATTTGCGTGCTGGGACAGCTTGGCAATCGCCTTGGCGATCACCTCCAGATCCTGTGGCTGCTCCAGGAGCTCGCCACCGAGCTTGAGCACGAGCGCGGGCTTCTTCGTGCTGCGCGCGCGAGTCGAGGCGGGCATCTTCTTCACAGCAGGCCCGTCCGCTCGTCGAGGCCCAGCATGACGTTGAGGTTCTGCACGGCGGAACCTGCTGCGCCTTTGATCAGGTTGTCGATGATTGACACGAGCACGATGCGATTGCGCTCCGGGTCTACCTTCCATCCGATGTCGCAGAAATTGGTGTGCGCGACATGCTTGATCTCGGGCAGCGCTCCGCCAGTCAATCGAACGAACGGCGCGTCGGCGTACGCGGCGTTGAACGCATCGGCGACCTGCTGCTCGGTGGTGCCGGGTGTCAGGCTGCCGTAGATCGTCTCGAGAATCCCGCGATCGAGCGGCACGAGGTGCGGCACGAACGTAACGCTCTCGCCCAGCTCCTGCTCGATCTCCGCCGTGTGCCGGTGCTGAAACACGGCATAGGCCGCAACGCTGCCGTGATTCTCCGAGAAGTGCGTGCGATCGGAGGGCGTCTTGCCGGCACCCGAGATGACCGACTTTGCGTCGACAACGACAGATCCCGTGAGCAGCCCTGCCTTGTGCAGCGGCTCGAGCGCGAGCAGCGCCGCAGTCGGATAGCACCCGGGATTGGAGAGCAGCCGCGCCGTGCGGATTTCTGCCTGGTGACCTTCGGTCAGGCCGTACACCGTGCCTTCGGGCAGAGCCGTCGTCGCCGGATACCAGCGCTGTCGATCGGAGCCATTCCGAATGCGGAAGGCGCCGGAGAGGTCGATCACGCGAGCACCGCGCTCGAGCAGTTTAGGCGCCAGCTCCGCCGACGCAGCCTCCGGCAGCGCGAGGAAGACCACCTCGGCCACGCTCGTGAGCCGCTCGATGTCGAGCGGCTGCACCGTGCCGTCCCAGATGCGCGCGAGGGCCGGCAGCGGACGCGGCGCGCTCGTCGCTCCTGACGACATCGCCGCGGTCAGCGTCACGCGCGGATGGCGTGCAAGGATGCGCACCAATTCCTGGCCGGCATAGCCGGTGGCGCCGGCAATGGCGACACGCGTGAGCGCTTTGTCCGTCGCGTTCGCGCGATCTCGTTCGAGTGGGGTCGTCAGGGCCATCGTATCCACGTCAAGGGCAAAGAATATTTATACATTCGAATGTATAAACAGTCAAGTTGTGAGATATGCTGTTGATTCGGACGTGACGGGACATTGCTATGAAAACGCGACGCCAGACCGCCATCCTCGACATCGTTCGTCACGAGCCCGTGAGGAGCCAGGAGCAGCTGCGGGTGATGATCAAGGCCTCCGGCTTCGACGTTACACAAGCGACACTCTCGCGCGATATTCGTGAGCTGGGTCTCGTCAAGGGTGGCGCGGACGGCGCCTATCAGCCGCAGGGCCGCGTCGAGGTGAACGGACACACTGCAAGGGCCATGTTCCAGCGCGCGCTCGTCTCGCAGTTGCGACGCATCGATCGCGTCGAGCAGCTCGTGTTACTCAAGACGGGTCTGGGCCACGCCCAGTCCCTGTGCGCGGCGCTCGACGGCGCCGAGCTCCCTGACGTCGTGGGCACTCTGGCCGGAGAGGACACGATCTTGATCATCACCCCAGATGCGCGCCGTGCGCGGACGCTGGTCAAGCGACTCGAGGAGATGTCACACGCATGAGCACGATCGTCCTCGCCTATTCCGGCGGGTTCGCCTCATCGAACGCAGTCCACTGGCTGACGGAGAAGTACGACGCCGACGTCGTCACTGTCACGATCGACGTCGGACAGGGCGAAGAGCTCGGGGCGCTGCGCGCCCGAGCGCTCTTGCAGGGCGCGGTGCGCGCGCATGCGATCGACGCACGCGAGGAGCTCGTGCGCGAGTATCTGCTGCCATCCCTGGTTCGTGGCCCCTTGAGCGAGGGACCGGGCATCGCGGAGTTCACGCGTCCGGTCATCGCGCGCAAGCTGCTGGAGATCGCGCGCATCGAGGGTGCCTCGATTGTCGCGCACGCGTCGCTCGACGAATCGCTCGACGCGGCCATCCGCGCGCTCGATCCACGCATCGAGGTTCTGGCTCCGGCTCGCCTCTGGAAGATGGACGCGGTGCAGCTGTCCGAGTACGCGCGCATGCACGGCGTGCCGCCAAGGCCGGCCTTCGAGCCGCAGTGCCGGATCGATCAAAGCCTCTGGGGAAGGATGATCAGCTTTCGCGATCTGGACGGACGGCCGACCGAAGCGCATCTGAAACCGGTATCGACCGCCAACGAGGCCGCGCATATCAATCTGCAATTCGAAGCCGGCGTCCCAGTCTCGATCAACGACGTCCCCATGCCACCGGTCGAACTGATCGAGAGCCTGGCGCTCATCGCCGGGCGGCACGGAGTCGGCCGGCTCGAGAGCACGAGCAACGGCCGCACGGTTGTCTACGATGCGCCTGCGGCGATGGTGCTGCATACAGCGCGCGCCGCACTGGGCCTTCGTACGGGTCTGGTGCGTTTGTCAGTCCTCAATGGTGGTTGCACCGTTCTCGGTCGCAGCGCAGAAGTGGTGAACCTCGCGTGACGCTCTGGTCCGGCCGTTTCGATACCGCTCCCGACCCCGCCGCCTTCGACTTCGGCATCTCGTTTGGCTTCGACCGTGCACTGTTCGAAGACGATGTGACCGGCAGCATCGCCTGGGCCGAGGCGCTTGCCGCCGCCGACGTCCTCTCCGCCGCGGACGCGGCAGCGATCGTCATCGCCTTACGCGAGATTCTCGACCAGGGCCGTCGCGATCCGTCGTGGGTCTCAGGGCCAGACGAGGACGTGCACAGCTTCGTCGAACGTCAACTGGTCGAGCGCCTCGGTGATGCGGGCCGCCGTCTCCACACAGGCCGCTCGCGCAACGAGCAGGTCTCGCTCGATCTGCGGCTCTATCTGCGCCGCCGCATCGGCCTGCTGCAGCAGGCGGTCGTGAAGACGGTGGCTGCATGTGCTGATCAAGCAGAACAGGCGGGTGCGGCGATGATGCCGTCCTACACCCATCTGCGCCGCGCGCAGCCGGTTCTCGTCGCCCATTTCTTTCTGTCGCACGCCTCGGCGCTCCGTCGCGACCACGCACGGTTGGTGATGGCGGCGAACGAGGCGGATGCGCTGACGCTTGGCTCAGGTGCGATTGCCGGTACGAGCTACAGCGTGGACACGAGTCTGCTGGCGCAGAAGCTTGGATTCTCGCGCGTCGTCTCGAACAGCATGGATGCCTCGTCGGATCGCGATTTCGTGGCGTCGTTTCTCTACGCCATCTCGCTCGGGATGGTGCATCTGAGTCGGATGGCGGAAGACCTCATCATCTTCACGGGCGAGGAACACGGGTTCTTCGATCTCGCCGATGCGTCGGCGACCGGCAGCAGCATGATGCCGCAGAAGAAGAATCCCGATCCGCTGGAGCTCGTTCGAGGGAAGACGGGCCGGGCGATCGGACGGCTCACCGGTTGGCTGGCGACCATGAAGGGTCTGCCCGGCGGATACAACAAGGATCTTCAGGAAGACAAAGAGGCGGTATTCGACGCCGAACGCACATACGCCGTGTCGCTGGCTGCCACGCAGGCGGTCGTCTCTCGCCTCTCGGTCAACGCGGAGCGGTCCGGTCGCGCCGCATCCGGCTTGCTGCTGGCGACCGACGTGGCGGATTACCTCGTGGCGCGCGGGATGCCGTTCCGCCGGGCGCACGAGGTCGTTGGGGCGATGGTCAGACGCCTGCTGGCAGAAGGCCGCGACTTCAGCGTGTTGTCGATGGCGGAATGGCGCGAGGCCAGTGAGATGTTCGGCGACGACGCGCCAAAGGCGGCAACCGCGCTTGCGTCCGTCCAGGCCAAGCGCACACCGCAGTCGACCAATCCGGACGCCGTCAGGGTGGCGCTCAGCGACTGCCGGCAGTGGGTGGCCTCGCCAGCCTAGGGTTTGCCTTTTGGGAATTTGCCTTTTGGAGTTACACTCAGTCGGACCTTCATACTCTGATTTTTCACCCACCCCGCCCTGAAGGTTGCTTCCGGGGGAGTTCATGCAGCAGCGCCGGGTTCGGCTCGGTGACGTTCTAGACGACTATTGTCCGCGCGAGCGCCGCATCACCAATCATGCGGTTGTCGCGATGATCGAAGACGACGTGAAGCAGACACGTTGCTCGACGTGTGACACCGAGCATGAGTACAAGCACGCCAAAGTGCCCGCACCGCGACGGAAGAAGCCTGTCGCCGCGGCGGCGGCACTGATCCCTGCAGAGGCGACCGAGTCGCCGGCGGTGATGTCTGCCGACGAGACGGTCGAAGAGATGCTGGACGAGACGCCCGAGCCTCCGCCTCCCGCATTGGAGACTGCGAAAGAACCTGAAGCCGTCGAAGCGGTCGACGTCGTTGACGCCGAGGAGCCTCAGGAGTCGGTCCCGGACGAGGAGTGGCCTGTTCATCGCCCCTTGATTCGCGCGACGCTTCCACGACCTGAGGGTCAGACGCCTGAGCGGAAACCGACAGACTTCACCATCCGTCAGAACGGCGGGCGATTCGACGCGCAGCGCAACGGCAACAACAAGTCTCGCGGGAACCGGCACGGCCGCCACGCTCAAGGGCAGGGCCAGGGCCAGGGGCAGGGACAGTCACGATTCGGCGGTCCGCGCCAGGGATCGGGATACGGCTCGCGTCACGGCGGGCAGCAAGGCGGCAATCCTCAGGAACGCCACGGCAATCGTCAGGGGCCCTCGTCCTCCGGTCAACGCGGTGGACGTCCCGGCCAGGGTGGCGGCAATCGGCCAGGACAAGGCCGCGGTCCCAAGCGCGGACGGTAACCTCAAGTCCTCAGTCTTCGGTTCTCCAGTCCTCAGTCCTGCCGCAGCCTTGCGCTTGTTTCTGACACCGTAGACTGTGGACCGTGGACTGTAGACCAAACAAGCGACCATGACCGACTTCACCGGCAAGCACGGCCTCATCGTTGGTGTGGCCAACAAACGCTCGATCTCGTGGGCGATCGCGCAGGCCGTGGCACGACGCGGGGCTCGATTGGCGTTGACCTATCAGGGTCGATTCGAAGAGCACGTGAACGATCTGTCGCAGGGGTTGGAGCAACCGTCGCTCGTGCTGCCCTGCGATGTGTCATCGGACGCCGAGATTGCGTCGGTACTCGAGAAGGTCGATCAGGAATTCGGCGGTCTTGATTTCATCGTGCACGGAGCCGCGTTTGCTCCCCGCGAAGAGCTCGAGGCACCTTTCGTCAACACGACTCGGGACGGATTCCGAATCGCGATGGACATCTCGGCGTACTCGCTGATCGCGTTGACACGTGCCGCGATGCCGCTGTTCGAGAAACGCAGTGGTGGAGCAGTCGTCACGTTGTCCTACCTCGGAAGCCAACGCGTGTTTCCGAACTACAACGTGATGGGCGTCGCCAAAGCGGCGCTCGAAGCGACCGTGCGTTATCTTGCGGCGGATGTCGGTCCGAAGGGTGTTCGCGTGAACGCGGTCTCCGCAGGACCGATCAAGACGCTGGCCGCGGCCGGCATCAAGGGGTTCTCAAACATCCTGCATGTGTATCCGGAGCGCGCTCCACTGCGCCGCAATGTGGAGACGTCGGAAGTGGCAGAAGCATCCGCCTTCCTCTTGAGCGATGCTGCCAAAGGCATTACCGGCGAAGTGCTCCTCGTCGATGCCGGTTATCACGTCACTGGAATGTAGGCGGGCCTGAAGGCCCGCCTCCACGAGTCGGGGTGTCTGTAGCGGCGGGTCTTCAGACCCGCCTGATCTCTAGGAGACCGCGCGGGTGTCTGGCGCCCCCGGCGGGTGGGACGCGGCGCGCGCCTGCGCGTCGCGCTTGTGCATCACCTTGTTCCGGTACATCCGGCGGTCGGCCTTCGCCATCAGCACTTCGTAGGTACTTCCATCGTGCGGGAAGACCGCCGCGCCTGCGCTGATGGACAGCGGCATCCGCACGCCCGGCTTGGCTTCGAACACCAGGCTCTCAACGGCCTCCTGCAGTTCCAGTCTCTTATATTCAGCTTCGTCCCAACCGCAGCCCGCGAGCACGACGATGAACTCGTCGCCGGCGTAGCGGACGCAGACGTCGTACGGTCGGATGGCGCCACGCAGCACCTGCGCGACTTCGCGCAGTGCGCGATCGCCGACGTGATGCCCGAACGTATCGTTGATGTCCTTGAAGTCGTTCAGGTCCATCACGAGGAGCGACACTTCGGCGTTGCCGCGCTCGGCACGAGAGAGCTCGCGACCCAGGTGGTTGACCATGAACCGCGTGTTCGGCAGGTTGGTCAACGGATCGGTCAGCGACGCTTCGTGCGTCTGCTCGAACACGATTGAGTTGTGAATCACCGCCGCGGCCTGCTCGCACACGCGATCGAGCAGGCGGCGATGGTCGTCACCGTAAAAGCTCGGTGTCGTGTGATAGACGGCGAGCGTCCCGATGACGCGGTCAGCGTGGATCAGCGGGCATACGAGCGCCGACTGCAGCGTCGTCGGCAGTGACGAGCCAGCGGCTTCCAGATCGCCGCTCGGCCGGGCGTTGACGAGCGGCCGGCGGTTGCGCGCGACCCACCCGGTGATGCCCTGTCCTCCCTTCAACTGGAGCTGCTGCATCAACTCGTAGTCGGTGCCCGCCGCGAATCGGCACGTCAGGAGGTTCTTGTTCTCGTCGTAGAGGAACAGCGTGCACGCGGAAAACGGCACGAGGCTGGTCAGCTTCGATGCGATGAGCGCCATCGTGTCCGACACACCAAGGCTGGTGCCCATCGTCTGGGCGATCTGATAGAGCGCGTAGATCTCGCCGTGCGCGATCGCGATGTCGTTGAAGACCGAGGACTTTGTTCGATCCTTCTGCGTGGTCTGCGCAGACGCCGTATCGACGGGACCGCTTTTGCGTTCCCTGTCCGCGCTCTCGGCTTCGCGTACCTGCGGCATGACGCGGACGAACGCCTCGACACAGCGTGGGTCGAGTGCCTTGCCCGCCTCCTGCTCGATCAGCGCTACGGCCGCCTCGAACGTCATCGCCTCGTGATACGGACGATTCGAGGTCAGCGCGTCGAAGTAGTCGACGAGGAAGAGCACCCGTGCGCCGAGCGGGATTTCCTCACCCTTCAGGCCGCGGGGATATCCACGTCCATCCCACCGCTCGTGGTGATTCTGGATGAGCGGTGCAACCGGATACGGAAACGGTACAGCAGCAATGATGTCCGCACCGACCTGCGGATGAGCCTGTACCTTCTGGAACTCTTCGGCGGTCAGAGGACCAGGCTTCGAGAGGATGTGCTCCGGGACAGCGAGTTTACCGATGTCGTGTAACAGCGCCGCCGTACGCACCGCCTGGGTTTCAGCGTCCGACATGCCGAGCTCTCGAGCCACGGCCGACGCGTAGAGCTGCACGCGGCGGATGTGGTTCTCGGCCGTCCCGTCCTTCGCATCGATCGCACGCGCGAGCGCTTCGATCGTGGCGAGGTGCAGTTCGGCCAGCTGCTCGGCGCGTCTTTGCTCGGCCCTGAATCGAGCTTTGAAGATGCGATACGCGCGCAGTCCGAAATAGAGCACTCCCCAGACTAGTGCCAGGCTAGCTAGCCAGAGCGACGGCTGGGGCATACGTGCTCCTAGAGTACGTCAGCAGGCAGCCAAATAATCGTGACGCGTTTTCTCATGATCCTTCCCTCGGAGTTAACTGTTACTGCCTTACTGCACTTCTTCGAGCCAGAGCACTTCCGCGACCGCGTCCGAGGTGCTCCACACGATGTTGTCATCGCCACTGGTGCTCCAGACGATGTTGTCGTCGCCGCTGGTGCTCCAAACGATGTTGTCGTCACCGGCGGTGCTCCACACGATGTTGTCGTCGCCGGCGGTGCTCCACACGATGTTGTCGTCACCCTTCGTGGTGCCCATCACGACGCCGTTCTTCTGCGTGCCCCAGACCGTCTGCTTACAGTTGCGGCCGGCGCAGTCGTTACCCCACACGATGTTCTGAAGGGTGCCCGTGCTCCACACGATGTTGTCGTCGCCGGCGGTGCTCCACACGATGTTGTCGCCGCCGGCAGTGCTCCAGACGATGTTGTCGTCGGTGCCGGTGCTCCACACGATGTTGTCGTCACCGCCGGTGCTCCACACGATGTTGTCGTCACCGCCAGTGCTCCAGACGATGTTGTCATCGCCCACCGTGCTCCAGACGATGTTGTCGTCGGTTCCGGTGCTCCACACGATGTTGTCGTCGCTCGCGGTGCTCCACACGATGTTGTCGTCGAGCCGCGTGCCCCACACGACGCGCGCGCCGGTCGCGGTCTTGAGCGAGCCCCAGCGGACGCTCGTGCTCCAGGCGTTGCTGCCCGGAAGCGGCATACCACCGGTGATGCGGTAGTTGCCCCAGATCAGGTGGCGCGCCCAGGGCGCGTAGTCACCCTGGATGTAGTCGCCCATCTCACCAAGCGCCGTCGTCGACGGTGATGCGAAGAACTTCGAGAGGCGAACCGCGCCGCGCGCGTTCAACATGCCCGCACCCTGGACGAGCATGCTGGTGTCGCTCTTCAGCTGCGCTGTGTACTGCAGGATCGCCTTGACGGCGTTCGGCGTGAGCTTCGGGTTGGCCTCGAGCATCAACGCCACGGTGCCGGACACGACAGGCGCGGCCATGCTCGTGCCGCTCAGGCTCAGGTACGGCTTGTAGCCGAGTCCGAACAGGCTACCGTTGAGCAGCATCGACGGCAGCGTCTGATAGAGCGTGCTGTGCGAGTCCGAAAGCGACTCGATACCCACGCCAGGGGCAACTAGGTCGGGCTTCGCCCCGAAGTCAATCCACGTCGGACCAACCGAGCTGAACTTCGCGATGGTGTCGTTGCTGCGCTTGCTGGTGGCTTCTTCACTTGACGCACCAACGGTGAGCACCCACGGCGCGTTGCCCGGAGAGGTGATCCCGCCGGTCTGCTTCTGTCCCAGCTTGTCCTGTCCCAGGTTGCCCGCCGATGCGACGACGACGATGCCGTTGTCGACCGCGCGCTTAGCGGCGAGCGTGAGCGGGTCGAGCCAGTACGACTCGAACACGCCGGCGGCAACCGAGAGGTTGATGACGCGAATGTTGTAGGTGCCCTTGACCGAGATCGCGTAGTCAATCGCCGCGATCACGTCGCTCATGTAGCCGCGACCGAACCGGTCCATGACCTTCAGCCCAACGATCTTCGCTCCGGGCGCGATTCCCTTGTGCTTACCGTTCGAGTCGTAACCCGTGCCCGCGATGATGCCCGCGACGTGCGTGCCGTGGCCGTAGTCGTCGCTCGATCCATTCGACCACACGCTCGTGTTGTTCGTGAAATCCTTGAAGTGACTGACGCGGTTCGTGTTGCGATAGAGGTCGTCGTGGTAGTTCGTGACGCCAGAGTCGATCACAGCGACGCCGACACCCTTGCCCGTAACCCCCAGTTGCTGACGCGCAAGCGTAGCTCCCGTCGTCAGGCCGGTGCGCTCCATCGTTGCAAAGACGGGACGGTCGAGGTACACGCCCTCGACGCGCGGATCCGCCGCAATCTTTGAGAGCTCGGCGTTATCCACTTCAGCAACCTGCCCGCCGCGGCCAAGTCGTCGCCCTGCTGCGGCTCTTTTTCCAAGCAATCGCACGTCGCTGTCACCCTTGAACTGGACGATGACGCGAGTGCGGCCCGACAACTGCCGTGCGCGGTGCCGCAGAAACTTGTCCAACTTGTCGCCTCTGTCGCCACGGCCACTTGATTGCGCCATGGCTCCAGGGGCAGTTAGCAGGACTAGGGCCACTGCCAGAAGCGCTGAGCTTGCGGTTCGGAGCGAGCGTGTAATCGTCATAGCAACGGCTAACTCATGGGCAAGAGTTCTGCCGTAGCCGAAGTACCAGCCGATATGACTGATTAACTTCATATGAATCAGTGGTTTGTGGGGTTGTTGTGGCGTGGAGTCGATGGCTTCGCGATTACGAACTCAGCTAAGTGTGTGCGGTCCTTGCACACGGTTTTGGTGGTCGGATCGGCGTAAATTGCTGTTGCGCTTGGAGAAGATGCCTCTTTCACGCTCTGTTCCATATCGGAACGTGTGAACACGCAAAACTGTGAACCGGTGGGTCCCGGTTCGTTCTACTCGTCGGCTCGGCCCCGGGATACGCGGGCCTCAGGCTCAAGGCCGTATTCCACGATCTTTCGGTAGAGCGTGCCCCGGCTGATGTCCAGAAGCCGGGCGGCTTCCTTCTTGTTCCAGGCTGTGCCCTCGAGAACACGCACAATGTGCGCACGCTCCGCCTCCGCCAAAGTGGGCACACGTGGCGGTGCATCAGAGGTGATAGTTGCCTGCGGATGGAGGAACTCGACGTCCGTGTCCCTGATCACGCGACCAGGCGCTGACAGAGCAGCGCGTGACACGGTGCTCTCGAGTTCACGGATATTCCCAGGCCAGGGATACGAGTGCAGGCGTGCGACCGCCTCTGGTGAAAAGACCTTCGCGTCGAGTGGCAGCCCATTGGCCGCGCAGTAGCGTGCAATGAATCGATTCGCCAAGACGCCGATGTCGGATGGTCGCTCGCGCAGCGAAGGCAGCCTGATCGAGAACGCGTTCACGCGATAGTACAAATCTTCACGGAAGCGGCTGTCGCGCACGAACTGATCGAGGGGGCGGTTCGTTGCCGAGATCAGACGGAAGTCCACCTGCACCGAGCGCTGGCCACCGAGGCGTTCGAAGCGGCGATCCTCGAGGACGCGCAACAGCTTGGCCTGAGCGACAAGGGAGAGGTCACCGATCTCGTCGAGGAAAAGCGTGCCGCGATCGGCGAGCTCGACTCGGCCTGGTTTGCGGTCGTGCGCACCCGTGAACGCGCCCTTTTCGTAGCCGAAGATTTCCGACTCGAAGAGCGTGTCAGGCAATGCTGCGCAGTTCACGGCCTGGAAGTTTTCGGTCCCGCGGCGACTCAACTCGTGAATCATTCGCGCGACGACTTCCTTACCGGAGCCCGTTGGCCCAAGTATCAGGACCGAGATATCTGACTTGGCCGCGGTGCGAATCCACTCGAAGACGACGAGCATTTTCTCGTCGCGGCCGATCATTTCGCGGAAGCGCTGAACCGACGGCGCCTGATCCTCGAGGCTGATGTCGGCACGCCGTTCGAGAAATGTGTCGAGGAGGCGATTGAGTGCGTCGCTCTCCGGGCGGATAGCCGAATACGGCGGTGGGGTGCCCGGCCCGCGTCCGACGATGCCGAATTCAACCAGCTCGCGGAGGCAGTTCTCGATGTCCAGGCGCAGGCGCCCGAACGTCGCCATCAACGACTCGACGTCGAAGGACTCGCCGGGACGCGCGGAGAGGAATCGCAGCAGTCCGGCCCGCAAAGGGGACTGCACGAGCGAGCGGAATCTCGCTTCGGGGTCCCCGTGAACGTCAGGCCTTGGCATCGTCGCCGCCCGGTTGGTTGCTGCACTCATCTGGTCCTGTACCCAAGAAGACTCCTTTTGTTATCGGCGCATAGTCGTGCAACCGACAGCGGTCTTCTGCAATACCGACGTGTCTGCCTGGTAAACAGAGACGTGAAGCGGAGGTGCTAAGCTACGCAAGCGATGCCTCACCGTTCCCCGGGCGCTGAGAAATCACGCGCCAAACACCTCAGTGGCAAAGCCATTCGCTACTATCGGCCCCGCGGAAGCGCCGACCTCCGGCATCTGATTGAGGAGGGATTTCAGGCCTTCAACGCGGCACGACTTGGTGAGGCCTGCCGTATCTTCACGGACAAAATGCTCCTGCCGGAGCACGACACGACGATTGCCCTGACCGTCGCTGGCGCTCTGACGCCGGCGGGCCTTGGTGGGTGCATCGTCGAGCTGATGGAGCGCGGCCTTGTCGACTTCGTGATCAGCACGGGAGCGAACCTTTACCACGATCTTCATTACGCCCTGAACTTTACTCTGCACCGCGGTTCGCCCTTCGTCGACGACGTCGAACTCTATGAAGAGGGAGTCATTCGAATCTACGACGTGCTCTTCCCGGCGACCGTACTGCTCGAGACCGACGCGTACATTCGCGACTTCCTCGTAAGGTGGGGCGTCGATCGACCCGTCTCCACGGCCGAGCTGCACTTCGCGCTGGGGCAAGACCTTCTAGCGCGTTACCCGGAGTCCCGAGACCACTCGGTGCTCGCGGCAGCCGCCGCCTGTGGTGTTCCGATCTACACCTCTTCTCCCGGCGACAGCTCGATCGGCATGAACGTGGCGTTTCACGAGTTGATGAACGACAGCACCCTCATGGTCGATCCCAACAAGGACGTGAATGAGATCTGCGCGTTCATCCTTGCCGGCAAGAAGAACGGCTGCGTCATCCTCGGCGGAGGATCGCCGAAGAACTTTTATCTCCAGGGGCAGCCGACGTTGTGGGAGGTGTACGGAATCCCCAAGGGCGGCAACGACTACTTCATTCAGATCACGACCGATCAAGTCGTGTGGGGCGGCCTCTCCGGTGCCACACCTGCCGAGGCCGTGAGCTGGGGCAAGGTCAATCCCGGAGTGCTTCCTGACACCGCCGTCGCCTACGTCGATTCCACGATTGGGTTCCCTCTCTTCTGCGAATACGTCGTCGGCTCGCCACGAGGCCGCCGCCCGCTGAAGCAACTCGTGCACAAACGCGACGAGCTGGTGGCGACGCTCCGAAAGCAGGCAAAGGAAAGCGTCGAATCGAAAGCTTAGAGCTGAAAGCCGAGAGCCAACGATGGGTACTCTGGCATCCGAGTTGGGCGGTTACGCCGAGCAGGTCTCGGGACAACCCAGGGTCTACGTCGACGCCAACGTACCTGCCGGGCTCGTATCCTTCATGCGGCAGGCGCTGCACTGGGACGTGCTCTTCGTGCTCGAGCATGACGAACTGCGCCGTGCGCCTGATGGCGAACACTATCGCCTGGCCAGGCAACTCCGGCGGACGCTCATCACACAGGATCGCGACTACCTCGACGATCGCAAGTTTCCACCCGAACAAAGCGGTGGCGTGCTGGTGCTGTGGGCCCCGGTCGAAAAGGGCCTGATGGTGCTGCTCAAGCGCGTCGATCGCGAGGTCCTTCGTCGGAACGCCCTCCCCCAGACGGCCGTCGACGAAATCGCCGAGACGCCCCTCCCCCTCGAAGGGCGCAAGCTTCACGTGCATATCGACTGGGACGGAGAGAGAATCGCGCCGTGATCGTCGTCAGCGGTGGCGATCTGATTCTGTCCGGGCGCGTTGTCAGCGAAGGCTCCCTCATCATCGATGGAGGCCGAATCATGGCGATCGAGCCTCGTCGTGTCGACCCGGCGGGGGCGACGATGGTCGACGCCACGGAGTGTTACGTTGCGCCGGGTTTCATCGACGTCCATATCCACGGCCTCCTCGGACACGACACGCTCGATGGTGATGGCGCCGTTGCCCGCATCGCCGCGTTGCTGCCTCGATACGGCGTCACGGCGTTCTGCCCGACGACAGTCGCGTGCGGCCCCGACGATCTTCGCAGCGTGTTGCAGCAAGTCAGGCAGGCCCGCGTCGCACCAGTTGCCGGATCTGCACGCGTGCTGCCAGCTCACCTCGAAAGCAACTTCATCAACCCGGAGTACAAAGGGGCGCAGCCCGCGGACTGTCTGCGACGCGCAGCGGAGCGCGTGGGTGACGGCATCTACTCGGGCCGCGACATCCTCGACGTGATTGCAGCGTGTCGCCCGGATGTTGGCATCGTGACGATGGCGCCGGAGTTGCCTGGCGGCATCGAGCTCGTTAAGGCGCTGGCGACCGCAGGGCATCGCGTGTCCCTCGGCCATTCGGGATCCGACTACGACACGGCGATCGAAGCGATCGACGCGGGGGCCCGTCATGCCACGCACCTGTTCAATCGCATGACGCCGATGACCCATCGCGCTCCCGGGTTACCAGGCGCGGTGTTGGCCCGCGAAGAGGTGACGGTCGAACTGATTTGCGATGGGTATCACGTGCATCCCTCGATGTGCCGCGTCGCGGTCGCAGCGAAAGGGCCCGAGGGGGTGGTGGCAATTACCGACGCCACCGCAGGTGCTGGCCTGAAGCAGGGTTCGAGGGCGCACCTCGGCGGGCGCCAGATTGAGGTTGGAGCCCAGGCCGCGTTCCTGGACGACGGGACGCTCGCGGGCAGCACCTTGACGATGAACAGGGCGTTTCGGAATATCGTTACGAGCTTTGGGAGCTCACTCGTCGATGCGGCCCTCCTCTGCTCGACCAGCCCGGCGCGCACGCTCGGCCTGAGTGGTTTTGGTGTTCTTGCTGAAGGCGCGGCTGCGGATGTGGTCGTTCTCGACCGTGCCTTCCAGGTTGTGCGCACGTTCATCGGTGGTCAGCTGGCCTGGAGTGCCTGAACTCCGTCAACCGGTGTCCCGTCTAAGTCGGGGAGCAGAGGTTGAACATGGCTAAGTTGCGTTCGGTCCAGATCGTCGCAGTCGCGGTTGCCGCGACCTCGGTTGCCTGCAGTGTCGACGTTCGAGGCAATGAGGTGTCCACACGCGAGGAGAAACGGTTCACCGTTTCCGCGACAGAACCGGTCAATCTGACGATCAAGACCTTCGACGGCGAGATTGCCGTTCGATCGTGGGACAAGAACGAAGTGCTTGTCGAGATCGAACGCCACGCTCCGGACGACACCGCCGCCGCCGCGCTCGTCGTGAATCAGACCCAGGATGGCAACAAGATCGTTCTTGAAGCGCCGAGCGCGGAGACTCGCCACGTCATCAGGTTTGGCGCCGGGGAGTCAGTCAATTTTTCTATCACGCTGCCGCGCCAGGTCGTGCTCGAAGCCAGCACAGGAGACGGCTCGATCAACGCCGACGATCTTCAGGGCACGATCGATCTGAACTCGGGTGACGGCCGCATCGTTGCCTCGCGTCTCGACGGCCAGGTGAAGGTGCATACCGGCGACGGGACCATCCGCATCGATCAGGCTGCAGGAAAGGTTGATGCCGATTCCGGTGATGGGGCGGTTGAGGTCACGGGCCGCCTCGACGAAT
>Ga0207669_10000305_pt1 | contig 22533 bp, 19 predicted proteins | sample KBSM33metaG_FD_184329 | JGI IMG/M metagenome (GOLD analysis project Ga0207669, IMG submission 184329) | Miscanthus rhizosphere microbial communities from Kellogg Biological Station, Michigan, USA - KBS M3-3 metaG (SPAdes) (version 2) | ecosystem: Host-associated > Plants > Roots > Rhizosphere >...
ACCGCTAAAACATTCAGGATCATCTGCAACGATCGCGTCTACAGAGCGTGTTTTCAACAGGCTTTTCAACAGAAACTGTGAGTACGTCGACGCGCGGCTGTGGGACAGTGACCTAAGCCGCGCGAGCGAGACGAGGAACGCATGAATCGCAAAGTGACAGTGGTAGGTGGCGCCGGCAACGTTGGCATGACCGTGGCTCGCGCGATTGCGGAGAAGGAACTGGCTGACGTCGTCATCATCGACATCGCCGATTCGAAGGCCGCAGGCGTGGCGCTCGATATCTACGAGACGTGTCCCGTCATCGGATCCGACTCTCGCCTCGTTGGTGGTGGTGACTGGAGCGCAGCCGCTGGGTCCGACATCGTCGTCATCACGTCCGGGAAGCCGCGCAAGCCAGGCATGAGCCGTGACGATCTCGTGCGCGACAACTTCGAGATCATGAAGAGCATCGCGCCGAACCTCGTGCAGCATTGTCCGAATGCGATTGTCGTGCCGGTGGCCAATCCGCTCGACGCGATGTCGCAGGCGTTGTTCCGGCTCACCAAGTTTCCGCGCGAGCGCGTCATCGGGATGGCCGGCGTGCTCGACTCCGCGCGGATGAGCACATTCGTAGCGATGGAACTCAAGGTGTCGGTCGAGAACGTGCACTCGTTCGTGCTCGGTGGCCACGGCGACACGATGGTGCCGCTCCCGCGATATTCAACAGTTGCCGGAATCCCGATCACTGAGCTGCTGCCAAAGGAGCGCATCGACGCAATCGCGAAGCGCACCGCCGACGGCGGCGCCGAGATCACAAAGCTCGTCGGCACCAGCGCGTGGTATGCGCCGGGCCAGGCCGCGGCCGAGATGTGCGAAGCGATCCTGAAGGACAAGAAGAAGATCCTGCCGTGCTCCGTGTTCCTGCAGGGCGAGTATGGCATCCGCGATCTATTCGTCGGCGTGCCGGTGAAGCTCGGAGCGAAGGGCGTCGAGCAGATCATCGAGATCAAGCTGACACCGGAAGAAGATGCTGCGCTGAAGAAGTCCGCGGGCGCGGTGAAAGAGCTGGTCGACGTTATCGGGATGTAAGACGGGAAGTTAGTCTCTGGACTCTAGGCTTTGGTCTCTGGGCTTCGTCAGCCCAGAGCCAAGAGTCCAGAGCCTAGAGTCTTCCTGGTTCATGTCCAGCACCATCCGCATCATGGTGCGCGCCACGCGTAGCCTCGTTGGACGCGCAACGCGGCGATGGAATACGATGAATAGTTGTCTGAATTCGCGGCCGGAGACAGAATCCCCCTGTGAAAATTCACGAGTATCAAGCCAAGTCGGTGCTGGCGCGTTTCGGTGTGACCGTTCCGCGTGGCGAAGTGGCCTTTACCTCCCTGGAAGCCGGTGAGATCGCCCGGCGTCTCGGCGGATCCATCGCCGTCGTCAAGGCGCAGATCCACGCCGGCGGGCGCGGCAAGGGCGGCGGCGTCAAGATCGCAAAGTCGGCCGACGAGGCCGAACAGCTTGCCAAGCAAATACTTGGCATGACGCTCGTCACGCACCAGACCGGGCCCGAAGGGCGCAAGGTCGGGCGTGTCCTGATTGAAGAAGGACTCCAGATCGAACGCGAGCTCTATCTGAGCATCGTTATCGATCGCGCGTCGGCCAGTCCCGTCATCATCGCCAGCGCGTCGGGCGGGATGGACATCGAGGAAGTCGCGGCGAAGGAGCCCGAGAAGATCCTGCGCGAGAAGATCGATCCGGGGACGGGCGTGATCCCGTTTCAGGCGCGAAAGCTGGCGTTCGGGATGCGCCTCGGCGCTGGCCCTGCCAACAAGCTCGTGAAGATCCTCGACTCGATCTACAAGGCCTTCATCGAGACCGATGCATCGATGATCGAGATCAATCCGCTGATCCTCACCAAGGGCGGCGACCTTCTGGCGCTCGATGCCAAGGTCTCGTTCGACGACAACGCCCTGTATCGGCATCCCGATCTTCGCGATTTGCGCGATCTCAGCGAGGAGGATCCGCTCGAAGTCGAAGCGTCGAAGTTCTCGCTCAACTACATTCGCCTCTACGGCAACATCGGCTGCATGGTCAACGGCGCGGGTCTTGCCATGGCGACGATGGACATCATCAAGCTGGCGGGAGGGGAACCGGCAAACTTCCTCGACGTGGGCGGTGGTGCGAACGCGGAGCAAATCAAGAACGCCTTCCGCATCCTGATGGCGGACAGCAACGTCAAGGCGGTGCTGATCAACATCTTCGGCGGAATTCTTCGCTGTGACGTGCTTGCTCAGGGGGTGATCGCCGCTGTGCAGGAGCTGGGTGTTCGCGTGCCAATCGTCATCCGCATGGAAGGAACGAACGTCGAGGAAGGCAAGCGGCTGCTGCGTGAGAGCGGCCTCAACTTCAGCACGGCCGACTCCATGGGTGAGGCGGCAGACACAGTCGTCTCTCTCGCGAGGGGTAAGTAGTGGCCGTTCTTCTCGATCGAAACTCCAGGCTGATCGTCCAGGGACTGACCGGGCGTGAGGGCACGTTCCACGCCAAGGCGGCAGCTGCGTACGGAACGACAGTCGTCGGTGGTGTCACGCCCGGCAAGGGCGGCACCACACATGAGGGCTGGCCGATCTTCAACAGCGTGCACGATGCCGTGCGTGAGACCGGCGCCAATGCAAGCGTGATCTTCGTGCCGCCGCCGTTCGCGGCGGACGCCATCATGGAGGCAACCGACGCTGGCATTGCGCTCGTCGTCTGCATCACCGAAGGCATTCCGACTATCGACATGCTCAAGGTCATGACCTTCATGGATGGGAAGCCGACGCGGCTCATCGGACCGAACTGCCCCGGCATCATCACCGCAGGTCAGGCGAAGGCGGGCATCATTCCCGGCCACATCTGCAAGGAAGGGCGGATCGGGATCGTGTCGAAGAGCGGCACGCTGACGTACGAAGCGATTCACCAGTTGTCGAAGCAGGGAATGGGGCAGACGACCTGCATCGGGATCGGGGGTGACCCGCTGATCGGCACGAGCTTCATCGGCGCGCTGAGGCTGTTCAAGGAAGACCCTGACACCGAGGCCGTGATCATGATTGGTGAGATCGGCGGCACTGCGGAACAGGATGCGGCCGCCTACATCGCGAAAGAGTTCAAGAAGCCGGTCGTTGGCTTCATCGCCGGGCAGACCGCTCCTCCCGGACGCCGTATGGGTCATGCAGGTGCGATCATCGCGGGTGGCCAGGGAACCGCTGCGGAAAAGATGGAAGCGCTGACGAAGGCCGGCGTGCACGTCGTGAAGAGCCCGGCCGACATGGGTGCCAGGATGCGAGAGGCGTTGGGTTAGACGAAGAATTGTTTGATCTGATGATCTTTGATTAGTGATTCGTTGTTGATTGGTGATTCTTGGCGATTGACCACCTCAATCAACAATCACCAATCCTCAAATCAACGACGATTCACTAATCAAAGATCGCCAAATCAAAGATGGGATTATCGATAGCCAAATGGAACGAACATTCGCGATCATCAAGCCGGACGCCGTTGAGAGCCGGAGGGCAGGGCAGATTCTTGCTCGCATCGAGGCCGCCGGCTTCGCCGTACGCGCCATGCGCCTGCAGCATCTGACCAAGAAGGAAGCCGAGGGGTTCTACGCTGTCCATCGCGAGCGCCCGTTCTTCGCCGGTCTGACTGACTTCATGTCGTCGGGCCCCTGCATCCTGCTCGCGCTCGACGCTCCCGACGCGATCAAGAAGTGGCGTGCGACGATGGGCGCGACCGATCCGGCAAAGGCAGATGCGGGGACCTTGCGGAAGGATTTCGGGACGTCAATCGAGCGAAACGCGACGCACGGCTCTGACGCGCCCGAGACAGCGGCCTTCGAGCTCGGCTACTTCTTCCGCGGGCTCGAACTGATCTGAGTCTCCAGATGGGCAGAACGCTCATCGTTGTTGGATTGCTCGTGGCCGGTGTTGGCCTGTTGATGACGATTGGGCTCCCGATTGGGCGGCTGCCCGGCGACTTCACGATACGACGAGGAAACTTCACGTTCTATTTCCCGCTCGCCTCGTCGATCATCGCCAGCGTGGTGCTCGCACTCGTCATGATGCTGATGGGTAGACGGTAAGTAGTAGGCGGTATGCGGTAGGCGGTAGGCATGCCATAGTTCACAGTTCACGGTTCGCCGTTTCCGTAGCCCAGAGCCCAGAGCCGAATTGACAAAACACGATGCCGTCGATCAAAGCCGATAAGTGGATCAAGCGCATGGCCCTCGAGCACGGCATGATCGAGCCGTTCGAGGATCGCCAGGTGCGGGAGGGAGTCATCTCCTACGGGCTCTCGTCGTACGGCTACGACATCCGCGTGGCGGACGAGTTCAAGGTCTTCACCAATATCAACAACACCGTCGTCGATCCGAAGAATTTCGACGATCGGTCGTTCGTGGACATGAAGACCGACGTCTGCATCATCCCGCCCAACTCGTTCGTGCTGGCGAAGACGGTCGAGTACTTCCGCATCCCTCGCGATGTCCTGACGGTGTGCGTCGGCAAGTCGACGTATGCACGGTGTGGGTTGATCGTGAACGTCACGCCGTTCGAGCCGGAGTGGGAAGGCTACGTCACGCTCGAAATCTCGAACACCACGCCGCTGCCCGCCAAGGTCTACGCGAACGAAGGCATCTCGCAGGTGCTGTTCTTCCAGAGCGATGAGCAGTGCGAGGTGTCCTACGCGGACAAGAAGGGCAAGTACCAGAAGCAGCAGGGGTTAACCCTTCCGCGGCTGTGAACGCGTAATGCAAATCGCAAAAGGCAAGATGCAAACTATGCCCGTGTGGGTGGGCTATCTACACTTTGCATCTTGCATTTTGAATTTTGCCTTTTGCATTACACGCACCTGAAATGAGCCGCACCGAACCCGCGCGCGGGATGCGCGACTACCTCCCCGAGGACATCAGGCGTCGCGAGTACGTCATCGGCGTCATCCGTCGCGTCTACGAGCGCTACGGATTCGAGCCGCTCGAGACACCTGCCGTCGAGAACCTCGAGACGTTGATGGGGAAGTACGGGGAAGAGGGCAATCAACTCATCTTCAAGATCCTCAAGCGCGGTGAGCACGAAGCGAGCGGGCAGGCAGACCTGGCGCTGCGCTATGACCTCACCGTGCCGCTGTCGCGTGTGGTCGCGCACTATCAGAGCAAACTGCCGCGACTCTTCAAGCGTTATCAGATCCAGCCGGTGTGGCGCGCGGATCGTCCGGCGCGCGGACGCTTCCGCGAGTTCTATCAGTGCGACGTCGACGCGCTCGGCTCGACGTCACCGGCGATCGAAGCAGAAGTCTGTGCCGCGGTATCGGACGCGCTGACCGAGTTGGGATTCAATGACTTCACGATCCGCATCAACCATCGACAGTTGTTGGCGTCAATCCTCAACCTGGCGGGAATTCCCGAAGCGCTGCACGGTACCGCGCTCGTCGCGGTAGACAAACTGGACAAGATCGGGCCCGACGGTGTGACAACGGAGATGGCCGCGCGCGGGGTCGAGAGCGAAGCGGCTGCCAAACTGCTCGGGCTGTTCGAGTTTCTCGCGAACGATCGTCTCGGCAGCCGGAGCGTCATGGTGGACGAGGCGGGCATCGCCGCTTTCGAGAACGTCGGAGCGATTTTCGATTTGGCCGCGCAGACGAGCGCCGGTCCCCGGCTTCGGTTCGAGCCAAGCTTGGCGCGGGGGCTCTCGTACTACACGGGCGCGATCTTCGAGATCAATGTGCCGGATCTCGCCGGCAGCCTCGGTGGCGGCGGGCGCTACGACAACCTGGTAGGCATGTTCCTCGGTCAGAGCGTTCCGGCCTGCGGGTTCTCGCTGGGTCTCGAGCGGATTCTCGTTGTGATGGCGGAGCGCGGCATGTTTCCACCGACGCTTGCCACCACGCCGGCGGATGTAATGATGGCCGTCTTTGACGCGAAAGATACGCCGCATGCGCTGCGCGTCGCGGGCGTGTTGCGCCAGTCCGGGCTGCGTGTGCTCGTCTATCCGGATGCCGACAAGATCGGCAAGCAAATCAAGTACGCTGATTCCCTGGGGATCCCGTTCGTCGCGATCCTCGGGAGCAACGAGATCGAGGCGGGCACCGTGACGGTGAAGAATCTCGCTGCCCAGACGCAGGCAACCTACGATCAAGCCGCCGCTGGCGGCGCCATTCTCGGGGGACTGAGGCAACGTGGCTGAGCAACTTGGCGACCTGACACGCACACACACTTGTGGCGCGCTCCGCACCAATGACGTCGGCGCTGACGTCGTGCTGCTCGGCTGGGTTCATCGCGTCCGCGATCTCGGCGGCGTCCTCTTCATCGACGTGCGCGATCGTGGCGGCGTGACGCAGGTCGTCTTCGACAAAGACGACGACGCGCTGATGACGAAAGCCAAGCGCCTGCGATCGGAGTACGTGGTCGGGGTGGCTGGCAGCGTTCGACGCCGATCGCCTGAGACGGTGAATGCGAAGCTCCCGACTGGCGAGGTCGAAGTCCTCGTTCGCCGGCTGGTTGTCCTCAACGAGGCAAAGACGCCTCCGTTTCCGATTGCCGACGATTCGCCGGTCTCGGAAGACGTGCGCCTGAAGTATCGCTATCTCGACCTGCGTCGGCCCCGGCTGCAAAGCAACATCGTCCTGCGCCACAAGCTGACGACGGCGATCCGGAAGTACTTCGACGCGAACGGATTCCTCGAGATCGAGACGCCGATTCTGACCAAGTCGACGCCGGAAGGCGCGCGCGACTACCTCGTGCCGAGCCGTGTGCACCCGGGCGAGTTCTTCGCGCTGCCGCAGTCGCCGCAGATCTTCAAGCAGATCCTGATGATCGCCGGCATGGACCGCTACGTGCAGATCTGCAAGTGCTTCCGCGACGAAGACCTGCGGGCCGATCGGCAGCCCGAGTTCACGCAGGTCGACGTCGAGATGTCGTTTGCGCGGCCCGAGACAATCTTCGGGATCATCGAGCCGCTGATGGTCGACATCTTTGCCGTCGTCGGCCGCACGATCGAGACACCGTTCCCGCGGATGTCGTACTCGGAAGCGATCGCGAAATATGGGTCCGACAAACCAGACCTGCGCTGCGGGATGCCGATCCAGGATCTGCGTGAAGTGTTCCGCGAGTCGACGTTCGAGGTGTTCAAGAAGATCGTCGCAGAGGGCGGCGCAGTGCGCGGCTTCGTTGTCGAGAACGCGAGCGGCTACTCGCGCAGCGCCGTTGATGGTGTCGTCAACGCGGAGAAGGCACAGGGGCGCCACCTCTTGTGGGCGCGGCGCTCTGACGACGGCACGATTACGTCGTCGTTCCCAAGAGCCGTCGGCGAGGAGACGGTGCGGCGGTTGCTCGATGCGAGCAGCACGCAGAACGGGCAGCTTCTCTTTGTCGTGGCGGGCGAGCCCGACACCGTATCGAAGACGCTCGGGCAGTTGCGATTGATGCTGGCGAAGAAAGACGGCCTGCTCGACGGAGACTCGTTCGTCTTCACGTGGGTCGTAGACTTTCCGCTGCTCGAGTGGGACCCGGAAGACAAGCGATACGTGTCGATGCACCATCCCTTCACGTCGCCGCTCGACGACGACGTCGCGAAGCTTGACTCGGAGCCGGGCACGGCGCGCGCGAAGGCTTACGACCTCGTCCTCAACGGCAGCGAGATCGGTGGCGGCAGCATCCGAATCCACGACGCCGACACCCAGCGGCGGATCTTTTCCTTGCTCAACATCAGCGATGAGGAAGCGAAGCTCCGCTTTGGATTCTTTCTCGAGGCGCTCGAGTACGGCACCCCGCCACACGGCGGTATTGCGCTTGGCCTCGACCGTATCGCGGCGATTCTTGGTAACGAAAATTCGATCCGCGAGGTGATAGCGTTCCCCAAGACGGCCGCAGCGGTGGACACGATGTCGAATGCACCCTCGGCCGTGGACCAGAAACAGCTACGGGAATTGCATTTGCAGATCCGTAAGCAGTAGCACTCGGTAGGCAGTAGGCAGTTGATAACACTGCATGAAAAAGATCGCTCTTCCACAAGAAGGTCTCGAGACGCTCTACGGAGCGCACGACGGTAACCTCAAGCACATCGAGTCGGTTCTCGGCGTCCAGATCCGCACGCATGGCGGCGAGCTCATCGTCGACGGAGACAAGGCCGCCGAACTGCGCGTCGAGCGGCTGTTCGATCAGTTGTCGGGTTTGATCTCTGAAGGATACGAGCTGAGAAACGGCGATGTCAGAACCGCGGTGCAGCTCGTTGCCAACGACGAGAACATCGACCTGCGGCCCTTCTTCCTGCGCGAGGGCCAGAAGCAACCTGAGGGTACGCGTCGCCGCGTCAATCCCAAGAGCACCAATCAGCGGCGATATCTCGACGCGATCGAGCAGTACGACATTGTCTTCGGCGTTGGTCCAGCTGGTACGGGCAAGACCTACCTCGCGATGGCGCAGGCAGTCAGTTATCTCCTCGCGAAGAAGGTCAGCCGGATCATCCTGGCGCGACCCGCAGTCGAAGCCGGGGAGAAGCTGGGATTCCTTCCCGGCGACCTGCAGGAGAAGGTGAATCCGTATTTGCGTCCGCTCTACGACGCGCTCTACGACATGATGGACACCGAGCGCGCGACGCGGCTGGTCGAGCGCGGTACGATCGAGGTCGCGCCGATTGCCTTCATGCGTGGCCGCACACTCAACGACGCGTTTGTGATCCTCGACGAAGCGCAGAACACCACGTCGGAGCAAATGAAGATGTTTCTGACGCGGCTCGGCTTCGGCTCGAAGGCCGTCGTCACCGGCGACATCACGCAGATCGATCTGCCGCAGCCGAAGACATCCGGATTGGTGGAAGCGCTGCGCATCGTCAAGGACATCGAAGGGATCGGTTTCATCTACTTCGACGACAAGGACGTCGTGCGCCACAAGCTGGTGCAGCAGATTGTCAGAGCCTACGACGCGCTCTCAGCCGGACGCCGGGGAGATGGCCGCCCGTAGCGGCAGGTCTTCTCACCTGACTGTGGATGTCGTCAGCGCCGGCCGCCTCCGGGCGCCCGGCCTTGCCCGCTGGCTCGAGACGACGGCACCCCGCACGGCCAGGGGTGAGGTGGTTGTCGCACTGGTGTCCGATGCGCGTGTCCGCCTGCTCAATGCGAGATATCGCGCAAAGAATTCCCCCACAGACGTGCTGTCGTTTGCCGCCGAGGAGCCCGGTTTTCTGGGCGAAATCGTGATCGCAAGCGGGGTTGCGAGGCGCCAGGCCCTCGAAGCCGGTCATCCGGTTCAGGTCGAGTTGCGGGTGTTGGCGCTACACGGCCTGTTGCACCTTCTTGGCTATGATCACGAGCGAGATGACGGCCGGATGGCCCGGGTCGAGCGTCGTCTGCGTCGGAAGGGTGGCTTGCGCGAAGGTCTGATCGAGCGGGGTGGGCAGTGACTGGAGTGACTCCACTTGCGCTGTTCCTCCTCGGGGGCGCCACCGTGTTCCTCGGCTCGGTGCAAGCCGCCTTCAGCGCGCTCATGCGCCTCTCGCTGCGCCTGATGGCGGAGCGTGGCGGTCGTGACGACCGGCTCGGCCGGTACCTCGACGATCCCCCGCAGCTATTTGTCCCGATCCGCCTGCTGATCGGCGTCTGCACCGTGCTCGCCGGTGCGCTCATCGCTCGGCTCAGCGACATCCAGTACACGCTTTCGGTCGCGACGTTCATCGTCTCGCTCGTCGCCTTCGTCGTCATCTGCGAGCATCTGCTGCCGATGCTCATCGTGCGGCAGAATCCCGAACGCGTCCTGGACTTCCTCCTGCCCGTCTTCGACCCCGTCGCTCGCCTCCTGAGCCCGGTCACCACGACCATCCTCTACGTCATCGGCGTCAAGCGAGAGACGCAGAACGGAGGCGCGTCCGATTCGGCCTCGCCGGAAGCCGCGAAGGAAAACGCGCCAGAGGAAGGGACGATCTCACAGGAGGAAGGCCGCGAACTGCTTCAGTCCATCGTGGACTTCACTGAAACCCTCGTGAAGGAAGTGATGACGCCGCGGCCCGACCTTGTGGCGATTCGCGCCGACGCGACGCTTCAGGACCTCCGCACGCTGTTCAGGGAAGAGCAGTACTCGCGCATGCCGGTGTATCGCGACAACCTGGACAACATCCTCGGGATTGTCTACGTGAAGGATCTGGTCGCGTTGCCGCCGGGTGCCGAACCGCCGCTCACGACGATGATGCGGTCCGCCTACTTCGTCCCCGAGAGCAAGCGCGTGTCAGAACTGCTGAAGGAAATGCAGCGGCGTCAAGTGCAGATGGCGATTGTCGTCGACGAGTACGGGGGGACCGGCGGGCTCGTCACGGTCGAGGACCTGCTCGAGGAGATCGTCGGCGAGATTCGCGACGAGTACGACGTTGAGAGCGAAACGGTCACGGACGAGGGCGATGGCGTATTCGTCTTCAGCGGCAAGGTCAGCGTGGATGAAGTCCGCGATCGCCTCGGCATCGAGATCGAGCGCGAGGGTTTCGAGACGGTAGGCGGGTATCTGCTCTCTTCGCTCGGCCGCATGCCGTACGTTGGTGAAGTCGTCGACATGGGTGAACTGTCGTTCGAGGTCCTCGAGGTCGAACGCCGTCGCATCACCAAGGTGCGCGCGCGACGGCGCAAGGACGCCACTGCGCCCGCCGAGCAATGAAGGCCGGCTTCGTTTCCTTCATCGGTCGTCCCAACGCGGGCAAGTCCACTCTCCTGAATCGCATCGTCGGTCAGAAGCTCGCGATCGTCTCCAACAAGCCGCAGACCACGCGAACGCGCGTCGTTGGCGTCAAGAACTATTTGCCGGCGCTGCCTGCGGCAGCTTCGACCGGACAGGCTCTCGAGGGCCAGATCGTGTTCGTGGACACTCCTGGTGTCCACAAGCCGACCCATCGCATGAACGTACGGATGGTTGACGTCGCGCTCGAAGCCATGCGGGAAGTCGATGTCCTCGCGCTCGTCGTCGATGCATCCGTCAAGTCCGGCCCTGGCGACCGATATCTGCTGGACGTGGTGAAGGACGTCAAGACTGCGGTGATCCTCGTCCTGACCAAGGTAGACCTCATCGCCAAGCAACGGCTGCTGCCACTCATCGATCACTACAGTCGCGCGCATTCGTTCGCCGAGATCGTGCCCGCATCAGCCCTCGACGGAACCAACATCGAGGCGCTCGAGCGTCTCTTCCTCCAGTACCTGCCGGATGGTGAGCCGCTGTATCCGCCGGACTATCTGACGGATCAGACCGACCGGTTCTTCGTGTCAGAGATCGTCCGTGAGCAGGTACTCCAGATGACGCATGACGAGCTTCCGTTCTCGACTGCCGTGGTCATCGATCGCTTCGACGAGAGCGACGCTTCCATGCTCAGGTTCTACTGCACGATCCTGGTCGAGCGCGATTCGCAGAAGGGGATTGTCGTCGGGAAGGGCGGCGACATGATCAAGCAAATCGGGACAGCGGCCCGGCTGGCCCTCGAGGCCCATTTCGAGACGCGCGTATTTCTCGACCTGCACGTCAAGGTGAAGTCTGAATGGCGAGACGACGAGCGAGTGCTCGACGAAATCAATATTCAGAATCGCGGTGGGTCTACGGGATGACGAGCGAACCGTTGCCCGTGATGACGGGAACGGTATCCACGAACGCCCGCCACGCCTGATGAACGCTGGCGCGATTGTTCGACAACGCGCCGCCATACCAGATCGATGACCGCCTGGTGGAAGGCGTCTGTGTCCACATCCTTTGCACCGTGACCGCGACGTCGGCATGTGGGACGCGAACGGTGAAGAAGGGCGGCAGCGCCGTACGCCACTCGCGCGACATCTCCAGCCGCAAGCCTTCTGCGCTGACGTCGACGATGTGCGAGGGAACACCATTGGCCACGGCCTCGAAGGAGGCGACGGGCTTGCGAATCGATCGACGGACTGGCCGTTCGTTGAGGAGCGCCATCGCCACGAAACACATCAGCATTGCGCGATCGACCGGGCGGCTCAGATACATCGTCTGTGCGCCGAAGGCGTCGCCCTGCGATGCGGTCGCGGCATTGCCAATCAGGATTGTGGGCGCGGCCGGCTTGCGTCCACGGCTGTCCACGAGCAGTCGACGATGGGAGACGTCGGCGATGAGGAGGGCGAAGGGCAGGAGCGTTTCGTTCGCCGCAGCCTGCGCCGTGGGGCGTGGCACGGGCTCGAAGCCGTCAGCCCGCAGCCAGGCGGAGATTCCTGCAGCCTCGGTGGCGTTGGGCAACGAAACGATGACCCGGGGTTGATCGGCCACGCGCAAGGGAGTGCATCAGGTGTGCCACGCAATGCCCTGTCGTTCCGCAGATTTTCGCGGCTTCTCGTGAAGGTCGGCGTCGAGCGACAGACGGAAACTGCATCAGCGGAGAGAGAACCGTAATCGCGGGCTCGATGCGGTGACAGCGTGGTAGATTAGGTCTTTTGTGGGTCTGACGAAAATCCGACATGGCGGCCCAGCGCAGAATTGATCTCGTCCTCGACTCAGTCAGGCGACTGCTGCGCATTGGTGCGACCTCGAACCTGCTCAATCTTCTTCAGAAGCAGCATCCCGCCGACCTGGCGCAGATCTTCAGTGAATTACAGGACAAGGAACGTGAAGCCGCATTCACGGTGCTGGCCGACCGGAACGGCCGGCTCGCCATGGAAGCGGTCTCCGAGCTCGGTCCGGAGAATGGCGCAGCGCTGCTGGCAACTCGCCCCGCCGAGGAGATTGCGAAGCTTGCGCAAGACATCGCGTCAGACGATGCCGCGGCCCTGATCGATCACCTCCCCGAGGAGTTGTCGGCCGCCGTCCTCCACTTGATGCGGCCGAAGGAATCGACCGTCGTCGAGAACCTGCTCGAATACGCCGAGCGGACGGCCGGCCGCATCATGAACCCGAATGTCTTCGCGCTCAACGAAGACATCACGGTCGGCGAAGCCATCACCGAGATTCAGACCAGCCGCGACGTCGAGATGGTCTTCTATCTCTACGTCGTCGACGAGCGCCGCCACCTCGTGGGTGTTGTGTCACTGCGACGCCTGCTGCTCGTGTCGCCGGAGACGCCGCTCAAGCGCATCATGACCGCGGATCTGATCAGCGCCCGGGCCGACATGGACCAGGAGGAAGTGGCGCGGCAGGTCGCTGCGTACAACCTGCTGGCGATTCCGGTCGTCGATGCGGAGAACAAGCTGGTCGGGATCATCACCGTTGACGACGTCATCGACGTCATCAAGGACGAAGCGACCGAGGACATCTACCGTCTCGCTGGTGTGGCGGGTGACGAGCGCGCGTTCACCCCGGCGAAGGAGTCGCTGCGGAAGCGGTTGCCATGGCTCGGCATCAATCTGCTGACGGCGTTTCTCGCGGCGGCCGTCGTTGGCCTTTTCGAAGGCACGATCGATCTGTTTCCTGTGCTCGCAGTCTTCATGCCGATCGTGGCCGGCATGGGGGGAAACGCTGGCACGCAGACGCTGACGGTGGTCGTCCGCGGCATTGCGCTCGGCGAGTTGACGTGGAGCAATTCACGCAAAGCGCTTCTGAAGGAAGTGGTCGTGGGCCTCGGGAACGGCGTCGTGCTCGGCGCGACGGCGGCCGCCGTGGTTTGGCTGGTCCGTGGGAACCCCACGCTCGGGCTGGTGCTCGGCATGGCGATGATCATCAACATGTTCGTCGCGGCGGCGGCTGGAACGCTGGTGCCGCTCGGGTTGCGCGCAGCCAACGTGGATCCCGCGCTGGCGTCATCGGTGTTCATCACGACGATGACCGATATGTTCGGCTTCTTCTCATTTCTGGGCCTCGCGACACTGTTCGCGAGGTACCTCGTGTAGTTTGCAGTTCGAATTTCTCGGTTCTCGCTTCTCGGTTTCCGCCTCCGCCAAGGCTACGGCGAGACCTCGCCGAAGCGCTTCGCGCGAAGGCGGGCGTGTTCGGGTTCGGTTCTGAAGCGTGAACGACATAAAATAGAACGCATTCGTGCCGCTCTACACCGCCGAGGCGCTGGTTCTCCGCACCTACAAGCTCGGTGAAGCCGACAAGATCGTCGTCTTCCTGACGAGGGACCGGGGCAAGAAGCGCGGTGTGGCCAAGGGCGCCCGCCGGCCGCGCTCGTCGTTTACTGGTGCGCTGGAGCCGATGACCGAGGTCAGGGTTGCCTACTTCGAGAAGGAGCGGCGGGAGCTGGTCGGGCTGAACTACGCGGAGACCTATCGATCGCCTCTGACGCTTGCCAATCAGGAGGCGCTTGGATACGTCAGCTACTTCGCCGAGTTGCTCGACGAGTGGGCGCAGGAAGCGGACGCCGACGATCGGCTTTACCGGCTGGGTGCGTCGATGCTCGACGCACTTTCGGCAGGAGCGCCGGTTGAGCCGCTGGCCCGGTATTTCGAATATTGGCTTCTGCGTCTGCAAGGTGTGTATCCCGAATCGCAGGCAGGCTTGTCGGATGCGGCTGTAGCATTTCTGGCTGGGTCGCGCACGGTGCCGCCGCATCAGGTGGCTTCGGTAGCGATTGAGCCTCGAGCGTTGAGGGAACTGGAAAACGTGCATCGGACGCTGATCTCGATGCACCTGGAGAAAACGTTGAAGTCGGACCGCGTCCTTCGCGACCTTCGTCGTCACGTCTGAACGGATTGAGCGTGACGCTGCAAGATCTCATTCTCAAGCTGTCTGCGTTCTGGGCGTCTCACGGGTGCCTGCTGCAGCAACCACTGGACCTCGAAGTCGGGGCCGGGACATCGCATCCCGAGACCTTGTTTCGTGTGCTGGGGCCCAAGCCGTGGAGCGTGGCCTACGTTCAGCCGTCACGTCGTCCCGATGACGGGAGATTCGGACAGAACCCGAATCGCCTCTTCAAACACCATCAGTACCAGGTGATTCTGAAGCCGTCGCCGGATGAAGTGCAGCAGTTATATCTCGATAGCCTCGAGTCGTGCGGCATCAACCCGCGGCAGCACGACATCCGGTTCGAGGAGGACAACTGGGAGTCGCCGACGCTTGGTGCCTGGGGCATCGGGTGGCAGGTGCTGCTCGACGGACTCGAGATCACGCAGTTCACGTACTTCCAGCAGGTGGGCGGGATGGATCTGTCGCCGATCTCCTGTGAGATCACGTATGGGCTCGAGCGTATCGCGATGTTCCTGCAGCGTGTCGACAATGTCTTCGACCTCGAGTGGGGCGGAGGCGTGAAGTACGCGGAGGTACGGCTGCGGGAAGAGATCGAGCAGTCGAAGTACGCCTTCGGTCAGGTCGACATGCCGCTCGAGGAGTTTGCAGCCGTGCATCGCGACCTCTTCGATCGGAACTTCGCGTTTGCCGAGAAGCTGCTCGCATCGAATCTCGTGTGGCCGGCGCTCGAGCACTGCCTGAAGTGCTCGCACCTGTTCAACATCCTGGACTCGAGCGGCAGCATCGGTGTGACTGAACGAACGGCTTACATCCTGCGAGTCCGTCAGCTCGCCATCAAAATTGCCAAGGCATACGTCGGGCCGGAAGAGATGAAAGCAGCGGAGGAGTTGTGACCGGACTCGACCGCGAGCTGCTCATCGAAATCGGTTGCGAGGAGATCCCCGCGAGCTGGTTGCCTGGCCTGACCGCGCAAATTGGACGTCACCTCGATGCGCGTCTGAAGGAGTTCCGGTTGACCGGCGAAGGGGCCGCTGAGACCTACAGCACGCCGCGCCGCCTGACTGCGCGCGTCGCGAAGCTCTCCGAGCGCCAGACCGACTTCGAGGAGCTCGTCACCGGTCCGCCGGTGTCTGCCGCGTTCAAGCCGGACGGCCAGCCGACGCCGGCCGCAACCGGCTTCGCCAAGAAGCACGGCGTTGAAGTTGACGCGCTCGAGCGGACGGAAACACCAAAGGGTCCCTATCTCGCGTACCGCGTTCGTCAACGCGGGAAGGCGACCGTAGACGTTCTTGCCGATCTGATGACGGGGCTGCTTCGTGACATGACGTTCCCGAAGCAGATGCGATGGGACGCGTACCTCGAAGACGGCAAAGGCGATCTTCCGTTCGGGCGCCCGATTCGATGGATCGTGCTGCTGTATGGCGGTCGCGTGGTGCCGTTCGTCATTCGCCGGACTGAGCTGGCACAAGGGCCAACGGTCCAGGACATTCGCTCCGGTCCCAACACCTACGGCCATCGCTTCCTGACGACGAGCGGACGGGCCGGCCGCGCCATCAAGGTCAAGACGTTCGACGACTATCAGACGAGGCTGCTCGAGAACTTCGTCATCCTGGATCGCGCCGAGCGTGAACAGCGGATTCGCCGCGAGCTGGAGACGCACGCCCGCAAGCTCGGTGCGCGCGTCAGCGGCCTCGTTGCATCGCAGTCGTCACTGCTTCAGGAAGTGCCCGACCTCGTCGAGTATCCCTCCGTCGTCGCCGGCCACATCCCGATCGAGTTCCTCAAGCTGCCGGAAGAAGTGCTGACGACGACGATGATTCACCATCAGCACTACTTCCCGGTCGTCGATGAAGAGGGTCGGCTGAAGCCGGCGTTCCTGGCCGTGTGCAACATGCAGGCAGAGCGCCCGGAGATCATCGCGCGCAACTCGGAGCGAGTGCTGACGGCGCGGCTGCGAGACGCGCGGTTCTTCTGGGACGAGGATCGCAAGGCGACGCTCGAATCACGTATCGGCCGGCTCTCGACGATCCTCTTTCACAAGAAGCTCGGGAGCTATCGCGAGAAAGCCGATCGCATTGCGGCGCTGGCGGCGTGGCTTGCAGAAGAAGCCTTTGGGCGCCCTGATGCGGCAGCGCACGCTGAGCGTGCGGCCCGGCTCTGCAAGGCGGACCTTGCGACCGACATGGTGCGGGAGCTCACCGAGCTCCAGGGAACTATGGGCGGCATCTACGCGCGCGACGAGGGCCTGCCCGAAGAGATCTGGAAAGCGATCTACTACCACTACCTGCCGGTCGGTGTTGAGGCGGACGCTCCGCCGTCGCGGCAGCAGCTGGGTGCGGCCGCGGTGACCTGGGCGGCGGTGTCGCTTGCCGACAAGCTGGACTCAGTGGTCGGCATGTTCTGGGCAGGTGAGCGCCCAACCGGTTCGCGCGATCCGCTCGGTCTGCGACGTCAGGCGCAGGGTGCGGTCAAGATCCTCGTGGACCTGCCCGACCTCGCCGGCCTCGAGAATCGCCTTCCGCTCGGGCGTTTGCTCGAACAAGCGGCGCTCCCGTTCCATGGCTACGGCGACTCGGAAGCAGCCCTCCTGTCGTTCATGGGCGACCGCTTGTCGTACCTGCTCGAGCAGCGAGGCTTCAACCTTCGCAGCGTACGCGCGGTCACGCACGCGGGGCCGGCCACGCTGAGCCCGCTCGAGACGCTTCGCAAGCTCGAGGCGCTGGCACAGATGTCCGGCTCGGAGTCGTTACTTGGTGTTGCTACGCTGCTCAAGCGCGTGAAGAACATCTCGAAGGGTGTGCCGGCCCCCGCCGCGGTGGATGCCACACTGCTGACTGAACCAGCCGAGCGAGCGCTCGTCTCGGCGCTGGAGACGGGCTCAACTGGAATCCGCGCGGCGGCGTCGCGTGGCGACTACCGCGACGCATTCACCGGTATTGCGGCATTGCAGCCACCGGTCGCGAAGTTTTTCGATGACGTGCTCGTGATGGCCGAGGACGAGCGCCTGCGGGCGGCGCGGCTCGGTCTCGTGGCCACACTGCGCGGACTGATCCTGGATATTGCAGACATTTCCGAGATCGTGACGGAGTAGAAGGGGAGAGCGAGTTCGAATGGCGAAGAAGACGGCGAAAAAGACTGCTGCGAAGAAGACCGGTGCAAAGAAGGGCGTCTTGAAGAAGAGCGCTGCGAAGAAGAGTGCGCGCGCGAAGACGCAACCGTCCGGCAAGTACGTGTACCAGTTCGGGAAGAAGACCGACGGCGACGGGACGATGAAACCGCTGCTCGGTGGCAAGGGCGCCAATCTCGCCGAGATGTGCCGCATCGGGCTGCCGGTGCCGCCCGGTTTCACGATCACGACCGAGGTGTGCACGTACTTCTACGATCACAAGCGCAGCTATCCCTCCACGTTGCAGGGTCAGATGAAAGCGGGCGTCGCGGCGCTCGAGAGCCAGACGAAGAAGAAGTTCGGCGACCTGAAGAACCCGTTGCTGGTGTCGGTGCGTTCCGGTGCGCGTGATTCGATGCCCGGCATGATGGACACGATCCTCAATCTGGGACTCAACGACCAGACGGTCGAGGCGCTGGCGAAGAAAACAGACAACGCACGCTTCGCATGGGACTGCTATCGCCGCTTCGTGCAGATGTATGGCGACGTCGTGCTCGGCGTCCAGAAACGCCCGGACGAGGATCACGAGCCGTTTGAGACCGTCATCGAAGGTCTCAAGCACGAGCGCTATCACCAGGACATCGAAGACACGAAGCTCACGGTCGACGATCTGAAGGAGCTTGTCGCTCGCTTCAAGGCGCTTGTGAAAGAGCGCGCCGGCAAGAATTTTCCGTCCTCGCCATGGGAGCAGTTGATGGGCGCGGTCGGCGCCGTGTTCGGCTCCTGGATGAACGATCGAGCGATCGTGTACCGCCGCAAATACAACATCCCGTCCGAGTGGGGCACAGCCGTCAACGTGCAGGCAATGGTCTACGGCAACACCGGCGACAACTCGGGGTCGGGCGTGGCGTTCACGCGCAATCCCGCGAATGGCGCCAAAGAGTTCTACGGTGAGTTCCTCATCAACGCGCAGGGCGAGGACGTGGTGGCCGGCGTGCGGACGCCGGAGCCGGTGTCCGAGCTGAAGAAGCACCTGCCGAAGGGCTACGCCGAGCTCGAGCGCATCCGGCAGAGGCTGGAGCGGCACTTCAAGGACGTGCAGGACTTCGAGTTCACCATCGAAGATGGCGTCGTCTACATGCTGCAGACGCGGAACGGCAAGCGCACGGCGATGGCTGCGCTGAAGTTCTCAATGGATATGCAGAGGGAGAAGTTGATCGACTGGAAGATGGCGGTCATGCGCAACCCCGCCGACCAGCTCGAACAGTTGCTCGCGCCCGTGTTCGACATCGCCGAAGTCGCGAAAGCCAAGGCGATCGCGACCGGCTTGCCCGCCGGCCCGGGCGCAGCCTCAGGACGTATTTACCTGAACGCTGATCGCGCCGTGACCGCCGCCGAGAAGGGCGAACCGGTGCTGCTCGTGCGCGTGGAGACCTCGCCCGAAGATCTGCGCGGCATGATCGCAGCCGAAGGCATTCTGACGGCGCGCGGTGGTGTGTCGTCCCATGCGGCCCTCGTCGCACGTCAGATGGGGAAAGTATGCGTGTGCGGTGCGGCCGCCGTGGAAGTGGACTATCAGGCGCGCTCCGTCAGCGTTGACGGCCAGACGTTCAAAGAAGGCGACTGGATGTCGATCGACGGGACCGCCGGCAAGGTCTACGCCGGGAAGGTCAAGACCGCGCCGTCCGAGATCGTGGCGGGGCTCATCGACGGTGATGAAGCCGCGAAGAAAACGGAGAAGTTCAAGAGCTTCCAGCAGCTCATGAAGTGGTGCGACCAGGCGTCGCGGATGGACGTGCGCACGAACGCGGACAACCCGGAGCAGACGCGCAACGCGATTGCTTTCGGGGCGGTCGGTATCGGCCTCTGCCGTACGGAGCACATGTTCTTCGAGGGCGACCGTATCGACGCGATGCGCGAGATGATCCTCGCGGAGACGCTCGAGGAGCGAAAGGCGGCGCTGGCGAAGCTGCTGCCGTACCAGCGCGACGACTTTGCCGGGATTTTCCGTGCGCTCAAGGGCTATCCGGCAACCATCCGGTTCCTGGACCCGCCGCTACACGAGTTCCTGCCGCACACTCCTGAGCAACAGCAGGACCTGGCAAAGAAGATCGGCATTTCAGCCGAGCGGATCCACGCGCGCGTTGAGCAGCTGCACGAGTTCAACCCGATGCTCGGGTTCCGCGGCTGCCGGCTCGGGATCGGCTACCCCGAGATTTCCGCAATGCAGGCGCGCGCGGTGTTCGAGGCTGCCGCGATCGTCCAGAAGGAAGGGATCAAGGTCCAGCCCGAGATCATGATTCCCCTCGTCGGGTACAAGAAGGAGCTCGACCTGCAGATCGAGGTCGTGCATCAGGCGGCGCGTGAGGTGCAGGCCGAGCAGAAAGTGAAGTTGAAGTATCTGGTCGGGACGATGATCGAAATCCCGCGGGGTGCGCTGACGGCCGACGAGATCGCGCAGTCGGCCGAGTTCTTCAGCTTCGGCACCAACGACCTGACGCAAACGGCTCTCGGTATGTCACGCGACGACTCGGGCTCCTTCCTGCCGACGTATCAGGAGCTCGAGATCATGAAGACGAACCCGTTCGCCTCGCTCGATCGCACCGGCGTCGGACAGCTCGTCGACATCGCGGTCGTGAAGGGTCGGCAGACGCGGCCCGACATCAAGCTGGGCATCTGCGGTGAACACGGCGGCGACCCATCATCGATTCACTTCTTCGAGAAGGTGGGGCTCAACTACGTGAGCTGCTCGCCGTACCGCGTCCCGGTGGCGCGACTGGCGGCGGCGCAGGCCGCACTCTCGTCGAAAGCGGGGAATTGATCGCAGTCTACGTTCACGAAGGCGGTACCACGAGAGTAGTGGACCGGGTCGAGCCGGTGTGGCTCGACGCGTCCTCACCGGTCAAACTCTGGGTCGATCTCCCGGAACCATCTGACAGTGACTTCGCGCTGCTGAGCGAGGTCTTTCATTTTCATCCGTTGTCGATTGAGGACGCGCGCAGCGCACTTCAGTTCCCGAAGGTCGAGCAGTATCCACAATATCTCTATCTCGTGCTGCACGGGATCGACACCAAGGAGGGGTCGCGTGGTTTCTCCACCCGTGACATCGACTTCTTCCTCGGGCGCAACTACCTCGTCACCGTGCACGACGGCACGTCGCGCAGTATCAAGCGCCTCCGCGACGCGTGCAGCCAGTACGATCATCTGTTATCCGAGGGGCCCGTGGCGCTCGCGCACCGGATCGTCGACTCGATGGTCGACAACTACCGCCCGGTGACTGAGGCACTCGAGGAGCGGATCGAAACGCTCGAAGAGCGCGCGCTTGCCGGCCGGACGCAACTGGTGGCCCAGGTGATGAAGCTCAAGCGCGAGCTGGCGCAGATGCGTCGCGTGTTGATCCCGCAGCGTGACGCCATCGGTCGCCTCGGCCGTCGCGAGTTCCCGACGATCTCCGACGAGATGGCGTTTCGCTTTCGCGACGTCTACGACCACGTCGTGAGGCTGGCAGATGAAGTGATCCTCTTCCAGGACCGGATGACCGGTGTGCACGAAGTGAATCTGGCGAGCATTTCGAACCGGCTGAATCAGATCATGAAGGTCCTGACGGTGATGTCGACGATCTTCCTGCCACTGACAGTGCTGACCGGGATGTGGGGAATGAACATCAACATCCCGCATCTTCCGGGAGGGCCCGATGCGCAGTTCTGGTGGATCAGCGGGATCATGTTCACGATCAGCTCCGTCATGCTCGTGGTCTTCCGATTGAACAAATGGATATAGGCACGAAGGCCGCGAAGATCACGAAGGCCTCGAAGACGTCGTAATGGGGAAAATTCACCGACTACCAGACGATCTCGCGAATCAGATCGCGGCTGGCGAAGTGGTCGAGCGGCCTGCGTCCGTCATCAAGGAGCTGGTCGAAAACTCCATCGATGCCTCAGCGCGTCGGATCTCAATCAGCGTCGAGTTCGGCGGCAAGAAACTGATACGCGTCGAGGACGATGGCGAGGGGATGGAGCCGGAGGATGCGCGGCTGGCGATTGAACGCCATGCGACGAGCAAGATCCGGCGATCCGACGACCTGGCGCGCATCGCGACGCTCGGGTTCCGCGGTGAGGCGCTGCCGAGCATCGCGTCGGTATCGCACTTCGTTCTCCGCTCACGCGCACGAGGCGCTGCGTCCGGCACTGAGGTTCGTGTCAACGGGGGAACGATTGCGTCGGTGATGGAAGCCGGGATGCCGGAGGGGACGTCGATCGAAGTCGCCGATGTCTTCTACAACCTGCCGGCGCGTCGCAAGTTTCTGAAGTCCGACGGCGCCGAATCCGCCCAGGTCTCGCGCATCGTGACGCAGCTCGCCTTGTGCTATCCCGAAGTCGGGTTCACCCTCACCAGCGCCGGGCGCAAGGTGCTGCAGGTTCCACCCGTTGCGTCGCTGCGTGAACGGCTTTATCAGTTGTACGGAGATCGGACTGATCTCGTAGACGTGCGCCGTGAGACGGGGGGCGTGGGCCTTGTCGGGTACATCGCGGCGTTGGCCGAGCAGGGACCGACGCGCGGGCCGCAGAACGTCTTCATCAACCGGCGCATCGTCCGGGATAAGACCATCGCGCACGCCATTATCGACGCCTATAGCGTGGCGTCGATCAAGGAACGCAGTCCGGAAGTACATCTCTTCATCGAGATGCCTCCCGACACCGTAGACGTCAACGTGCATCCGACCAAGGCGGAAGTGCGGTTCCGCGATCAGTCGTTCATCCACGAGCTCGTGCGCCGTGCGCTTGGCGACGCACTCGGTCGTGGCCCGGCGCCGGAGCTGCAACTC
>Ga0207669_10000308_pt1 | contig 22350 bp, 19 predicted proteins | sample KBSM33metaG_FD_184329 | JGI IMG/M metagenome (GOLD analysis project Ga0207669, IMG submission 184329) | Miscanthus rhizosphere microbial communities from Kellogg Biological Station, Michigan, USA - KBS M3-3 metaG (SPAdes) (version 2) | ecosystem: Host-associated > Plants > Roots > Rhizosphere >...
GTGTGGTGTCGGCCGGCCGGTGTACATGATGAACTGTTTGTTCTGTAGCTTATCCATCGGCAGCGGTTCGTCAGCTATAGGGTCAGCCGATTCGAGTGTTACCGTAACCTTGGCCGGGTCTATATGGGTATACGCGACGGCGTCGTCTTTTACGAACTGTGTCGGTGTAATGATAGCCATCGACTTGTGGGCCGCCCGCTGGATTACCCATTTGTATACCTGTTGCTTTATCCAGAAAATCGCCGGGTTTTTGGTGGGGTTTTTAAACCGTAAGGTGGTGAGGTCCTGTATGGTGGTTACGACCTTACCGTGGTACAGCACGGGCTGCTGGACGAAAGGAAAATGCACTAGATCAGCCTCTAGGCCCCTGATCTGCCGCCAGAACCCGACCTGCTCGCTGAAAGTGAACTCTTTGAACGGTGTTTCCACGGTAACGAACGACGGTGCGATTTCCGATAGAAACTTCATCCGTTCTGCCTTGCCGAGCAGAATGATAGAGTGCTCAGGCTTTAGTATGTGCAGATATTCGATAAGTTTATCAACATACCGCCCACTACTGGTCCCCGACTCCCGTGCGTCTATGACTACTTTGCTCATCTTTTCTCCTCCCCCAGCGTCTGCATTATCCGTCCGTACACATCATGTGCAATGGTTGACCAGCTGTAGGTGTTGCTGTGTTGTTTGGCGGCCTTCTCTTGTCGCACGCGGAGGGCCTTGTCGGCTAGTAACTGCTGCCATGCTTCCGCAATTTGCTCGGGCTTGGTTTGGTCAAAATAGAGTGCACCATCACCGGCGATTTCGTGGAACACCGCTATGTCGCTGAGGGCGCAGGCCTTGCTATAGCTCATAGCTTCCAGGGGCGTCATGCCAAACCCTTCGTAGTGACTGGTGGAGGTGTAAAAGGTAGTAGTTTGGTACAGTGCAGCCCGTTGCTCCTCTGTTACATATCCAAGGTGGAGGATGTTTCGCCCTTCATCTTTTACTTGCTTTAGTCGAGCCACTTCCACATCACAGTTCCAACCTATCATGCCGGTTATAACTAGGGTGTAGCGTTTTTGGAGTTTGTCTGGGAGGAGTAAAAACGCGTCGATGGCGGCCAGTACGTTTTTGCGTGGCTCAACAGTGCTGAGTGTCAGGAAAAAATCGCCGGTAATGCCCATCTGCTTCAATAGGTCTTTTTGTTTCACTTGGCTGAATAGTTGTGGCGCTTCCGGTGGCACTAGTGTGACTAAGATGTCGTGGGGGTCGGTATGGAACACATCGTGTATGCGTTGCCGGCAAAATTCTGAAACGGTCATAAGGAATGAAGACCGGCGTATCTGTGCGGGGATGAACCTGCGTAAGTCGTACAGATTGGGTCCTGAAACATACTGCGGAAGGTCTACGAATGTCAGGTCGTGTATGACGCTGGCGCTGGGGGTTTTGAAAAAACTGGCTAGGCCGAGGAAGTTCGGGTAGAGGATGAAGTCTGCCCGCGTGAGCGTTAACAGCTCGATTGGCATCCGGATGTGAAAGCGTCGTAGCATGTTTACGACCTGCCCGGGCATGAAGGCGATACGTCGATAGCGAATATTTGGCGCCATGGGTAGATTTGGTGTTTTTTTGCGATATAGGAAATTGTGATAGTAGCCCACGAGCTCTATATCATCCGGGTATTGTCGGGCAAGCTCGCTAACGAGACCACTGGTGTAGTAACCGACTCCAGTTTTTCGCCCAATAAGCGCATGAGCATCAAACATAATCCGCAGAGGTTTTTTAGACATGCACTAATAGTATCATTTTAGGGCCGACCATCTGTATTACATGTGGATAGCTTGCTATAATGTCCACTAACGTGAAACGAATAATGCAACGATACCGATATTCGGTAATACTATTACGACAACTTGTAAAAACAGATTTCAAACTTCGTTACCAGGGGTCATTCCTTGGCTATCTGTGGTCTCTCCTGCGGCCACTCTTTATGTTTGTCATCCTGTACCTTGTCTTCACGGTATTCCTACCGACCAGTAAAGATATCCCTCATAAGGCAGTCTATCTTTTCCTGGGTATAGTTTTATGGAACTACTTTGGAGAAGTAACTACGGGGAGTGTCGGTGCCATCTTAGGTAAGGGGGATTTGCTTAGGAAGATCAACTTTCCTAAATACGTTGTAATTCTCGCTGTAACTGCCTCTGCTGTCATTAACCTGCTACTCAACTCCATCATCGTGGCTATTTTTATGATATTCAACCATGTTTCTATAAGCTGGAATGCTTTCCTCATCATTCCGCTGCTTGGTGAGCTGCTTGTATTGGCTATTGGCCTTTCCTTCTTCCTTAGTGCTCTCTTCGTAAGATTTCGCGACGTTTCGTACATCTGGGATGTGCTGATGCAGGCCGGCTTCTACGCTACACCCATACTGTATTCACTTACCCAGATAGCCACGGTACATCACAAGGTAGCTCAGGCGTTGATTCTTAACCCTATGGCACAGATTATCCAGGATGCTAGGTACGTGCTAGTTACGCCTACAAACGCCACCATACATACTCTCTATGTAGGTAAGGCGTGGGTCTGGTCGGTACCGGTAGGTCTAACGGTACTAATCGCCGTGGTTGGGTCTCTATACTTCCGTAGCCGCTCTAAATCCTTTGCGGAGGAGGCGTAATATGCCAGACGATATAGCCATCAAAGTCTCAGGAGTAAGCAAAAACTTCGTATTGCCGCACGAAAGGGTGAGTAGTATAAAGGGTGCGTTCACTAACTTGTACAAGAAAAAAGACAGGACCACAGAAACACAACACGCCCTAAGGGACATTGATTTTGAAGTCAAAAAGGGCGAGTTTTTTGGAATTGTAGGCCGGAACGGCTCCGGCAAGAGTACGCTGCTGAAAATATTAGCCGGCATATATCAGCCTACGCTGGGTCAGATACGCACACAGGGTAAACTAGTGCCGTTTATTGAGCTTGGTGTTGGGTTCAATCCTGAACTTACCGGGCGAGAAAATGTATATTTAAACGGTGCTATGCTTGGTTTTTCCGAAAAGGAAGTCGACGCCATGTACGACGATATCGTGGAGTTTGCTGAACTTGAGCGCTTCATGGACCAGAAGCTCAAGAATTATTCCAGTGGTATGCAAGTGCGTCTAGCCTTTTCTTTGGCGACCCGTTCGGAAGCGGACATCTTACTAGTAGACGAGGTACTTGCGGTTGGTGATGCCGACTTCCAGCGAAAATGCTTTAGTTATTTCAAGAAACTGAAAGCGGATAAGAAAACGGTCATATTCGTGACACATGATATGAATGCTGTTCGAGAATATTGCGATCGTGCGATGCTTATCGATAAGAGTGAAGTGCAGAAGATGGGCTCTGCTCAGGATATAGCGCGCGAGTATGCCCTGCTTTTTATGGATAAGGCTAGTGATCATGCTAAGAAGGGTGATGGCAAACGCTGGGGGAATGGAGACGCTAAAGTAGAGAAAGTTACGGTTAAGGTCGGGAAAGAAATAGGCGTTGATCTTGATATTGCCATCGAGCGTCCTGTCGGTAGGCTTATATATGGACTGCATATTATGAGTGAGGACAGTGTAGAGGTAACGGCTATGAACAACCGCATGATACAGGCTCCAGATGTCGCTGATTTAAAGGCGGGTGATAAGCTTACTGTCCACTGGAAGGTGCTCAATGTTTTTAACGATGGGAATTATACCGTAATGGTTACCCTTATAGACGATCTTGCCAACACGCTTGATTGGTTCGTCCGAGCGGGATCTTTCCAAGTGCGGCGAACAGATCGTTCTACGACGGCCATTTTGCCACCCATTAGTGTTTCATATAGTTTAAAAGGGAAGCATAAGCGTAATGACGATGAATCATAAAAAGAGTGTAGCTACCTTTAGGGACAGACTGTTGGCTCCGATAATGAGCGCTTTTGAGGAGGCCAGCCACCACGTTGATTTGGTGGAAAGCTCGCTGCGTGAGACCGCCCTGCAGATAAATCATAAACAACTTCTTCTGTTAGACGAGATCCATGAGCGGACGAAAAACTCAGGCATTATTCATCTCTCTGAATCAGAGATTCTCATAAAGATATTCAGTGGACTCAAGATGTATCTGGACCCGCGTGATATTGCCGTTGTGCCGCACCTTGCATTAGACGCTATATGGGAACATCGTATTACAGCAGCCTGGCTTAAGACCGTACGGTACCACGATACGGTAATTGATATCGGCGCCAATTTCGGCTACTTTGGTGCATTGGCGGCGCAGCTCACCGATAAGAAAAAATCAAAGGTAGTGCATTTCGAGGCGAATCCTCACCTTATCCCGTATATCCGTAAGACGTTGGCGGTGAACTGGCTTAATGAGCAGTCTGTCATAGAGAATCTGGCGGTCGCAGAAAAAGCCGGAGAGGTTACACTGCACTTGCTCAAAGACTACATCGGTAGCTCATCTTTGCACAGCTCCGAAGAGCTCGCCGTGTACATGCAAGACAAAATGCACCTCGAGACAAAGGAAAAAATTAAGGTGCAGGCGGTTACGCTCGACGAGTATTGCAAGCAGCACAAGATTACATCAGTAGATTTGATAAAGATGGATATAGAGGGCTACGAGGACTTGGCGTATCAGGGTATGCGAAAAATAGTCCAGAAGAGTCCAGATGTGACACTTTTTGTAGAATTTACCAAGGATGGCTACCAGGATCCGAAGGCCTTCTACAACTTAATGTTAAATGACTTCGGCAACGTTTACACTATTGATGATGACGGTAGGTTGGTTGCCTCAGAGCACGCTAGCTATGAAGCCGTAATAGGTGATGCAGACGACTGGATTATGCCAGTATTCTCTAAGCGTAGCGACCTGGCGGGCTAGCGAAGGGGTGCAAAACAGATGAGCGATTCACCACTCGAGGGACATAAGCTATATTACGATGTTACGCAGCTCGTGCATTGGTCTGGTCGTATCACGGGTATCCCCCGAGTTATGGAGGAGCTAGCCGTGCGGTATCAGCGAAACTATCCCGAAGCAGTGTTTATCAGCTGGGTAAAGGAAATTCGGGAATTTTGTGAGGTGGATTTAAGTGCTACGCTTGCGCAGCGTGGGTGCGGCATTGTGTATCTTAGGTCTGGCCAATCAGCTGCGCCTTCCTTGGGTTCTCGTTCAGAAGCTGCTGAAGCTGTGAGTGGACAAACGCGACAACTAGTTTTGCGACAGGCGGCAGTGCGAGTCGCTAAAGGTGGTCTGCGGCGCGCTGCTCGTATTAGCCCTCGTGTGGCCAGGAAGGTTGAGGCAAGACTGCAAGAGCAGTATCTGCGACAGCACAAACGGGCCGAACTAGAGAATGGCGACCAGCTCTTTATTCCCTGGGGCGAATGGTGGGATCCAAATTTTATCACCAAGCTTGAACAGCTCCACAACCACGGTGTAAGGCTAGTACAGGTACTACACGATATGAGTCCGGTGGTAGTTCCTCAGTTTTCGAACTCCGGCAATGCTACCGAAACGTTCCCTATCTACTGCCGACGCATTTTGCCGATTTGCGATCTGGTTCTTTCTGTGTCTGAAAATAGCCGCAAGGATGCAATTCGTTGGCTGAAGGACAATAACCTGCCGGTACCACCTATTGAGGTATTTCGTTTAGGAGATGATATTGAAGTTGCCGAATCCATGGAACCCGATACAAGTCACATAAAAGGCGGGCTAAAGGGCAATTTTCTCCTTATGGTGGGCACTATCGAGATCAAGAAGAATCATCAGCTTCTGTACTATGTCTACAAACTCGCAAAGTCGCGCGGTATTGATTTGCCGCCACTTGTTATTGCTGGGCGTTATGGATGGATGACCGAGCCAACTGTTGAGTTAATGATGAAAGACCCCGAAGTAAAGGATAAGATTGTCTTTATGATTAGCCCAAGCGACGAAGAACTCTCGTGGCTGTACGATCACTGCCTATTCACGGTGTTGCCAAGCTTATACGAAGGCTGGGGTATTCCTATAGCTGAGAGTGTAGCACGGGGTGTTCCTTGCCTGTGTAGTAACACGAGCAGTATGACGGAGATTGCGGAGGGTTTCGTGGCGCATTTCAACCCGAACTCGACCGACGAATGCCTTGTGGGTATTCAGAATTGGCTTAATCCCAAAGAGCTTACAGCGGCACGCCAGAAGGTCGGGAAATACAAGCAATATTCTTGGGATGACTCGTTTGCCCAAGTGGATAAGTACGTGAAGGAGATAGTATGAACGAAGTAGTGAAAGTACTGCATTTTAGCCCACACGATGAGAACGATGGTATTGCTCGCTACCAGGAACAGTACCTGAAAGCTATGGCGGGAATTGATGGCGTACAGAGCACGTTTTTTGACGTAACGCCTTCTGCCTTCCGGAGTCTCTCGGCACATGATCAGCATAGGGTGCTTAGCCGGCTCAAAAAGCAACTCAAAGATTACGATATCTTGCACGTGCAGCACGAATTTGGCCTGTTCAATCCTGGTGATTTCCAAAAGATTGTAACCGTAGCTAAGCGTGCAGGTAAAAAGGTGGTGGTAAGTCTGCATCTTTCCCCTGCGTTTGCCATCAAGCCAGTCAAGCTTGGAGGCGTCGGGCCTCGCAGCCTCGTGCTATATCTACGTCAGCGTCGGTATAGCAAAAAAATGACCACTTGGAACATTGAACCGCTCAAAACTGTTGATGCAGTGCTGGTACATGATGAAAATACGGCCGTGGCGTTGCGTGAGCGCGGCATAGCGGCAGAGCGTATATATGTACTGCCGCACCCTGTGTACGACTTCCCTGAACCTTCCAAGTCAACGCTCATTGCCGAGAAGCTGAATCGCCAGAAAGACGACATCATCTATTGTACGGTTGGCATGATGCATCGCTACAAAGGTGTATACGACGCCGTAAAAGCACTCAAATTCCTACCGGCTAACTATAAACTAGCCGTTGTTGGTGGTATTCATCCGCTGAGTGAGGACCTGCCTATGTACAACAAGCTATGTGATCTTATAGATTCATTAGGGCTTAAGGATAGGGTGTTCATCACTGGGTTTGTAACAGATGATAATGAGTTTAATGGGCTGATAAAAGAATGCGATGTATGCGTGTATCCGTACGATGGCGTATATTATGCCCACGCATCTTCCGGGGCAATTAACCTAGCTTTTTCGAACCATATGCCAGTTATTGCCTACCCCACCACAATATTCAAGGAGATTTCCGAAACATCGGGTGGCGCTGTTGTGTTAACGCAGACCTTCGCCTATTACGAGCTTGCCCGCGAGCTCGAGCGAATAGACATACAGAAGCAGAAACAACTATCGAGCGCCTACGCTGAGCAGATGGCTTGGCCAAAGGTAACGCAGACCCTAGTGGATATATATGAAAAAATTCTTTCCTAGCAGGCGGGTACTTATCGCCCTTGCTGTCTTAGGCGTAGGGCAACTGCTGTACCTCTTTGGATTTAGGCTACTATTTGTGCTCGGGCTAATCTACTTTATAGCGGTCGCCATTCCTTACCCTGCCGTATGTCGCTCGCTGTTCTCGCGGCTCGTTGTTTCCTTTGTGCTGATATTGAGTTTGCTGCAAGTTGTGGCCACTGTGCAGTTCTTTGTGCTGCCAAATACTGGTTTTGCTGCCATAAGCTTACTAACCTCTCTAGTATGTGTTTGTCTTGCGGTGCTGTTTCGTAGTAGGCCGACGGAGCAACCTGTACTGTTTGCGAAAAGAGACGTGCAGGCTGTTGTGATGTCGCTATTCTTTTTATTGCCCGTAGCATTCCTTTTCTTCGGGAGTCTAAGCTCTACACGGATACTGACATTTACGGGTATACAGAGCCAGGATGCAATTAGTCACTACAATGGCATTGAGGGCATGGATATCACACAGCATCTCGATTACAGAACGAACTCGTACTATCCGCGTGGATTTCATTTGGCCAGCGCTTTTATGCTTGACGGCGTACATGCAAATCAACAAGACCTCGATTGGATCCAAGGCCAGCGTGTGTATGCTGGCATGTATATAGCCTGGGGGGCAGTGCTTGGCTACTTAATCTTCTATTTGGCTTCCCAGGCCCTAGAGGCGCTCAATAAACAGGCGCATAAGAAATATGCCGATTGGCTTCTAGCTATTGTGCTTGGACCAATCATTGCTTTGCTGTATCTAATTCCGTTTGTGTATTATGGTTTTCTTAACTACTACTACGTTGCGGCTGCGGTGATCTGCGGGCTTTTGTATATGTACGAGCATAATCGTGAGCGCTTGGCGACTGCGTCGCTTGCAATGTATATGCTCTGTGTCTTTGGAATTTCAATGAGCTGGGGCCCTCTGTTAGCACCGGCGCTGTTCCTTATCCCAACTCTCTATATTCTTGACGGCAAGGGACCTAAGCAGCTAGTAGATTTGCTGCGCCGGAAGGCATTCTGGATTGTGTTGGGTGTATATATCATAGAACTAGTGCCGCTATGGCTACATGTGAAATATGCTCGTCTTAATAGTGAGCAGGGCATAAATGCTACTGGCATAATAACGGACTTTCATTTTGGAATTGTCCTTATGGGCCTTGGCTTGCTACTCTACTTCCTTGTACGATCTCAGGCTACTCGACTACACAGCCTAGTAACGTACAGCTTAGTGTCTTTCTATGCACTACTCAGTCTGCTAATCGCTATTCAGTATTTTTCGGCTGGCGATCTTAGATACTATGCAATCAAGACATCATATCTTGTAGAAATGATTGTCCTGGCCTTTTTGGCCGCATGTTTTATTTGGCTGTGCCTGCAACATTTGAAGGTTGGCCTGCGTGAGTGGCTAGCACTTCCGCTAGTCTTTACGATGGTGTGCATTCTGTCTCTGAGTCTTACGGCTAACCCGCTATTGCCAGTCAGACAGGTATTCCGTAGTTATTCAGGGTACGGTATGCCGGGGTACTACACGAGCGATGTTAACGCCTTCGCTCGATTGGGCACGGAACACAAACTTCGTGCTTCAAATAATGAGGTGCTACATTACGATCCAGCGGTCAACAAGATATATGGCAACGTACTAATCCGCGCCGCAGCAGATGCGACCCAATTTACAACTGGTGGAACGCCCGCATCGGGCATGTGCAGCGGTACAATCTTCTCAATCCTAGCCTATGGAACGGGCTCTCCCACGGAGCAAAGTACACTGGTGGCTGCACTGAAGAGTTGTATCGCCGCTGTGACACAGAGGGGAGATACGTACTATGTTGTCACTGATGCGCAGTCGGCTCCCTACTTGCGGGATATCTTGGGTGGCAATGTAACATATGTTTACTAGTTAGGGATATAGGCGTTTCCCCTAAACTCTTAGAGATGGTATTCTAACATGAGCATGAGGGATAAACATTTAGCAGCAAAACAGTTGCCGCAAAAAGTTGTCATAGTGATTCCTGCGTATAATGCAGGTGCTCAGATTGCCAGCGTAGTCGACAGCATACCCAAGATAGTTACGGTACACGATGCAAGCTTTGCTACCGAGGTAGTTGTAGTAGAAGACGGTTCGAAAGATGACACCTTTAACGAAGCTTTAAAGACGCGTGCGACGGTACTGCGACATGTCATGAACTCAGGGGCCGGAGCCGCCACGCGTACCGGGCTGAAGTATGCAGAAACGCTAGGGGATAGCGTTGCGTATGTCATCACCATAGATGCAGATGGTCAGCACAATGCCGACGACATAGATCGGCTCCTGGGTTGCGCTATCGACACTAAAGCAGATGTGGTTATTGGTAACCGGCTCCATTCTGGTAACAGGGCCGCAATGCCAGTCCATCGGGTGCTAGGCAACAAAGGGCTTACGCTGATCAGCAGAATGCTCTTTGGTATAAAAGTCGAAGATACGCAGAGTGGTTTGCGACTATATTCCGCCGATAAGCTCCGAATTATTTCTACGTACACTATTGATCGTTATGGTTTTTGTACCGAAAGCCTGTGGCTTGCTAGCAGGGCCAAATTACACATACAAGAAGTACCAATAGAAGTTTCTTACTCCGATGAGACGTTGTCACACGGACAGAATAACTGGGGGGTCGTGGACCTCTTATTAGATCTCCTGTGGATCAGGATGGTTGGGTAGCAATGTTTACGAGTAAGTACGCCCTTTTGGTTATCATCAACATCCCTATATTACTTGTAGGAATAATAGGGGCGATTACAAACTACAAGACCTCTCGCATATCTAAGCAGCGCTGCGTAACGCAGGTGACTCTGTGGCTGCTGGTGGGAATAGCGTTTGTGTTTGTTGAGCCTGTCTATAACTCCTTAGTGCGCCATCATTTAACAGAATCTGCTCCTATGAGCATATTCGATATGATGCTCCTAACAGGTATAGTATTCTGCTTGCTACTCGTAAAGCATGCGAATGAACGTATCATGGAAATCAATAAGAAATTAGCACGTCTGCACGAAAATCAGGCAATTGCTAACGCTCGTAAAGCTAGCGAAGATTAGCACCTTTTACTGAGTTACGTTCATGTATATGACGTTTGAGTCGTCGCGGGTCCAGCCTTTATACTCAAGTACTGGTCGTACATACTGGCGGTATACGCCAAGAGTTGATGGTGCTTTGATGGCGAACGAGAAGGTGCCTTCTTGGCCTGGTGCAAGCGTGCTCTGATCGAGTACAGCTGGCCTGTTGCACGAGATCCAAGTATTCGTACAAAGCGGCGACATTTGGTCTTGTGGATTGCTCGTTCCGAGGTCGGCTGGGTTTGGACCGCTATTGCTCCAAACGGTAGCGCTACGGTTTCTAACGTGTAGCACAATATAGATCTGCTGCCCGCGTGTTACGTGGTCCATGCTCACCGGCGTAGTCTTGGTTGCATCGGTATAGGCATCAAAGTAGAGCCATTGCCACTCGTACGAACCGTTATCATTAACGTATATGTTAAAGCCTGCATCGTTACTCATCCAGCTCTGTCCTTCGGCTACGGGAGCAAAGAAGGTTCGATATTGACCAATAGCGTTTGGTACAGCCATGTAGAAGTTGAAGTGGCCAATTTCGCCTGGTGCTACTGATGCTTCCGAAAGAGTCGCGGGACGATCGCAGAGTTGGACCCAGGTGATGTCGCAGTATGGTGTATAGCTATTATTTGGTCGAACAGTGGCTAGGAGTATAGGGTTACTACCGCTGTTAGTCCAGGTTACACTGCCGACATTCTTAGCGGCAACTTGTGCGTACAATCGCTCGCCACTGTGCATGTTATCAGTTGGTATCTCGCTGTTCTTATTTTCATCCTCGATTACCACTCCTTCGCTTTCCCATGCAAACGCGGGGGCATAAGGGGATCCGAACCAATCGCTAAAAATGCGCCAGAAATTACGGTTGCCGTACGAGCTACAGGAATCCCCGGAACCATACATATTGTTTAGGGCCGCTTGGTTCGGCTGGTAAGGAGTGTAATCGTACAAGCCTGCAGTAGCCTTTGATTTTATGAATACCGTGGAGCTGCCACAGCCAGTGTTGGGGTTGTACTGTATGGTGTTATTTTGGTTTGGCTGGTAGCGGAAGTTAGTTGGGTGGTTCTCGTAGTTTTGCAGTTGGCGCGCCGCATTGTTTACCTGGTTGTAGAACCCGGCATAGCTTGGGTCGCAAGGGGCACTATCGGGGCAGCCATAACCCAACGCATTAGTGTACTGACTAGGGAACGGCCAAGTATCTGTGATGAGTGGTCCAACCGACTCCTTTTGAATGATAGTAATTAGCACGCGGGGGCTAATTCCATAAGTGTCTGCTGCATTCTTGATGATTTGTGCTGCGCTGAGTGCCCCGCTAGGTATAGGGTTGCCACTTAGATTATTGGCATGTGTGGTAGGGTTCTCGTAGTAGTTTTTTAGGCAAACGTACGGTGGTGCATAGCCGTGTGCAATACCGTACTGTGCACGTGTCCCACCGCCGTATTCAGATGTTTGAGTGCCCTGTGTGTCACACACTGGCACTTTACCATTTAGGAATGACTGAATCTGATCTGCTGTCATATCAGAATTGTTGTAGAAGGTGCCGTCGTCCATGATGTTGCCAGACTGCCAGTCGGCAGCGCTAGCCGCTTCTGCAACGTGGGATAGTACAAGGGGGTAGGCAATGCCTGTTGAGAGAGTCAGTAGAACGGAGAGGCTCAGCAGCTTGAACGTAGTAAGCAAGCGCCTCATTTTATGGCTATGGTACTTTCTGCTGTGGCTTGCTTGTCGCCGGTGTAGTACCGGAACGATACCTGCCACTGTCCCAGGTAAGAGAACTCGTAGGCGGATACATGCATAGGACCACATTGCGAGGTACCATTAGCATATGTTGCAGTAAACTGCTTCGTTACGGGTCGGTCGTTGGGGTTCGAGAAGGTAACCACACAGGTGCCAGCGCTATCAGTGTTGGTGACCTTACCGGTAAAATTTACCTGACCGTCTGTCTCGCTTAGTTGTGCGATACTTGCGGTCATGCTGGTGTCGACGGGAATCTGGTCTGAATTCTTGCTAGCATCCGTGCTGCTAGACAGGCCAGTTTTGTCGGGAATGGATGAGTTCTTAGGAGAAGGGTTTGCAACGGTATCGTTACGTGCGGCGTTTTTATCGGCGTGGGATTCCACATGGAACGGCCACCAACTTTGGTGGTGAGCGGCCAGTGAATAGCCCGCCAATAGCACAACTAGTATCGCTGCAAGCGCTAGGTATTTTTTATTTTTCGATTGTTTCTTTTTGGCCTTCATATGTCTAATTTTGAGCCTATCTACTCCGTAAGTATAAGCGACCAGACAATAAAATGCAAATCCTGTAAGTGTGCTGGAGGTGTCCTGCGGCACACTTTTTATGTCGGGTATTGGACAGTGCGCCATCAGCCTCATTTCGGATAAGTGGTTGGCGGCTGGCTGATGGTACAATGGACTACATAAATTATTTGAGGGAGTCCATACTGCATGTCTAAAATTGATCCGAAACTCTTGACGTACGAAGGCTGCGATCTTGAAGCCATGTCGCAAGCGCCCAACTACTACGGCTGGCTTATTGGTATTATCAAGCCGTACATTGGCAAGGCGGTTGTAGAGGTTGGTGCTGGATCAGGCTCGTTCTCGAGGCAGTTGCTTGCTATGCAGCCCAAAAGGGCAGTCTTTATTGAACCTACTAAAAACATGTTCAAGCTGCTTAAACAAACTGTCGAACAGTACAAAACAAAAGCAACCGAAGCCAAGGTTTACAATGCGTATCTTTCCGATATTGCTACGCAGCTTCGTGCCGACCAGCCCGATACGTTTATCTATATCAATGTGTTCGAGCACATCGAAGACGATCTAAAAGAACTAAAGACCATCAAAGACTTGCTGCCTGCAGGTGGCCACGTAATTATATTTGTTCCAGCGCACCAGGCACTATTCAGTGAGTTCGACGCAAGCATCGGCCATTTCCGGCGCTATTCTAAGCGTACAGTCACTCAGCTTGCCGAAGACGCAGGTTTGGAAATCCTCCAAACGCGCTATATGGATATGGCCGGTACGCTGCCGTGGTGGTTTAGCTTTAAGGTTATGAAGAGCAAGAAATTGACGCCAAAACTGGTAGGTGTCTACGATATGTTCTGTATACCTATTATTAAAACGCTCGAGACTGTGGTCCCCGCGCAATTTGGTAAGAACGTACTGCTAGTAGCTCGTAAAAAATAGTAAATTAGGAAGTACTAGTTAGCGGTGGCTTGCCGTTCTTCGCGCTTTCGCCAGATAACATATTTGGACCATATGAAGTTCCAGGCCATTGCAAGCGCCCCGCCGACAACGAGAGCCGAGAAGTAGTGCATATGGGCCCAGTTTACACAAAGGCTTACTATGGCTGCGGTTCCGATGATTGCGATCCACGATGTAGCGTGGAATTGAACGAGCAGGTGTACGAAACTTTTTTGGGCGCCGTGGCCTTTGTATGTCCAGTTGTGATGTAGTAAGAAGTTGCTAAACAGCGCGATTTCTCCGGCCAACAGTTGTGCAACAAATAGTGGCCAGCCAGCCGCTTTGTATAGTGCGGTTAGTAATGCAAAGTTGAGCAGAAAGCCGAATCCGCCAACCAGACAAAAGCGCACAAAATGATGCCGTATAAGTCTCTCCATATATCGTATAAGTATACTCTTGTTATGGTAATATAATGACAAGGTAATAAGGTGTATTATGGGAAAAGCGAAAAAGCTGTCTATAGTGATTCCGTGCTATAACGAAGAGCGAACTATTGAAAAGATCTTGGCCGAGATTAATGCGGTCAACCTAGGAACCACCAATAAAGAAATCGTCATTGTAGATGATTGTTCAAGTGATGGCACTCGCGCTATCCTAAAAAGATTAGCCAAGCAAAACAAAGACGTAAAAATACTGCTCCAATCGACCAATCACGGTAAGGGCGCAGCCCTAAAAAGGGGCATCCTTGAGACCACCGGTGACGTGGTAATCGTGCAGGATGCCGACTTGGAATACGACCCCCGAGATTACAAGCGACTCTTGTACCCCATTGAGCGAGGCCATGCCGATGTTGTCTATGGGTCACGCTTTATCGGTGGTGAACCACATCGTATCATTTACTATCGCAACCAGGTTGCAAACAAGTTTCTTACCACGCTGTCCAACATATTTACCGGACTCAACCTAACCGATATGGAGACCTGCTACAAGATGATGCGTGGCGACTTGGCTCGCAAACTTGCAGCGCAACTTCAGGCGCAACGCTTTGGTTTCGAACCGGAAATCACGGCCCGTATCGCCAAGCAGAAGGTTGCAGTTTACGAAATAGGGATCAGCTACTACGGACGGAGTAAAGAAGAGGGTAAAAAGATCGGCTATCGAGACGGCATCAAGGCCATCTGGGAAATTGTTCGATTCAATATTTTTGCGCGGTAACCAACAATAGATCTAATAACGAGGGTAGAGTAGGGCTAAAATGCAAATAAAGACCGGGGAAATTGGAGATATGTGGAAGCAGTTTAGCGCGTGGCTAGGAGCCTATCTACGCGGTTGTGGAAGCTTCCTAAAGCGGCATAGAACTGGTACGCTAGTAATCCTCCTTGCAACTATAGTTTTCTTTGGGCCAATGCTAATACGCCTAGGATCATACAGCCCGGGCGGTGACGCCATGTTCAATGCCTGGGAGTTGAGCCGTAACCAGCACTGTATACTCCGGCAGGATTGCCCGACATACGCCGACGCCAACATATTCTTCCCCCACAAAAGCACCATGCTTTATTCCGAATCGCAACTTTCAGCTGCGGTTGTAACACTGCCCCTGCATTTCTTAACACAGAACCCAGTTTTCCAGTACAACGTGCTCACTATAGTGCTGTTCTTTATGTCTGGATGGTGTATGTACTTGCTCGCCAAGTATCTGAGTCGTGGCAACGAATGGATCTCTATCGCATCTGGGTTGGTTTTTGAGTTTGCGCCTTTTAGGATGGCATCCATATGGCATTTGCAGAATTTAAGTATCTTCTGCTTGCCATTGGCCGTGTTGCTTATACTGAAATATTTCGAGCGCCTCAGGGCCAAATATTTGTGGTACCTCTTGGCGACACTGCTGTATGTGTTTTTTGCATCGTGGGTGCAAATGGTATTTATGCTTGTTGCGCTTGGCATACTAGTGTTGGGTATGCGGGTATTTAAGGTTGTAGCCTGGCGTCCGGTAATTATGGTGGCGGGTGTGATTGCAGTAGTCGCCCTTGCTACGGCCCCGCTGGCGGTGCAATATGTACACTTCTCAAAGGCGAACAATGCAAGTTTCTCTATGCTGGATCAGGAAGTTTATGGATCGAGCCTAATCGATTACGTTAAGCCATACGATGGCACGCTAATTGGGAAAATATACTACAAACTGCGGCCACATGCTCAGCTAAACGCCTTCAACCAAGACAGTTTCTCTTATCACGGACTCGTGCTGTATGTGGTCGGTCTATTCGTATTAGTGGTGGCGTATCTGCGGCGTAAGTCGAAGGCTGCGCGCGATAGGAAAACATATTTCCTTATCGTCACACTGGTAGTCATCGCAATCGCTGGCTTCCTAATGTCAATCGGCCCATTTTTGAAGATAAAAGGTGGTTATACCTACGCAGTTGGTAACGGGATCCAAGCGGTTATACCTACCCCGTATTTACTAGTCGACAAGTTCCTGCCTCAGCTTGATTTTATACGGGCGGTTGGAAGGGCGAGTGTGTTGTTCCTGTTTGCACTTTGCTGCTTGCTTGCTTTGTTCCCAGAATATCTTGATAAATTCAGGCCACGTTACCAATACAAACATCTTATTATTGCAGCGGTTTACGGCTTGATAATTTTTGAACTACTGCCGATACAGCACGTGCCTATGAGCATCGTTCCTCAGGCCTACCAAATGCAGATACCAGCGGTCTATAAGTATATAAAGAATCACAAACAGATTAACGACATTGCCATACTACAGGGCAACGACGACTACCCGAAAGCCACCTGGCCGATAGCATGGGGAGAGAATATATTGTGGGCGGGCTACACCAATCGCAATGTCTTTAATGGCTACAGTGGCTATACTCCGCCAAAATACCTGCTCGAGTACATAGACTTCATAAACTTTAAACCTGCATCTACTCCTGCTGAGATGAAGTCTATGAGCATAAAATATGTCATCATCAACAAAGATCTGTCCGGTCCGACTAGTAAGAAGCCGCACTTACTGCAGGATGTCTCAAATACATTCCCGAAGGTCTACGAGGATGAGCATTACGCCCTGTTCAGGGTAATCTAAGCCTAGTTAGGTGGGGAGAACCTTCCTCTTAGTCGACTACTGGAGTATTAAAAACTCGCGTTCGGTATAGGTAGAAGTTCCACATAGTAGTTATTCCTACGGCTATAGTTCGCGTGACCACTACAGGCAATACGTGCTGCAGTAAGGCTGTCAGGAAAATGGTGAAGCTAAAGTTAAAGGCAACGAGCGCTACAACGGTTAAGATTTGGGGTAAGAGCACTTTGTGATGTGTTCGCTTGTCTCTAAACGAGAAGAACTTCTGCAAAACAAAGGTATATATAAGTCCCACCCAAAAGCTGAGTGCTACGGCAAATATGCTATTGGCACCTTGCTTCTGCGCTACCACAATTATGATAAGTTCTATTACATAGGCGCTACCACCCACTAGCACGTAACGGACAAGTGGGCTGCCAGAGAGTTCTCTATATTTTTGATGCATCAGCTTAGTATCGATCAATCGCCGTTACTTGTCAAAACTGATTATTCATTGAGCTAGTCTAGATGTTACGGGAGTGCTGCTGGTCTACGATAAATAGAGGACGGTTTTGTGTTTCGGTATAAATGTGTGACAGATACAGCCCAATAATACCCTGCGAGACCAATAGAATGCCGATGAGCCAAAGGATGAGCACGATTAGGTATGCTCCGCCAGTGGCGTGCAAATGTAGCGGGTCGCGCAGCAAGAAGTTTATGGCCATGCCAAGTCCTAAAACTGTCGCTATCGGCAACACGATAGCTCCAATATATGCCACTAGATAGAGTGGGGAGCTACTAAGGGAAATGGCGCTATCAATGGATAGTTTAAAAAGTTTACGGAATGACTGCGGGGAAGCCCCAGCAAGTCGCGGATTCTCCTTGTATCCGACGTATTCCTGTTTGTAACCGAGCCAGTCTATGAGCCCGCGGGTAATCCGATTGCGCTCGGTCATGCGATTGAACTCGGCCTGTACGCTCTTGTCGATCAGGCGAAAATCGGTGGTAGCGGGATTCAGGCCGACACCGGTTGTCCGGCGCAATACGCTGTAAAACAGTTTGGAACCCGTCCGTTTCCAGAGGGACGCTCGCCGTCCTGTGCGTAGGCCCGCAACAACTTTTGCGCCTTGCTCCCATTTCTCTATAAATTGGGGAATAAGCTCAACCGGGTGCTGGCCGTCGGCGTCAATTATCACGATGGCATCGCCATGAGCATACTGCAGGCCAGCCGTGGTGGCGATTTCTTTACCGAAGTTTTTGGATAGGCTTACGATGCGGACGGTATCATCCTTCTCTGCTAAGACAGTGAGCTTGCGCAGTGTGTCATCACGGCTACCGTCGTTGACGTATAGTAGCTCATAGTCATGCTCCACATCCTTTCCAACAACCTCCGAGATTGAAGCATAGAACGTCTCAATGTTCGGTGATTCGTTATGGCACGGCACAACTACCGTGATGAGCTTGCGGATATGCTTCATATGTTGTGTTTAAGTATAGCCTATAGACACGTTGATATCTATTGAGTCGTAGAAAGGTTGTATACTACTATGGTTGATACGAATAAAGAGAGGGTAACAACTTTGAAAATCATCGTGACTGCAGGTGGGCAGGGAACTAAGATGTGGCCGTACAGCCGCCAGGACAAGCCTAAACAATTCCAACCTATTGTCGGTGATGTGTCCAGCTACGAGCAAACCATCAAAACATTGCTCAAAGAATTCACCGCCGAAGATATTTACATTTCGGTCAAGCGTAAGTTTATAAAATACGTCTCTGAGCAGTCGCCGCAGATTCCGCTCAAAAACTACATCGTTGAGCCAGATGTTGCAAAAGATCGCGGCCCTGGAGAGGGTTTGGCCTTTGTGCGGCTGAGTATCAACCATCCCAACGAGCCATTCTTTATCGTCCAGGCAGACTGTGTGCGCGACCCAGAAGGTGGCTTCCTTAAAATGATCCGTGAAGCGGAGCAGCTGGTGACTAAGCACAAAAAACTGGTGACCGGAGGTATCAAGGCTACCGAGCCGAACATGGGTGTGGATTATTTGAAGCTCAACGGCCAGGTGAGCGGTTCGCGTGAAGCGTTCAAGATAGAGGAATTCCTATTCAGGCGTTCGACGCTCAAGGAAACTCGTGAACTGGTAGAGAACTTCCATGTGGTAGCACACTGCAATCATATGTGTTGGTACCCCGACATGATGCTCGAGGCATATAAAAAGTATCGACCCGACTGGCACGAAGCGTTGATGAAAATAAAAGACGCCATGGATAAGCCCGGCGAGAACGAGGCTATTGAAGAAATCTACGCCACCATGGAAAAAGGTCCGACCGAAGAGGTTGTGACACACGTCATGAATAGTGGCGAAGCGATGGTGATCTTGCTGCCTTACAAGTGGACCGATGTGGGTACATGGGGCTCCGTGTATGAGTTCTTTGAGGACGGTGTTGCCAACTACGAAGACGGTAACGTCATTGCAGTAGACACCAAGGGCTCGCTCATAAAAACTGATAACAAGCATAAGCTGGTGGCTGTAGCTGGTGTGGAAGACTTGGTGATTGTAGACACCGAGGATGCGCTTTTGATTGTGCCTAAAGAGCAGATAGACAAGATCAAGTCGATCCAAAAAGTGCTCGAAGAGCGTAAGGAAACAGAGTATCTGTAACGATACTTATGTTGCTAGGCAGTCGGCACACGGGGCCAGTAGCCTTAGCTAGATGAAAGTTGATAGAACAGAGAGTAAAGGGTGTGTAAAATTCAACAGCGTTAAGTTGTTCCGAAGATGGTAATCTGTCTACAAAAAGGAGGGCGCTATGAATACAGCTACTATATCGGCAATTTTTAAATCATACGACATACGCGGCCGGGTCGGTGATGAACTGACCGTAGAGGTGTGCCACGACATAGGTCGGGCAATCGCTGACTTTTTACCGGAACAAGGGATTGTTGCCGTTGGCCGCGACATGCGCCCAGACTCCGAGGCATTTGCCCGGGCTTTACAAGATGGCTTGCGCAAGCAGGGCCGGCAGGTCTGGGATATCGGCCAGATTACCAGTGACATGGTGTACTTTGCGGTCGGTGAGTTCAATCTGGCTGGCGGCGTGGTGGTTACGGCCAGTCACAACCCCGGCCAATACAATGGCATCAAAATTTACCGCGACCATGTAACTGCAGTTGGCCTGGATTCTGGGCTCAATACTATACGCGATGCGGTGCTCGCCAAGGCATTTAAGCCCGAAGTGGCTAAACCGGGTACGCTAGAGCAGCATGATATACGTAATGAATGGATTGCCCACTGCCTGAGCTTTGTGAGCCCAGAGCAGTGGCCAAAATATCGAATCGCCATCGATGCTGGCAATGGCATGGCGGGGGCTATTCTGCCAGATGTACTCGCTAAACTTCCGCTGTCAGTTCAGTCTCTGTATTTTGAGCTTGATGGGACGTTTCCAAATCACGAAGCAAACCCACAAAACCCCGATAACCTTCGCGACCTTATCCAGGTGGTCAAAGATGAGTCATATGATTTTGGGATAGCCTTTGATGGTGATGGCGACCGGGCGGCATTGGTGGACGACAAAGGCCGCCCGGTGTTGGGTACTGATATGCTCGCAATTGTAGCCCGCCACTATCTAAGCAAATATCCTGGCGCGGAGATAATCCACGAGGTGCGGACAAGCCGGGCTACACAGGAGCTTATACGCGAATGGGGTGGTACGCCCGTTAGGACCAAGGCGGGTAGGGTGCAAATAGGCGCAACGCTGCGTGAGCACAGTGCTCCATTTGGCGGTGAAACTACCGGACACCTCTTCTTCCGCGAGAACTACGAGGCAGATTCGGGCCTTATAGCCGCGCTCGTGGCAGTGCAGGCGCTGGCGGAGTCGGGCAAGAAGCTATCTGAATTGGTCGATGCATACCGCAAGTACGCCATGTCTCCTGAGATAAATTTTGAAGTGCCCGACAAAGAGGGTGTGTTTAGGCGGCTCCGGACCACTTTTGCCGACGGCAAGCAAGACGAACTCGACGGCCTGACAGTTTCGTACGACTACGGCTGGTTCAACGTGCGGGCCAGCAACACAGAGCCGGTCATCCGTTTAAATGTTGAAGCGGTAACAGAAGAACAGTTGCAAACATTGCTAGGACGCATCAAAAAAGTCATACAAGATTAAGGAGACGAAATGCCTACAGTATTAGAAACGTTAGCGTATAAACCAACCGAACTTACCTTTGGCACCTCAGGACTGCGCGGCTTAGTTACGGACATGACCGATCTGGAATGTTACATTAACACAGCTGGCTTTCTGGCCTTTTTGCAGCATTCGGAAGGTTTGCAGCAGGGCGCAACTGTGTATATTGGCGGTGATTTACGCGACAGCACGCCGCGTATACTCAGAGCGGTTACTCAGGCTGTGGTTGATGCTGGTTTTGAAGCTGTGTATTGCGGCCTTATTCCTACGCCAACCTTAGCATATTACGCGCTTCAGAAGCAGTCGCCGTGCATTATGGTAACGGGCAGTCATATACCGGCCGATCGCAATGGTATCAAGTTTTACAAAAGTGCAGGCGAAGTCCTGAAGGATGATGAGCAGCCTATATTTGCGGCGGTCAAAGAATCCAGAGAGAGGCTTTACGGACAGGTGATGGATAGCAGTGCCTTCACCGCTCAGGGCACATTGCAAAGTGCCATGGAGTTGCCGGTGGCAACAACCGAAGCTGCAAGCATGTTCTTAGAACGGTACCGGCAAGTATTTGCTGCCGATACGTTCGCCGGCCGCAAAATCGTCCTGTATCAACATTCGGCTGTTGGCCGCGATATGCTCGCCGATCTTTTAGAGAGCCTCGGCGCGACTGTTGTGCCCGTTGGCCGGTCTGATACGTTTATACCCATAGACAGCGAAAACGTTACGCCCGACGACCAAGCATATTTCCATAAACTCGCTAGCGAGCACTCAGATGCGTTTGCTATTGTGTCTACCGATGGCGACAGTGACCGGCCGTTCGTTGTTGATGCACACGGTGTATTTCACCGGGGTGACGTGCTTGGAGCGGTTGTCGCTGATTGGCTTCAGGTGGACTTTGCAGCGTATCCGGTCAGCGCAAGCGATGCAGTTGATGACTATCTAAGGGAGCAAGACGTTCCAGTCCAACACACCAAAATCGGGTCGCCCTATGTCGTAAAGGCCATGCAAACCGCGGTTGCTCAGGGCAAGCAGCGAGTAGGCGGCTGGGAGGTAAACGGTGGCTTCTTGCTGGGGTGCAACATAGCACTCGGTGGCGGAAAATTACAGGCGCTACCTACGCGCGATGCGTTCCTGCCCATACTTGGGGCCCTAGTTGCCGCACTACAAAAGCAATTGAGCATTTCGGAATTGTTCGCTCAATTACCTCAGCGTTACACACAAGCAGGACTTATCGACAATTTCCCATCAGAAGTGTCGGTGCATATCGTACAGCACTTCAGTGAGGATAGCCCGGAAAATCACACCGAGCTTGGTAAATATTTTTCGCCGGAGCATGGCTTTGGTGCTATCAGCAGAATTGATGCCACGGACGGTGTGCGGATCTTCTTTAGCAACGGTGACATAGCCCACCTACGACCTTCGGGCAATGCCCCACAGCTGCGCATATACAGCGTTTCGAGCAACCAAGAACGTGCCG